>Ga0222712_10001522_pt1 | contig 28423 bp, 19 predicted proteins | sample C33_657DmetaG_FD_165043 | JGI IMG/M metagenome (GOLD analysis project Ga0222712, IMG submission 165043) | Estuarine water microbial communities from San Francisco Bay, California, United States - C33_657D | ecosystem: Environmental > Aquatic > Marine > Unclassified | place: USA: California... | reverse complement strand
CTCCTCCGGCCGCACGCTCGAAGTCCTCACCGACGCACCAGGTCTGCAACTCTACACCGGCAATTTCCTCACCGGCACCGTCCAAGGCCGCTGGCCCAAGCCCTTCGCCTTCCGCCAAGGCTTCTGCCTCGAGCCCGGCCTCTTCCCCGATTCCCCGAACCAGCCCTCGTTCCATCGCCTCGGCTACCCCAGCGGTATCCTGCGCCCCGGCGAACAGTATGCCCAGAAGCTCGTCTTCAAGTTCGGCGTGATGAGGTAGGGTCGGGACCGCATCGCGACATAGCTGTCTCGAGGTAGGGCCGAGCATCCCTGCTCGGCCGCTGCCGGCCAAGGATGGCCAGCCCTACCCAATGCATGCCACTGCTTCGCAGCATGCCAGCATGTCCCCCGCGGGCGATTACGCCCTCCGATACTCCATACTCGATACTCTATACTCTCAACTACACCCGCTTCGCGTCTTCGCGCGCCTGCGAAGCGCTGCTATCCGCCCAAAGCTGTTGGGTGACCTTGAGCAGCACATAACCGCTCACGAGCGTGACGGCGGTGAGCACCCACGCCATGGTCAGGCGCTTGGGGTCTCCCGATGAATAAAGGAAATTGCCGATGGCGAAGAGCGAAGCCCAGATCAGCGCGCACCCGGCGATCCAGCCGACCAAGGCCGAGCCGATGCGATTCTCCTGCGCGATCTCGGCGTCGCTGATGCCCGCCTCGGCACGGATGGCCGTCCAGCCCGGGCCGGCCGGCTTCACCTTGCGGCAGAAAGCGATGAGCGTCGCATGGTCGGTCTGCGGACCGACGTACGCGGTGATGAGCCACGCGACGGTCGTGAGTCCGACCTGCCAGAGGGTCGTCGTGGCGAAATCGGCCTGCGGCAAGGCCAGCGGGACGCCCACGGCGGTCACGAGGGACATCACCATGGCGACGACCTCGCACCAGGCGGAGACGCGCCACCAGAACCAGCGGGCGACGTAGAGCAGCCCCGTGCCGGCGCCGATCGAGAGCAGGACCTGGAAAGCAGCCTGCGCGGAGGTCATATAAAGGCTGAGCACGGCGGCGACGACGTAGAGGAGCACGGTCGAGAGACGGCCGGCGTTCACGTAATGGGACTCGCTGGCGTCCTTCTTCATGAAACGGCGGTAGAAGTCGTGCACGAGGTACGAGGACCCCCAGTTGAGGTGCGTCAGGATCGTCGAGGAGTTCGCGGCGATGAGGCCGCCGATCATCAGGCCGACGAAGCCGACCGGGAGGAACATGAGCATCGCCGGGAAGGCGGAGTCATGGCCGATGAGGTTGGAATCGGCGTTCGGGAAGGCCGACTTGATCGCCGCGAGGTCGGGGTAGACGATGATCGAGCACAGCGCGGTGATGATCCACGGCCACGGGCGCAGCACGTAGTGGGCGATGTTGAAGAACAGCGTGCCGCCGAGGGAATCCTTCTCGGACTTCGAGGCCAGCATGCGCTGGGCGATGTACGAACCGCCGCCCGGCTCGGCGCCCGGATACCAGTTGGCCCACCAGCTGACGGCGATCGGCAGGATGAAGATCATCAGCGCCAGCTCCGGCATCGTGAAGTTCGGCAGCAGGTCGAGGATCGGCTGGGCCGTTCCATTGATGGCCGACATCACTGGCTGGCCGTCTTCCATCACCGGAACGCCATCTTTGAACTGGGCGACCCCATCGACCATCTTCTGGACCTTAGGAACGACGACCTGCTGGGTGGAAAGCTTCGCGACGAGGGCCTTCAGGCCAGCCCAGCCGCCGGCGCCCTTGCCGACGAGGCGCTCACCGACCTCGACGAGCGAGAACCAGGCCGCGGCGAAGACGGCGGTCATCTTGATGAAGAACTGCACCATGTCGATGACCAGCACGCCCCATAGTCCGGAGTGGGCTGCGAAGACGACGTTAAGGATGCCGCAGACGACGATCGTCTGCCAGGCGGGCATGCCGAAGAGGATGTTGGCGATCTTGCAGGCGGCCAACGTGACCATGCCCATGATGAAGCAGTTGAAGAACAGCCCGAGGTAGATGGCGCGGAATCCGCGGACAACGGAGGCGGCGGTGCCGGAATAACGGTGTTCGTAGAACTCGAGGTCGGTCATGACGCCGGAACGGCGCCACAGGCGAGCGAAGAAGAAGACGGTGGCCACGCCGGTGAGCACGAAGGCCCACCACTGCCAGTTGCCGGCGACGCCGTATTTGCGGACCTGCTCCGTCACCCAGTTCGGGGTGTCGGAGGAGAAGGTCGTCGCCACCATCGAGAGGCCGGCGAGCCACCACGGCACCGAACGACCGGAAGCGAAGAACTCGGCGGTGCTGCCGCCCGAGCGCTTGGCGAGGAAGAGCGCGGGGACGAAGCAGATCAGGATCGAAGCCGCGACGATGACCCAATCAATCCAGGTAATATGCATGGCGGGGGTAAGGGGTTGCCTACTTCTCTTTCACCCGGCCCGGCGTGGCAACCGCGTTCCCCTGCCCTATTTGAGCAGTTGGGAGCATTAGCTTCCCGAGGTAGGGACAGCACCACGTGCTGTCCTATTTGCAATTGGTAGGGTCGGGACCGCGTCACGACATAGTTTGCATCACTTCTTCATCCTGAAGGTAGGGCTGAGCATCCCTGCTCGGCCGCGGCCGGCCAAGGATGGCCGGCCCTACCCAGAGACAGATAGGTCGTGACGCGGTCCCGACCCTGCCTTGGCGCTGGCGGATGCGATGTCATCGCATCCCTACCCAAATAAAGAGGGCGCCGATCGGCGCCCTCTTACGTTTCCGGACCTCCGGCCCTCGTGTCCTCCCTTACTTGGCCGGAATCTCGTTCAGCGTATACCAGCCTTCGCTGTGCCAGAGGGTGTCGCCGGCCTTCGACTTGATGTCGCCGAGCACGAGGTGATGGATGTGGCCGCGGACGAGGCCGTCGACGACGAGGCGTACCTTAAGGCCATCGGCCGACACGGTGGCGGACTTGACGACCGGCTCGGTCTGGTCGACCTCAGGGCTGCCGTAGCTCGACTGGTAGATGTAGGTGAAGGTATCCAGCGCGTAGTTCTTCACTTCGGCGGCCGCGGCGGCGTCGACGGGGTGCGTGAACGTCACTTCGAAGCCGTCGTGGCGGGCGGCAATGTCATGCATCTCGAACGGTGCCTTGCCCTTGAAACGCACGCGCTCGAACGTGAAGGTCTTCGAGCCGCGCGAACCCCAGCCGCGGTTGGAACCGCCGACGAAGAGCGTGCCGTCTTCCTGGTCCATGCGCACCGGAATCAGGCCGGCTTCGAAGCCGCCGAGGAAGTGGAACACGGCGCCTTGGTAGAGGCCGTTGACCTGCTCGAGGTTGACGCGCTGGACCTGCGAGGCGGTCTGCTCGCCGATGAGCATCTGGCTCTCCCACGGGCCGAACTTGCCCTTGGTCATGTCGCACGCGACGCCGGAAGGCGAATTGCCGACCTTGCCGTGCGGCAGGATGACGGCCGGCGGGACGAACTCGGGGAACTTCAGGCGCTCGGCGAGGATACGGGAACCGCTGGTGGGCTCGGGCGGCGTCGGGAAGTTCGCGAGGGCCGCGGACTTGTTGCCGGTGGGGTTGCCCTGGAACGAGCCGGGGCGCAGCCACTTGAGCGAGGAGGAGCCGTTCCAGACGCCTTGGTTGTCGGTGTAGAAGAAGTCGCCCTTGTCGTTATGGCCGATGCCGCCCGGCGAACGGATCCCGGAAGCGACCGGGATGAACTTGCCCTCGGGCGTGATCTTGGCCGCCCAGCCGCGCCAAGGGGAGTGGGCATGGAACGAACCGGTCAGGCAGAGCACCATCCAGACGTCGCCGTTCTTGTCCGGCTCGGAGCCGAAGGCGTATTCATGGTAGTCGCCGCTGACGCCCCACTTGGAGCACACGGTGTCGAAGCTGTCCGCGCGGCCGTCGCCGTCGCGGTCGGTCAGGCGGGTGAGCTCCGGACGCTGCATCGCGTAGAGCGAGCCTTCCTTCCAGAACATGCCGAGCGGCTCGTGCTGGTTGGAGGCGAACTTGGTCCACCTGATCTTGGTGAGATCGGCGTCGTAGGCGCCTTCGGCGACCCAGATATCGCCGCGGCGCGTGCCGATGGCGACCTTCTTGCCCGGGAGCAGCGAGATCGAGGAGACCTCGGTGACCTCGCCCGCGGGCGTGGGGATCTCGACGCGTTCGTAGAATTCCGACTGACGGGCTTCGGCGACGCGCACGGAGTCGACGGTCGCGAGCTTGCCGGCCTTGGGAGCCTTGGCCGGAGCGGCGGACGCGCCCGCGGCGAGGCCGGCGAGGACGAGGAGGAAGGAGAGTTGCTTCATGTTGAGGTGTTCCGGTGAGGATCAGCGGAAAGAGTAGCCAAGCACGGCGGTTTCGCCGGGCTTGAGCGTGAGCGTGAGGGTCTTGTCCGCGGCGTTGGCTTTCGGGGCGGGACCGCTGACGGCGCGCACCAGCAGGCCGCCGGCGAGCTCGGCGACGCCGTCGGTCGGACCGCTCACGGCGAGGTCGCGGGACAGCACGACCACGAGCGGCTTGTCGCCGGTCGCCTTGAGCGTGCGGGTGAGCGCGGCCTTGCCGGCGTGCTCTTCGGGCAGCCAGGCGTCGGTGAGCGCGACGCCTTCGCCGGCGGAGCGGAAGGTCGGGTTGCCGGCCTTGTCGAGGTCGTAGCCCTTGAACTCGGCCGCGACGTTGACGGGCGAGAAGACCCACTCCTTGCCATGCTGCTCGCGCGCGAAGCGCACGACGCCGCCGGCGGAGCCTTCGAGCAGGACGGCCTGGCCGTCGGAGAGCTTGATGACGCTCGTGCCCGCGGGCGGCTCGTTGCCGGCGCCACGGTCGGTCCAATGGTGGCCGCCGTCCATGAATTTGCCGGACCAGATCAGCTCGGCGGCGAGGTTGTCGGCGCTGTAGGCGATGTTGAGGCCGTTCGGGAAGCCGATGCCGATGGCGCGCGGGGTGATCTTGTCGATGAAGTTGCGGTAGATCGCGGCGACGCCGTCCTTGGGCTGGATCGGGATGGAGACGCGTTCCTTGACGACCTTGGCCTTGGTCTTGGAGAGCCACTGGATGTCCTTGTCCTTCGGCCCCTTGTAGCCGAGCACCACGACCTCCTGGCCGGCGTACTCGACGTACTCGACGCGGAGCGGGGTGAGGCCCTTCTTCAGGATGACCGGCACTTCCTTGCGGCGGCCGCCGACGGGGCCGATGCCCTTGATCTCGGCGATGCGTTCGCCGCCGACGTAGAGGGCGCCGAAGTCGTCGCAGTCGAAGGTGAAGTTATATTTGCCGTCCTCCTTGGCCTCGAACTGCGCGGTCCAGACCATCGCGAAGGCGTCCTTCTGGCCGGACTGGGCCACGTCGATCACGCCGGCGTTGAAATCTTCCATCAGCGCGGGCTTGAGCGTCGAGAAATCGGGCAAGGTCTTCCACTCGCCCTTGTACATGGTGCCCACGAGGTTCTTGAGGGCGGTCTTGGCGGGCGGGAACGGATGGGCCTTGAGCAGCTCGTCGGCCGTCCACGGGGTCGTGCGCTTCGCGGTGGCGGCGCGCACGGACTTCACTTCGTCGACGGAGACCGGACCGGCGCCGTTGGCGAAGGCCTTGCGGACATACGTCAGCACGGCGGCGATCTTCTCATCGCTGAGCACGGCGCCCTGAGGCGGCATGTCGATGGCGTAGGTCTTGCCGGCGACCTCGACGGGGCCGGTCAGGCCGTTGAGCACGATCTTGATGGAGCGCGCAGGGGCACCTTTGGGCCACTCGCTGCCCACGAGGGGCGGCAGGCCGTTGAGGCCCTTGCCATCGGGACCGTGGCAGGCGCCGCAAAGCGTGTTATAGATCTGGGCGCCGTCTTCGGCGGCCGACACGAAGACGGAGGCCGCCAGAAGGGCGAGGAGCGACGAGGTGCGCATAAGTGGGTAAGCCGAGGAAGTTTAATCCCGCAGGTCCCGCAAATCAAAAGGGGCGATAAACCGGGGGCGGTATGATTACGACGAGGATGCCATTTCAGGTCCCTGGTCTCGGCCATCAGGTACCTGGTTCAGGTATTTAGGTACGGGTACAGGGCCCGTACCTGAACCCGTACCTGCAGCCGAGACCTGAGACCCAAGATGAGTTCCCAACCGCTAACCGCTTCCTCCTAATATGGATAGGGTCGGGACCGCGTCACGACATAGCTGCATCGAGCGGCCGCCGCAGGGTGGCCGAAGGTAGGGGCGTGGCTACGCCACGCCCTCCTGACACCAAGTGCACGATGAATCGTGCCCCTACCATCATTCGCCCTGCGGCGAATAATCCGCCGGAGCATCCTTTCCGGCTTCCGGTTCCCCTATGTGCGGATGCCTCGCAAATAAAAAAGCCGCCCGCAGGCGGCCTTGCTCACTGTCGTGACGCGGTGCTGCCCCTACCCTGCGCTCAGCGCGCGCGGTAAAGACCCTGCGGATCGTAGAGCCACCAGGCGTCGAACGGATTGGCGAGCGCCGGGAGTTCGAAGTACGGACGGCCCTTGTCATCCACGCGGGAGACCACGCCGGAGATCTCGGTACGGGTCGGCGGCTGCGGCAGCGGCGAAGGCATGGCGCTCGGCGCGGGCGGCACGGGCAGGAGGTCCAGCACGGCGGTCTCCTCGATGCGCTCGACGACGTTGTCCACCCACTTGAGTTCCTTGGCCTTGTCGCCGAAAGCCTGCCAGTCGCCGGTGGAGTCGTTGGCGTACATCTGCTTCACGAAATCCTGGAGCGAGAGGCCCATCTTCTTGGCGACCGGGGTGGCGAGGCGGTCGAACCACTGGTTGGTGAAGTCGATCTGCTCCTTGAGGACGGTCATGTTGCCACGGACGACGTTCGAGGCCTGGTGATGCAGCAGGATGGTGTTCGGGTAGCAGTAGGAGCGCTCGGCGAGCGTGCAGATGACCGCGGTCATCGAGGCGGCGAAGCCCTTCACGACGACGTGCACCGGGGCCTTGGAGGCGGCCATGGCCTTCTGGATCTGGTAGCCGGCGGCGACGGAGCCGCCCGGGGAGTTGTCGACGACGATGAAGATCGGGAACTCGGACGACTGGTTGTTATAGAAGGCGATGCGCGTGCAGACGTAGTCGGCGAGCTGTTCGGTCACGGCGCCGTTGAAGGCGATGCGGCGGTCGCTGATGTAGAGCACGCCGTCGACGAGCGGATCCTTGAGGTACTTCGGCTTGGCCTTGCTGGCGACCTTGCGGGCTTCGTCTTCCTTCTGGAAGCGCTGGATCTCGTTGGAGAGGCGGGCGATGGTGTTCGCGGCCTCGAGCTGAAGCTGCTTGGCCTCGGCTTCGAGTTCGCGGATGCGGTTGGAACGCTCCGCGAGGCGGGCGCTGGAACGGGCGGCTTCGAGGCCGGCCTGGCGCTCGAGCTTGGCGCGCTCGTCCTCGAGCGCGGCGGCTTCGGCGGAGGCCTTGGCGAGGCGGAGCGAACGCTCGGCGGTCAGGCGGGCGACCTCGGCGTTGAGCGGGGCGAGCTCTTCGGCACGCTTGGCTTCGGCGAGGGCGAGCTCGGCGTCGATGCGCGCCTTCTCGATGCGCATGCGGTCGGCTTCCTTCATCGCGGCCTTCTGCTCAGGCGTGAGCTCGTCGCGCTGGGCCGGGGCGCCCTGCGGGGCGGCGACGGCCGGCGCGGCGACGGGAGCCGCAGCCGGCGCGTCGGCGGCCGGAGCGGCGGCGCGCTTGGCCTTGGTCTGCTGGGCGAACACGGGCGCGACCGCGAAGACGGTGAGCGCGAGGACGCGGAGGGTGGTGCGGAGATGCATGGGAGTTTTGTGTTATGAAATTCAGCGGAGGACGAATTCGACGGTGGGGTCGTACATCCACCAGAGGTCGCACGGGCCGAGGGGCGGGAGCTCCTGGCGGAGGCGGCCGTCCTGGGTCTTGCCGGCGTTGAAGCCGTCGGGATTGGGTTCGGCCTGGATGGGCGGCACCGCGGTGGCGGTCAGGAGGGAGTCTTCGGCCATGCGGTCCACGACATCGGTCACCCACTTGCGGCGGCCGGCTTCGTCGCCGAGGATCTTCCAGTCGCCGGTCGAGGTGCCCTTGTACATCTGGGCGACGAAGTCGTCGACGTTCGTGCCGATGCGCGCGGCGACCTTCACGAAGATGCGCTCGCACCAGACCTTGGACCACTTGAGCTGCTCCTTGAGCTGGGTGACGTTGCCGCTCAGGCCCACGGAGGCCTGGTGGTGAAGCACGATGGTGTTCGGGTAGACGAACGAGCGCTTGGCGAGGGTGGTGATGATCGCGGCCATCGAGGCGGCGTAACCCTTCACGACGACGTAGACCGGGGCCTTGGAGGTCTCCATGGCCTGGAGCATCATGTAGCCCGACATCACGGAGCCGCCGGGCGAACGATCGATGACGATGAAGATCGGGGCTTCGCTATCGATGGCGTTGTAGAAGGCGATGCGTCCGCAGACGAACTGGGCGAGTTTGTCGTCGACGCGGCCGTTGAACGGGATGCGACGATCGGAGATGTGCAGGACGCCATCGATGAGCGGGTCCTTCGGGTAGCTGACCAGGGCGCCGCTCGCGATGTCGGCGGCCTTCTGCTGGAGGCGGGCGATCTGGGCGACGGACGAGACCTTGGCGTATTCGACGGAGACTTCGGCGGTGGCGAGGCGGGCCTGCACTTCGAGCTCGGCGCGGGCGCGATCCTTGTCGGCGGAAGCGACGGCGGCCTTGGCGGCGGCGAGGGCGGCCTCGAGCTTGAGCTTCGACTGCTCGGCTTCGACGGGAGCGGCCGCGGCTTCGGCGCGGGCGGCGCGAAGAGCGGCTTCGGCTTCGAGCTTACGGAGCTCAAGGGTCTGGGTCAGGGCGGCGAGCTTGCGCTGGGAAGCGGCGAGCTCCAGGCGCGCGCGGATGACGTCCGTCTCGATCTCGGCCTTGATGGTCTCGGGCGACTTCTTGACCGGCCCTTGCTGGGCCATGACGAGCGCTGCGAAGAAAAGGGGGACAAGGGCCAGGCGCGACATGGGGAGAAGACTGTTTTGACAGATAAATGGTTCCCTTGAAGTCCTTTTTTGGCAAATCTGCCCACATGGAAGTCGACGCCCCCATCACCCTCTTCAACCGCCACACCGGCCGCATGGAGACCGAACAGGTCTACGGCGAGGCCTGGCTGCGTCGCATCTACGGCAACCCGCTCGGCAAGCTGACCCTCCACGCCGTGGTCAAACGGGGCCTTTTCTCCAAGTTATACGGCTGGGCCATGGATCGCCCGAGCAGCGCGCGCCGCGTCGAGCCCTTCGTGAAGGCCTTCGGCCTGGACCCGGCCGAGTTCGCCGACCCCGACCTGAAGTCGTACCGGAGCTTCAACGACTTCTTCTACCGCAAGCTGAAGCCCGATGCCCGACCGGTCGACCCGCGCGCCGACATGGCCGTGCTGCCGGCGGACGGACGTCACCTCGGCTTCCCCGACGCCTCGCGCGTGAAGGGCATCTTCGCCAAGGGCCAGACCTTCGACATGGCCGCGTTCGTCGCGGACCGTGAACTCGGCGAACGCTACGCGCGCGGCACCGTCGTGTGCTCGCGCCTCTGCCCCGTCGACTACCACCGCTTCCACTTCCCCGTCGCCGGCGTGCCCGGCGAACCCGTGCTCGCGAAGGGCCAGCTCTACTCCGTCAACCCGATCGCGCTCCGTCGGCGCGCGTCGTACCTCTGGCAGAACAAGCGCCAGCGCGTGACTATCGACGCCGGACCGTTCGGCCTCGTCACCATGGTCTCGGTCGGCGCCACCAACGTCGGCACCATCATCGAGACCTACAAGCCCGGCCAGGCTGTCGCGAAGGGCGACGAGAAAGGCTACTTCCGTTTCGGCGGATCGTTCGTCGCGACCATCTTCGAACCCGGACGGATCAAGCTCGAGGACGACCTCATTCATGCCGGCGAGACCGCCGTGGAAGTCTACGCCAAGGTCGGCTCGCCCCTGGGCCGCTTAGCGTAAGCGCTTGCCTCCGCCGTCCGACGCGCAAACCTCATCGGACAGGTTTCGCTCGGGTGGTGGAATGGCAGACACACCAGATTTAGGTTCTGGCGCCGCAAGGTGTGCGGGTTCGACCCCCGCCCCGAGCACCCTGTTCATGCGCGGAGACCGCGCGTGAAAGATGACTGAGTCGATGACTGCATAGAGGGCTGCATCGAGTGCTGAGTCGATGAGATGCAGAACTCAGCAGGAAACCGGGGGGGGTTGCTGCGGGCATTGGGTAGGGGCGCGACGGCGTCGCGTCCACTCTTGCCCCTGGGTGAGCCCTGCCCTACTCTTGATGCATGTTCGCGTGGCTTCGTTCCCTCTTCGCTCCGAAGACGCCCGCGCCTGACTTCAGCCAGGCGCCGGATGAGCCCACGCCGTCGGAACGCGTCGCTTCGACCCGCCCGGCCAACCAGCAGGGCTGGATCGGGGTAGATCTCGACGGCACGTTGGCCGAAGCGACCCCTTGGCAAGGCATGAGCCATATCGGTCCGCCGGTGCCGCTGATGATGCGCCGCGTCCAGCAGTGGCTCGGCAAAGGCCTCCGCGTGAAGATCATGACGGCCCGCGCCGGCGACCCCGAAGGCCTCGCGGCCACGCAGGCTTGGCTCAAAACCCACGGACTCCCGGAACTCGAGGTCACCGACAAGAAAGACTTCGGCATGATCGAGCTCTGGGACGACCGCGCCATCCAGGTCGTCCAGAACCAAGGCATCTGCTTCCTCGGCACGTCCTATTTCGCCCGCCCGAAGGCCCCGATCCTGCCAGATGAGGTTGCCGACCGCACTTTCATCCTCGTAGGTTCGGAACCTAAGACCCCTCCCAAGGGCCCCCAACACAGCGCATGAAAGCCTCCCTCAAGCTCGAGTATTCCCTCCGCGTCCTTTCCCAGCTCGCCCGCCGCCACCGCGGCACGGCCGTCACGCGCATCGAGGAACTCGCCAAGCTCGAGGATATCCCGGCCAATTACCTCGTCCAGCTGCTCAACGAACTCCGCGAAGGCGGCCTGGTCGTCTCAAAGCGCGGCAAGACCGGCGGCTACCGCCTGGCGAAGGACGCGGAAGATATTTCCCTGAAGCAGGTGCTCGCGGTCGTGGAACCGGAGCTCGTCGAAACCAAGATCACGCTCAAGGGCGCCTCCGGACCTCAGGTCGCGGCGCTCTGGCGCGAAGTGTCGAAGCGCTTCGACAAGTCCCTGACCGGCTTCACCGTCGCGCAGCTCGCGCTCTCGGAGTCCGGCACGGATTTCGAGATCTGAGCGCGACGGCATAGCCGTCGCGAGGGGACACGTGGGCAAGGTGACACGGTGACAAGGGGGAGACATTAATCAAAGGGAGACCGGAAACCGGTTACGTTACTGGCCGCCGCAGGGCTGCCGAAGGTAGGGGCGTGGCTTCGCCGCGCCCTCCTTGGTTGAGTGCACGATAAATCGTGCCCCTACCATCGTTCGCCCTGCGGCGAACAAATGCCCCCCCCCCAGCCAATCATCCGGTCTCCGGTTTCCCTTTGAGTTAATCATTCCCGCCACCCGAAACGGATGCAACGGTGACGTGACGCAGTCCCGACCCTACCCATGAGGGTTGCCTCGACCTCCGCGGAAGCCTATCCTTTCCGCATGCCCCTCCTCCGCCTCGCCAGCCTACTGCTCGCCGGCCTCTTCGGCCCGCTCGTCGCCGCGGACCGCCCGCCGAACATCATCTTCGTCCTGGCCGACGACCTCGGCTGGACCGACGTCGGCTGCTTCGGCAGCAAATACTACGAGACGCCGAACCTCGACCGGCTCGCCTCCCAAGGGATGCGGCTGACCAACCACCACCACTGCCAGAACTGCGCCCCCACCCGCTCGGCGCTGCTCTCCGGCCAATACGGCGCCCGCACGGGCACCTACACCGTCGGCTCGATCGAGCGCTTCAACTGGCAGACCCGCCCGCTCCGGCCGGTCGACAACGTGACGAAGCTTTCGCTGGACCGCGACACGTTCGCCAACCAGCTCAAGACCGCCGGCTACGCGACCGCGATGTTCGGCAAGTGGCACCTCGGCGGCACGCCCGACTACCACCCGTCGAAGCGCGGCTTCGACGAGGCCATCGAATCCGAAGGCCGGCACTTCGACTTCGAGACGAAGCCGAAGACGGAGTATCCGAAGGGCCAATACCTCGCGGATTTCCTGACCGACAAGGCCGTCGATTTCATCCAGCGCAATCAGGCCAAGCCGTTCCTGCTCTACCTCCCGCACTTCGGGGTGCACTCGCCCTTCCAGGCCAAGGCCGACCTGATCGCGAAGTTCAAGGGCAAGCCGGCAGTCGGCGGCCATAACAGCCCGACCTACGCCGCGATGCTCGCGAGCGTCGACGAAAGCGTGGGCCGCGTGATGGCCAAGCTCGACGAGTTGAAGCTCGCCGACAACACGGTGCTGATCTTCGCCAGCGACAACGGCGGCGTGGGCGGCTATGACCGACCCGACGGCCTCATCCGCGAACCCGGCAAGGAAGCCAAGGGCAAGAAGGCGAAGGCCGGCGACGACGAGGACGGCGGCGGCATCACCGACAACACCCCGCTGCGCAGCGGCAAGGGCAGCCTCTACGAAGGCGGCGTCCGCGTGCCGTTCATCGTCCGCTGGCCCGGCAAGATCGCCGCAGGCTCGGCCCTCGGCACGCCCACGGCGCACGTCGACCTCTTCCCGACGCTCCTCGAACTCTCCGGCGCCCCCAAGCCACGCCAGGTCCTCGATGGCGAAAGCCTCGTACCGCTCCTGCTCGGGAAGTCTGCGACGCTGAAGCGCGACGCGATCTTCCAGCACTTCCCCGGCTACCTCGGCTCGGGCCCCGGCCTCTGGCGCACGACGCCGGTCAGCCTCATCCAGATGGGCGACTGGAAGCTGATGGAATACCTCGAAGACGGTCACCTCGAGCTGTACGACCTCAAGGACGACCTCGGCGAGACGAAGAACCTCGCGGCGACGAATCCGGACAAGGCCAAGGAGCTGCACGAGCGTCTCATCGCCTGGCGCAAGGAGACCAACGCCCCGATGCCGACGCCGAACAAACCCGGAGCCGGCGATGCGGCTCCCGCCGCCAAGAAGACGGGCAAGGGCAACGCCAAGAAGAAGGCCGGGCCCTGATTTCAGGCTTCGGACGGCGGGCTTCGGCGTCATGATGATTCCAAGCCCATGAGACGCGCCGCCCTCATCATCGCCCTGCTCGCCGCCCTCGCGGTCGGCGTCGCCTTGGTCATGAAGGACCCGGCCCCCGCCGGCCGGAAGCCGCGCACGAACGTGCTGTTCATCATGGCGGACGACTATCGGGTCGAAGCCGGCGTGCGCGGCCTGCACGCCCACACCCCCAACCTGGTCCGCCTGAACACGCGCGCCACGCGCTTCTACGCCGCCTACTGCCAGCAGGCGGTCTGCAACCCCTCGCGTTCTTCGCTGCTCACGGGCCTCCGGCCGGACACGATCGGGCTCTGGAACAACTCCGTCCACTTCCGCCAGCTCCAGCCCGACGTGGTCACGCTGCCGCAACGTTTCAAGCTGTCGGGCTACGAGACGCGCGGCATCGGCAAGATCTTCCACAACTGGCACACGGCCGAGAAAGGCGACGCGCGGGCCTGGAGCGCGCCGGAATTCCTCCACTACGCCAACCACGGCGATGATGCGCCGATGGTCGCGGGCGCGCTGCCGCCGAACCAGGTCACCGGCGTGCCGGGCCTGCGGAAGTACGGCCAGGTGCCGATGACGGAATGCCGCGACGTGCCCGACGAGGCCTACTACGACGGCCGCGTGGCCGCGGAGGCCGTGCGCACGCTCGAAGAGATCAAGGACAAGCCCTTCTTCCTCGCGGTCGGCTTCTGGAAGCCGCACGCGCCGTTCAACGCGCCGGCGAAATACTGGTCGCTCTACCGGCGGGAGCAATTCATGGCCTACGACGGCCGCCGTCCGGCGGGCGCTCCGGAGCAGGCGTTCCATGAGAGCTCCGAGATCCTCGGCAAAGGGCGGGCGCCGACCCCGGAAGAGGCGGCCGAGATGCGGCATGGGTATTTCGCCAACATCGCCTACCTCGACGCCCAGGTCGGCAAGCTGCTCGATGCGCTCGCCCGCACCGGCGTCGCCGACCGCACGCTGGTCGTCTTCGTCTCCGACCACGGCTACCACCTGGGCGAGCACACGCTGTGGGGCAAGACCTCCAACTTCGAGTTCGACGCCCGCGTGCCGATGCTGATCTCGCTACCGGGGCAGACCCGCGGCGCGATGACGGCCTCCTTCGCCGAACTGATCGACCTGTACCCGACCCTCCTGGAAGCCTGCGACCTCCCGCGCACCGGGCGACTGGACGGGACGAGCCTGCTGCCGGTGCTCCGCGATCCGGCCGTCTCGGTGAAGGACGCGGCCATCACGCAGCACCCGCGTCCGGCCTACTTCGACCGCAGCAAGGACGGGCGGCCGACCTCCATGGGCTACTCGGTACGCACCAAGGAAGGCCGTTACACCGAGTGGCGAGATTGGCAGACGGGCCAACCCGTCGCGCGCGAGTTCTACGTCGCCGCCGATGAGCCGGCCGAGACCGTCAATCGCATCGCCGACCCGGCCCAGGCCGCCGCCATCGCCGCCGCGGAGCAGAAGCTCCTGGCCACCCATCCCCGCGTCCCCCACTGATTCCCCCTTCATGCAACACTCCCTCGCCCTCCTGCTGCTCGCCCTGTCCTGCGTCTCCGCTTTCGCGGAAGACGTGCCCACGCAGATGACCGTCCGCGGCAAGGAGCTCTACCGCGAAGACTTCGCCCAACGCCTCGCGAAATTCACCGGCAAGCCCAACGGCTACGCCAGCGGCTTTTCAGGCTGGCTCATCCATGGCACCGGACCGGAGTCCCGCGGCGGCCAGTGGAAGCAGGTCGACGGACGCTTCCAGGGCTCGGAGAACCCGCAGGTCAAGCACCCCGCCACGGCCTCCTACGGCATCAAGTATCAGAACATCGTCCTGCAGTGCCAGCTGCGCCTCGAAGACGTCGAACTCGACAAGGATCCGGCGCACGGCCGCAAGTTCCGCTACATCCAGTTGCGCGCGACCAACGAAAAATCCTACCTCTGCAGCCTCAACCTCAACCAGGGCGGCTTCCAGATCAACAAGGACGACAACGACCGCGACGGCCCGGACAAGCTCGAGGTCCTCGCCACGCACAAGAAGGCGCTCGCGCTCGGCCAATGGCACACCGTCCTCATCGAGATCATGGGCGACGAATATGTCGCCACCGTCGACGGACACACGATCGCCGGCCAGCACCCCGCCATCGCGCAGCTCAAGCATAGCTTCATGGTCGTCACCGGCCCCGAAGGCTCGATCCGCGACCTCCGCCTCTGGGAAGCCAAGCCGAACGCCGACTGGCCCATGACCCGCGCCGTCATCGCCGCGGCGAATAAGCCGATGGCGCCGGCGAAGCCCGTCGAGAAGAAGTAAGCGCGGCGGCGAAGCGGCCAAGGTAGGGCCGAGCATCCCTGCTCGGCCGCGGCCGGCCAAGGATGGCCGGCCCTACCCACGTCAGGTTTAAACGGTTAGCGGTTGGCGGTTGGGAAGTGCATGCTCCGAGACCTGGGACCCGAAGTAATGAGTGCCCCGGCCAATCATCCGGTCTCCGGTTTCCTTCGGTTTCATCTTCCATTCAGTCCTCCGAACGGTCGCCGCACTCCATCCTCGATACTCGACACTCCATACTCTACCTTACTCCACCTTACCTCCCGTGGACCTCTTCTTCACCGCCGTCGCGGCGATCATGATCTACCTGCATAGCCTGCGGGACTTCGCGCGCGAGGTGACGAAGCTCGGCGGGGCGCAGCTGAAGGATCTCCTGCAGCGGGTGACCGCCAACCGTTTCGCGGGCGCGCTCGCGGGCGCGCTCGGCGCAGCCTTCGTGCAGTCTTCTTCCGTCGTGAACTTCATCACCATGGGGCTCACCGAGCAGAAGGTCCTCTCCATGCGTTCCGCCTGGACGGTCATGATCGGCGCCAACGTCGGCACGACCCTCACCGCCTGGCTCATCGCGACCAAATTCAGCGGCATGGGCCCGGTCTTCGTCTCAGTCGGCGGGCTCTGGTCCCTCCTCGGGCCGCGTCGCTGGCGCACCTACGGCCACCCGGTCTTCCACTTCGGCCTGATCTTCCTGGCGCTCAGCCTGATCAGCTCGACCCTGCTGCCGCTGGCGCAGGCCCCCGAAGTGCTCGCGTGGCGCGACACGCTGTCCACGCCCCTGCGCGCGCTGATCTTCGGCGCCCTGCTGACCATGCTCGTGCAGTCGTCCTCGGTGGTCGTCGGCCTCACCGTGCTCTCCGTCGCCAGCGGACTCCTCGACCCCGCGATCTCGATCTGGGTCGTCGTCGGCGCCAACCTCGGCACCGGCTGGGTCGCGCTCTTCACCTCCGGGGCCCTCGGCCCGGTCGCCCGCCGCCTGGCGCTGTTCAACGCCGGCCTCGACCTCTGCGGTCTGGCCCTGTTCGTCGCGGTCCTCCAATTCGCGATCCGCCCGCTGCTCGCGCTCATGCCCGAGCCAGGCCTGCAGGTCGCCCTCGTCCATTCGGCGTTCAATCTCTCCGCGGCCGCGATGGCCCTGACCCTCCTCCCTTGGCTCTGGCGCTACCTCGAAAGGTTCGTGCCGGCGGAAGCGCGATAGGCGCGGGGACATGCTGGCATGGTGCACGGCTGCGAAGCAGAGGTATCATGAGGACGGGTCGCGTGCGTGTGCATCGGGTAGGGCCGGCCATCCTTGGCCGGCCGCGGCCGACGGCCGAGCAGGGGTGCTCGGCCCTACCTTGATCGGCTTCGCCGAAGCGCTTACTTCTTGGAGAATTCCGGCTCCGTCCACGCGTCGGTCCGGCCCTTGTGCTCGGCGCGGACTTTCTTCACGAGGTCGACGGACACCGGATCGGCTTCGTGATCCCACTCGCGGCGGATGTAGGTCAGCACGCCGGCGATCTGCTCGTCGGTCAGGAAACCGGCGGCCGGCATGTCGTAGCTGTAATTGAGCCCCTTCACCTTGATGGGTCCGCGCAGGCCGTGCATGACGACCTTCACGATGCGTTCCGGGTCGCCGAGCACCCATTCGGATTCGGCGAGGGGCGGCGCGAGGCCTTCGAGGCCCTTGCCGGTGGGCTGATGGCAAGCGGCGCACAGGCCCGCGAAGGTCTGCTTGCCGGAATCGAAGAGCGCCTGCTCCTCGTTGGACAGGCTCTTGACCGTCGGGACGACGACGCCCGGCTTGCCCGGCCAGACGACGGCACCCTTGAACCAGGCGAGGGCCTTGACCATCGCGGCGTCCTTGCTGCGGGAAAGCTTGGCGAGCGCAGCCGGTTCGGCGGCGAGCTTGACGGGGCGCTTGGCGTTGACGGTCGGGTGCGCGGCGAGCGAACCGAGCAAGGTCAGCTGCTGCGACTTGAACGGCAGCCCGGCGATGATCGCGAGGGCCTGCTCGATGCGCTCGGGCTTGCGCTCGGCGAAGACGCAGCGGAGCAAGGCCGCCGGCAGGGTCTTCGCATAGGCGGCGGGCTGCTTGAGCACGGCGGCAAAGACTTCGAGCTCCCGGCCGGCGAGGCCGCTGATGAAGCTGTCCTGGATGGCGATGTGCTCGGCGGCGCGCTGGGCGAGCGCGGCGGCCGCGAGGTCGACCGCGAGGTCCTTGGCCTCGCCCATGGTCAGGGCGAGCTGCAGCTGCACCTCGGGGACGGCTTCGGCGGCGGCGAGCGCGGTCCAGCGGGCGAGGACCTCGGCGCGATGCGGACCGGCGACGAGGCTTTCCGAGACGCGGAGGGCGGCCGCGCGCACGCGCGGATCGGCGTCGGACAGGCCGGCGGAGACGAGAGCCCAATCGGCAGCCTTGAGCCCGTGCTGGGTCCAGAGCGCATGCACGCGCCCCATCGGCGAGGCGGCCTTGAGCCCGAAGGCGGTGAGCGCGGGGGCGAGGGATTTGTCGCCGCCCTCGACGAGCAGACGCTGGGCGTTCTCGCGGCGCCACTCGTTGCCGCTGCCGAGTTCGGCGATCAGGTCGGAGGGCTTGAGGCCGGCGAGGCCCTTCAGCGCCGTGGTCTTGTGGCCTTCGGGGACGACGCGCCAGATGCGACCGAGGTGGAGCGGCGCGATGAGGCCGCGGTCTTCGCCCTGCTTACGCAGGTAGGTCGTGAGGGAGATGCGGTGCTGGATCACGCCGTGATGCATGTCCACGAGGTACAGGGCGCCTTCGGGCCCGGTGAGCGCGTTGACGGGTCGGAAACGCTCGTCGGTCGAGGCCACGAACTCCTGCTGGTCGTAGAAGGGCGTGCCCTTGACCAAGCCCTTGTCGGGATGGAGGACGAGGCGCTTCACGAGGTTGCCGGCCGGCTCGCAGATGAACGCGTTGCCATAGGCGTCGGCCGGAAAGAGGTCGGAGCGGTAGATCCACGGACCGCAGGCGGCGGTGCACTCCTTCAGCTTGTAATCGCGGAGCATCTCCGTCCGGTAGCCGCGGTTGATGCCCGGGTTGACGCGGATGGGCCAGACGGACTGCTCGGCCGCGGCCTTGGTGTTGAGGCCGGTGCTGCGGCCGAGGGACGGATTGCGGAGAAGGTAGCCGGAGTTGACGACGTCGACGCGCAGGAGGTCGCTGTTGTTGTTGGAGTACAGGCGGCCGAAGTCGTCCTGCGCCAGTCCCCACTGCCCGCGGAAGTTGCTGGTCGCGCGGACCCACTTGCCGTCGTCGAACCTGAACTTCGCGGCGTAGGCGCCGACGTAGAGCCAGCCGTCGTGACCCCAGAGGAGCGCGTTGGGGGCGCGTTCGGGATTGGCGAGCTGCGGGCGGGCGGGATCGACGCGCACGCCGAAGTCGGTCGCGACCTCCGTCTTCTCGTCGGCCTTGCCGTCGCCGTCGGTATCGCGGCAGAACCAGAGGTGCGGCGGGGCGCCGACGAGCGCGCCGTCGCGGTGCAGGACGAGCGCGCGGGGCAGGATGATGTCGTCGAGGAAGACCGTGCGCTTATCCATGCGCCCGTCGCCGTCGGTATCCGCGAGCACGACCACCGAGCCCTTCGGCTGGTCTTCGGTCGTCCCGTCGAAGTTCTCCATGTAGCCCGTCATCTCGACGACCCAGAGGCGGCCGTCGGGCGCGAACTGCACCACCGTCGGGTGGCGGACGAGCGGGGCCTCGGCGACGAGCTCGATGCGGTAGCCCGGGGCGACCTTGAAGCTACGGAGCGCCTCTTCGGCGCTGAGCGGGGGTGACGGCGGGATGAGGTGGGCCGGCACGATCGGCACCTGCGGCTCGCCGGCCTTGTCGCCGACCTGGGCGCAGGCGGCGGCCGCCAGGCAGAGGGCGGCGAAGGATAAGGCGCGTCGGGGCATACGCATACCGACACTATGTAAGCCCCAAAGTTTCCGGGTCAACCGACCCCGTCGCTTTCCCCGGACTTTAAACGACAGGTCGCGGACATAAATCGAGGGCGAACTCACCCCGGCAAAGCATCCGGCACTTCTTTCATCATAAAGTCCCCATGGGACGCTCGTTGTTATTCGTTCGCAGGCGACAAGATGGACCGGGCCATGCTTTTCCGCGCCGCCCTGCTCTTGATGTTTTCCACGCTCGCCTCCCCCGCGGCCTTCCGGGCCACCTCGCCGGCCTTCTTCGTGAGCGAAACAGATTCCGACGAGGACGGACTCGACGACGAAACGGAGGAATTGCTGGGCACGAATCCTGAGGCTGCCGACAGCGATGAGGACGGCTGGGATGATCTCACGGAAATCCTCGGCGGGTCCGATCCGTCCGACCCGACGGATTTCCCGTACGAAATCCTCGCCACCGGCGACGTCGCGGCGCCGACCAACCCGGCCTTAACACTTAAGCTGCTGGAGCTCCTATCCTCCCGGCGGATGGCGACGGGCACCCCTCATGGTTCCGGCAACGCGGTCGCCGCGGGCTTCGAGTTTTCACTTCGCTACTATTACCTCGGAGGCAACCTGCCCAACCTCGCCGTCGAAGCGCGCCGGACCGACCTCAAAGCGGGTTCGTTCCTCTTGATGTGGCGACACCATGTCCGCTGGAATCCCCTGCAGGTCGACCAACGCTACACGGTGTCCGTCCGTACCGACGACGGTCGCACCATCGCCGAATGGAAGACTCCGGTCCCGGTCGACACCGAGTGGCGCTACGTGGGCCTGCCCTTCTTCCTGAAGCCGACCGACGAAGGTCAGCGGCTCACGTTGAGCCTCATTCCCGAGGAAGCGGGTCAGCTCGAATATTCGGTGGCCGATTTCGTCGCGGTCCCGGCCGGGATCGAGGCCGATGTCGACCGTGACGGCATCATCGTCGCCAACGAAAGACCGGCGAACGGCCGGCCGCTTCGGCACTGGGTCAACGACGATGACGATCAAGGCGAATGCCAGGAACGCGCCGACCTGCCCGGAAGGTCGGCCGCCCAAGCAGACCATGCGCAACCGGGCGTCGACGGGCTGCGCGACCTGGTCGACTTCCTGCCGCTCAACCTGAACCTCACGCGTGTCGCCAGCCTGATGCGCCCTTCGGACGGGTTCCGCTACTACGTGACCCATCCCGAGCGGGCCGTGCAGATCGTGCTCAGCGGCCTGACGCCGGCGAAGGTCGGCACGCTCCATCGCGAGCCTGACCTGAAGGTGTTCGGGCGGAGATGGAACGCCGGGGTCGCCGACGCCGAAATCCTCCGCCCTGACGCCGATGGCCGCATCGAGCTTCCGCCCGACTTCGTCGACCGCATCGCCACGGCAGGCCATGGCGTCATCCTGGCGGAAGGCACCAAGCCCAGCAGGCAGGCTTTGCGCGTCGAGATTCGTCAGGCCGACCGGACCGTCGCCACGCTGGAGCAGCCGATGGCGATCGTGCCGGTCGAAACGATGTACCGTCACGTGAACTTGGCCGGACTGACCTCGGATTACTCCGGAGAGAGGGGCCGGATCAGGAAAATCGGGCGCGCCCGGCAGGTCGGAGATCCGGACGGGCTGCCCGACGACGAAACCAAGGCGCACTGGGTCGTCCTGATCCATGGTTACAACGTCCCGGGCGACGCGGCCCGCGGGTGGCATGCGGAGACGTTCAAGCGCCTCCACGTGCTCGGATCCAACGCCCGTTTCGTGGGCGTCACGTGGAACGGGGACACGGGGTTCGATTATCATCTGGCGGTCTACCACGCCTTCCAGGCCGGAGATGCGCTCCCGCGGGCATTGGGCTTCGTCGATCCGTCGCGCACCCTGCTGATCGGCCATAGTCTGGGCAACATCGTCGCGAGCCAAGCCGTGCAGGCCGGCTTCACGCCCTCGCGATACTTCCTGCTGAATGCGGCTCTTCCCATCGAAGCGATCGTCGCCGAAACCAGCGACCCGCGCCAGGCGGCGGAGATGACCGAACAGCTCTGGCGACCCTACGAGCGGAGGCTCTACGCGGCGGAGTGGGCCAAACTGCTGCCCGGCAACGATCAACGGCGGACGTATGCCTGGAGCAACGCCTTTTCCAGGGTGCGCGCCCTGGACCTGGCGTTGAACTGCTACTCAGCGGGGGAAGACGTCACCAACTGCCCCGCCGACATGGCCTCCGCTTCCGTCCTGACGACGCTGTGGTCGGGTCGAGCCATCGATTATGGAGTCTGGAAGACGCAGGAACTGCTCAAAGGCGTCGGGGCCGGACGTTCGCTGGGAGCCTTGGCGATGCAACGTAGCCAAGGCGGCTGGGGCTTTAATCCTGATTGGCGAGGTCGCTACGTTCCCCATGGCCAGACCAAGGCCGCGGGAGGACATTTCGAAAAACTCACGCCCGGCGAAGCCGCTCGCCTGACGAACCAGCAGCTTCTGCTCGATCCCTTCTTCCTGCCGCTGAAGGCCAAGTGGCTCCATCAAGCGCGACCTCCGCGGTCCTCGCCGCTCCTGGATTCCCCGGACGTCCGCTATGAACTGCTCGCCACGGCCATACCTGCGATGAGCTTCGCCGCCGGCGCCGCGGAAATCCCGCTCTCCGGGAGCGCATCGCAGGTTTTTAATTTCAACCTCGAAAAAGAAGGCCGTACGCCCGGCCGCTGGCCCACCGAAGGCCATACGGCCAAGCATACGCCGGGTCGCTGGCTGCATAGCGACTTCAAGAACGTCGCCCTTCCCTTCGTGCACCCGCTCTTTGTCAAGATGATCGGCGAGGCTTCCCTCCGATGAAACCGCTGGTCCTCCTCGGCTTGGTCAGCCTGCGTCTGAGCGCGACCGATTTCACCATCACCATAATCGATGAGGTCCGGCAGCCTTTGGCCGGAGCCGAGGTCGCGGCCACGCTCAGCCGCAGCAACGACCCTCGCTCCTCCAGCATGCGTTCCTTCGAAGGCGTGACCGACGACGCCGGCATCTTCCGCTTCAGGGCCGAGGATGACATGTGCCTCATCCGCCTGCGTGCCAACAAAGCCGGTCACATCGAAGCCGACGCCGACCGACGTCATGGACTCGGCTTCCCCTCGACTCCGCACCACACCCTCACCCTACCTTACCAGACAAAAGGGGTTCCGCTGGCTTTTAAGGAAGTCCGCCTATTTGCCCGCGACGGATTATTTGCTCCCAACACCTGGGTCGGCTTCGACCTTGCCAAAGGAGATCTCGTCGCGCCCCGCGGAAGCGGGGAAATCAGCGACCTGCTGATTTGGAACGAAGGCGTACAGGTCGGCTGGATACAGCCGAAGGAAGATCTCGCTATCCTGCGAAGGGAGCCGCAGAACGTTCGCCTCGACGAGGCGGAGTTCGCCTTTCTGTACGGAGCATTCAACGGGCTCACCCGGATTCGATTCGCGCCCAAGGACGCGGGCATCCTGCGCTCGCCCGACTTCTGGGACTATTCGGGCCTGAAGATGCCGCCGCGCGCGCCGACAGAGGGGTACGCCGAACAACTCGAGCTGCCCTTCAGGCATGGTTCACCTTGGAGCGAACAGGATAAGCAGGTCGGCTTTTACCTGCGCCTTCGGCCACGGCACGACGCCTCCGGCAAGCTGATCTCCGCCCACTACGCGAAGATCCAAGGCCGCATCGAGACCGGCTACGGCTGGGTGGCGTTCCGCTATTACTACAACCCGGTGGCGGACGACCGGCGGCTGGTCTTCGACCCGGAGCGCAACGTGCTGGGGCCGACCCCGGGGTCGCGCCCGGGCCTCTACCAGACCCAAGAACGCTGACCGACGGGGGCTTACGGCTTGCCCGTCGGCGTGTTTCATAAAGAATACTGTTACTTCCCCGACCACCCTGCCTTTACCCACCGCTCACCGCCGACCGCCCTCCCCATCTTATGCCCACTCTTTCGAAGCTCTCCCTGATCGCCGCGGCCACCCTCGCCGCCGCCGCAGCCTCTGCCGCCGTGACCGACGTCCATCCGGCAGGCAATCCCACCAACAACACCTGGACCAACGGCGTCTCGGGCGACGGCCTGACTTCGGTCGGATTCACTGACATCGGCGGCGGCTTCAGCGCCTACAAGCTCGTCGGCTCGACCTTGACCACGCTGTCCCCCCTGGCCGGCCACTCCAGCACGTACGCCCGGGCGGCCTCGGCCAACGGCTCGCTCATCGTCGGCTACTCGGTCGACAGCTCGTCCTACAATCAGGCCGTTTCCTGGTCCGGCTCACCCGCCGTCGCCACCGCGCTGGACGCAAGCGCGGCCTTCATCTCTTCCGAGGCCACGGGCGTCTCCGCCGACGGCCTGACGATCGTCGGCTGGGGCTTCAATGCCACCAGCTTCAGCGACGAGGCCTTCTACCATCAGGCCGGCTCCATCCATCATCTCGGCATCCTCTTCGGCGGCTTGGCGAGCAAGGCCAACGGCGTGTCGGCCGACGGCACCATCATCGTCGGCACCATCGCGGACGACTTCTCCCTGCCCAATGCGGTCAGCGGCTTCGTCTACCCGATCGGCGGCTCCTCTTCGCTCGTGCAGGCGGACGTCGGCATCCCCGCCTTCGGCGCCTCTTTCCTGACCTTCACCCAGCTGACGGCCATCTCCGGCGACGGCACGGTCGCCGTCGGGCATGCCTCCAGCGGCCTGAGTTCCGGCGACGCGCAGGCGTTCAAGTACACCGTCGCCGGCGCCTCCTACGCCGCGCTCGGCACGCTCGGCGGCGCCTGGTCGAAGGCCAACGCGGTCAACAGCGACGGCACGGTCATCGTCGGCCAGAGCTCCAACGGCTCCGGCAACCCGGAAGCCTTCGTCCACCAGAACGGCGCGATCACAGGCCTGGGCTTCCTCTCCGGCGGCAGCATCTCGTCGGCGACGGGCGTCTCGGCCGACGGCTCGGTCATCGTCGGCTTCAGCAACACGACGGGCAATTACAAGCACGCCTTCGTCTACGCCAACCAGACGATGCTCGATGCCGACGAGTGGCTCGGCTCCCTCAACGGCCCGGGCAGCCTGCTCGCGATGACGACCAACCTCAACCTGCTGCCCCTCGAAGGCGCCCACCACCGCCCGCTGATGTCCTATGACGCCATGGGCAAGCAGAGCCAGGTCTGGGCTACCGGCGACTTCGGCACGTCCGCCCGTCAGGTCGACCAGCACAAGACCTCCGGCGAAATCGGCGTCAGCGGCACCTTCGGCGGCTTCGTCCTCGGCGTCGCCGCCGGTCACGCCACGCTCAACCAGGATTTGGCCTTCGGCGGCAACGCCAGCATCTCCGGCAACTACCTCCTCGCCGAAGCGGACTACCGCCTCGCCGACAAGGAAAGCATCGTCTCGCTCGTCCTCCTGCAGGGCGGCTGGGACGCCGACGCCAACCGCGGCTACGCGACCGGCAGCGGTCCCGACACCTCCTTCGGCAGCACCAGCCTGAAGACCTCCTCCGTCCGCCTCCGCTTCGACGGACCGGCGCAGAAGTTCATCAGCGCCGTGTCGGCCACGCCCTTCGCCTCGTTCACGCTCACCCGCACGACGGCCGACGCCTACGCCGAGACCACGGGCTCGTTCCCGGCGAGCTTCGGCGCCCAGGAGCACACCGCGCAGGAAGGCCGCCTGGGCGTCACCGCGAAATACGTCGTCACTCCCAGCACCACCCTGCTCTTCACCGCCGAGTGGATCCACCGCTTCGACGGCGCGGGCGACGGCCTCGTCGCCACCAGCGCCACGATGGGCACGCTGACCGCCGCCGGGATCGCGCCCACCTCGAACCAGGCCCGCTTCGGCTTCGACATCGACCACAAGCTCTCCGCCGACACGCTCCTGAACCTCTCGCTGCACGCCGCCGGCAGCGGCCCCTCCTCCGACTTCGCCGCCGCCCTCAGCATTCGCCGCGCGTTTTAACAGGTAGGGACAGCACCACGTGCTGTCCTAGCAGGCCGCCCACCCGGGCGGCTTTTTTGTTGGGGTAGGGCCGAGCATCCCTGCTCGGCCGCGGCCGGCCAAGGATGGCCAGCCCTACCTCGAGGCAGGCGGATGCGATGTCATCGCATCCCTACCTTCTGCATCGCAGCAGTTCACCCTGCCAGCAGACCCACACGGCGCGCGCTCAGGCCCGCGCCGTCGCATCCACCAACAACCAGGCCCAGGTGGCGACGACGCCATCCGGACGGGCGTTGAGGCGATCATAGTCGCGCAGGAGCGACTTGAGCTCGGTGGGCGAGAAACGCGGATCTCCGGTCACCCCGCTCCGATGCAGGTGACGGAAAAAGTCCAAGGCGCTCGGGTAGATCTCTTCGGACTCGAGCACGCCGTGCGCATGGACGTCAAACTTCGCGCCCTTCAGCAAGGCCAGCCACTGGGCTTCGTCGCGCCAACGGACCGGGCCTTCGCCGATGAGGTCACGCAGTTCGTTCAGGCAAGGGTCGCACGGCACGCCGAGGAGCAATCGGCCGCCGGCCGGCAAAGCCGCGCGCCAATGACGGAGCACGGCGGCGGGATCAGCGGCCCAATGCAGGAGGCCGGTCGAGGCGAGCGCGTTGGCCTTGTCGATCGGCCCGAAAGCGTTGTGCACCGACCAGTTGGCGGCGGGCACGGCCTGACGGCCGAGCTCGACCATCGCCGGGGACGCGTCGGTGGCGTCGACGTTCACGCCTTGCGCGAGCAAGGCCGCCGTGAGGAAGCCCGTGCCGGCGCCGAGCTCGGTGACACGGACGCCGCGGCGGAACGGCGCGAAGGCGGCCAACGCTTCGGCAAAGCGCTTCTGCGGCGCGGCATGCGCGTCGTAGCTCTCGGCTCGTTGGTCGAAACGCATGGGATCAGGGGGCGAGGAACTCGCGCAGGTCGTGCCCGAGTCCCTCTACAATATGACAACCCACGATGGCTTGGCAAACGCCCGAGGCATCCAGCAGCGCATCCTGGTCGCCCACATAGGCTTCCCAGCCGGGGTTGAGCCCCTGGCGGCCGAAGGTGATGAGCGAGATGCCCGCGGGCTGGGCGAGGAGGTCCAAGCCGGCTTGGAGGTATTCCTTCTCGTAAGGCAACGCGTCGCCGATCATCGGCGCCAGCCCGGCGCGCTTCCGGAAGTCGGCCAACGCCGCCGGGGCGTCGGCGTCGATCCAGCGGCGGAGCCACTTCACCTGGGTCTCGGAATGCTTACCGCACTTGCCGTGCTCGGAGCAGAAGGACGTGAACGGGGCGAAGAGCAGCACCTTGGCCGGGAACTTCACGCCACGGGCGCCGGCCTCGAGGACGAGGTGCGCGCCGAGCGACCACGCGATGACGGCGTCGCAGCCGGTCAGGTTCTCGGCCGCGCCGACGACCGGCGGGTAGATGAGGTGCTCGGCGTCGGGCGCATGCGCTAACGCGATGGCCTTCATCTCCTCGAGCGAGACGCCCCAACCGCCGATCCAGCCGAGCTTCATGCGGCGACGCCCTTCAAGGCGGAGACGAAGGAGGAGAGCACGGCGGGAGAAAGGCCTCGGCGGAGCGAGATGCGGATGCGACCGGTGCGCACGGGCACCGTCGGCGGACGGATGGCCGAGACCATGAAACCGGCGGCGCGGAGCGCGGTGGCGTATTTCAGGGTCACGTCGGAATCGCCGAGGATGAGCGGGATGATCGGGGAGTCGCCCGAGGGGACCGCGAAACCGGCTTCGACGAGGCCATCGCGCCAGGCATGCGACAGAGCATGGAGCTCGGCGCGCTCCGCCGACATCGCCTGCACGCGCTCGACGGCCGCGAGGGCGGCGGCGGCGCAGGACGGGGCGAGATAGGTGGAGTAGACGAACTCGCCGGCGAAGTTGATCAGCGCATCGCGGACTTCCGGCGCATGCGAGAGGACGTAGGCGCCCTGCGAGCCGAGGCCCTTGCCGAGCGTGCCGACCACGATGTCCGCGGCGGCGAAAGCACCTTGGGCTTCCTGCAGGCCGGAGCCCGTCGCGCCATACCAGCCCGTGGCATGGGCTTCGTCGAGCACCCAGCAGAAACCGAAGCGCTTCCGCAACGAAGCCAGTCGCTTCAGGTCGGGGCTGTCGCCGTCCATCGAGTAGACGCTCTCCGTCACGACGAAAATCACGCCATCCAAGGCCGGCTCCTCGTGGAGCATCAGCTCGAGCGCGTCGAGGTCGTTGTGGGCGAAGCGGCGCAGACGGGCGCCCGAGGCCATGATCCCGTCGAGCATGCTGGCGTGGACGAGTCGGTCGGCGAGGATGAGGTCGCCCTTCTTGGGCAGGCCGCCGAGGACGGCGGAGTTGGCCGAGAAGCCGGTGTTCATCACCAGGCCGTGCGCATAGCCCTGCCACGCGGCCAGGGCGTGCTCGAGCTTCTGATGGATCTCCGTATAGCCTGTGACGAGCGGCGAAGCGGACGCGGAGGCGCCCCACTCATGGAGCGCGGCCACGCCGGCGGCGACGACCGCCGGATCATGGGAGAGGCCGAGGTAATCGTTGTCGGCCAGATTGACGCGCTTATCCGACGAGGCCCGGGCCGTCAGCTTGCGGCGCAGCGACGACCCTTCGCGCTGGGCGAGGGACTGGCGCAGACGCTGCAGCAGGGCTTCGTTCACCGCGGCAGGAAATGGAAGCGGGCGGATTTCTCGCCACGACCGGACTCACCGAGCAGCGGGATCCAGGACTCGGCCAGGCCGGCGCGATTGGCGGCGGCGACTTCCTTCGAAGGCTTCTTGATGGCATTGAGCCAGACGCCGATCGGGCCGTCGTAACGGCGACGCAGGTAAGCGATCGAGAGACGGGCCTGGTTGATCGCACCGAGGCGGTCCTCCACGACCACGATGGCGACGGTCGGCTTGATCGCCGCGGCGAAGTCAGCCCAGTCCTTGCCCTTCGGATCGATCGGCACGGCCACACCGCCGGCGCCTTCGACGACACGGCAAGGCGCGTGCGGAACGTCCTTGTAGAGTTTGAGCAGCAGCGCGAGGTCGAGCGGCTGGCGGGCCTTCTTCGCCGCGGCGAGCGGGGCGATCGGGGCCGGCAAGGAAATCAGCGTGTGGGCCTCGGCGCACTTACCCGCGGCCTTCTTGGCGTCGGCCGGACGACCGGCGCCCGCGCCC
>Ga0222712_10001521_pt1 | contig 28424 bp, 38 predicted proteins | sample C33_657DmetaG_FD_165043 | JGI IMG/M metagenome (GOLD analysis project Ga0222712, IMG submission 165043) | Estuarine water microbial communities from San Francisco Bay, California, United States - C33_657D | ecosystem: Environmental > Aquatic > Marine > Unclassified | place: USA: California... | reverse complement strand
GACGGACAGACATTAGTAGCAGGATTTGGAGGAGTTCCGGGAGTGACTATTGGTGACTTTGTTACAATAACAAACCCGCTATACTCAGCATGTGTTTGGGAGGTAATTGCTAATTCATCAGCTACTCCAACTGAAACCATAGACACCCTTACGCCTTATACGTCATGCTCAGACTCATGTGCAAGCTATAGTATTGATAATATGACAGGTTCTACTCAGACTGCAAACTATGTTGACTGTGCCGGAGCTTCTCAGTCAGTTTCTGTGGCAGCATACTCAACTGAGTATGTATGTGCAAGGGTGGGAAGCGTTACAGTTCCGGGAAGTCCGGCAGGAGTATTGGTTACAGTTGACTCATGTAGCTGTTAATTTTAAGATATGGAATATACACTAACATACAGTAATCTTGTGGGAGGATGGCCGTCCTTCTACTCGTACATGCCTGATTGGATGATTGGGATGAATAACTATTTCTACACATTCAAGGGTGGGAATCTTTATCGTCATAACGTGAATGCACTAAGAAATAACTTCTACGGAGACCAATACAACTCTACAATTACAAGTGTATTTAACGATGCTCCAACTACAAACAAGCTATTTAAGACGCTTGCGCTACAGGGAGACGACACTTGGGCGGCAACTTCAGTTGTTACTGATATTCAGAACAGCGGATTTGTTGATGCAGATTGGTTTGAGAAAAAAGAGCAGGTATACTTTGCATTCATTAGAAACTCAGGAACAGTTCCTGCAGGTACTGACGAGTATGCATTACGCTCGCTAAACGGTGTCGGTAGAAGTCAGGCTGTATCGGGCCCGGCAGCTGCTACTCAGATTGATTTCTCAATATCCCCACTTATTCAGATTGGGTCTATTGCAAGTATCGGTGACTACCTATACTACTCACTACCTCCATATTCTACACCTGTATTATGTGGTCAGATAACGAGTATTATACAGAACTATCCGGCAGGTGATAACTACTTTGTAGTAGATACAACCATTGCAGGGGGAGCTGTGCCACCTATTCAGGATGCATACTTCTTATATATCAAGAACTCTATAGCTGAGTCACATGGTGTCTTAGGCCACTATGCTGTGTTCACATTAGAGAACGACAATACATCAAAAATTGAATTATTTGCTGTAGAGTCAGAGGTTATGAAAAGTTTCCCTTAAAAAACTTATCTTTGTAATTAACTTAAAGTAAACATTATGTGGCAAGCAGTAGGAGCATTAGCGGTACAGGGAGCAACAGCCCTTATATCATTGGCGCAAGCTGAAAAGGCTAAAAAAAAGCAAGAAAATGCGGATAAAGAAGCCGCTAAATTAATGCAAGATGCATATAACATATTAGACAAGAATGTATATGCGGCAATTGCGCTTCCAACAAAACAGTACAATATTCAACGTGAGGCACTTGCAGCTCAAGGAGCTCAGATGGTAGAAGCAGGAAGGGAGAGTCAACGTACAGCAGCAGCAACAGCGGGCTCAACTATGGCTCAGTATAACAATGCACTAAGAGGTATTCAAGCAGAGGCAGAAAATCAGTACTACGACCTTGAGCTTACTAAGGCTCAGGAGCAGGCGCGTAAAGATGATATCAGAACAGGTCTAAAGCTATCAGAAGCAGAAGGAGCTCAGGCTGCATCAGCAATGTATGCAGAGCAAAAAGGAATGGCCACTCAACAGGCTATATCATCAGGTATCGGAGCACTAGGACAGGGTCTGTCAATGGTGCCTTTATTTAAGGCAACTCCACAGCAGAGAACAATATCAGACCTTGAGGCAAGCTACGGAAAAGCAGCTAAAGCAGGTCAATTAGGTTCTTCATTTCTAAATGAAAAAGGTGAGCCAATTGGTTTTGAGAGGTCAGTCCTAAAAAACATGGCACTTTCAGACGAGGAGATTAATGCACTTGATATATTTGACGATAAGGCTAAGGGGACTATTAATTCTGATAAATTTAAAGCCTATCTTGGACAGAGGGATGTAAATGACCTTAACGATATATATAATACAGGATTTACTCCTTCATACCTACAACAGGTTCCTGCAGAAAATACTAACGCTGCAATGAACCAACAAGGAGGGGATATGTACAACTTCATGAACTACTTAAGAAAACCACAAATAGCAGGTTTTAAATACAGATAATAAATGGCTGAAACATATTATAAATTTGCGGAACGTAGCGCTGAGTCTCAAGTAAATTGGGCTGAGGTTGGAAGAAGCGTCTCTGAGATGCTCTTAGAAGATGCAGCAGTAAGAGAACAAAAGAAGACCGCTATTGATGAGGCTTCTCGTCAGTTTGGTGAGGTCCTAGCAAATGCACCTACAGGTGATTTTAAGCCGGCTAATGAGTGGATATTAGACTATGCCAATGATGCGACTCAGGCAATGCTTCTTCAGGATAGATTACTTAAGCAGGGTGCGCTCAGCTTAAAGGACTATACTGTTCAACGTCAGAATATAAATGACAGCACAAATCAGATGTTCGAGATATCTAAGAAGTATCAGGATAAGTTTACAGAAGCAAAGAAGAGAGCCGAAAGCGGTACTGCTCAGGATACTGAGATGTGGCTTAAGACACAGGCAGAAGGTCTTAGCAACTTTACAAATACAAAGGCATATATTAACCCTACTAACTATCAGGTATCAATCTCTAAGTTAAAGAGAGTTGTTGGCTCTGACGGAAAAGAAGTCCTCACGATGGATGACAGCCCGGATGGAAGAATGACAATAAACCAATTAAATAACTACTTAGATATTAAATTAGATAAGTATGACTATACTGAAGCTGTTGGTACACAAGTTAAGTCATTAGGGAAATTTCTTAATACTGAAAGTATTGCAAGAATTAAAAATATATATAGAACATACGGTGTTACTAATATATCTGACCCAACTAAAAGACCTAAGTTTGGAAAAGATGTTACAGACGAGGACTTAAAAAATATAACTGTATTTGAGCAATGGGAGAAGGATACAATTGCTGCTCAGATGGCAAATCCTTTTAATCAGCTTAGTGTCTTAACAGATGCACTTGACATTGACCCTAAGACAGGTGAGGAATATGTTCCTACATTTGATGCAGCGCTTGCTAAGACAAGTTCTAAGTACATACTTATAGCGGATGATGGCTCAGGAATGATTCAGCCTAAGTTCACTAAAGAGCAGGATGAAGTGGCAGATGACTTTATGAGAATTATGGTCCGTAATTCAATAGACCAAGAGAGTGAAACTGATACACAGGCATTACCTTCTACCGAGTATAGCCCCTATGTAAAGGCTGACGCTAATGCATCAGCAGGTGGAGGCGGTGCTAATACTGAGAATGTCACTATATACGAGAGCGCCAACAATGCGTTACGTACAGGTAATCTATCTGCGTTAAATAACAATGACTACGTATACTCAGTTCAGACTTCTAATGGTAAAAGATTTATTGCTGTAAGACCTAAGACTGATATAGAGAAAAAGACAGGTAGAGCAAAAGCTGACTTTGACCCGAAAAGTAAACAATGGAAAAAATTAATTAATGCAGATGATGTAGCGGCATACTTAACAGGGGTTAGTAATGCAAGACAAAAGTATATACAAGGTAAGCAAGAATTTAAAGATATTCATGACTTCACATTGTTTGGTACATACTTGGATACTGACTCGGCATTAACTAGTGACCAAATCTATGATATAGGTACCTACACAGAACCTGAAAGAAATAAAAGACTTGGCGGAACCGGAGAAAATTCAGGAGGAGGAGCTAGTAATAGTGGTGGGAAACCTAGATAATAAGTATATTTGCATATGAATGAACAGACACTGAAAGACTTCATTGCTACGGCTCAGAAGTATAACTACGATTGGAATACTGTATTTGGAAAATTTCCTGAATTAAAAGGGTATAACCAACAGGTATTAAAGGACTATGTTGCAACAGCTGAAAAACATAACTATAATTATGGTGTTGTTAACGCTAAGTTTCCCGAACTCAAAATAGGTGGACAACCATTAAAAAAAAAAGACTCTACCGTATCGGCTTCCAAATTGGGCAAGTCTACTTCGGCTTCTTCTTCCAATCAGCTTGATTCAAGACCGGGATTTGGTGCGACTCAAAGTGAGTTAGATGAATATGACAAAGCCAAAAAACAAAAAAATGTCGTAAAATCAGATTTACCTCCAACTAAGAAAGTTGAAGAACCTAAGAAAAAACCTGTCCAATATCAAACTGTAAACGGACAGACATTTAAAGGTAACGGAGAGATATTCACGGATTATCCGGGGAAAGAAGGCAAGGCCTATAGATTCAATAATGGTCAGTGGTATGAATATACTACAACTGAGACAAATGAAAAGGCTTCTCCAACTCAGACAAAAGTATTAGCAGGAGGTGGCTCAGCAGCTGTACCTGCAGGAGGATATTCTAAACGCGACTTTAGCAAGGATGTTATTATATTAAACTCCCCTATCAAGGACCCAATGCGCGTACAAGCGCTTAATAAGCAGTATAAGAAGTGGGGAACTACAGAGAACGGAGTATTCCTAGGGTTTCCGGGGAAAGAGCAAAACGAATATAAAGTTGTTAATGGACAATGGCAACGCAGAACACCTGAGAATAAGACTTGGGTTAATGTAACAAACCAAGACTCCGTAACAGCACTTAATAATCACTTCAAGAAAGAAGTTACTCTAGCAAAAGCACCTGAGAAAATAGATGAGCTTAAGCAAGACAATGTATACTCTAAAAGCTTTGATGATAACCTTAAGTCAATTAATTCAAAACTAATTGGAGGAGAAGAAGAGAATGCTGTAGAAGTACTTAGAAAGAAATTCCCTGCAGAAAACGGATGGAAGTTCGAAGAAAGCGCAGGAATAGGAGGAGCAGGATTCTTAGATGTTGATAGAGTAAAAATCACTGCACCAAATGGACAGGAAGAGACATTTACTCTTGACAATTGGACTTGGGACGACGACAAAAGAAATGCCAATAACATGATTGGTTGGATGCAGCAGAATAACCTTACTCCATCTGAAAAGAAAGTTTTTGACGCATACAATCAGGCTACTGAGGTACCTAAGGATGAGATGAAAATAATTCCGGGAGGTGGTACATTACGTGTTCCTGAGCCAATGGAATTTAGAGGTGATGCCAAGCAAGCGAGAGCTGAGTGGATGCCTATTAAGTCTCAGAAGGTAAAAGAAATACAGTCGATGTATTCTAAATATACAGCAGACGGTAGAAATGTTGACAAGTACACAGCTGAGAAAGCTCAGGCTGCTCTTGGTGCATTGGCTGAAGACAAAGAGACAATCCTTCAGGTAAATAAATATCAGGACGATATTAAGTACAATGCTGAGTCATATAAAAAGAAATACGAAGAGGCTAAGGGTTACCTTACTGACTTGAATAAAAAATATGCTTTAGGAGAAATCACTAAAGAACAGTTTGATGCTGAAGCAAAGGTTAAGCAGAAAGAATTATTAGCACAAGAGGAGGAAATAAATAATCAGATTAAGGTATCAGACCACTTAACTCGTTCTGCTAATCAGGCTGTAGCTGAAAACTATATTGTTCAGCAGGCCAAGGGTAGCTTTGGAGGCGGTGTAACACTGAGCTTTATAAAAGGCGTCGCATCTCCTGTTAGGTTAATTGAGGGCGCATTAGGAGTAAAGACAGATTCAGCATCATGGCATAAACAAGTTACTGATGCAATTGCCCCTATTTGGGACTATGAGACATCACTTGAGTACTTACGCTCTGAAGAGAGACCTGACCTATATAAGACTGCATTTTCAGTAGCTGAGTCACTAGGGGCAATGGTACCTTTAGCTGCTTCAGGTGGTGCTACACTTCTTGGAGAAGGATTAGTAGCAAGAGGAGCAATGACAGCCGCTGCGTTCTATCCTATGTCATACTACGAGATGAAGGATGAGCTTGAGGATATTGATATTCCTGAGGCAGATAAGATTGCTATGTCTTCTATTTACGGTGTTGTATCTTCTGCCCTTGAGTCAATTGGGATGGAGTATGCGATGGGTAAAATCAGTGGCCCTGCATCAAGCATGATTAAGAGAGGCATCCTAAAGAATGTCTTAGGTAAAGAGCTTCCTAAAGATGCTTCAAAAGAATTTATTGATGCACTTGTAAGGAACGAGACAAAGGCTTACCTTGCGAATATAGCTGCAACTACAGCAGGTTCTATGCTTGTAGAAGGCGGTACTGAAGGCATCCAAAGTATGGCGGGCGCAGGAATTAAAGAGTTATATGACATTGGAAAAGGAACAGAGTTCTTTAATAATAAAGGATTTGGTGATGTTGTAAATGGAGCTCTTTACGAGAGTTATCTTGGCGCACTAGGTGGTGGTATGGTGCATAGTATATATACATCTGCTGATGCATACAAAAGAAATAGAGCCTTAAATAGCAAAGAACTAGGGCTTCTTATGATGGCCGCTAAGACCAATGGTATGAGCGAGACGCTTATGACCAACCTAAAGGCTGATATGCTTAGTGGAAGAATTAAAAAGACAGAGGCTGAGGCCATCGTTAATAACTTTGATTTGGTTCGTGGTAACATGAATCAGATGCCTGAGAACTTAACACCTGAAGCGCAATCCGTGTCATTGAGCCTAATGATGGAGCGTGACAAGCTTAATAAACAAATACAAGGGAAAGACCCTAACTTAGTAAAACCACAGGCGGACAGGGTTGCTGAGATTAATACACGTCTGCAAGAAATCGCAACAGAAAATGCCGTTCAAGAGCAAAGCACAGGCGAGGTTCCTGTTCAGTCAGAACCCGGAACTAGCCAACAAATGGAGGAAGGAGTACCCGAATCAGAAACTCAAGGGACTCCCGGAGAAAATATCGGACAAGAAGGTCAAGTCGAGCAAACTAAAGCAGAGCTCGATGAAAAGAAAAAGAACGCTATAGAGGAGGAGAAGGCTAGTATAACTAACAGAATATCTCAGCTTCAAGATGAGCTTTCTAATACATCAAGACTTAGACCGTTTGAAAGGTCAGCAAAAAAAGAATCAATAAGAGAGCAAACTAAATTGCTTGATTTATTAGAGTCAGACCCTAAGCAATATGCTCAAAATCAATTACAAGAAAATTCTGAGCAAGATGCTGAAGGTAACCTATTGTATCCGGAAGCATATAGAGCATCTAATAAATTACTAGATACATTACTACAGGAGCCATTAACTATAAATGAAAATTCAGTAGAAAATGCAGATGGAACAGTTTCTCGCGCACCTGTTTCCATTTTGGAAACAACTGAAACAGGAAATGTATTTGATGTAAATGAGCCTGCTCAGTCATTTGAGTTTACTCAAGAGACAATTCCGGCTCAACTACAAGATGTAGAGCCAATCAGTACTAGCGAGGTTACAGTTGGTAGAGGTAGAAATAGAACTACCACTACAAAAGTTGTGTTCAGTGGTCAGCAGATGATTGATGCAGGTATAGGCAAACTAGCTACTCAAGAGCAAGTCGTTCCCGAGATGGGAACAACTGAAGCTACTATTGAGATAGCACCTGAGCTTGAGACACAGCTTACGGGTATCTATGAAGCACAGCAATCAGGCAAAGCTCTTACTCCTAAGCAACAGAAAACCATTGATGACAATAAAGATGCATACAGTCAGGTAGTGTCCTCAAGAACACTATCCGATGATGTTAGCGCCCTAAATCAATTAATAGAAGGTACTACCGAGACTCCTAGCTTTCAATTAGGAGAGGAAGATAATGAAAGCAAGAGCAAGTCAGAAGAAAGAAAAAAAGAACTTGCAGACAAAGCATTCAATGACATGGCTGTAATTCAGGGTGAGATAGCTGACGAATCATTTGAATCACAAGAACCCACAAAGGGGACTGTAAAGGCTGATGTAAAAGAAAACCTTGAACTAACAGAAGGTATTCCTAGAAGGTCTATTCGCTCATACATAGGTAAGAAGATGAACTTGCTCATGGCTGACCTTCTTAAGGTTGATACCAAGAGTAAGATAAAAAAGATGGGTGGAGCATTCTTCCCATTAATACCGGGGCTTAAAGGACGTGTTGCTTGGGCATCAATTACACATGAGGCTGCAATGGCTATTGTAAGAGGTGCTATCAAGAGTCAAATAAGCATGGTATACAATATGAACCCTGAGGCTATGATGTCAAATAAGGTGTTCCTTGCAGCTGTAATGGACCGTATATCAAAGCTTCCTGACTCAAATGTTGTATTTGATGAGATGATGAAGCGTATTCAAGGATTGAAGTATGCTAAAATTACTGATGAAATTCATAAAATTGCAAGAGAATCTAAAAACATTGAGCAGTTCAAAGAGAAATTTGCTGCACTAAACGTAGATGCAAAAGCAGCAATAATGAAGTCTGTACTTCCTGAGTCTGATTATACAGGAACGGGAATCCCTCTATATACTATGCTAGTCAAAGATGGTATTAGTAAACAGTCAATGCTTGAAGAGAATGCAGAGCAGTTTGCTTCTGACCTTCCTGCGGGAGCGTTGACAATGGCATTGAACATTGTAGATGAGAATGGAAATAGACCTACAGCAGAGACAGCAGAAAGCTTTATTATTGACCGAGCCCAAGCAGAAGCTCTTGGTATGCCTATACATGAGAACTATCCGTTCTATATAAAAGGTAATGTTGATGCAATTCTTACAGAGACAGCTCCATTTTGGGAGGTGTTAAAAGATTTCAAGAGAAGTCTTGATGCAAAGATTGCAAATCTCATTCAGAAGAAAGACGCATATGTTGTTACGACAGAGGTAATAGACAAGAAGGGCAATAAGAAAAATGTAGATGTTGCCGTAAAGGTATACAACAATCCAAACGGTACTCGCACAGTCGAGGTTTGGAAGGATACTGAAGCTAAGGGTGAGGGGAATAAAATTACAATTCCAATTGGTGAGCAGGAAGATACAGATGCATTTATTACTAAGAATATTGGTAAGATAAAGTCTTTTGAAAAGGGAGGTAAATACACATCTAAAGAAGGTCGCTCAAGTACAATGCGAAGCGCTTCAATGAAGGCTGACTCTGCATACGAAATAACCGAACCAACGCAATCTAAGTATCAACAATTTATTGAAAGGCTTTCAAAGGCATTCCCTACAGTAGAGATGGTAACATCTCAGGAGGCGTTTGATGCAATGATTGAAGAAATCAAAAAAACTAATGTAGGAAATAAACTACTTCTTACAAAAAGTCAGAATGTATACGGAGCTGTATATAATGGAAAGCTATACCTTAATCCAAACCTAGAGAACTATAATACACCTATCCATGAATTTGGGCACATTTGGCTTAACGTAGCTAAGACTATGAAGCCTGAGTTATACAAGAAAGGTATAGAGCTTATCAAGGGAAGCGAGTATCTTGAGCAGGTTAGAAATAGCCCTGAGTATAATAGGATTGTAAAGCTAATGAAGGCTCAGGGATTCTCTGAGATAGAAATTGAGGAGTACCTTGAGAACGAAGCATTGGCTACAGCTATTGGAGATAAAGGTGAGTCTTTTGTATCTGCAGCAACAAAAAGAAGCTTTAGCAATTGGCTTAATGAGGTATTTGACTTTGTTAAGAAGCTAACAGGTATATCTAATGTTACAGCCGAGCAACTTCAGAACATGTCATTGGACGAGTTTGTTCAGGGAGTTGTAGTTGATATCATGTCGGAGAACCAACAGTTTAAAGATGCTGAGATTGAGTCATTTGGAAATCAGATACAGCTGATGACGGGTCCATCAGGATTATCAATGATGGATATCATTCAGATGGGACGCTCGTATGGATTCTCTGATGCAGCAATTAAACAGGTGCTAATAGACCAAGGGTTTAGAGTAGCTGATATTAAGCCTGCTATGGTAGTACAATTGAATCTTGTTGATGCAGTACCTGCAGAGTTTGCTAATGTAGAAGGTGGAGCTGTGCAAGGTGCTCAGTTGTTTGGTGAAGTTACGCAAGAGCTTGAGAATTACGCAAGAGGAGTTACAACAACTACGCGTGCGCCACGCATGACCGCTAAACAACGTGCTCAACGTATTGCTGACCTACGACAACAAAATCCTACACTTACAGAGATAAGTGATAGTGAACTATTAAAGAGATTCCCACAACAACGTCAGGCTGCTACAAAGACAACTGTTAAGCCTACTATGGGTGAGGTACGTCAAAAAGCAATTGAGTTGCTACAGGCTAATGACATATTCAAAGCTCAGACTGAGTCTGTTCAGATGCAACTTATTGTTGCGCTTGATAAGACATTGAATACTCGCTCAAACGCATCTGTACAAAAACAAATCTCTGCGATTAAAAATAATATTAAGCAACGCAAGATTGGTCAGAAAGAACTTCAGGATGCAAAGACAGCATTACGCAGTTTAATCTCTAGAGTACTTCCTGTATCAAAAGAGTACAGCCAAGCGCAGATAAACAAGATACTAACCATTATTGCCAAGTCAACGCAAGATACTATTATGAAGGATACCGATAAGGTATTGGCATTAGTTGATGCACAGCGTGGTAAGATGAAGATGGGAGTGATTAAAGCCATGTATGAGCTAGCGTCTAAGAAGTCTAAGCCTGCTATGACAGCAACCGGAAAGAGAAGAAGCGGTGGCCTAGATGCCGCAGGGCAATCTCAGTTTGTAGCTATTAAGACAATCCTTAACGCAGCTATCAAAGGGAACACATCTTTCTTAGAGGCTGTATCCAATGAGTTAGAAAGTGCTGTTAGCGATGGTAGAATGGCAAGCGCATTAACTAAACAGTTAAATGGAGAGAAGCTTACTAAGAGAGAGTCTGACTTATTAAACAAGGCCAATGCATATGATATGTTCTCAGGAATTATGTCAATGGAGCTAGAGAATGTTCAAGACCTATTTAAGTATGTGAAGGGCGCTCGCACTGAGTCAATCATGAACCTTCAATCGAATCGCGCACAGAGAGCTACTAAATTTGCTGAGTTAAATAAAGAGGCGTCAGAGCAGATGCAGACATTATACCCTTCTCTATTTATTGAAGAGACAAATGAAGAGGGTGAAACTGTTCTTAGACCTAAGAATGAGTCTGAAATTAATAATGACAGCAAGTCTATATACAACGAGATTCGTTCTTCAAAAATGTTCAGTGGTCTTAAAAAGCTCGTTAAGAATTGGAAGTTCACATCAGTCCCTAAGATAAGAAGCTTCTTTGATAACTATTACTACCACTTAGGTACCCTAGCAAATACGCTTGACAACAAGTCAAAGGGAATGGCATTCTTTACTGACAATGTATATCGACCATTAAATAGAATGGATGAGAATTACAAGAGAGGTCTTGAGGCTCAGATGAAGAAGTTAAATGAGATTGCTAAATCAATCCCGGGCATCAAAGAAGGATACAAAGAGATACAGAAAATTGTTTGGAGTAAAGGCCAACATAATCTAGTATTAAATGGTGTTGAAACATTCTTGAGCTCAGGGCAGTTATTTAGAATATACGCCCTCTCAAAGAACGAAATACAACGAGAGATACTTCGCAAGCAAGGAGTATCAGAAAGTGTCTTAAATGAGATAGAAGCGTTCCTAGGGCCACAGGCAATTGAGTTTGCAGATAAGACTGTTGACTACTTGAGCAATGATTACTATGAGTCTGTTAATAATGTATACTCGACTGTAAATGATGTAAACCTAGGGTATGTAGATAACTACTTCCCTACGAAGAAAGTTCAGAAAGCAGAGCCTCAGGTACTAGAGTCAACCGACTTCTATGGTATCTTTAACGCTGAGACAGCACCTGCACTACAAGAACGTACTGATACTACGGGTAAAATCTTATTGCAGTTAGACTTCTTTGATGTGCTAGAACAGCACTTCGATAGTATGGAGCGATACAAGACACATGCAGAGGGGGTGAAGAACTTAAATGCTATCTTCCAAAACCCTGATGTATCAGTATTCCTTCTAGCAACTAATCTTTCGAATGCAGTTAGGAACGCAATCAATATGGCTGTGACACCTAACTTTGGTACAAGTTACCAACGTACATGGATGGATACAGTTCTTTCTAAGTACACAGGTTTTGCATTGGCATTCAAAGCTGTTCAAATACCTAAGCAAGCGACATCATTCATACAATCTTTTGATAAGTATAACTACTTTACTAAGGATAGCAAAGTTCCTGCAGGAGTTAAAGGAGGAGTAGAGCTACTTATGTTTATGGCTGATTCAGCGAAATTCATTAAGAACTTAAGGTCAGAGGTTGCTGATATGTACAATATGTCTGCTAACGTCAGAGACCGTATCTTAAAAGGTATTGATGGTGATGTATACGGACTTGAGTCAGGTGCTAGATTCTTTACACCGCTTGATAAACAGACTAACTTGTGGGCAAGAGCTAGAAGAGCATTAAAATCAATCGGTGCTGCCCCTACAGTTATTGGTGATGTCATTGGTGTAATGGGATACAAGGTGGCATACAACCGAGATATCAAGAATGGAATGAGTCAAGAGGATGCATTAGAGAAGTTCAATGACTATAATGCTACGCTACAGACTAGACGTTCTACTGAGAGAAGTGCTATTCAGAACAATAGAAACTTTATGATTAAGGCATTCAATATGTTTGGTAGTACAACTATCCTTCAGATGAATAACGTAGCTCAGGCATATAAGAATATCATGGACTCATTTGCTGCTAAGAAGATACCTTCTAGGAATGATGTAAGAATGCTATACATTAACCTTGGTTTAGCCAATGCATTATTTGTATTGATGTCTAATATTGCACGAATGATTAAGGGTGATGATGACGATAGAGAAGAGGTGCTAAAAGAAATGGGTAAAGCAATGATAGGTATAAATCTTATCGAGCAGATACCTTTATTTGGTACAGCATTCGAAGAGGCATTAAACTATATTGAAGGAAATAAGAAGCCAATCTCAGAGGTAATAAATCCATTCCGTTCGGCTTGGGTAAAAGCTAAACCGGGAATTGAAAGTGGTGATATAACAAAGGCATTGCGTCCAATTGTAGAGATGGCAATAGGTGCTCAGTTTGACCCAATCATTGCACTTCACAACGCATATAGCCAAGGTGAGTTTACTGACGAAGACATTTACAACATAATTGGTATCAGTAAGTCATATAGACCAAAGCCTAATAAGCTGAGAGAAGAGCTTGAGAAAGAGGGATTCGATAAGGAATATATTGATGAAGCTGTAGAGCAAGATAAGTTAAGTAAGAGAATAACATCTGCTGAGACAAAAATGACCAAAGAATCTAATAAGGTATACGAGGAATTTTCAAATGGAGATATTACCGAGGAAGAATATAACGATGCCTTAGATGAGATATCAGATGAACATGATGAAGAGCTAGAGTCTATACGAGAAGAGTTTGAGGGTGATTAGTGTTCTCAAGAACACTCACACATACCTCACATACTTAAACGCCTTCTGCTTGTCGTAGTATACCATTAGCTCCTCGTCGTTTGTAGAGCCCTCTCGCTTTGGTCTGCCATTAATCTTTGCGGTACCTACAATATCTTTGAGACGTCCATATATTATTCCGTCGTCACAGGCCCATATGATAACAGGGTTTAGTCTCTTATCCATAAGCTTGACGAGCTTTCTAGCTGCGATTGGCAGCGGGTAGGCTGTTGATATATTCTTCAACCTACCCTTAACTTCTGCATATGCGATGAGACTTTTGTTACTACTGAATACTTTGTAGTCTACGTCGTGTGGTCCGAGCTTCTCGTAGCTCCCCTCAAAGAGAGATATAAATCTATTGATTGCTTTTTGTTCTCGGAGTCTGTCCTCCTCTGTCTCGAAATAACTCATCTTTTTTCTCAAGTAAATGTTCAAGGTGTTCTATTGCAGACTCAACCTCATCTTTGAATTTTAAGTACTCTTTGTCAACGAGATATTCATATATATCATCAAGGCAGTCATGGACTCTATCCATATAAACTAAAATGAGCTTGGCTCTCTGATTATCAATATCTCTCTTTGACATAGTTATGGGTTAAATACAATGGCGTTAAACATTCGATTGATTTTACCCTCCACGTATTCTTCTTCTCCCCTTGGGGTCCTCTGCTCAATTAGTTGGACAATTGAATCAATCCTTTGGATTCTTTTTATATACTTTTCGTATGTTTCTTTTTGTTCAGATAATCTCTCTACTGTCTTCTCTAAGAAGAAAACCTTTCTATCCTCTTCGTACTTAGTGTCATCAATCCATGTCTCTCTGAACTCATCGTACATCTCTGTAAGTAAATCAAACCTATTTGAGAATGCTACGTCTGATTTCTTAAACCATGAGAAGTTATTTAGGTAATGTATTATAGTAGCATGGTCTTTGTTTATTGCTCTTCCGATTGCTGCAAGAGATAGCCTTGTGTGTCTCTTCATAATCTTTGCGTACATCATACGTGCCTCTACAATTTCTTTCTTTCTTGACTTATCTGATAGATTGAATCCAAAGAAAGAGTTCATAAAATCAACTGTTCTTGCTACTTCAAAATTTGTGTTATTCATAATCGGTTTGTTTAAAATATTTGTTTTCGTCTATTGAATCTAGGTATTCTTCTATGTGAATCTGTGATATGTCAATGAATATGGGAACATCTCCGTTCTCATTTACATAGTCAATCCTGTAGAAGAATGGTTCTTTCTTTTTTATTACGCTACATACGCTCTGAATATAGTTGTCTTTCTTTGGTAGGTCTTCAATATTCATTACTATCTGAGCCACAATATTATAAATTGTCTCCTCGCTGTATCTCCTAACCTTTCTCTGAAAGATTGGTTCCATATCAAAAACAACCATCTTATCCTCTATATATCTCCACGTTGAAGCCATGTTCCTTTAGTTCTTTATGTCTATACTCCTGAAGCGGTGATACCTTTCCTGATGGTGTCTTGACCTCACTAAACAGCACACCCTTATCGGGGTGTATTGCAACAAGGTCAGGTATCCCGTTCTTGTTTGTACTTACTAATTTTATGACGTAGTAGCCTTCAGCCTCAAGCTCTTTGATGCGCTTAGATTGTATTTGCTGTTCGGTCATATCTTTTCAACTCTTGTTATGTATTCCTTCTGTATCCAAGTATTTCGCTTGACATAGTAATTATCTCTAAGCAAGTAAGCTCTTGTTGGTTCCTCGTTCCTTAATGTATAAACTAAGTACTGAGTATCAGGATTAAACCTTGCGTGGAACACTTTGATATCCTCATCCATCTCAAGCCCTTGCTTATAATTGTAGTTCATGTTCATCCAATCAAACAAATGGTCCCTCTCATCTTCGGTCATTTGCTCCCAATACACATCAGTTAGATGCTGCCAAAACATTGTTCTAGCTATTGGTCTTGGCGGGATACAAGCTTCAGCCAAGAATGCTAATTCGAAAAAATCTATCTTAAATTCGCTCATAATTTTATAAAGTTAGTAAATCCCTTTTGAAATGTGATACTGTATAATCTTTCTTTTTTGATACCGCCTTGTAAATCAGTGTCTCAATACCGCCGTCAGTGAATAGCCAATAGATTTTATTCTCTTCTCTATCCTTGGTTGTCATCCTATCCCTAGACTGCCAATAGCTTGTAGCACTGAAGTCAATGTTATAGTATACAATACAGTCAGCATTACGTAAGCTTATTCCTTCACGTCCTGATACAATCTGTAGCGCTATGTGTTGACACTTACCTTCATCAAACTCAGAGAGCTCAGTCGTTACGTTGCTACCAAGTACTGACTGAATTGCTGTTAGTTCTTCCTTGAACTTGTAGAAGATTCCAACTCGTCTATCACTGAAGTTGTCTGCGATGTAGTTGGCTTTAGTTGTGTCAATGACCATACTATTGCCACTCTCAAACTTAACTGTTCCGCTGTATAGCTGATGAAGCTTGCTCATTAGCTTAACCGGTGTGTCACCGAGTATAACCTCAGTCTTACCCTCTACAACTAAGTTCTTCTTTAGGATATCAGCTATCTCTTTTATCTTGTCAGGGATTGGCACCTTAATAACCTCCTCGGTTGTCTTTACTATGAAGCCTGCATCCTTCTGAGAGAAACGAATTGTGTATGGTGTCATCGCATCAAGGATGGTATTACTACCATCTGAGTAGTCGTTTACCATTAGTCCGTTTATCTTTCTCTGCTTTACGTTCACGTAGTCCTTTGCAAACTTATAAAATGTTGAGTAGGCATTGAATGGATTCTTAGTTATCCCGTATACCTGATGAAACATCTGAGAGTATGACTCAGGTGTCGGTGTTCCTGATAGTAAGATAACCCTTGCGTTGTTCTTAATTATTAGGCTTTTTACCGCTAATGCTCGACCACTTGGCTTAGGGAAGGCACCCATCCCGTGGGCCTCGTCTATCACTATCACATCCCATTTAACATCCGGAAGCTTATGAAGACTCTCGTAGTTTATGACAAACAGCGCATATGATGGGCATATCTTGTCTGAGTCCTCAGTGATTGTCTTAATAGCCTTCTTCTTAGTTATGAACAGAACATTGTTTACATCTTCTAAATTGTCGCATATGCTTAGGCTTGTCAGTGTCTTTCCTGTGCGCACCTCCATGGCCAAGTAAACAAATCTGTTTTCATTTATAATCTCGGTTGCTCTATTGACTATGTCTACCTGATAGTCTCTTAGTTCTATTGTGTTACTCATCTCTTGTTTGTGTAATATTTCGTAGTACTCTAAACTCTTTCTAATCTTTTCAATTGTCGCCTCCTGATTTCTATACTTTGGAATCTGCTTGACTATGTACTGACGCCCGTTCCTCTCTTTCCTTGGAACAGTCTGAGATAATACCTCATTCATAATCCTTGCTCTCTCTAGCATCATCTCATTGGAGTAGCTTGGGACTCGTTCAATGACCCCCAAGCTATTGTAATCCATCGGCATTAGAATGGCATGTCTGATTGGTATTCCAACTCATGTTTCTGACGGATACGAATCCATCGTCCTTGTTGGTCTCTACCCTCCTCAGGTGGAACGCCCTCCTTGAACATGCAGTATGCAGTCAGCCACTTGTAGAACTTTGTTCGGCTGATTGTCATACGAGACTTAGGTCCGTAGTCAGGGTATTCAGCAATGAACTCGTTGTATAGGTCTTGCTTGTACATACGAACTCCCGGCTCAAGTAGTGTGTTAGGAACCCCGTTGTCAACCAATCCGCACCACTCGATGAAGTCATGGCTTGTCTCTGCTGAAAGCAATCTGACCTTAAGGTTAACGAACTTACTCTTAACAAGTCCCGTATTCAAGTATCCTTGAAGACACTGAATCATGTAGTTGTCGAACTGACACCACTCGTCATCTCCCCAATCACCGAACATCAACTTACCGAACTCATCCAATGGTGTGAATGACTTACTGTAGTACTGATGAAGCTCAAGCTCCCACTTACGGCGAGCAAATGAATTACCGCTTCCCTTGATAGCATAGTTAGTTGTAATGGCAATCTTAGGTGACTTCTCGAATGGAATCTTAATTGCGTCTTTATTCTTCTTCTCAAGCGTTAAACCCTCGGTTACCACACTGAACAGTCTCTCGAAGTCAAAGTGTCTTTTAACGTCATCAAACACTAGTATCTGAGTATCTGCTGATACAAGCTGATACGCGAAGCTACGCTCAAATGTAAATGACTTACCATCAATTGTAACAACCTTCTTCATGTGGCTAAGTGCATTCATGAATAGACCCTTACCTGTACCTCCCTCAGGATTGTCGCTGATAACCTCATCGTTTAAGATAATCGCGGGGCAGTACTCACGAGTCTTGTATGCATGTAGCATGAACCCAATTGTACTATGCATTGAATCAATCCTGCCCTCGTCGTTACCACATATGTTTGAGATGAACTTCTTGTAGTCGCAGTCTGCTACCGGACATGCGATGTAGTTTCTATCAATGATATGGTCTTTCCAAACGTATCCGCCAAGGTCAAGGTAGTCAATTGGTATAACCTCACCCTTTGTAATCTTTACCGCGCAGTTTCGATAGTACAAGTACGATGCCTTTCTCGTGTCTTCAATGAAATAGATATCAATTGTGTTTAGCATTGATAGGAACTCCTCCTTAAAGAATCTTGTTTGGTCAGCGAAGTAGTTGTATACTGACATGTCATCTAACTCAATCAGGTGATTTAAAACAAAGTCTTTAATCTCTTTCTCTGACGTATGGTCAATTAAGTTATTGGTTACCTTAACGAAGACGTAGTTTCGTCCACCCTCAGGGCAGTACTTGTAGAACCCACTGTCCTCTAGGAAGTGCTTGAATAGGATATGCTCTATTCTAATTGCTCCCTTATCGTTCTTAGTCCAAAATGTCTTTTTTGCATTCTCCTCTTCGACCTTGTTAAGTACTGAGTCAATAACATCAGAGTCAAGGTTTGTGTCTTGAAGCTGATTTCGTACCTCTTTACGCGACACTCCACGTCTTAGCTTTGCGCGAATCTGATTAATGCGTTCCTCATCCTCGTAGTACTTAGTACCAAAGTTCTGAGTACGTTGGTATGCTGAGTCAATTGTTCTCTGAATCTCAACCAATGAGAAGTCCTCAGTAGCGTATTGATTTAGTATGTATGATGCAAGGCTCTTGTTAACACCGAAGTCATTGAACGCTGATGCCAATACAAATACGTTAGCATTTCTCTGACCCTCTACCATCGGGAACTTATTGTGCCACCACTTTACAAGAATCTCAACTACCTTGTTTTCATCGGTAATTGGAATGGTAGGTGCGTCTCTATGCTTGATTACCTCGTTGTACTCAGGCTCCTCAATCTTATCCCATAGACTTGACTTGTCATTTACGTAGATTAATGGGTCATACGACTCGTAACAGACACGACTGATGTTTTTAGATGTCTTATCAAAGTAAGGTGAATTAAAGTGCTTCTCAAGGCTGTTAAAGTAGTTTGTATGATTGTCGGGGTCAGCGGGAATCTTTACTAGAACTTTCAGTCCGTTTCCTGATGGAGAGATGAACACACTGTATACGTATTTATTCTTTGTCAGTGTCTCCTTGTCGTTTAGTAACTCCTTTTGACGCTCGTATCCATCGAAGTCCAAGCAGATAAGACCGCTGTGCTCGATGATTGAATCATCCGTGCGCTTGTTAAATTTACCACTGAAACAAATTGCGGGTAGCAACTTCTTTAATTCATTACGCTCGGGCTTCTTCTTTTCTGAGCGTATTCTTTTTACTAGGTCTTTTGAAGCCCCCTCCTTAATTCTATCAAGGATTTTGTCCACGTCTCTATAGAACGGTGTCGCTGTTTCCTTAATGTTTTGGAAGATTGTGATTTGTTTTTCCATAAGTATGCCGATTTGATTGTCGATTTAAGTACGCAAAGGTACTGATTTTATTGATATGTGTCGATTATGTCAATTATTTTTTTCTTTTCTAATTAATAAAAAAAAATATAATATAAAATATATATAGAGAGAATAGGGAACACCTATTTTTAACATTTCGTCACATGTAATATATGATTAGAATTGTTAATGGTATTGATAGGACTCCTATAACTGAGGCCCATTGGGCCATCTTGCATGTTCTATCGCACTCTACCATAGCAGTAGCATTAGGTATCCAATTGTAATTCCTGCTAATAAATGTAGCATTGCGTAGTACCAATCAGGTATTTTGTTCATGTCTATCGTATTAGTGATGTAAAAAATGATATGATGGCTAATAGTATTGTGCCACCAATAAGTGCCATGGTGCCTATAGCAGCCATCTTTTCTCTTCTTTCTTCTTTTGTTTCCATGTTATAATTTTTTAAAATCAACTCTCTCTGAGTAGTATCCATTACTATCTCCATACCATCTGATGTCAACATATCCTTTGATGGTTGCTAGCTTGTAGAATGTCCATGTAAATGAGTCCTGATATTCAGGTATCTCAACATCACTTGGATTTTCATCGCTTACTAATTCTTCAGCAACTAAGATAGGTGAGCCAATCAAATCATTGATATCACCATTAACGTCATCAATTATTACTGTTTCACAGCAATCTTGGTCGTGGTACATTTTGTACTTATCACCATTGTCACAAGTGAAGGTGATTACATCTTGTTCCATGTCGACATCTATTTTTGTCAATGTCTTTCCAATTAAGTATTCTATTTCTAAATAATTCATATCATATTGTTTTAATAACTAATTCATAAGTCTGTTCAAATATATCAGGTTTACATGGGTATATCTCACCTTGTACTCCTTGAATGATATAGTCACCAACTTCACCTCTCATTACACCCTCCAAAGTATTTATCTCACAATGAGTAGGATAAGTAATTATTTCGTTTGTTGATACTTTATCACAAAACCAATCCGGTCTATTATCAATCCAATATCTAAAAGCTTCAATCTCTATCGGTTTCTTTCTGTATGTTGTCATATCATTTAATTATTTTAATTTCTGAATACGTCTCTATTACTACTCTTGCACCACATCCCAAGATTGCCTTAGTGTCGCATCCGGGTCCTGAGTATATTATTCTACTAGGACCGAGTATCTCTACCTCATTGCAGTACGTATTGGTCTTTCCTTCCTTGATTGTTATAACCGGAAGGTCTGTGCCATTTGTCTTGTTAGACCTTACGCTATGCTGATTTACGTGTATCCTCTTCTTTGTCATATCATATTGTTTTTAGTAAAGTACTCTGCCACCTGACCGATGTCATCGAACTTAATGTTGTCAAATTTATTTTCCTCAAAGTTGTATTTAATAAGGCTCTTGCTTTTAACCGAACGCTCAAACGTACATATCTTACATACTCTATTTCTTCCGTGGTCTGTCTTCAATGTGTAGTGACGCTTGTTCTCGGTGAAGCTTTCCAACGGAAGCGTTCGCCTACATTCAAAGCATTGTTTCATATGTTTATAATTTCATATTCAACTTCTAACCAATATACTATCGTAGAATACCCTTGGGTATTAAATGGATTGCTATGTGGGTTTGAATTTATTATTTCACGAACTGAAATCAATGCACATTCTTTTGCTGCTTCAAAACAAATAGGATACTGATGCAAATGAACAATTGGTTTTAAGAATTTATCAATTAACTCTTCTGCTTTTTCTCTTGGTTCTCTTTTTTCCATAGTATTAAAATTTATCTTTTAGTTCACTAACTTTTGCGTGCATGTCTTCAGCATTGATGGAGCCCTTATCTTTCATTGTATTGAAGTACCACTCCATGTAGTCATCAATAAGTTTGAATGCCTTTAGTCTTGAATGCTTTACTTGCTTACTGATTACCTCTGCGTAGAGCGTAGCATCCATCAGTTCTTCTTGTAGATGTGTTAACCAATCAGTTAACTTTAGGTCATCTCTTGTCAGCATTGTGCCGTACTTCTTAATCCCTACCTGACTGCGTTCATGGTACTTTGCCATGACCTTCAGGACGATTGGGTCTTCTACTTTCTGTTCCATTATTCTTCTGTTTTATTTGTTTCAAATCTAGGGAAATCGGAAAATGATAATCCATATTGTAAACTAAACCATTGCATTTGTTTTTCTGCTAGTTTAGCCGGGGTGCGTAAATTTGTTTGAAGGTATTTCTTGCCCCACGCTTGCCATTCCTCATTTTGAGCTATGGTCATAGTATACTGCTGAAACCAATTATCTTGGCGCGTTTTAATGTCTTCAAATGTAACATCATGACCTGCTATGATAAACATTTGATTGATTAAATCTTCAACTGATTTTTCTTTCTTTTGTTCTCTTGTTAGTCTCATAATTCTGATTTATTTACAATTACATTTGTGCATAGAGTTGCTACCATAACAAGCACATCCTTTGTCAAGTTTTTTGTGCAATAAACTTGCTCTATAATCTATCTCTTTTCTAATTAAGTCAAGGTGCCAACCCGCACCACCATAGTCCAATACTGCCTGTAGGTAGTCATCTTCCATATCGCATATCGCAATCCACTTTAGTGGCTGTTTGCCATCTACTCCACGGCTACCTCGTACGGCATGCTTACGTACAATCTCGAAGTCATCGTCAGCGTATATGTGCTTGGCCTCAATTTTGTCCATGTCTTTAGCGCCATATCTCTCGTATTCATTACCTCCATCAACCATGGCCCCGTTAGGGCACCCACAGGTATTGTAATCGTGCCGGCTACGGCTTACTAGCACCTCGTTACACTCAAGGCACTTAATTGAATTGTGTACTATCTGTCTCATTGTTCTTTTTTAAAGGTTTCATTGTAATAAAGGTCGCCGTGAAATGAATCTTTACCGCAATTTTTTTCTGCTGATTCATATGCTTCCATAATAGCATGCTGAAACTTCTTATCTGCTTCCTTCAGTAATGCATGCCACTCAAACTTATCTTTGGGTGTATCCCATAGCTTTTCAAATAGCCATTGTGTTGCTGTTGTCATTGTTCTTGCTGTTTAGTTAGTTTATCAATTTTAATGTTTAATCGTAATAAAATAACATAAATACCCATTAACCATAATACTATAAGTCCTTCAATCATTGTTCTTGCTGTTTAAATGTTAGTAGTCAGGACAGGACTCGAACCTGTAACTTCAGTAGGGCGTTATCCCATTGCTGTGCGTCCAACCGCTACCTGACTATGTGCCTTTTTTTCTCGGAAGGCTAACCTATCTCCCTACGATGAGAACCGCGAGCAATTAAGACCGGTAGGTTACGTTCCACTCGTCAGTGGCAAGCATTTTTATTTAGTCTTTTCTAAATAACTCCCTGATTAATCTTAGGGCTCCGGCCCATATAACCAATGCCACAGGTATGGCAATGGCGCAGATGATAATGTACTTCATTACTTGATATTTATAATTGCACTTGTACCACCTCCAACTGACGTAGTAGGTAACTTACCATTCCACTTGTTAATCTTCATATACTCCAATACCAATGGATTCAATGACTGAGTCAATAAACGATTAGCCTCAGCCTCACCCTTAGCACTGATTACAGCTGACTCTGCATATGCCTTGGAAGAGATTAATCTTGCCTCAGCCTCTGCTCTTACCTTCTCAATTTTTGTCTGAGCATTTAATTTAGCTGACTCTAGGTCTGCTTTTGATTGTTCAATCTGAACTTTCTTTGTTGACTCAGCCTTAAGTAACTCACCCTTACCTTCGCTCTCTCGGTCTAATCGGTCTTGCTCACGCTCATATCCTCGGCATGATGTCAATGCTAACACTGATGTTAACATAACTAAAATTGTGTTCTTTTTCATTGTATTTAATTTAATTGTTTACTTGTTTTTAAATAAAGCAGATTGGAATGTCATCGTCGTCGTCCACTCTTTGTTCACTGTCATCAATCTTCCTCTTGTCCCTATAGTCAACAATGATTCCCGCAACCACTATGATGTTCATACCCATAGATGCGATAACTTCACTTATGTCAGCGTATACCGTGGTCATCAGGTGTATGTGACCGATTGTCCAAAATGGGACAGCCAAGTTTTGGCTGACCCAAATTAGAAGGTATTTAAGGAAGGCTAACATTAGAATGGCAATTCATTTTCCTCATCCTCAACCTCAGGTGCCTGAGTCTTTGCTGCTGCTTTCTTTGGTGCATCAGCTTGCTTAACTCCCTCATTACTAGGCTCATACGTATCAAGCTCAACGTATGGGTTACCTGAACGTCCGTATAGGATTGACACATTCACCCAACCATTTGCATTGGCGTGCTTCTTGATGAATGCTACTGCCTCATCTGCTTTCATACTAAGGCGACCGATTACATACTCAGGCGCATTCTCGTTTCTCTTGAAGGAAAATCCATCAGCGAAAACTCTTTCTCTTTTTTCTGACATTTTATTTTATTTATTTGTTAAACATTAGTGTACTCAAGCACACTCTAAAAAAGTACTTCATCAATATAATAGTTGCTGACATCCTCAGGGGCATCGGGCGCAAAGAAGCGATTGAATACCTCAACAGCTCTGATTACCTTTCTCTCTCCTCCCTCAATGAACTCAGCAGATGGGGTGAAAACACCTAGTACACCTGATACCTTGTCAATCACATAGAACACCAATGGCTTACCGAATAGTTCTTGGTATATGAATGCTTGGCTATCGTAGTTATACTTCTTAGCAGACCACTTGAACTGAGAGATATCAGACGTTGTCTTAAGGTCAATCAGCATGTCGTCGCATACGATATCAGCCTTACCCTTCCAATCACGACCATGTATTGTCTTGATTGCGGGCACCTCGTACCTATTACCCTCACGATAGATAGCATCGTAGAAGTCAATGTTGGATTTCATGGTAGATGCCCACTTCTCTACTGACTCTACCTCACTCTTAAGTAATGCGAAGTCAAGACCCTGTGTCTTACAATAGTCCTTGTATAGGTTTGTCGTTCGTGTAGACGCATCAACAACATGTGCCACCTCAGCCTTATCAGGCTCAGTCAATAGCTGATGAAAGTATCTACCCTCGGCAAATGACTTGTTATCAGGACGACTCTTTCCGTAGTGCTGAGGATTACTTAGTAGTGTACCTATGTCTGAATTACTAAGGAAAGATTTACCCATCGGCCCGTAGTAGTTGCTGTCGTCGTTTAATAGTTCTAATATGTCCGCGCTCATCCTACTATCTTTTTGATTTCATTCAACACATCAGCACCGATAGAGTACTTGCGACCTAACTGAGATACGATAGCATCAATGCCATTAGATGCATTTGCCTTTACGTATGTGCGTACCTTGTTCCAATTCTCATCGTCAATAGCTAACTCAGTCAGCTTCGATGTTTTGGTAGGGGCAGACTTTTTTGGCGTCTCAACCTTTGGTGTCTCGCTTGTCTCAGGTAAGTCCTCACCCGCATAGATGTAAAGTCCAAGACCAAACATTGCTAGGTTCTTTGTTAGGCATCGCATCAGTGTCTTATTGATGTCGAACATTGTTGCGGCGTCAACTGTCTTAACACCATAGCGTGTGCTGTACTCGTAGCTGTGGCTCTTCATTGCCTGATTAGCTCCGTCCATTACGGGCAACCACATCTCAAGTGTACGACCTTCAATAGTTACTAATGTCATTACCATGTAGCCCAAGTTCTCGTCATAGAAGTATGGCTTGTCTGTACGTGGGTCAGACATTACTGAGTAAGATGCATCAGGATACGCTTTCTTTACCTCTGCCCATGCCCATGCCCATGATAAGTACGTTAGGTCTTTTTTCTTCTCGACCTTGTCGTTTACGTTAATCGCACTAAGCGTCTCAAAAACTGAATTTTTCATATTGATTTGTTTTTATTGGTTACTAAACTTGAACTGCCTCTTCTAATCTATGTACTACTACACGATAGTCAGGGTCTTCCTTTAACTTCTTTCTCATGGACTCAATACCATGAATGATTGGAGAATGCTGTGTCTCGTATCCGTTCTCTACCATACACTCTTGGATAAGTGATATGCGCATAGGTCTACTTGCACATAGGTAGTATAGCAACTGACGTGCATCAACTAACTCTCTCTTTCTACTCTTACTGAATAGCTCCTCTTGGGATATCCCAAAGGTATTTGCTATACCGATTACATACGAATTAAAAATTTCTTTTTTCATAATTTCCCTTGGTTTCATCGTGAATCTCTTGCTCACGGATTTCAAAAAATAATTGCTTTGACATTTGATTTGATTTGCTTATACAAAGATACAATTAATAATCTAATAATAGTTATTAGTTAGTTATTTTTTATACATTTTTCCCAAATAGTTCTCTCTAACTCCTTCAGGTTATCAGATGTATAGGTGGTGTTATGCTCGTCACCCTCAAGCCCATCGTTAAGGTTTATCAACCATGAGCCGTCAATAAGGTTCTGAGCCTTGAATCCTCCCGCATACCTACATACGTTCTTGCACTTTGCATTGAAGCTTGTCATACCGAACTCCTCAGTGTAGCTTGTTACTGACATGATGCGACCTGTATTGACAAAGTCCTCAAATGAGTATAGCTGTTTGTCAAGCATCTGCTGTAGGTTCCTGATGTATGCGCCATCAGTTGTCTTTCTCATCTTTTGGATGATGATTTCTCTTTCAATTAACTCTTTCATTTTCATTGTTTTAAATGTTACTAAACTTCTTCATGTAATAGTAATGCATAACCTCATACTCGTATGCCTTATTCATTGTAAGTATGTATTGTAATGAGTGCTTAACTATCCTTGACCAACGAATGTAGCTTGTCTTCATTGCTTTAGATATTAATCTTTGAACATAAAATATATGAGTGCTAGTACTACAATTGTTGTACAAATAATTTCTACTATCTCTTTCATTGTTCTTGTTGTTTAAGCATTAAACATCCTTCTGAGTCAAGTTTTGGTTTATTCAAATAATGACCTTGTGAAATACCCATTGCAGGGTCAAAAATAAATTCTTCTTCCATCTCAATCTCAATATCCCATTCATTAAATTTTGGATTGTTTAAATAGATTTCATGACAATTTTTATATGACAGAGTTCCTCCAGATTTACCTTCAATAGTCAACATTCCTAATGTAAGAGGATTTGTGTGGTATATTTTCCCATTTAATGTTAAGTAATAATCACTCATATTTATAGTTTGGAAACCTATTCCTTCTTGTTTAATTAATTTTGTTTTCATTTTATTTTAATTTAAATATTTTATTGTATTATTTTTTTATTATCTGAATCCATAAACTTCTACAATTGTAGTCATTTCACTTTTTAAGTTATCTGTCAAATAATCAATTGCATCTTGCTTAGTATCAAACTTTCTAGCATATCTTGCATCTGCCCACTTACCTGAAACAGCAGACCAATAGGAATCATCATGAATACTTTTAATTGTAAAAAAAGATTTTGTCTTGCTATGAGTTTTAAGATAATGTTCTAATAATTCACTTCCTTTCATTGTTCTTGTTGTTTAGTTATCAAACATTTGCCACTATTTTGATTTACTGTCTTTTGTTGGCGATAAATAAACCACCCGACTTTAGCTTGGTGGTATTGTGTAAGCGAATGACATCTTGCCTTACACAGCTAGATAGAATCAGTCAGCTGTCCTGTCTATCGTACTCCCATAGTACACATCGTTAGATGCCATGGGGTGCTACCTCTTGAATGTTTTACACAAATATACTACATTTCTCGCACGGGAACAAATACCTTGATGCCTCTTTCGTTTACCTCATGCTCCAATGGGAACGCCTCAAATGAGTCCATGAGTATCTCCATGAAGACCTCACGTCTCTTGCTTGGTAGGTATAACATTCGGTCAATCACCTCTTGGATTACCTCTTTTCTATTCTGTTCTGTTAATGGTAGTGTGTACATATTATTTTGTTTTAAAGGTTACTATATATCTCTTCAATTGTCTCAATCTGTTCGGGTGTGAGACGCACGTAGCTTTGCATTATCTTACTCAGCTTCTCAATTAACTCGTCCTCCATTAAGGTGGTGTTTGTGTTCTTGCTAGGTCCTACTGCGATGATGTTGTCGTTGTACAGCCACTCAGCTAGTTCTCTTTTATCCGATGTACATAGGTCATCGTACGCATCCTCTAGGTCTATTGTTATATTTACATACATATCTCTTAGTTTTTAGATTCTTTAATACCCGATGCCTCTAGTAACTCTAGGTCATCCTTGTCAATATACTTTGCTAGGCTCTGTAACTCTATTAACTCGCCTATACTTATTCTCTCTGCCCTAAGTTCTTGTCTTAGGTACTCTAGTCTAACTCCTTGAATATCCGTTATCTCAAATTTTACCGCGTCATTCCAATTGGTCGTCGCTAGTATTAGATGTGCGTACCTAGTCGCCTCATCCACGTCATGAGCATCGATTTGGGATGGCCATAACTCGTTGTCGTTATCATCTTGAAACGTAATCTTAAATGTTCTCATGTCTTATTTTTTTTAGTTTATTACATACTCATCTTCGTCTAACTCCGGCATCCCCTCGTACCAATAGTCAGGGCAGTCATCTAGGCTCATGTCTCGCTTACATGAATAGCAGTTGATTATCTCATCCTTCATTCGATGTAAAAGTATACTACCACAATGCCCACACGTCACCATGTTGATGTTTGCCTTGTATCTTATCTCATCCATGAGATTTAGTTGCTCTCTTGCTGTCATCTGATTTTGTTTTTTAGGTAGTTATTAATCTTAATTATCATCTTCTCGTATGCCGTCATCGCGTCCATGTGACTGAATGTCCCGAACATCGGCTCATCAAATAGGTAGGCAACTGATGTAGTTGCACCACCATCTTGCATGGTCTCAATTATCTTGAATCCCTTATACATTGCTTCCATTTTTCTAGTTGTTATACTCGTTTCCTTCTGCATCGTACCACTCGTCATCAATGTCGTAGAAGTCCCACTCGGTGTAGTAGTACATATCTTCTCGGTAGAAGTAGTTCAT
>Ga0222712_10001520_pt1 | contig 28435 bp, 22 predicted proteins | sample C33_657DmetaG_FD_165043 | JGI IMG/M metagenome (GOLD analysis project Ga0222712, IMG submission 165043) | Estuarine water microbial communities from San Francisco Bay, California, United States - C33_657D | ecosystem: Environmental > Aquatic > Marine > Unclassified | place: USA: California... | reverse complement strand
ATCGTGTTCACGCGCTGGGAAGGAGTCGAGTGCATGAACTACTCGCCTCTCATCTACGCATTTGAACAAGAAAACATCGCCGTCACCGGCAGCGGCACGCTCGACGGCGGCGCGACCCTCGACACGTGGTGGAGCTGGAACGTGAAGCGCGGCCCCACGCCGCCCAAGCAACGCGTCGCCCGCGATGCGCTCATCGCCATGGGCGAGCGCGATGTGCCCGTCGCCGAGCGCGTCTTCGGCGCCGGATATTTTCTGCGGCCCAATTTCATCCAACCCTACCGTTGCAAAAACATTCTCATCGAGGGCGTCACGATCATCCGCTCGCCCATGTGGGAAGTTCACCCCGTGCTTTCCACCAACGTCACCGTGCGCGGCCTCACGATCAATTCCCACGGCTCCAACAACGACGGCTGTAATCCAGAATCGTGCCGCGACGTGCTCATCGAAAATTGCATCTTCGACACCGGCGACGATTGCATCGCGATCAAATCCGGTCGCAACCGCGACGGCCGCCGCGTCAACGTGCCCTCGGAAAACATCATCGTGCGCGGCTGCACCATGAAAGACGGCCACGGCGGCGTGGTGATCGGCAGTGAAATCGCCGGCGGCTGCCGCAACGTCTTCGTCGAAAACTGCACCATGGACAGTCCCAACCTCGACCGCGCGCTCCGCTTCAAAAGCAACGCCGTGCGCGGCGGCACCATCGAAAATATCTTCATGCGTAACGTCCAGATCGGCCGCGTCGCCGAAGCGATTGTCACGGTGGATTTCCTCTACGAAGAAGGAGCCAAGGGCGCGTTCATGCCCACCGTGCGCCACGTCTCGCTCGAAAATATCACGAGCAAATCCAGCCCTCGCGTCTTCTTCGTCGTCGGTTTCCCCGGCGCGATCATCGACGACATCCGGGTCGTCAACTCCACGTTCGCCGGCGTCACCGCCAGCGACATCATCCACCACGCCGGCCGGATTTTTCTGGATAACGTCAGCATCGAGCCCGCCCAAAAAACTCGCAGCCTAAACTCCGTCACGGCGCCAGCGGCCCCCGCCGCGCATTGAGTCGGGGCGGCGAGTAATAATTTTATTCGTCGGTCGGAGCGCGAAACTTTCGCTTTGCTCCCGCCCGCCGAGCCGTGAGCCTTAGCGCGTCCATGGATTTCGAACTCGACGCTCCTTCAGGTCCACCCGGCTTTCCGCCGATCGATTTCCGCGCGCTGCTCAACGACGAGCAATTCGCCGCCGTCACCGCGCCGCCCGGCCCGATCCTCGTGCTCGCTGGCGCCGGCTCGGGCAAGACCCGCACGCTCACCTACCGCGTCGCCTACCTCATCTCCCAAGGCGTCCAGCCCTGGGAAATCTTGCTGCTCACGTTCACCAACAAAGCCGCCAAGGAAATGCTCCACCGCGTGCAAGAACTCACCGGCCTCGAGCCCGGGCGTTTCTGGGGCGGCACGTTTCACGGCATCGGCCACCGCGCGCTGCGCATGCACGGCGAAGCCATCGGCCTTCCAAAAAATTTCACCATCCTCGACGCCGACGAATCTGAGACGCTGCTGAAGCAGACAGTCGAGGCGGAGGACAAAATGTTTTTCAAGGATAAGACCAACCCGCGGCCCGGCCCGCTCTTCAGCGTCCTCTCCCTCGCGCGCAACACTCAGCTCTCGCTCGCCGAAACCGTGTCGGATCAGTTTCCCCAGTACGCGGAAATCTCGCACCGTTTCCCCGCGTTTGCCGCCGCCTACGCCAAGAAAAAGCGCGAGCAAAACGTCGTCGATTACGACGATCTGCTCGAGCTCTGGCTCAAGCTCCTCACCGACGCCCCCGAGGTCGCCCAGCACTTCGCCAACCGTTTCCGCCACGTCCTCGTCGACGAATACCAAGACACCAACACGCTCCAGGCCCAGATCGTCGACAAACTCGCCGCGCACCACCGCGTCATGGCCGTGGGCGACGACGCCCAATGCATCTACTCGTGGCGCGGCGCCGATTTTGAAAACATCATGACGTTCCCCGAGCGTCACCCCGGCACCGTCATCCACCGCATCGAAACCAACTACCGCTCGACGCCGCAAATTCTCGCCCTCGCCAACGGCGTCCTCGAGGCCCAACCCAAGGGCCGCCACTTCGAAAAAGAACTCCGCGCCCACCGCGCTAATTCCCAAAAACCGTTCGTCGTCCAAGCCATGGATGACCGCGAGCAGGCCGATTTCATTCTCAAACGCATCCGTTCTCTCGTCGACGACGACGGCGTCTCGCTCAACGAAATCGCGATTCTTTACCGTTCGCATTTTCTCGCGCTCGAGATCCAGCTCGCGCTTTCCCGCGCTGGCATGCCCTACCAGATCACCAGCGGCGTAAAGTTTTTCGAGCGCCAACACATCCGCGACCTCATCGCCCTCCTGCGCTTCGTCTACAACCCCGCCGACGAACAGGCCTGGCAACGCATTGCCATTCTCCTCCCCAAGATCGGCGAAAAGGGCGCGCAAAAAATCTACGCCGTCGCCCGCGAAAACGCCCAGCTCCTCCGCAAAAATTTTATCGACGTCCTCCCCACCGACGACGTCCTCAGCAAAGTCGCCAAAAACGCCCGCGACGACTGGCCAAATTTCTGCACTTCGTTGCAACAGATCGCCGAGGCCATGCAGAATCGCAAACCCGCCGAGACGGTCGAGATCGCGATCGATAGTTGGTACGGCGATTACCTGAAAGGCGCCTACGCCGACTACGTGGACCGCCTCGAAGAATTAAAAGCGCTCATCGGCTTCGCCCAACGCTTCGACGAGACGCAGGATTTTCTCGCGCAGATTGTCCTGCTCAACGGCGAGACCAGCGAGCGCCGCGTCGAACCCGAGACCGACGCCATCAAGCTCACCACCATTCACCAAGCTAAAGGTCTCGAGTACGACGTCGTCTTCCTCATCGGCCTCGCCGACGGCCAATTCCCCGGCCGCCGTGCCATCGAAAACGGCGACGTCGAGGAAGAGCGCCGCCTATTTTATGTCGCCGTCACTCGCGCCCGCAACGAGCTCTACTTGAGTTACCCGAAGATCGCCTCCCGCGCGGGTCCTGGCGGCATGATGCTCACGCCGAGTCGTTTCATCCTCGAACTCCCCACCGACCTCTACGAAGCGCTTCGCATCAAGCGCAACTACGGTTGGTGATAATTCCAAGCCGAGAATCAGCAATTAGTCCCGATAGTGAAAGCGCACCTGCGCCACCCAAAGCTGTTCGCCCACAACTTTGTAAACTAGGCGATGCTCGCTATCGATTCGCCGCGACCAATAACCCTGAAGTGCGTGCCGCAAGGGCTCGGGCTTGCCGATCCCGCTGAACGGTTCGCGCATCACCTCTTTGATGAGCTGGTTGATTCGTCGAACCTGCTTCTCGTCGATCGCCTGCCAATACAGGTATTCCTCCCATGCCTTGGTCGAAAAAACCAACTGAGTCGCGGCCATCGCCTCAGAGTTCCTTCAGTTTTCTGGCCTTTCCCTGCCCGGACTCCAATTGCCTGATCGAAGCCAAAAGTCGCCGTGCATTGGCCGGACTCCGCATCAAATACGCCGTTTCCTCCATCGCCTTGTAATCTTCCAACGAGACCATAACCACCGCTTGATCGCGGTTGCGCGTGATGATCACCGGTTCCCGGTCGTCGCAAACCTTATCCATGGTCGAGGCGAGATTCTCGCGCGCTGCCGTATAGGTGATGGCGTTCATATGGACAGTATCCTGTCCGTTTATCATCGTCCGTCAACTCCGAGCTCGGACCCTATCCCGCCGAAGGCACCTGTCCTGGCTGGGGGACGCCTACCCGAGGCGTCCGCAGTAGTCGCGGAGAGGTAACCCTGCCCGCGATGCGCCGCCGCTTGCAATCCCCTGCCACCCCCGCATCGTTTCAACATCAAAGCATATTATTGTGAACCCCTCTACCCCCTCCTCCACGCTCGCTCTCACCGGCCTCCACCACGTCACCGCCATCGCCGGTGATCCGCGGCGCAACGTCGCTTTCTACACCGGCGCGCTCGGCCTGCGCCTGATCAAACGCACCGTCAATTTCGACGACCCGTCCACCTATCATCTTTACTACGGCGACAGCGTCGGCACGCCGGGCTCCGTGCTCACGTTTTTTCCGTGGGCCGGCATCCGCCGCGGCCGTCCTGGCACGGGCCAAGCCTACGCCACGGCGTTTTCCGTACCGGCGGGCAGCCTGAATTTTTGGCGCACACGCCTTCTCGCCCACGGCGTCACACCCGGCGCGCTCACGACGCGCTTCGGCGACGAAGTCATCTCGTTTACTGATCCCGACGGCCTCGTCCTCGAACTCGTCGCCAGCACCGAGCCCGATGCTCGCGCCGCGCACCCTCACCCGGAAATTTCCGCGACGCATGGCATCCGTGGTTTTCATAGCGTCACGCTCGCTGTGTCCGAAGCCACACCCACCGCCGCGCTCCTCACCCACACGATGGATTATCGCGCCACGGCCACTGCCGATGGCCGCACGCGCTTCAGCGTCGCCGCCGGCGGACCCGGAACCTACGTCGATGTGGTCGTTGATCCTAAACTCCCGCGCGGAACGTCCGGCGCGGGCACGGTTCACCACATCGCTTTCCGCACGCCCGACGACACCACCCAAGCCCGCGCGCTCGCCGCCCTGCAGGCGCTCAATCTGGGGGTGAGTCCCGTGATGGACCGAAATTATTTTCACTCGATCTACTACCGCGAGCCCGCGGGCATTTTGTTTGAAATCGCGACCGACAACCCCGGCTTCACCATCGACGAACCGCTGGCCACGCTCGGCACCGCGCTCAAACTACCCGCCCAATACGAGAGCCAACGGGCCGCGATCGAAGCGCATCTGCCGCCGCTCATGTAATCCTCGCATGGCCCTTTCCTACCATCACGTTTTCCAAGCCGGCACGGATCCCGCCGCCGCGCCCTTGCTCTTGCTCCACGGCACTGGCGGCGATGAAAACGATCTGTTGCCGCTCGCGCACAAACTCGCTCCGGGCGCCGCCGTACTCAGTCCGCGCGGCGACGTCTCCGAACACGGCGCGCGCCGCTTTTTCGCCCGCCTCGCCGAGGGCGTCTTCGATCCCGCCGAAGTCACGCGCCGCACGCACGCGCTCGCGGATTTTGTGCAAGCCGCCGCCTCGCATTATGGTTTCGACGCCACTCGCCTCACCGCGCTCGGCTTCTCCAATGGCGCCAACATCGCCGCAGCCCTGCTTCAACTTCGTCCCGCAACGCTCGGCGCGGCCCTGCTACTGCGTTCCATGATCGTGCTCGATACGCCAGGCGCGTCCGGCTCGCTGACCGGCAAACGCGTGCTGATGCTCAACGGCAGCGCCGATCCCATCGTGCCGCTCGACCATCCGCCCCGCCTCGCTGCGCTCCTTCGCGCCGGCGGCGCCGAGGTCACGCAAACCTTCGTCCACGCCAGCCACGGACTCATCGCGGCTGATCTTACCGCCGCGAGCGCTTGGCTCGCAGATTCGTCACTTTAAGCGAGCCGCGGCACCGGCATGAGGTGCAAGCAACCACGCGCGCGTGACGTCCGTGAAATCCGTAAACGCGCCGTCGACGCCCGCCGCCGTAAATAGCGCCGCGTGCAACGCCGCCGCCGAGGGGCAACGTTTCGGCAGTTCATCCACGCGGATCGTGTAAGCGTGCACCACGAGTCCGGCGGCATGCGCGTCTTTCACGAGATTAGATATTTTTACTTCACCCTTATCCGTCCACGTCGCGATGCGTCCGAGCGAGGGGCCGATGCCGTCGGCGACTTGGGCCAACTCGCGCAATCCCGCTGGCGTGCACATCGTCGTAAAATCTGTGCCGTCGGCGCCCTGCGCGCTCGCCTCGATTAACATCACGAGATGTCCCTGCCAGCCCAGCTCGCGACGGATGCGTTTCACTTCGCCTGCTTCAAAGCACTGCAAAAAACACGCGTCGTTTTTCGTCACATAGCCGTAGCGCGCGAGCAGCGGGAGCAGGATTTTGCTGATGTCGTGGCCTTGGGCGCGGTGCCATTGCGGCTGCTTGATCTCGGGATAAATTCCGACCGCGCGGCCCGTGCTGCGATTGAGGCCTTGGATGAGTTGCAGCTCTTCTTCGAGCGTCGAAACGCGAAACTCCGCTTGGCCCGCCGGAAATCGCCCCGCAAATACCCGCGCGCCGCTCTTGGCATTAAAACGCTCCGTCACGCGCAACTGCTTCAGCTCCGCTAGCGTGAGATCGATCACATAAAAACGCCCGTCGGCTCGCTTCCGCGCCGGGAAACGCACCGCCACGTCCGTCACCGTATCGAGATAAATATCGTGCAGCACGACGGGCACGTCGTCTTTCGTCAGCACGAGATCTTGCTCAATAAAATCCGCGCCGAGCGCGTGCGCGTAGGCCTTCGCCGCAAGCGTGTGCTCGGGCAAATAACCGCTCGCGCCGCGATGCGCGATGACGAGTGGCCGCGTTTCCGCCGCCACCGCGACACCCGCTACCCACAAAAACCAACCGAGATTAATTTTAAGTTTCATCAAGAAAGTGTACCCGGCGCGGGCCGACGCCCGAGCGTCAGCGCGCTGAAACCCATCGCTAGGAAACAGCAGGCGATCATCGTCACGAAGACGCCGTTCCAGCCGAATTTTTCCGCGATCCAACCGACGCCCGCGCCCGAGGGCGCCGAGCCGAAGAAATAACCAAAGAAGCCCGTAAATCCCGCCGCCGTGCCCGCTGCTTTTTTTGGCACGAGATCCAGCGCGTGCAGCCCGATCATCATGATCGGGCCGTAAATGAAAAACCCGATGGCGATCAACGCCGCCACGTCGATCCAGTACGGCCCGCGGCCGTTGAGGCCGTAGACCACGAGACCGGCGAGCGTCAGCGCCATGAACATAATCGTCGCCGGCGCACGTCGTGCCTTGAACCAGCGATCCGAAATCCACCCGCACAAAATCGTGCCAGGAATCCCCGCCAGCTCAAACGCGGTCCACGCCAGTCCGGATTCTTTGAAATTAAAACCCTTCGCCGTCTGCAAATACGTGGGAATCCAATTCACCACGCCGTAGCGCACGAAGTAGATGAACGCATTCGCGAGCGCGATGGCCCAGAGGAATTTATTGTTCAACACGTGGCGAAAAAAGATTTCTCGAAAAGAAAGCATCTGCTCGTGCGCCGCCGAGTAGTCGGCGGGGAAATCATTTTTAAACGTCTCCACCGGCGGCAATCCGCAGCTCTGCGGCGTGTCGCGCAGGAGCAGCAAAATCAACCCCGCCACGGCGGCCGCGATCGCAGCGTTGACGTAAAAGGTCGCGTGCCAGTCGCCGAAATACGCCACGCCCCAGGCGGCGAACACGGCGATGAGCGCGCCGCCGATGTTGTGCGCGACATTCCACGTGGCGACGACGCGCCCGCGCTCCGACGTGCTCCACCAATGCACCATCGTCTTGCCGCACGGCGGCCAGCCCATGCCGTTGCACCAGCCGTTGAGCGTCTGCAGCCCGACGATCAACGCGAGCGAGCCGTAGATTCCCGGGATCGTCCCGAAAGCAAACGTCACCGCGCTCGTCAGCAACAAGCCCAGCGCCATGAAGCCGCGCGGGTTGCTGCGATCCGACACGGCGCCCATGATAAATTTCGCCACGCCATACGCCGTGAGCAGGCCGGTCATCGCCCAACCGAGCTGGACTTTGGAATACTCCGGGTGCGCCTTGAGGATGGCGGGTAGCGCGAGCGCGAAATTATTTCGCACGAGATAAAACGCCGCGTAGCCGACGAAAATGCCCGCAAACACCTGCCAGCGTAATCGGCGGTAAGTTGGGTCAACGCGATCAGCTGGCAGCGGAGCGGGGAGCGGGGCGGATTTTAGGAAGGAAAACACAGGAGGGGCTCGAGGGGTTGACCGCCAGAGAAACGCGCCACGCGATCCAAGGCAATCCGCGGCGCCAGCTCAAAGAGCGCCGCGGAAAGCGGGCCGTTAGAATTTACGCGAGACTTCGAACGTGTATTGCCGACCGCGCACGTTGGCGGTGCCGGATTGATAACCGTATTGTTCATCGGCCTGACGGGGTTCGCTATCGAGCACGTTGTTGATGCCGCCGCGGACGGAGACACCTTTGAGCCACGCTTGGGTGCGGCCGGTGAAACGGTAGGAAATCCAAGCGTTGTGATTGTAGGTGGGATCGACGCGGAGGAGGTAGCGGATGATGCCGTTGTCGTTGAACACGCGGATGTAGCTGGGCGCGCCGAGAGCGCGATAAATCGCCTCGGTCGTGGCCGCAGAGGTATCCACGAAGGAGCCGAAATACGTGGAGAACCAACCGAGCGAGACGGGGCCGCGACGCCAAGAGAGGGAGGCGTTGGCGCGCCATTTCACGCGGCCGTTGCGATCGAGCTCGTCGAGGAGCGGAGAGTTTTCATCCGCTTGGGAGCGACGGAGAATGTAGTGCGTAGCTTCGCCGTTAAACGTGAATTGACCGTAGTTGGTTTTAGGCGAACGCCATTGGGCGCCGAACTCGTAGCCTTGGATGTCGCGGCCGCTGAGGTTGAGATAATCGTCGATGACGCTGACGAGTTCGCCGACGGCGGCGCGGCGGGCGTTGTTGTTGGTCTGCTGGGCGTTGAAGGCGGCGAAGGCGGCGCGGTCGGCGTCGGTGACGGGCTTGCGCACGATTTTGTTGGAGCCTTTGTAGGCGGCGGAGCCGGAGCCGAGGTCGATCTGGTTGATGTTGGTGCCCTTGGCGAGTTCGGCCTGCGTCGCGAGCGCGAGCGTGAGTTCATCGCGGTCGATCGCGGCTTGGCCGCCGACGTTTTCAATCACCTGATTTTGGTTGAGGTGGAAATAATCGAACGAGAAGGAAAGGCCGCGGACTTTGGGCACATCGAGGACGAAGCCGGCGACCCAGGTTTTGGCTTCTTCGGGCTGAAGGTTTTGGTTGCCCTGGCGGTAGACGGTGCGTTGCGCGGTGCCATCGGAGAGCAAGCCGGTGACGTCGAAACGGTAGCCGTCGTCGGCGCCAATTTGGCGGCGCAGCGGCGTGGTGTTGGTCTGCACGAGATTGGGCGCGCGGAAGGATTCGGCGGCGGAAGCGCGCATTTTGAGAAACGAAAACGGTTTCCACACGAGACTGGCCTTGGGTTTGGTCGTCTGGCCGAAGATGGAAAAATGTTCGAAGCGGCCAGCCAGCGTGAGCTCGAGGGACTCGAGCAACGGGCGACGGTTTTCGCGGGTGACGAAGGGTAACGACGTCTCGACGTAAGCAGCGTAGATAGTCTGCGCGGCGCTGATCGGGACGTTGGAGCTGAGAGCGAGGAAGTCGTTGTCGCCCTCGCGCAGGTAGGGGAATTGGCTGCCGGAGCCGGGGGGATTCAGGCCGACGAAGCTCGCGCGTTTATCGTCGTAGGTCTCGTAGCGCACCTCGGTGCCGCTGGCGACGCCGATGGGGCCGCCGCGGAAAACGCGGCCAAAGCGGCCGTTGATTTTGGCGTCCCACATGAAGAGGTTGGTGCGGCCGAAGCGATCTTCGTCACCATAGATGCCGTCGTAAACGCTGGCGGGATTTTTGTAAGCTTGGTCGACGACGATCTGGTTATTGACGATTTTAAACGTGACGGGAAACGGGTTGAAGGCGGTGGCGTCGGTGCGGTTGAGCGCGCGGCGCAGGAGGGATTCGCGCACTTGGAAATGTTCGTATTCGTGCGTCTGGGCGCCGGAGGCGGTAACGGCTGATTCCCATTCCCAATCTTGGCCAAGTTTTCCGCGCAGGCCGCCGAGCGCGCGCCAGGAATAGGTGTAAACTTCGGTTTCGCGGGGCTTGAGGCCGTCGCTCGAATTTTGTCCGGGTGAAATCCCGGTCCAGAGGGAAACATCCGCGGGGGTGCCGACGAGGCGAGGCGTGCCGTCGCTGTTGGGCGCGCCGGTGGCGTTGTAGAAACGCACGCCGAAGGGATTCCAGGGATTGGCGGCGGGCAGATAGATGCCTTGGTCGTCGGTGTTTTTAAAATTCACCGGCTCGCGGCCCGTACGGCTGTAGGCGCGGTAGAAAAGTAAATCGCCAAAGGCGGCGAGGCGGTCGTTGAACGTGTGATCGAGGAAGGTGGCAAATTGGACGCGGTCGGTCGCGGGCACGAGCATCTTCCACTGGTTCCAATTCGAGTAAGTGGCGTTTTCGGCGTTATCGATATTTTTGGACGGTGCGGTCTGTTTGAAAGAAACGCCGCTGGGGCTGGGCCAGAGGTAAAACATGCCGTCGGTGGCCATCGTAGCGACGCCCGTCGGAGGCGTAGTGCTGGTGGTGATACCCGTGTTGTTGGTGGGGCGAGAGCCGACGAAAGTGAGATAATCGGATTGAATGAAGCCGCGTTGCCACTGGCCCCATTGGTTGACGCTGTTGGTGTTGGCGAAGTCATTGTCGCGAGCGAAGGCGACGCCGGTGGCGGGATCGATGACGGGGATCCCGTTCCACGGGGCGGGAAGATTTCGGCTGACGCGCAGATCAGCGTTTTTGGCCCAGGCGCGATCATGTGCGGCGAGCGCGTCGCGATGAAAGTAGTCGAATGAAACCGAGACGTGCGTCCGACCAAAACGCCGGCCCTCAAAGGCGGTGGCGTTGAATTCATTGGCGCCGCCATGCTGCGTCATGGAGCCTTTCAAGGTGAGGCCACGGCCGACGTAGGTGCGGGAAACGAGGTTATTGATCACGCCCGCGGCCGCGTCGGCGCCGTAAATTGCGGAGGCGCCGTCCCGGAGGATTTCCACGCGCTCGACCATGGCGCGCGGAATGGTGTTGATGTTGACCGCGAGCGAAGGGACACCGTTTTCCGCCATCGAAATCGGGTGCGGGGCCATGCGGCGGCCGTTGAGCAGCGTGAGCGTGCTGCCGGAGCCGATACCGCGCAGATCGATCGAAGCGACATCGCCGCGCGCGAGTTGCGGGCCGTTATTGATTTCGGTGATGGCGGAGGGTTCAGCCATGCCGAGGGTTTCAAAAAGTTCTGCCATCGTGGCCGCGCCGCGCGCGTCAAGATCGGCCGCGCTCAGGATCGTAACGGGGAGCGCCGTCTCAGCGTCGGAACGCCGGATATTGGAGCCCGTCACGGTGAAGGCCTCGAGTTTCACGGCTTCCTCGTCGGGGATGATCGCGGGAGATTGGGGAGCAGGAGCTTGGGCGAAAGCCGCAGCTGCGAACCCAAATAAAGCAGGAAGGAAGGCGAAACGGAGACGTTTCATAGAAGGAAAGGGCAAGCGATGGGGAGTGCACTCGATGCCGTCGAGCTCGTCGTTAACATAATGCCGCAGCCGGATGCGAATTTAACCTTACTGTCACAAACCACCGCATCGACTGCGCCGCGGTTGCGTTAACTCTGCGTTAACGCGAAAATCTCTCGCTTGCCCGCATCGCTGGCCGCGCTCAGCTTGCAGCACAAAGTTCATGTCGTTTCCCTCCCTTCCTGCGCTCCTCGGCTCCCGCGAGCTCCGTCCCGCTGACCTCGCCCGCGATCCCGCCACGGCTTTGCTCCGCATCTACGCCTGGATGCACGTCGCCCGCACCAGCGATAACCGCATCCTCGATCTTTTCCGCCAAGGTCTCATCAAAGGCACCGTCACGGGCGGCCAGGGCAACGAAGGCCTCATCGTCCCGCTCGCATTGCTGGCGGATAAAGCCACCGACGTCATCTCGTTTTCACATCGCGGTTACGGCGGCCACCTCGTCTGGAGCGGTCACCTCTGCGATCATCTCAACCAATATTTCGCCAACGCCGGCAGCCCCACCCTCGCGCGCGAGGGCAACATCCACCACGGCGACCCCACCGCGCGGTCGTTGCCGATGATCAGCCACCTCGGCGCCATGCTCAGCAACGTCGTCGGCGCGACCGATTCCCAACGCCGCCTCGGCCGCCCCGCCGTGGGCTTTGCTTTCTTCGGCGACGGCAGCTCCAGCACCGGCGATATCCACGAAACGCTGAACCTCGCCTCGCTCCTCTCGCTGCCGATTCTCTTCGTCGTCGAAAATAACCGCTACGCCTACTCCACGCCCGTCGCCGAGCAATTCGCCGGCAACACCGAGCTCTGGCAACGCGCCGCCGGCTACGGCATCGAGGGCTTCGCGCTCGACACCACCCTCGACGTCGCCGCCACCACCCGCACGTTTGCCGCGGCCATCGAAAAAGTCCGCACCACCTCGCGCCCGCTCCTTATCGAGGCCCACACGCTGCGCCTGCGCGGCCACGCCGCCTACGACACAGGCGATTACCTGAAACCCGGCGAAGCCGAAGGGTTTTTCGCCCGCGATCCGCTCCCCAAGCTCCGCGCGCAACTCATCGCCACGCACGGCGCCGCCCACCTCGACGCCCTCGAGGCCGAGCTCAACGCTTTCATCGAATCGTCCATCAACGTTTCCCTCGCCCTCCCGCGTCCCACCGCCGATGCGGCCGCGATGCTGGCGGATGTGTTCGCCCCCGCGAGTGCCCCGCTGCCGTGGCAACCCACGCCCGCCGCGCCGCAACATCTCAACGCCGCTCAAGCGCTTAATCTCGGCCTGCGTAAAATTCTCAGCGAGCGCCAGGAGTCGCTCGTTCTCGGCCAAGACATCGGCACTTACGGCGGCGCCTTCAAAGTCACCGAAGGCCTGCTCGCCGATTTCGGCCGCCCCCGCGTGTTCAACACCCCGCTCGCCGAAAGCGCCTGCACCGGCTACGCCATCGGCCTCGCGCTCAACGGCCACCGCCCGATCGAGGAATTTCAATTTTCCGACTTCGTCACCGAGGCCGCCACGCAGATCACGCTCAACGCCGCCACCTACCGCTTTCGCTCCGGCGCAGCCGTGCCCCTGGTGTTGCGGCTCCCCACCGGCGGCGGGCTTACGTTTGGCTCCTTCCACTCGCAGGAACTCGATTCATTTCTCCTCGCGATGCCCGGCCTCAAAGCGCTTTACCCGAGCACGCCGCAAGACGCCTTCAACGCCCTCATCGCCGCCTACGAGGACAACAACCCGGTGCTCCTCTTCGAGCACAAAGCCCTCTACCGCCGCGGCAAAGCCCCCGTCGCCTGGGACGCCAACTACCGCGATGTTTGGTCGCCGAAAAAACTGCACGCCGGCGACTACGCCACGTTCGTCACCTACGGCGACATGGTCCACCTCGCCGAGGAGGCCGCCGCCTACCTCGCCGCCGAATACGAAATCACCCTCGACGTTTTCGATCTCCGCGCCCTCGCCCCGCTCCGCCTCGACGCCATCGAAGCGTCCCTGCAGCGCACCGGCCGCCTCATCGTCCTCCACGAAGGCCGTCGCACCCACGGCTTGGGCGCCGAGCTTGTCGCCCGCCTGACCGAGAAACACTTTTCTGCGATGAAGGCCGCCCCGCTGCGCATCGCCTCGCTCGATTTACCCGTACCCTTCGCCCCCGAGCTCGAGCAAGCCTTCCGCCCCACCAAAGACAAAATCATCGAGCGCATCACGGAGTGGATGGGATGATTTTTCGCCCAGCAAAAATCTAGGGTTTCCCCATGTCCCAATCGAAAGCAGGCCCCCGCAAATCCTCCCGCCCAAGCGCTGCCCGCTGGGCCCGCATCCGCCTCTTCGCCATGGATGTCGACGGCATCCTCACCGACGGCACCGTTCTCATCTCCTCCGACGGCACCGAGGCCAAGCGCTTCTCCATCCTCGACGGGCTCGGCCTGGCCCGCCTCCGCGACGCCGGCCTCCCGCTCGCGTGGATTTCCGGCCGCGCCTCCGGTGCCACCACCGCCCGGGCCACCGAGCTCAAAATCCCTCACCTCATCCAAGGCCGCTCCGATAAACTCGCCGCCCTCACCGAGCTCGCCGCCCAACTCAACCTTCCGCTCTCCGCCTGCGCCTACATGGGCGACGATGTGATCGACGTACCCGCCCTCCGCGCCGCCGGCCTCGGCATCAGCGTCCCCGGCGCCATCGCCGAAGCCCGCGCCGCCGCCGACTACATCACAAAACGCGAGGCCGGCCTCGGCGCCGTCCGCGAAATCTGCGACCACCTCCTCGCCGCCCGCGGGAACAAACCTCGCCGCTAGCGTACCTTTGCGCTCCCCTTTCTCCGTGCTCCGGCTTGCTCCCATTTTTTGCTTCCTCAGCCTCCTCGCGAGCCTCACGCGCGCGGCTGAGCCCGCGCGAACCGTCCAACCCGTCGTCGCCAAAAACTGGAGCCTGCCCTTGTTCACCAAAGAAGGCCACCGCAGCATGACGCTCCGCGGCACCGAGGCGCGCACCTTCAGCGCCGAGCGGATCGACATCATCGATCTCAACATCACCACCTTCAACGGCGACGCCACCGCCAAGGTCGACTCGATCCTCCTCTGTCGCGAACTCGCCAGCTTCTTCCCCAACGAAAAAGTCGTCCGCGGCGAGTCCAGCGTCCGCCTCGTGCGCGACGACCTAGAAATCACCGGCGAACAATGGACCTACGACCACGCCGCCAAAAAAGTTTCCCTCGCTCGCCACGCCCGCATAACCTTCAAGGCGCAGTTGCCCGACATCCTCAAATGACGCTTCGCCCGCTCCTCTCTCTCCTCGCCCTGCTGGCCGGCGCGCCCGTCGCCCTGCGCGCTCAAACCGCCGCACCCGAGGTGGTCAAAGAAACTATCATCGAATGCGCCGGCCTCGCGGAAACGACCAGCACTGAAACCGAAAGCGTCGCCACGTTCCGCGACCGCGTGGTCGTCACGGCCAGCAACCTCAAACTCACTTGCGATTACCTCAAAGTCGTCACCTCCCGCAAAGGCGACCCCAAGGCCATCATTGGTAAACAAAGTTATTTCAAATCGCTGATCGCCACCGGCCACGTGCGGCTCGTGCAGAGCGACCGCATCGCCACCTGCGGGCGGGCCGAAATTTTTCCCGAGGAAGACCGCGTCGTCCTGAGCCGAGAAGCCAAGACCGACCCCTTTCCCTCCGTCGCCTTCGATAAAACCGTGATGACCGGACCGCGCATGATTCTCTATCGCGGCCAACGGCGCGCAGTGGTCGAGCCCGAGGACGGCGTCGGTGTGCGCCTCACGGGGCCCACCATCAAAGACCTCGGTTTCGAAAAACTAAAACCCGCGCCCAGCGCGACCCCCGCGCCCAAATCCGCCGCGCCCGCCGCCCCGGCTGAGTCGCCTAAACCCACCCCATGAGCGCCCCTGCCTCCACGAACCCGCGCTCCGAGATCGTCACCCAGGGTCTCGTTAAAACGTTCGGCACCCGTACGGTCGTCGATGGCGTCAGCCTGCGCGTGAGCGCCGGCGAGATCGTCGGCCTGCTCGGTCGCAACGGCGCGGGCAAAACGACGGCGTTTTACATGGTCGTCGGCCTTGTGCCTGCCACCGCCGGCACGGTTTTTCTCGACGGCATCGACCTCACGCGCCTGCCCATGCACGAGCGCGCCCGCCACGGCATCGGTTACCTCCCGCAAGAAGCCTCCGTCTTCCGCAAACTCACCGTCGAGGAAAACATCCTCGCCATCGTCGAAGTGATCAACGTGCCCCGCGCCGAGCGCGCCGCCCGCGTCGCGCATCATCTCGCCGAACTCTCGCTCACGCACCTCGCCAAACAAAAAGCCTTCACGCTCTCGGGTGGCGAACGTCGTCGCCTTGAAATCGCCCGCGCCCTCGTCACCCGGCCGAAGTTTCTCCTCATGGACGAACCGTTCGCCGCGATCGATCCCATCTCCGTCGCCGAGGTACAGAAAATTATTCTCGAACTGAAAACCCGCGGCATCGGCGTCATCATCACCGATCACAACGTCCGCGAGACGCTCCGCATCGTCGACCGCGCCTACCTCCTCGAGAAAGGCAAAGTCCACTTCGAAGGCACCGGCGAAGCACTCATCAAAGACGACCAAGCGCGCAAATTCTACCTCGGCGAAGATTTCAATATGTGACGACCGCCCCGCGGACCGCCGCCGGATTTCATCACCCCATTTTTAGCGGCCACCTCGCGATTAAACGGAAAACCCACTCCCCATGCAAAAAGCCATCCAAGGCATCACCGTCGCGCATTTTTTCGAAACCTACCGCGAGAAACTCAAGATGGAGCTCGTCACCGGTGAAGCCGGCCTGCACCGGCTCATTCGCGAGGGCAGCATCAACCGCCCCGCCCTCGCCCTGACGGGCTTCTTTAAATATTTCGCGCACCGCCGCGTCCAAGTCCTCGGCGCCGCCGAGATGAATTACCTCAAGACCCGCTCGCAAAAAAACCAGGCCGAGACTTTTCGCAAAATGATCAAGGCCGGCGCCCCCTGCCTGATCCTCACGCGTAATTTCAACCCCACCGATGCGATGCTCCGCGTCGCCCAAGAGCTGGATTTCCCTCTCATCCGCACGACGATGATCACGATGAACTACATCAATCTCGCGACGCTCTGCATCGATAACGAATTCGCTCCTTCCTCCACCGAACACGCCACCACCCTCGACATCAAAGGCGTCGGCGTGATGCTCCGCGGCGATTCCGGCGTCGGCAAAAGCGAATGCGCCCTCGCCCTCATCGAGCGCGGCCACTCCCTCGTCGCCGACGATCTCACGATCATCAAGCTCCTCGACGAACGCGAACTCATGGCCTCCAGCCGCCTGCTCAACCGCGGCTATATGGAATGCCGCGGCATCGGCATCATCAACATCGCCGAGATGTTCGGCATTAAATCCATCCGCCTCGAGAAACGCATCGACCTCGTCGTCTCCCTGCGCGAATGGACCCCCGAAGTCATCGAAGAACGCACGGGCCTCGAGGAAAACTACTACGAAATCCTCGGCATGCGCGTCCCTCACGTCGAACTCTACGTGCGACCCGGCCGCGACATCGCCCGTCTCGTCGAAGTCGCCGCCCTCACCCAAGCCCTTAAAAAAATGGGCCACGACCCCGCCCGCGATTTCAACGACCGCCTCATCGCCTTCATGTCGAAACAGACCGCGGCCCCCGTCACCAAAATCAAACCCACCGAACGCGAAGAACGCGCCCCCGGTTCCTAAACCCCGCGTCGTTTTGCGCCGCCTGCGCGCCGCGCTCGACACCGCCCGCTCCGGTCGTTCCGCTCTTACCTCATGTCCACTTCCCGCATCGACGGCCGCAGCCCCAGCCAACTCCGCCCGATCTTCTTTGAGGCCGGCATCGCGCCGCACGCGACCGGCTCCGTCCTCGTCTCCTTCGGCGCCACGCGCGTCATCTGCGCGGCCACCATCGAGCCCGGCGTGCCGACTTGGATGAAACAGCAAAAGGTGCCCGGCGGCTGGCTCACCGCCGAGTACTCGATGCTCCCGTATTCCACGCTCGAGCGGAAATCGCGCGACATCTCCCGCGGCAAAATCGACGGCCGCACCGTCGAGATCCAACGCCTCATCGGCCGCTCACTCCGCGCCGTCATCGATCTCAACAAACTCGGCCAAAACACGCTCTGGCTCGATTGCGACGTGCTCCAAGCCGACGGCGGCACGCGCACCGCCTCGATCACCGGCGCCTACCTCGCCGCCCGCCTCGCCGTCCAAAAACTCCTCGATGCGAAAAAAATCGCCGAGAACCCGCTCCTGGATTCCGTCGCCGCCATCAGCACCGGCATTTTTAACGGCCAAGCGCTTCTCGATCTCAACTACGTCGAAGACAAAGACGCCGAGGTCGACGCCAACATCGTCATGACCGGCCGCGGCCAATTCGTGGAAGTCCAAAGCAGCGGCGAAGAAACCACTTTCTCCGGCGAACAACTCCAAGCCCTGCTCGCCCTGGCGCAAACCGGCCTCAAAGAACTCTCCGCCCTGCAGACGGCGTTTCTCACGCAGTAGTTGCTAAAATTTTAAGCCGCGCCTGACCAGAACCAGCACGTTTCTCGCCGTCGACTGGACCCGCCGCCGCACCTCGTGCGTCCGGCGGGTTTTATTTTTTAATGCTAGGTTTGGCGTCGGACTTCATCTCGGGCTTGGCCTCCGCCTTGAGCTCGGTTTTGACCGCACCAAACGCGCCTTCTTCCGATGCCCGCACAAAACCTTCCGTCACGCTTTTCAGTTCCTCCCAGCGCGCGCGGATTTTTTTGGCTTCGTCTTTCGTGATCACGCTATCGGCCGAGGAGATCGCGATCGTCGCCAACATATCGGCAAATTCCTGCACGATGCCGTTGGTCATGGGAATCAAGGGCTGATTCGGCGCCAGTTGTGCAGGGTTGCGGATAAAAAAACCATCGGCCTGCTCCGCCACCCATTGCGCGATCCGCTCATCACGCGTGCTGCGGATCAATTGTCCGACGCGATCCAGCGGATTATTCGCCCCGCTCCCGGCATCGTCCTCGGGCAGCTCCGCCCATTTATAAATCAGCGAAAGCGAGAGTTGCAGATCGGCGGCGACCTGCTTCGCGCTGGTTTTTTTGAGAACTTCCCGGATAACTTCGTGCGATTCCATGGCGTGAGGAAGGCTGCCGAGGCATTAGCCAAACGCAATCCTGCGCGTGTCTGGCCTTACAAGACGTGCTGACTGCACTCGGCCCCGTTTTTGTGCGTGCCACGCCCCGCTCCATTCTGCCAGACCTACCGACCAACTTTCCCCGCATGAACATCCACGAGTATCAGGCCAAAGCCCTCTTTGAGAAATTCGGCGTCGCTGTGCCCAAAGGCACCACCGCCACCAGCCCCGAGGCCTTCGTCACCGCCCTCGCCGCCCTCCCCGAGGGCCCGACCATGGTGAAATCCCAGATCCACGCCGGCGGTCGCGGCAAAGGCACCTTCACCAACGGCTTCAAAGGCGGCGTCAAATTCTGCAAAACTAAAGCCGACGCCCTCGCCATGGCCGGCAACATGCTCGGCCAGACCCTCGTCACCGCCCAGACCGGCCCCGCCGGCCGCAAGGTCCAGACGATCTACTTCACCGTCGCGAGCGACATTAAGAAAGAATACTACCTAGCCATCCTCCTCGACCGCGCCACCTCGCGCCCGGTCATCGTCGCCTCCACCGAGGGCGGCATGGACATCGAGACCGTCGCCCACGACACCCCGGAGAAACTCTTCAAAGTCCTGATCGACCCCGCCTACGGCATCGCCGATTTCCAGGTTCGCGACCTCATCTCCAAACTCGGCCTCACCGGCGCCGAAGCCAAAAACGCCGCCAAACTCATCCGCAACCTTTACACGATGTTCTGGGAAACCGACGCCGCCATGGTCGAGGTCAACCCCCTCATCACCACCCCGACCGGCGACGTCCTCGCCCTCGACGCCAAAGTCTCCTTCGACTCCAACGCCCTCTACCGCCACCCCGAGATCGTCGCCCTCCGCGACCTCAACGAGGAAGACCCCAAGGAAATCGAAGCCTCGAAATATTCCCTCAGCTACATCGCCCTCGACGGCAACATCGCCTGCCTCGTCAACGGCGCCGGCCTCGCCATGAGCACGATGGACATCATCCAACACTTCGGCGGCACCCCAGCCAACTTCCTCGACGTCGGCGGCGGCGCTTCCAAAGACCAAGTCATCGCTGCCTTCAAAATCATCCTCGGCGATCCCAACGTGAAAGGCATTCTCGTTAACATCTTCGGCGGCATCATGGACTGTAACGTCATCGCCACCGGCATCGTCGAAGCCGTCAAAGAAGTCGGCCTCAAACTGCCCCTCGTCGTCCGCCTCGAAGGCAACAACGTCGTCGCCGGCAAAGCCACCCTCGCCGCCTCCGGTCTCGCCCTGGTCTCCGGCGACACCATGGCCGACGCCGCCCAGAAAATCGTCAAACTCGTCGCTTAAACTTCCGCGCCCCCACTCCCATGGCCATTCTCATCACTCCCGAAACGAAGATCATCGTCCAAGGCATCACCGGCGACTTCGGCGGTCGTCACGCCAAGCTCTCCCTCGACTACGGCACGCAAGTCGTCGCCGGCGTCACCCCCGGCAAAGGCGGCCAATTCTTTGAATACGGCGCCCACAAAGTGCCCATCTACAACTCGGTCGCCGACGCCGCCAAAGCCACCGGCGCCACCGTCTCGGTCATCTTTGTGCCACCGCCGTTCGCCGCCGACGCCATCCTTGAATGCGTCGACGCCGGCCTCGACCTCGCCGTCGCCATCACCGAGGGCATTCCGATCAAAGACATGATCCGCGTGAAACGCGCCATGACCGGCGCCAAGACCCGCCTCGTGGGCCCTAATTGCCCCGGCATCGTCACCCCCGGCACCGGCAAAGACTCCTTCGGCGGCTGCCGCATCGGCATCGCGCCCGGTTACATTCACAAAAAAGGCCACGTCGGCGTCGTCTCCCGTTCCGGCACGCTCACCTACGAAGCCGTCTTCCAACTCACCTCCAAAAACATCGGCCAGACCACCTGCGTCGGCATCGGTGGCGACCCGGTCAACGGCACCAACCACCTCGACGTCATCAAACTCTTCAACGCCGACCCCGAGACGCACGGCATCATCCTCATCGGTGAAATCGGCGGCAACGCCGAGGTCGAAGCAGCCCGCTGGATCAAGGCCAACTGCAAAAAACCCGTCGCCGGCTTTATTGCGGGCGCGACCGCACCCGCCGGTCGTCGCATGGGCCACGCCGGCGCGATCGTCGGCGGAGCCGAAGACACCGCCGCCGCCAAGATCGCCGTGTTTAAAGAATGCGGCATCGAAGTCGCCGCGACGCCGTCCGACATGGCCGACGCCCTCCTCCGCGCCGCCAAAGCCAAAGGCGTGACGCTCACGTAAACGGAAATCCAAAACTCCGGCTTCCCCCTCAGGGCCGCGTCACCACGCGGCCCTTTTTTATTTTCAACCCACCGCCGGCTTCGTCGTCGGTACCGTCGGCTGGCGTCGAAATTTCAGCCGCACGCGGTCCAGCCACAGGTACACGACGGGGACGGTATAAAGCGTGAGCAACTGGCTCACCGCCAAGCCGCCCACAATCGCGAGTCCGAGGGGGCGCCGCAATTCCACGCCTTCACCCGCGGCCAGCACCAGCGGCAACGCGCCGAGCAACGCCGCAAAATTGGTCATCAAGATCGGCCGCAACCGCATCTGCGCCGCTTCGAAAATCGCCGCCCGCGGGGAAAGTGCGTTGCGCCGTTCCGTATCAATCGCGAAGTCGATCATCAAAATCGCGTTCTTCATCACGATACCGATGAGCAAAAATAATCCGAGCAACGCGATCAGCGTAAATTCCGTCCCCGTTAAGCGCAGCGCCAGCAACGCCCCGAGTCCCGCCGAGGGCAGCGTCGAGAGAATCGTCAGCGGATGAATCAAACTTTCGTAAAGAATGCCCAACACCAAATACACCGCGACGAGCACCCCGAGAATTAAAAATGGCTGCGACTGCAGGCTCTTTTGAAAACCCTGCGCCGCGCCTGAGAGCTCAGTTTGAATTTCCGTCGGCAACAAAATTTTTCCCATCGCTTTGTCGATCGCGGCCAGCGCTTGCTCGAGCGAAACATCGGGCGCGAGCGCGAAGCCGATGTTCTCCGCCGCGAACTGACTGCGATGCCGCACGCGGTCATCCACCAGCGAATAATCGTAACGCGTAAACGCCGAGAGCGGGACTTGCTCGCCGTTGGCGCCGATGACTTGGACTTGTTTCAGCACCGCCGGATCCGCCGTGTACTGCGGCGCCAGTTCCATGATCACGCGGTATTGATTCAACCGATCGTAGAGCGTCGCAATCTGGCGCTGGCTAAACGAACTGTTGAGCACCGAAGTCACCATCTGCATGTCGACGCCGAGCCGGCGCGCCGCCTCGCGATCAATCGTGAGCATGACCCGCGTCGTGCCGCCCTCCGACGGTGCATCGATGTCGGTCAACTCCGGCAACTCGCGCAGCGCCGTCGCGATTTTCGGCGTCCACTCGCGCAACAGCGGCATCTCGGCCGACATTAAACTCAGGCTGTAAGACGTGGAATCCGACATGCGCGGCGAATCAATATCCTGCGCGCCGAACAGATAAAGCTGCGCGCCCGCGACGATCGGCGCCGTGGCGCGGATGCGATTGACCACGTCGTTGGCGGAAATTTTCCGCTCGGCCAACGGCTTGAGCCGAATCGTCAGGCGCGCATTACCCAAACCCGTCGCGCCACCGGCAGAACCAATCACATCTGAAATCGCGGGATCCGCCAAAAGATGCCGCCGGAAAACTTCGACCTTCGGCTGCATCACCTGAAAGGAAAACGCGTCATCACCGCGCACAAATCCCTGCAACGTGCCCGTGTCTTGCTGCGGCAAAAAACCTTTCGGGATGGCGATGTAGAGCGAGACGTTGAGCGCGATCGTGCCGAGTAAAATGATTAACGTGAGCGTCGCGTGCTCCAGCACCCACGCGAGCGTGCGCGCGTAGCCATTTTTCAAGGCTTCGAAAGCAGCCTCGGTTCGCCGACGAAATCCGCCGATGGGCTGCGAGCCGTGCCGCACCAAAATCCGCGCGCACAAACTCGGCGTCAGCGTGAGCGAAACGACCAACGAGACCAACATCGCCGCCGCGAGCGTGATCGAGAATTCGCGGAAAAGTTTTTCCACCAGCCCGCCCATAAATAAAATCGAAACAAACACCGCCACGAGCGACAGATTCATCGCCAGCAACGTGAAGCCAACTTCGCTCGAGCCTTTCAGCGCCGCGCGAAACGGCGAGAGCCCGCGCTCGATGTGTCGCGAGATGTTTTCCAGCACCACAATCGCGTCGTCCACCACGAGGCCCGCCGCCACGATCAACGCCATGAGCGAAAGGTTGTTCAGCGAAAAACCATAGAGATACATGATCGCGAGCGTACCGATCAGCGAGACCGGGATCGCCAGACACGGAATCAACGCCGCGCGCGCGCTACCGAGAAAGAGAAACACGACGAGCATCACGAGGCCGGAGGCGATCGCCAACGTCTTCTGCGATTCGCGCAACGTACCGCGAATGCCCGGCGAGCGATCCATCACGACATCCAACCCCGCGTCCACCGGCACCAGCGCGCGCAACGCCGGCAACTGTGCGTTGATGGCGTCGATCGTGGCGATGATGTTCGCGCCGGGTTGACGGCTGATGAGGAGCGTCACCGCCGGCCGGCCGTTGTGAAATCCGCTGCTGTAACGATCTTCAATGGAATCCGTGATCGTCGCCACATCGCCGAGTCGCACCGGCGCACCGTCGCGGTAGCGGATGACGAGATCGTGATACTCCGACGCATGGCGCAGTTGGCCGCTCAACTGCACTTCCCAATGGCGTTCACCGGACTCGACCACGCCGCGGGGGCGCACAGAATTGGTCGCGCTGATCGCTCGGCGCACTTCATCGAGCGCGATGCCGTAGTGTGATAAGGCATGCGGATTCAACTGCACGCGTACGGCCGGCAACGAACTGCCGCCCACGGAGACTTCGCCCACGCCGTTGATCTGCGCGATTTTTTGCGCGAGCACCGTCACCGCGAGATCGTAAAGCGCGCCCGGAGCCAAATTCGGTGAATTCAACGCGAGCGCCATGATCGGCGCCTGCGAAGGATTGGATTTCTTAAACGTCGGGTTACCCGGCATACCCGAGGGCAACTGGCCCCGCGCCGCGTTGATCGCCGCCTGCACGTCGCGCGCGGCGCCGTTAATGTCGCGTCCGAGTACAAATTCCAACGTGATGCTCGTCGAGCCCTGTCGGCTGTCAGAATAAATGCCGCTCACACCCGCAATCCCGCCGAGCGCGCGCTCAAGCGGCGCCGAGACACTCGCCGCCATCGTATCCGGACTCGCGCCCGGCAACGACGCGTTGACCCGGATCGTCGGAAAATCGACCTGCGGCAACGGCGACACGGGCAACAACCCGTACGCGAGCACGCCCACGAGCACGAGCGCGACCGCGATCAAGCCGCTCGCCACCGGACGCCGAATAAAAGGACGCGAGAGGTTCATCACGAAACATCCGCCGCAGCGCGCGGTTTGACTAAACGCGCCCGCAGTCGGTCAAAATACAGATAAACCACCGGGGTCGTAAACAGCGTCAGCACTTGGCTCACGAGCAGTCCGCCGACCATCACGAGACCCAGCGGTTGCCGCAACTCGGCGCCTGAGCCGGAAGAAAACATCAGCGGCAACGCGCCGAAAAGCGCCGCGAGCGTCGTCATTAAAATCGGCCTAAACCGCTGCAACGCCGCTTGGTGAATAGCTTTCTCCGGCGACAAACCTTGGCGGCGCGTCGCCTCAAGCGCGAAGTCCACCATCATGATACCGTTCTTCTTCACCAATCCGATAAGCAGAATAATGCCAATGATCGCGATCATGTCTAAGGGCCGACCCGTGACCCACAAAGCCAGCAACGCACCAACCGCTGCCGAGGGTAGCGTGGAAAGAATCGTGATCGGATGAATCAAGCTCTCGTACAAGACGCCGAGCACGATGTACATCGTCACCACCGCGGCCAAAATCAGCCACAAGGTGCTGGAAAGCGACGAGCGAAACGCCCGCGCCGCACCTTCGAAACGCATCTCAATCGCCGCCGGCAACTCCACCGCGCGCACCGTGCGCTCAATCGCCTCGACCGCGTCACCCAGCGATGCCCGTGGACCGAGATTGAAGGAAACACTCACCGAGGGGAATTGCCCCACGTGGTTGATAAGTAGCGTCGTCGGCCGCTCGCTCACGCGCGCGATGCTCGACAACGGCACCGGTTGACCGCTGCGCGTGCGCACAAAGAGCGAGGTCAACGCCTCCGGCCCCTTCGAGAGACGCGGGTCGATTTCCATCACGACGCGGTATTGGCTCGCCTGGGTGAAGAGCGTCGAAATCTGCCGCTGGCCAAATGCGCTATAGAGCGTGTCGTCGATATCCGCCATCGTCACGCCCAGCCGACTCGCGGCATCGCGGTCGATTTCCAAAAACGCCTGCAACCCGCGATTCTGTAGATCGCTCGCCACATCGGAAAGCGCGGGCGCCTCTTCCAAGGCCGCGATCAACTGCGGCACCCATTCCTGCAACAGCTGCTCATCGGGACAGGTGAGCGTAAATTGAAACTGCGTGCGGCTCACGCGATCCTCAATCGTGAGTTCTTGCACGGGCTGAAAATACGCCGATATGCCGGAAACGTCGCGCACCGCCACGCGCAGTCGATCGATAATCTGGTTCGCGGTTTCGCGACGCTCTTCATGCGCTTTCAAATTAACCAACATCCGACCGCTGTTGAGCGTGGCGTTGGTGCCGTCCACGCCGATAAACGACGACAAGCTGCGCACCGTCGGATCTTCGAGAATTTTAGCCGCGAGCGCTTGTTGCCGTTCGGCCATCGCGGCAAACGACACGGATTGCGGTGCGTCGGTCACGACTTGGATCGCGGCGTTATCTTGCACCGGGAAAAAGCCTTTCGGCACGATCACATAAAGCCCCGCCGTCACGAGCACCGTGCCGATCGTGACACCGAGCGTGAGCTGCTGGTGTTCCAACACCCAGTCGAGCCAGCGGCCGTAGCGCGCGATGACCGCGTCGAGAAATCCCGGCGCCGCGTGGGCGTGCGCGTCGGTCGCGGGTAACATGCGCGCGCACATCATCGGCGTGAGCGTGAGCGAAACGAGCAACGAGATCAGAATAGAAACCGCCAACGTGATCGCGAACTCGTGAAACAAGCGTCCGACGACATCGCCCATGAAAAGCAACGGGATCAAAACCGCGATCAGTGAGATCGTGAGCGAGACGAGCGTGAAGCCGATCTGCGCCGCGCCTTTGAGCGCCGCTTCCATCGGCCCGTCGCCTTCTTCGCGATAGCGCGCGATGTTTTCGAGCATCACGATCGCATCGTCGACGACGAAGCCCGTCGCAACGGTCAGCGCCATGAGCGTGAGAATGTTGAGCGAATAACCCGCCAGGTACATCACGCCAAACGTGCCGATCAACGACAACGGCACCGCGATGCTGGGGATGATCGTCGCCGCGATGTTGCGCAGGAAAACGAACGTCACCAACACCACGAGCAACACGGCGAACACGAGCTCATGTTCCACCGAGCGCACCGAGGCGCGGATGCTCTGCGTGCGATCCGTGAGCACGACAAGTTCCGCCGCCGACGGCAGACTCGCTTCCAGCTGCGGCATAAGCGCCCGCACGCGATTCACGACTTCGATCACGTTGGCGCCGGGCTGGCGTTGGACGTTGATCAAAACCGCCGGCAAGTGATCAGCCCAAGCGGCGAGGCGGCGGTCTTCCGAGGCGTTTTCGATCTGCGCCACATCGCCGAGCCGCAGCGGCGCGCCGTCGCGCCACGTGATGATGAGATTGCGAAATTCTTCGACGGAGCGGAGCTGGTCGTTGGCGTCCATCAAGATCGTGCGAATCGGGCCGTCGAAGCTGCCCTTCGGCTGATTCACGCTCGCGGCGTTGATCGCGCTGCGCACGTCGGACAAGTTCAACCCGCGCGCCGCCAACGCGCCGGGGTTGATCTGCACGCGCACCGCCGGGCGTTGACCGCCGGCGAGACTGACCATGCCCACGCCGGGAATCTGCGCGAGTTTCTGCGCGATGCGCGTATCCACGAGATTATGCACCTGCGGCAACGGCAACGTCGCCGAGGTCACCGCGAGCGTGAGGATCGGCGTGTCGGCGGGATTAACTTTACGATAAATCGGCGGCGCCGGGAGATCGTTGGGCAGGAGATTGCTCGCGGCGTTGATGGCCGCCTGCACTTCTTGTTCCGCGACGGCCAAGGAGACTTCGAGCGAGAACTGGAGCGTGATCACCGAGGAACCGCCCGAGCTCGACGACGACATTTGGTTCACGCCGGGGATTTGGCCGAAACGGCGTTCGAGCGGCGCGGTGACCGAACTCGCCATCACCGTCGGGCTCGCGCCGGGATAAAACGTGAAAATCTGGATCGTCGGAAAATCGACCTGCGGGAGCGCCGAGACGGGCAGCAACCGATAAGCCATGATGCCCGACAACAACAACGCGACCATGAGGAGGCTCGTCGCCACCGGTCGCAGAATAAACGGACGCGAGGGATTCATCCTTACTTGGTGGCCCCGCCCTTGCCGCCTTTACCGCCCTTGCCCGAGCCCTTCGTCATGCCGCCGGGCGCCGTGGGCGGAGGAGGATTTTGGCCATCTTTCTCGACCATGATCACGAGACGGCCTTCGCGCAGGCGGTCCACGCCTTCGATGACGACGCGCTCGCCGCCTTCGAGGCCTTTGGTGATGGATTGCATCGCACCATCCGAAGGCCCGATGACGATGTCGCGCACCGTGGCCTCGTTTTTCTCATTCACTAAAAACACGTAGGTGCCGCGCGAACCGAATTGCACGGCGGCGCTGGGGATCACGACGGCTTTGGCTAACGTGCGCACGCGGAGGCGGACGTTGACGAATTGATTCGGGAAAAGGCGTTCGTCGGCGTTGGGGAACTCGGCCTTCAAGCGCAGCGTGCCGGTGGTCAGGTCGATCTGGTTGTCGACGGTGCGCAAAACACCGGAAGCGAGCAACGTCTGTTCGTTGCGGTCCCAGGCTTCGACAGGCATTTGTTCGCCGGCGCGGAGCGGCTCGACGACTTGGCGCAGATCCATCTCGGGCACGGTAAAGGCCACCGCCATGGGCCGCGTCTGCGTGATGACGACCAAGCCTTTGGTATCGGAGGAGCGGATGAAATTTCCCGCATCGACTTGGCGCAGGCCGAGACGACCGGCGATCGGGGCTTCGATCTTGGTGTAAGCGAGCTGGCGGCGGGCGTCGTCGACTTGCGCCTGATACACCGCTTGCGCGCCCTCGCGATCGGCGACGAGGGCTTGTTGCGCCTCGAGCTGTTGGGAGGAAATCAAGGCTTGGCCGCTGAGTTGTTGAAAACGCTCGAGGTCGGCGCGCACCGTGCGGAGTTGCGCGGCGTTCTGGCGCATTTGGGCCTCCATCTGCGCGAGACGTATCTTGTACGGCGCGGGATCGATCTCGGCGAGCAATTGCCCCTGCTCGACGGATTGGCCCTCGGTGAAGGCCACGCGGAGCAACTCGCCGTCGACGCGACTGCGCACGGTCACGATGTTGAGCGGTTGGACGGTCCCGATCGCGCGAAGTTGCACAGTGAGGTCTTGGCGCTTCACGACTTCAGCGCGCACGGGCGTAGGCTGGTTGCTGTTGCGCTGGCGCCAGGGGTTGGCTTCCGCCCGTGGCGGGGTGCGCAGGCCAAAATACCAGACCCCCCCGGCAAAAAGCAGGGCGACGACTGCGTAAAGAAACCAAGGGCGACGGCGTTGGGAAGCTTGCGACATATGAAAAAGAGGAAAGTTAGAAAAACGCGGTCCGCAATACGGCCGCGTTGTCCGGCCAGACGACCAACGTTACCCCTCCGTTGCTAGATGTTTTATTAAAAATCTTACCACGTCCAAGCCAGGCGCTCGTTTCAGCCCTTGCCGGCGGGGTCCGTTTCGCAAAACGTGCGCCGATGCGCCTCACCCCACGCCGAATCCTTGCCGTCGTCGCTACCCTGCTTGCGATCTCGCCCTTCACCGCCCTCGGCTCGACTGCCGAAATGACCGACGCGGCCCAAAAATTCCTCGCCGCGCTCGATCCCG
>Ga0222712_10001517_pt1 | contig 28471 bp, 18 predicted proteins | sample C33_657DmetaG_FD_165043 | JGI IMG/M metagenome (GOLD analysis project Ga0222712, IMG submission 165043) | Estuarine water microbial communities from San Francisco Bay, California, United States - C33_657D | ecosystem: Environmental > Aquatic > Marine > Unclassified | place: USA: California... | reverse complement strand
GGACGAGAGAAACGACGTGGAAGAGTAGGGAAAAGAAGAGAAATAAGCGAATGGAACGAACGCGCGCACAAAAGACGTCGATGGAGGGAGGGACGACGACGACGACGACGACGACGACGACGACGACGAACGCGACGACGACGACGCGCGCGACGCGCGGAGCGCCGCTGGCGTACGAGATGGTGCAAGGGACATTAGTGCGATGGAGCATTGAAAAACCGCAAGGACCACACCCACCGACGTGCGTGTTAATGCATGGGATATTAGGATCACGACGAAACTTGTCGTCGTTCGCAAAGAAACTCGCCGAGAAGTTTCCGAGCTGGCAGTTCTTACTCGTGGATCTGAGAAATCATGGGGAGAGTAACACGTTCGAGGTGAAGCCGGAAGGGGAGAATACGGTACAAAATGCAGCTAGAGACGTTTTGGCGGTGTTGAATCACTTGAAAATCTACCCGTACACGCTCATCGGACACTCGTTTGGTGGGAAAGTCGCGATGTCCATGGTGCATCAGTTTGGGCGCGCGTTGCCGAGACCGGTGCAAGTGTGGGTGCTAGACACCGTTCCCGGGGATGTGTGGTGCGATGACGTTGGAGATCACCCAAGGGATACTATTCGATTCGTGCGCACGCTCGAGGCACCGATCGCGAGCCGTCGGGCGCTGGTTGAGTCCCTCACTGGAGCTGGTTTCACCGTGGAAGGCGCGCAGTGGATGACGACTAATTTAAAGGCGAGCGCGAAAGGAGGGTTCGATTGGACGTTCAACCTCGATGGGATCGCAGAGATGTATGCATCGTACGAGGCGTGCGATTTGTGGCCTATGCTTGAAACCCAGCCCGCGGGACTTAGCTTGGATTTTGTGCGCGCGGATAAATCGGCGTTTGTGTGGACTGATGAAGATGTGGCGCGCATTCATTCCACGGGCGCGAACGTGCACTTATTATCAAATTCAGCGCACTGGGTACACATAGACAACCCCCAAGGCTTGCTCGAGATACTTAGCCCATCGTTCGAGCACATGGAGCGCGGCACTTTCAACGCGCCTTCGCGGTCGCGTCGCTAATATTAACCGGCGATCGCTCGCGCTTGAAAAATTGTAACTTATGGCAAGCTGTATACTTAAAGTCTCGCTATGTTCGTGCGTACGCTATTTTTACGCGCGCTATCACCCTCCGAGTCGCATGCCGTGTTGTGATCGATCTTTCAGGTTCAAGTCTCCGGTGTCCTTGTTCACTTTGGGCGGCGGTACGTCTTCGCAATCGATGCTCGATCCATCCGCCGATACTTGGCACACTTCGTCGAGATCTTTGACATTAATCACGGAATACGTCCCTGATTCAATCCCTTCGCACACTAACTCTCCTTCGGCGGTGAGTTCGCATCGTACTTCGCACCCGCGTTGTTTCTCCGAATCGCACCGCGGCGCGTTCCCTAGTCCATCGTTTCTCGCCCCCGCCCACCACGCGCTCACTTCGTACGTCCCCGTTGGGATATTTCCTTCCGCCACGAGTACTCCATCTTCGCGCATGACGCAGTTATACCCTTCATCCAGTGATTTCTTCGACATCGTCCCTCGCATCGCGCACGTTCGTTGATTCCTTCGTCGCGCGATCGTCACCGTTCGCGATTCGGCGAACAGTCGCCCTCTCGACGCCGTCGTCGCGTTCGTCGCGTTCATCCCTCTCGATCGTTCACCGCGGTGTGAAGCCACGGACGCGTTTCCGTGCCCCGTGTCCGAGCTCGGCGAACGCGACGACGAACGACGACGCCGAGCGACGACGCGAACGCCCCGCCCTTCGTCGTCATCCGCGTCGGATCGCGCGCGTCCGTCGTCCTCGAGGTCGTCGGTCGTCGGTCGATCGATCGATCGATCGATTCGATGCAACTCGATCGATCGATCGATCGACACACCCACCCACGATCGATCGCGTTGCATCGAATCGATCGATCGACCGACACACAGACACGCGACAGACAGACACGCGACACACAGACACGCGACAGACGACTCGAGTGGTCGTCATTGGGGCGCGTGGGCGAGGGTTTAGGTCGGTCGCCCGTTCTCCCCCCATCACCCACCGACGTCGCATCGACGACCGCACGTCCCGTCGCGACGCGACGGCGACGGCGACGGCGACGGCGACGGGCGACTTTGGTGAGCGACATCGACGTCGCGCGACACGAAAAGAGTGCGGTTTGACGTCATGAGCGCCAACGCCCGACGCGAACGCGAACGCGAGGAAAAGGGCGAGGAGGGACGAGGGAACGCGCGCGCGCGCGACCTCGCGGGAATGAAAAAAGTGCGCGTCCTCGTCATCGGAGATAGCGGAGCGGGGAAGACGAGCGCGGTGCGATTGATCGCACGAGGCGCGAGATGCGGGAGAGATGAAGTCGAACGAACGGTTGGGTGTAACGTCGAAGTGATACGCGCGGAGAGACGAAGGAAAGAGGGGGCGAAAGATGACGGGAAGGAGGAGTTTTTCATCGAACTGTGGGACGTCGGAGGACACGCGCAGTATAAACGCGAACGAGGGATATTTTATGATCAAATAAATGGAGTGATCATAGTACACGATGCATCGATGCGCCCATCAGGGGCAAGGTGCGAGCAATGGGCGAGAGAAGTGGCGTCAAAAGGGACGTTTTCTGCTCCAACGGATCCGACGCCGACGCAATTCATAAACAGCGAGTCGCCGAGCGTGATGTACGGATTTGGGGGATTACCCGTGCCGTGCCTGATCGTGGCGAATAAGATTGATTTAGAACAAGTTGGCGGGCGAGGGAGCGACGTCGCGCGTGGGTTTGTGCGCAGATTAATTGACAAATTATTTCGACGTCGCGCGCGGCCGATTTTGCCAGAGAGCATCGGCGACACGATCCAAGTTGGGACGCCGCGTCACGAACGCCAACCGTCGATTTCGGGCATTTTACCCTCGGGAGGTGGACTGCGTGTGAGCGCCACTCAAGGGCGCATAGATGTGGAAACCATCGGCTCTTTTTTCCAGGAGCTCATTGAACGTTCATCAGGAGACGGTCGAGAAACGAATTCAGCGCCGTACGTCACTGAACGAATCTTGCGTCCGAAAGATGAAGCTTACGAAGATTTGACGTAGAAGCCATAGCGATTTTAGATTTTAGATAGCACGCACTGTATTGTTCAATAGACTACTTTCTTACAAATACTTGTACACGAACTATATGGTACATGATGGACTAATAAGCTGCTATCACGTCTGCTACTTTCGCCCACGTGGTTGAGGTGACGACATTTCTAATTTCACACATTGCGTCGCGCACAATCGTCGCGTGTGCGTCATGCGAATGCTTCAACAGACTCATGATCAAGGTTTCAGCGAGATTTGCGAGATCGTCTTTGATCAGTAGCGGTAAAGTGTATGGCAGAGCGCGAATGCACTGCTCAATTGAAGTCAGCGGCAAAAGCGGCGCAGTCGGTCCCCATGCTGCGGCGAGAATTGCGACACACAGAACAGCGTCGCCGTCGTTCAAGCTCGAAGCTTCATGCAGCATTTGCGCACGAAGGGTGACTGGTGCGAACCTCAGCGCGGCGGCGGTCGATTTCAGCGCGCCCGCTCGCGTCTCCTTCGGCCACATTGCCAGAGCGGTCAAGGTCTCCGCCGCGACTTGGTTCTTGCTGAATAAGCGCGCGCAAATCACAGGCTTGATTGCTGGATCGAGCATCTTAATGCACATGTCTCGCATAGATGCCGAGGGAAATTCACTGATATACACCGCCACGACTTCTAACACGCGCACTGCTCTCGCATTATCGGGCCTTGGTAAGTGCGACGTCAGCGCGCGAATGGCGTGCGATGCGCCTTCGCCTTCGGCGATGCTCGATAATCCTTTCCAAATAGCCGTAACGCAGCCATCTGCTGCATCTTGACGTGTAGCGATCCGTACAAAATTTTCAAGCGCAGGTGATCCAGTGTCTGATCGCAGCGCGCACGCGAATGGAGCGATGTGCATGACCAGATGTTGCGTCTCTTGAGCAAGTGCTAGGAATTGGTCATCAGAAAATGAAGTGATGGATTCTAAAACTTCTCGTCCGATGTTTGGCCCAGGATGCGCTCGGGACATGCGAAGACACGCCCGTTGCAAAGAATCTTTTGCTGCCTTTAAATCTGTTCCATCGATGGCCATTGAAATTTGCCACCAACGCTGAAGCGAGGTTGCCCAATTCGCGTTGGGTAACCTCGTGAGAGCGCCGAGCACATCTAAAGCCAGTGACGCATTTTCTATGAGCGTCCTGGATGGCGATCTTTCAATCGTACCAAGTACTGCTTGCATCATAGCTCCAATAACGGTATCTCCAGAAACGTTAGATTTTGAATCACCCGTGCTTCCACTAGTTTTCACTGCAATGCGCGCCGCTCGGTCAGACACGCCTGCAAGCGTCCAAGAAGTCAACTCCCGAAGAGCTTTTGGAGCGACGGATTCATCTGAGGCGTACAAAACATTTTCAAGCGTCTTCAATATCGCTTTAGCGTCACTTTTGCCTTTATCACCGCCCCACAAAAGAGGTGCAGTGAACACTTTGCTTTCGTCAGACACTCCATAGCTGCTTATGTCGTGGTCATCCCATCCATCCCAAGGACCACCCAATGCAGCAGATAGAGCTAAAATGGCCCGCGAACGTTCCGCCCCAGGAAGCGCATAACTCTCAGCGGCTGACATCAGTTCACCGACGATGGCTTCGCTCACATCTATCGGAATAGCGCATCCGTGATCGAGTGCGATCCCAAGGACGACGCCAGCGACGGCCCGAACGTCTCGATTTGCAGCATCTTTCAACATCGATAAGACGATTAGCGTCACGTTTTCACTATTCACTGAACGTTCAGCCTTAAACAAACCTTTAAGAGCGATCGGAATCGCCACGGCTGCTGCTGAATTCCCTCGAGATGATTCTTCCGTAAATGATGCAATTAATGATGAGATTGCAGTCGCAGATCGCTCATCGAATGCGTTGAATGCAATCACAGCGTGTGCAAGTCCCATGTGTACGCCAATCGAAGCCTCTAAGAGATCCCCAGCCGGAACTGTGATCGTCTCTGTCACTCTTGGTAATTTGAGCTTTTCAAGAAATGCATAATGCGCGCCCAGAGCCCCAGATATGACGGACAGTACACCGCAAATTCGGCGTATGGCATCAAGGCGCCAGCAGTCGGGTGATTTCTCTTGAAGCCGAGATGCCGCAAAGCCCCGAGCAAGTAAACCGAGAGCTTGACCAATACTCCCCATGGTTGAAGGACCGTCGATTCGACAGTCAGTAATTCTTTGGATGAGATATTCGACAACTTGCATTTGGCGCCTTGTGCCGCCTCTGTCGTCAAGAGTGCCCGCGGAGAGGGCGAGCGCAGTGAACAAACCGCGTTCAGCGCCGATGACAAATGTGTTCTCATCTAATATCGATGAAAATAAATCCACTAGCTCCGGGCTATTGCCGTTTCTCAAAACTGGTGCTGAGAGAAGAAGTGCGATGTTTTGCAATTCATCTGGAGTCGCCGTGTCCTTGAGCGCGTCCATCGCGGTTTCATTTATACTCGCTCGAACTTCAGCATATAGCTCATCTAATCCATTTTCTACACTTCTCATGGCTGCTTCAGCATCAAACCAACGCCGTGCAAAGCGCGACCACGCTTGTGTTGCTAGACTTCCGTGCCACCAACCGTTCCAAAACATTTGTTTTGCCACGCGCTTAAACTCATTTCGGTATGCCTCCGCTCGATCGCGCTTCATTGTGCTTTCTTCCACCGATCGTGCAGACGTTCCTGAATGTGCTTTGGGCGGGCGAAACAGAAAAAGTTGAGCACCCGCAAATGCGGCGTTTGCGAGCATTTTCTTCGGCATACTTTGCGTGACTCGGTACACTAATGGATCCGCTGGCGGCGGATGAGATGGTTGCTGCGTGTCCCGTGCCGACAAAACAGTTCTAGACAACGTCGAAAGCTCGTAGTGGGCCAGCGATTTCAGGGCCTCCATGGCGCGTTGCGCAACTAGCGCGTTGCGCTCACTAAACGCCGCAGAAGCGATTTCGCGCGCAGTCGGCGATCCGAGCTCGATGATAAATTCAGCGTCGTACATACTCAGTGACTTCCAGGCTGCAGCGCGGGTATTCATGTCGGTGGATTTTGATGCTGCATTCCACAGAGTGTCGACAAGTTTAGCTCCCGCGTCAGTGTAGTCTCTACAGCCTTTGCCGCCATGTCGTAATAATGTCACCCACTTCAACGCCACAAGAGGATGCTCTGGAATGTTTGGCATGTGGCGAGCGACAACTTTGAAAGCCGGCATGAAATCAAGCGCGTCGCTTGAGCACATGTCATCAATCGCTTCTAGCGCAAGCGCGCGCGCCGCCGGCACTGTAGAGCTCAGGCACCCTTGAATGGGTATCACTAGTTCTATCGCGCGAAAAGGATGTGCTTTCGCCGCCGCGGCTACCGAAGCGGCACATCCAATTACGATCACTGCGTCTCGCGACAGCGCAGCGTTTTCGAGCGCCGCGCGTAAACGCCAACCAATTTCGCGGTTATGAATCCACATTTCCGACAAAAGCCGCAAAGCTAGCGCGTGCAAGCGCGGATCCGGATCGACCTCACCAGGTTTGGTATTCATGAGCGGCGAAATGGCGCGTAATACGGCCGGTGCAGCGATAACATTCGCCGCACCGGCGGCGAGCGCGCGTAACGTTGCAAGCGTTGAGTTTGCAGCCTCTGCGGATGATGCGCGCTCACATTCAGTCTTGAGGCGCAAGAGAGCCGCAGTGACATTGGATGTTCCACTAGAGGTCGACCTTCTCCCTAGTTTCGTCCGCAAAGTCATCGCTGCAGTTTGACGAACGCTCGCGTTTGGATGGCCCAAACACACGAACTCCACGCTCGGTGATTTTTCATCGGCGTTGGCACGAATGCACGCCGCCAGCTCATCGCTCATTTCGTCGTTCCATGCTTGGGACAAGACGTCGTTCACGAACCCATCGAACGTTGCATTTCCCAAGAAGTTCTTCTCGGTCAACGGCCGTTCTAGCGACGACATGGCTAAAGGTGGCGTCGAGAGCGATAGCGCCAAATTCCCACCCGATTCCTTTGGCAGTGCAAACGCGCTCGCCATGTGCAACGCGCACAACGCGCTCGAAGGGCCTTCTTTTGGTAAATGAGGCGCCAGGACTGCTAGAAGCGCTGATGCTTCGTCCGCAGTCCGCATGATTGGTAGGAGACTCACTAGTTCTCCGCAGGACTGATCTTCATCAAGCTCACTGAGCCGCTTCAACGCGCCGAAAAACGCGAGAGCGTTGTCGCCCGCCTGCGCCGCGTCGCGCGCTTGTCGCACCACGGCTGGCATCGTCCGCGCCAACACTCGCGCCATCGCACTCGATTCATCATAATCGAACATTCTCATCTCGATGACGTTCACTATATCCCACGCCGCGTTCGCAATCCATTCCCTCGATTCGCTCGTCGGCGCTCGGTACGCGCCGAGTGCATCAACGCACGTCTCCAGCGCTTGCCGCGCGTTCTCCCCGTCCCCGCTCGCGATTGCAATCAGTCGCGAGTGTAGCAACATAGCAAACGAGCTTCTCGGAGCGGGCGCGGGATACTCGAGCAACGCGCGAGCGAGAAAAGGCTTCAGCGCGTTAAAACTCTCCGTTCCGCCTTTGCTCAGCGCCGTCGTCAGCGCTTCCAACGCTCCCGCCCCTGCATCGCGATGTGCGCGCACCGCGCGAAGCACCGGATGCGTCGATGCGTTGTATTCCTTCTTATTCAATCGTCCTCTTCGTGCCATCGAACACGTCAGGCGCACTATCGCGTTGGTCAGCGTTCTCGCGTTCGCGCTCGTCGTCGCCCCGCTCGTCGCGCTCAACAGTTCATCCACCAGCGCCTCTTCCTCCACGTCCCCTTTCTCTCGTCGCACCGATGCGATCGTTTCTATCGATCGCGTGAATTCATCAATCGCCACGTCGTGCGAATCGCTCGCGAGCATTCGTCGCACTATCGTCAGCGCCTCGTCTTTCGTCGTCGCGCGTTCGCGCGCGCGACCCAAAACCGCGCGCGCCGCGATGCGTATGCGCGCCACGTCCTCCTCCTCCGTCGACGAACATCCTCCGCGACGCGTGTGTGCGAACAACGAATCGAGCGCGAGCGCGGCGTCCATGTGCGCGTCGACGACAGATGACAGATGACAGATGACAGATGACAGATGACAGATGACAGATGATAGACGGTGTTTCGCGCGTCAACAGTCGCGCTGTGACGCCCATGAAGCGTCATTCACGCGCCGCGCGCGCGCGCGATGACTGTGGATGACATCCGCGACGTGCGAGACGACGACGATGCGATGCGAATCGTCGTGCGTGAAAGCCCGGTAAAGGACGTTCGAGCGATATCGGTCGTTCGCGTTCGCGACATGTTTGACGAACGCGCGAAAGATGCGCTGGTGTTCGCGAGTTCGAGCGAATGCGAACGAATGGTGCGACGACGACGAGAGAAAAGTGAAAAGCGCGAGCGAGGACAAACACACGCACACACGACGTACGGCGCGGTGGTGTGCGACCCGTTCGTGGGGAGGAAACTACGAGCGCACCAAGCGGCTGGCGCGCGGTGGATGTATCGAACGCTCCACGGGTTGGACGAAGACGACCAAGGCGAAGGAGACGTGCGTCGAGGAGTACTGTTAGCGGATGAGATGGGATTAGGAAAGTCGCTTCAAGTGCTCGCGCTGCTTTGGGCGATGCTGAAACAAGGACCGGAAGGACGAGCGACGTGTAAACGCGCGGTGCTCGTGTGTCCGGCGTCGCTCATAGGAAACTGGGGCGCCGAGTTCACAAAATGGCTCGGTCGAGTGCGCGTGCAAGCGGCGCTCGCGGAAGGGAACGCCGAGGCTGTGGATGAGGCGTGCGATAGATGGTGCACCGAGCCCCCAGAGTCATCCAAGTCGGCGTTTGATCGATGGCCAGTGTTGGTGATGTCGTACGAAACCGCCCGGCGATTGGCGCCGCGCGTCAAGGCGATGAAACCAGAGTTGATGATTTGCGACGAGGCGCACAGATTGCGAAACGCTCTCGGGTCGCAAACAATGACGGCGTTGCGCGAGATTGATGCCCCGATGCGCGTTCTACTCACGGGAACGCCGATTCAGAACAATATGAACGAATACGCTGCAGTGCTCGATTTTGCTCAGCCAGGGTTGCTCGGGCCGCTCGATGAATTTCAGCGCAGATTCGCGCAACCGATTCAAAGACAGTATGAAAAAGGAGCGAGCGCGCAAGAGATTGCTGACGGTCGCGTTGCGGCGTTGGAGCTCAATAAGCTAACGGCGGGTAGGATTCTAAGTCGCAAAGCGTCGACAAACGCTGCATATTTGCCTACAAAGACGGAATTGGTCGTCCTCTGTCGCCCAACAGAGGCGCAAAAGGAAGTGTACGAAGCTGGCGCAAAACTCGTGGAAAAGTGGACGAGTGCAGAAACAAGCGCATCGTCTGGCGCAGCGGCGCTGTGCGCGATTGGAATATTACGACAAGTGGCGAACGAAGTGGATCAAATATTACAACAGGATTCGCATTCGCATTCGCGGTTGCCGGGTGATGTTCTTGGGCTCGATGATGACGACAACAGCGGCGAGGTCGACGTCATCGCGAGCGCGTCGAGCTCTGGAAAATCGGTGGATGAGCTCAAAAGTGTAATGAATGCAGCCTTACCCACGAACTATCGTGGTGGCACTGAGGGATCAGGGAAATTCGCCGTTTTGAATCGCATGCTTGAAGCGTTGACGAAGCGTGGCGATCCAAAAGAGCGCGTAGTCATCGTCTCGGGATACTCCGCGTCGCTAGCGACGGCTGAAAAACTCTGCAAAAAATTGAATCTATCGACGTCACGACTCGATGGTACGGTTGCTGTCGATTTGCGCACGTCAATTGTCAAGGATTTTAACGCTGGTCAAGGTGGTCGGGTGATGCTGCTTTCTGTCGTCGCCGGTGGCGCAGGATTAAATCTTGTAGGCGCGAATCGGTTGATTCTCATGGACGTTTCGTGGAACCCAGCACACGACAGACAGGCGATGGGTCGCGTTTGGCGCGATGGTCAAACGAGGCCGGTTACTATCTATCGACTCATCACCGCTGGAACAGTGGAGCAAAAAGTCTTTGAGCGACAGCTTGGCAAGGAAGCACTTAAGAACACGGTCGAAAGCGGGTACGGAGGGTACGAAGGCGAAGGGTTTACCACGAAAGATTCACTAGTAGGCATCGTGGGGTTCACTGGGGGTGATTTGAGCGAGAAAGTGGGATGGGGCAAAGAGTTGAATATCGACGAGACGTGCCCACTTCTGAAAGCCGCGAATGCGCGTGTCGTATCGTCGTTCAAAGTCATAGGTGTCGATGAAGGCACACCTGAGGTCGAGACACGCCCCCCTCAACAGTCAATTCAAGAGCGTGCTCGTCACTTAGCACCCAAAAGAATCGCTTTTGAGGACCTTATTGCAAACGCAAAGCGTAGAGCGTAGATATTTGTAAAAGGAGTAGTCGTAGTAAACTGTTCGCCACAGTTTGTCGCTGCGTATCACGCGCGGTGAAAACGGTCCGCGGGTGAAACGTTGCGAGTGCACTCTTTCTCTTGAACTCGTCGTCGACGCTGTCGAAGATGTCCGTCGACGCTCAGCTGTCATGTTCGCGTGAGAGATCCAGACAGGCTCGCGCGGTTTTGAATGAGTTCTTTTACGTCGTCACCGACGGCGCGCGCTACGAACTCGACGACCGTTGTCCGATTGCGCGTCAAAAAGACATGTTCTACGAGCAAGAAAAGCATAAAGAGCGCGTGCGATACTCCAAGCAGTATTGGCGTTCGTTGTATTCGGGCAAGGTATTCAAGAGCGAGTATTACGTCGACAAACACATGGAGCGTCGGCATCGGGATAAGATTCCGCCCGGGGCGGATATTTGTTTAGCAGAATACTGCGATTTGTTGCAGTGCGACAGGCATGTCGCGTATTCGAACGATGAAAAGCACAAGTCTTTGAAGTGCGACAAGCCGTACTTGGTGGGCGTCCGCGCGGCATGCAAAGACCTCCTCGCGCAGTGCTTCTCGGATAAAGACACCAGCGACAAAGCCGAGCGTCTGAATGCGTATTTTACCAAGTATTATTGCGATCGGATGACGTGCGAGGACGTCGACGGAGTTTTCACGCAGATGAGCGCACATCACGAGAAACCAAGCGTTAGTTATTACGTGTTGTTGGGATTCATCCTGTTATTCCTAACCGGATACTACGCGAGCGTTTACTCTTCATGGAGCAGTGGACGACACGTGAGTTCAGATCTCAGGCGCACGCGCTCACTCGCACGGGCGAAGAGTTTGATGGATTATCTCCCACGCCGTGTCACCAAGCGTTTGCTCCGCGCTCGAAAGAAACAATACTAATGCATCGCATCGCGTGCGGTAGCGTCTTAGCGTAGCATTTATTTTATTGGCCCTAGTTTATTGTTCTGTTGCATCGTCAACAATCAAGCTCGCCCTCGCGCGCGATTTGTGCTTCTTCGTCGCTCTGTCGCCACGCGCTCCTCAGTCGCGCACGCGCGTCTCCAGAACTTCACCTTCATGACCGTGCACGACGGGGTCGATGATCTAATCGGTATCCTTCGATCGTCGTTGTCCTTTGACCGCGCGTTTTCTTCATCGACACGCGTCAACATTCCGTCCACATCAGCGCCAGCCCCGGCGTGGACGGCGACGCAGCAGCGACGTGAACGATGCGGATGGACGCCACGCGCGATCGCGAGCGACGACGCGAGTGATATACTCACCGGTGCGAATGCGATCGCAAACGTGCGAGAGGCGCTCGCACGGTTGTTACCAGTGCGGGCGGCGATGCAGAGCGCGTCTCACGCTCGGCTGTGGTGGTTGACAATTGTGAAGATGACCGCTCGTTTAGAACGTCGAGCGGGGGATGAATACCAGGGCGCGTTTGACGGAGTGTGCGATGTACTGATAGACGACATCGCATCGCTCGCGCGCGCTGAAACTGCGCCGGAACGAGAGACGTGGAGCGCGAGGGTGGGTGAGGCGCTTAAGATGCCTGTGGATGTGGCAGCGCGGTGGGAGACGCTCGCGCACGCGACGGCGGGTTTATTTAATCATGCACCGAAGACTTTAATTCAGAAGCTGAGCGCCGGATTGAAGTCCAGGTTAGCTCAAGCCGCGAGGGAGGAGGTGTATTGGTTACTCTTGGTCTTTAGCGCGGTGGCGCCGGCTGACGGCGCGGCAGACTTAGTTACAAGGCTGATGTTGGAACTCAATCCGAACAACTGGTCAACGCCGTACAGAAAGAGTGACTTTAGACAATGCATTTCCACGACTTTGGAGATCATTCTTTCCCGTTTTCTCTCTACCCGAAAGTTGGGTATAGGAAGTATTGGTATTGATACACTGAACGCAGTCCAGTCTGATGTTGCGAAATGGATGGCTGAGAATGAGAAAAAGCAATCGAACGCGGGATTTCCCCTTCGCATGATTCTTAGCGCGTTTATTTTGACGCAAGATGATGGCCAATCCATGGCAAAGTTATGTGTGGCTGCGGAGGGTAGAATAGTGTCTGGGGTTGAGAACAAGATGAACATGTCGAGCTTTTTCTCGGGGCTCAGAAATTTGCTTCTTGGTCTTTCGCCATCGATGAACGCAAGTCAACTAATCAAAATTATCGAAGCGGGCTTCAAAAATGGTATGACTTTTATGGAAAAAGACGCATCTGCGGCTGGTGATGGTGTAATTGCACTTGCTCAAGCCGCGGTAGAGTTACATGTTGTTGCTGTTGACAGAGGTGTCGTCATTCTGAATGACCTTTTCGCGAGTCGCGTGCCCTTATTGCAAGCCGCGGGTTTGATTGCGTGCGAGTACATCGTTCGACATTCGAACGCAGCTGAATCCAAAGCGAAAGAAATTTACACGAAGTTCATCGTGGAGATTTTGTCAAAGCCCTTTGAATTGACTCAGGTAAAGTCATTTCCAAGTGTTGCAAAGGCGGCGCTTCTTCGGTCTTTTCGACTTATGAAATTAACTCATATATCCGATTCCTTCATCACGCAGCTCGCGTGTAGTGCGACTGTGGATGAATCCATCACCTTGAGTGCTGCTGCTGAGGACAGTCTCTTATATGTATTGGAAGGACAAGCGGAGTTGCGAGACCCAAGTCTGCAGGTGCTTGCGGCGGGTGTACTCAATCTGAGAACTTTAGAGCCATCGACGAGATTGTCCGCTATGAATGCGCTAGCAAGCGTGTGCCAGCTTTGGGTTAAACGTCTTGACTTTGAAAAAGTTCCAGATGCCAAGTGTAACTTTGAACGAGTAGAGGCAGCATCGTTGCTGCTTGTTTGCGACGCGGACTCTTCAGTAAGAGTTTCTGCCATGAAAACTCTCAAAGCAATTTCAATGTTGCACTCAAAACTTAATACTGGATCAAAATCGGTGTACTCCGTTTTAGAGAAGCATCTTCAATTGATTGACAACGTGCCGGAACTAATCGTCACCTTCAGCAGTGAGGTGGCTCAAACGTGTCCGGCGGTTTGCGTTACGGCTCACGCTCAGGCTTATCAGCGAGTTCAAGCTATGATGGTTGCTGAAGGCGATGGTAAAATACCAGTCGCTCCAGTTGAGCCTTCGGAGTACAAGTATCATGTTTGGCAAAACTACATGCTGTTCGTTTGTGCCGCTAATAATCCGGAAGTCCTCAACGATGGTTCGCGGCAAGTCGTCGCAGTCGGACAAAGAGGATCACTTTCTGATTTACTGAAGGTCGTCATTCCGCGGCTTGGTCGTTCCGAAGCCGAAGCTGAGGCTGTCATGCGATTGTTCTTGATCTTGCCCAACAATTCAAAGGCGGCAGTATTGAAAGCACTGATTCCGCTTCAGGGAGGCTTGATGGCATCGAATCTCACGAAGCGGAAGTTGCGAGAAGATTTGAGCACGATGCTTAGATTTGGTTACGTTTATCAAAATTATGGGGTGAGCGGAGTATTTACAGTGGACGCGGATTCCAAGACTTTGGATACCGTTGTTGACTTCGTTCTCATGGTTTGCTCGTACTTGAAAACCACTGCAGAAAAGGAATGCTCCGCTGCTGAAATCAGCCAACTCAGATTTTTAGCTTCGAATATTGTTGCAACTGTGTTGGTTGATGCTAAAAAAGTGCAGAGTCTTCCTGGAGTCACCCAAGGAGAGTTGTGGGATAGCTTTTACTTGTGGCAAGATTTGATGTCGGTGGACGCTACGCAACAACTTCAAACTGCATCAAGTACGCGCGAGCGAATACGGCGTCTCATCCAAGATAAAGAGAAAATCCCATCGACACAAGACTTGTGCTGGGCTGCGAGAGAAGCTATGGCTGCGTTGAGCGTAAGCGAGCAATTCACGCACATTGCTCCTAAAAAAGTGTTCAATTGGCTGAACAAGCTGTCTGAAAATGCAGGCGATATGAATCTTGAACTGTCCATGAGGCTGCTGACGCGCCTCTTGATAGCAAACCCAAGAGATTTGTTCCCGTCTTCGCTAGACTTTTGTCATTCCTCGTCGTTGCAAATTTCTCGCATTCATCTCAAGGCCATTGCAAGTCTCCAAGAGGAAGCGATGAGATATATAAGCGGCGCGCAAATGATGGCACTGGTGCTTTACAAGATATTGCACAATGACGCCGAAACAAGAAAAGCGGCAAATGTACTATTGCGCGCTATCCAGCTCCAAGCTCGAGTGTTGGTTGCAAAAGAAGACGTCAAGGATGAACTGCAACTGATCGCCGCTTGCGAGCAGCTCATGAAGACTGGGAGCCAGCCAATTGAAGAAATTTTGCTCGAGGTTTGGAAACGACAGCTAGACGACGCGATGAGCATATCAAAAACGCGCAGTCCCGTGCTCGCTGTTTTAATGCCTTGGCTTTCCGTTCTGCATTTACCTCATCTGGTCGCTACTGGAAAAGCTGAGCAAATTCTGAACGGGTTGTATCAGGTGACTTTGGTTTCGACGGGTGATCTTCGGTCACAGGCGGATCAACTATGGTTCGCAATCGGTGCAGAGCCACGAAACGTTGCGCCGGCGTTGAGATTTTTGCAAGAGAAGGCTTTCGAAATCGCTACGACGAACCGTGACCAGTCAGCTTTCCAAACAACAAAAGTAGCGTGTCGAATGCTGTCACAATCCTCCTTTCAGCAAGCTATTGATCAGTTGGTGTATTCCATTTCTTTTCGTGCATTAGAACTGGATGCGAATAACTCAAAAGATGCTGCGGTATCTAAAATTTCTCTGGCAGATGTCGGTATCATGCTACTTTCCGAGCTCGCAACAGATCACCTTGAAGGGTTCAGATTTCACTTACCCGTGCTCGCGCATGCCGTCGCCGTCACCCTTGTTGTAACGAACGAGCCCATGGTGAGACAGTACTGCGGCAATCTCCTGTGTAACTTGGTTTCTAAGTCATATAATTCAAGGCGAGCGAAGACTCCTGCGTCTCGTCTAATGATGCTATTCCAGAATGATGGAACGCAGGCGTGGGCGACGGGTAAAATTCGCCAGCTTGTGTACTTGTTTCCGCGCGCGATTGATTTGGATGAAAACTTAACTTCGAGATGGGCAAGCGAAGCGCAAAGGTGGCTACTGCGTTCTCCGTCATTATCATTATCGCGTGCTTCTGCTATGACCTTGATGGCCCTAAGTTATCCTCTTGATGACGAAGCATTTGGCGCTATCCTTTCAGCAACGTGTGCATCCGCAGTGTTATTGGAAGAAAATGAAGCAAAGAAGCTTGCGGCAGGAGAGCTAACGCAGTCGTTACTCAAAATAGTTACAGCATCCCTGTGTGAGATGAGTTCTCAAGGTGTTTTGATGTTCACGCAAGCATTTTGGTGTGGAGTGAGCTGTTTGCGTACTTTTGATGAGGATGTATATTCATGCGCAATCAATTTATGTTTTGTTTTTCTCCATAAGAGCCTTTTGAGTGGGCCAACCATGGCAGTTGAAGTAATCAAATCTTGTGCTCCACTTCCTCGAGGGACTCAGTATCCAGACTTGCCGATCGTCGAAAGTTATGAGGAGTTGCTGTCCATCACTCCAGAGCCCATGCCGAGTGCAGAGATCTCATTTAGCCAAGTTGTTCCCTTGGTGATAAAAGGGTTGCTGAAACCAGCGATTTGCTTGCGTTCTATTCGCGTCTTAGCCATGCTCGCACCTCACGTCAAGGGCGAAGTTTGGTCGGACACAGACGTGATCGTACTCATCGCGTATGGAGTGATACCTGTCATTTTGACGAGCTCTAGCGAAGTCGGCAGCACGTACAAACCGTTGATCAATGACGCTGAGGCTAGAGCGATTGCGCATAGACTAGCCCAAGGTCTGACGCAAGCTCGCATTTTGCCTCGGCTTTCCGAGGCCTTGTCAAAATTAGCTGCTGAAAGGTTGCGTACAAAAGAATGTTTAGACCAACTGGATGCTGTTTTTACGGCGACTGTGCAACAGGTTCAGTTGCCCATGGCGATGACGCTGCTGCGTGAATTCGCACTATCTGCCGATGTCCTTACGGCGAAAAAGATACTGAATATTTTAAATACCGTCCAGAAAGCGCCTAAAACATTTAAGCGGGAATTCTTGAGCATGTGGTCCGAGGAATCTGGCGCGCCGAGGATGTCAGATGCGATGTATGGTGTTCTTTTGAGTGCGCGCCTGGACACAGACAAGAGCTCTGTTCCAGCGTGCTTAGACATCTAGCACTTAGAACCAACACGAAATGAACGAACGCGTTGCATGTTCGTGCTTTCTAGTAATAATTTATAATGTTTTCAAAGCACCTACACTATCGTACAAAGTGGACTAGTCGAGCGACGCGGGTTTGGAGCCAAGGTGTGGTGGAGGCCACATCGGAGGGTCGTATCCTTTGTCCCCGAGTGGATTGCATCGCATCAAACGCCACGCGGTGAGCACGAACCCTTTACTCGTGCCGTACTTTTTATATGCTTGCCGCGCGTATTCGGAACACGTCGGAACGAAGCGACAGCTCTTGGGTAACAAGGGCGAAATCTCCCGCCTGTAAAAGTCGAGCAGACCCATAGCAATTTTCATCGACATCGTGTCTGCATCTGGAGCGCTCGCGCCATCAGAAGATTTGCTCACCTTAGACTCTTTCGCGGATTCATCGCTGTCCGTCGTGGCGTCGACGCATATGCTCACGCGTCGGGCTTTCAACACTAAGGGTGATGAGCTTTGCGCGCGACACTTTCGACATGCGGAGACGTTGAGACGAAGACGATGACGTGAGGACGTTGATGTCGATGCGCGCGCGCATGACAACATCCTAATTTGCACCAACTCTCGTTGACGACATACCGCCGTGGCTGTAGACATCGTCACCGAAACGCGTCTGGAGACGACGAGTGTGGAGGACAGAGGAGTTGCGCAGGTCTAGAGTGAGCTAATAAATGAATTGTCTATAACAAAGGTTACGCGGTGCCGGCATCGCTGTCGTTGTCGTCACTGTCGACTTCACCGGTACCATATGTCGTGATTTGTTGCAGCGCGAAACTCTTAGCCAACGTCTCGACGTTCGTCACGATGATGTTGTTTGAGTGCATAAATGGTTCGTCATCTTCAAATTCATCGCGAAGCACACCGCGCTGCAAACCTTCTTCAATCGCATTCGATGTGTAGTTCGATAGACCTCGCGCGAGCTCCGCTCCGTGTTCATCCAAAATCACCAAACCTTCTTGGACGCCGAACTTTCCCTGCACCTTGGTGCAATTGACAACCATCAAAGCCATGCCGCTGAGCACAGCTTTGGCGCCCGAGTCATCCACCCAAACGTTACCCTTGACGGGCACGCTCAATAACCAGCGCTTTTTCCCACGTGCGCTACGTTTTGACGCCAGAAATTTCGTCCCGACTTGTTTTCCGGCGATGGCATCAATGATCGCCGTCTGCTGCTGCGCCGCAAGGCAGATGATCGTTTGACAGCCGGCAGCGCACGCGATGCGCGCGGCGGTGAGCTTTGTCACCATCCCACCCGTACCAACGTTACTTCCTGCCCCAGAGTCCACATCGACGTCAAGCGCGTTGATGTCCTCTACGACGTGAATTTTCTTTGCGCTCGGATCGGTCGACGGATTGGCCGTGTATAGCCCATCGACGTCGGTCAAGAGAAATAAGTACTTAGCCTCCACGAGCGCCGCTACTTTGGCGCTCAGCGTGTCGTTGTCGCCAAACTTTAATTCCTCAACCGCGACGGTATCGTTCTCATTCACCACGGGCACGACGCCCATTTTGAATAATTCATCAAATGTGTTCTTCGCCTTGCCGTATTGCGTGCGATTGCTCAAGTTTTCCAGCGTGAGCAGCACCTGCGCGCACTTTACGCCCAAAGTGTTGAAGATGTCCTCGTAATAGCGCATTAAATGCGGTTGCCCGATCGCCGCCAGCGCTTGTTTCCTCGCCAACGTCGGCTTCACTGGTCCGGGAGTGATGCCCATCTTAATCATCCCCGCGCCTACCGCGCCCGAGGACACCAGAACCACGCGATGACCGGCGCGCGAGAGGAGCGATATGGTTTCGCACAACGCGCACAGTTGGGACAAGTGCAAGCATCCATCGGCGGCTTTGAGGAGGGAGCTCGTGCCGACTTTAATAACAATCACAGAGGGGGATTCGCTCGCGTTCGGCGACATCTCGTGCGGGCGCGTCGTCGTCTCCACGCCGCGCTCTGGCGTGCCGCGTTCAACGCGTGCGGGAACGCGTTTTCGAGCTCGAAAACCGCTATCAATTAAGTATGTTTTAAATGTCCGATATTTTAACGAATCAAAAGTTTATCGAACAGCAAAAGGCTATCGTCAATATGATTTTCGTATGAACCGTTTGTCTAACATTCAGACATAAACTTATTTATCGTAAAACAAATAAAAAAAGATAAGCTTCAAAAGCCTAAAATATCGTATCGATGCGTAGTGTCGATCTACGGACCTTTAGGTTTCTTGGAATGCTTTGTAAGAACATTTATGAGCCTAACACGCTTCCACTGCGCCACATCGATAGAGGGAACAGACGTAAACTACGTCCATAAGTGAGAACACAGAGCGCGTTCAATTGTCTGGAACGAATAAATCAATTACGATGCAAAAAGTATGGGTATTTTTGAGTGAACGGTCAACGCATTTCGTTGACGCTCCGAATACGGCCATTCGTCAACGCTCGAAACTTTGCAGCGTAGTCATACGCCGATGACGGTCACAGACACCGCATCGTTGGAAGCACACCAAGGATCAGCGAAGCAAGAGCGCGCGTTTAAAACAGAACGCGAAGTAATCGATCACTACACCACGCTGCGCCAGGAGGTGAACCTGGCGCAGGCGAAGATCGCCGAGCTCACCTCGAGCTTGCGCGAGCACGTGAACGTTTTGGAGAACATTAAGCATCTCGACCCATCGAGAAGATGTTTTAGATCCGTTGGGGGGGTATTAGTCGAGCGCACGGTGAAAGAGGTGATGCCCGCGGTGGAGACGAACGCGGTGAACTTGCAAAAAGCCATCGATGCGATTAAAGAACAAACCGCGGCGAAGAGCGCGGAGGTCGACGCTTTGCGACGCAAATATAAAATCAGAGAAGAAGGCGTGGATGATGACACCGTGGGCGGGATGTCAAGCGGAGGCGGGAGTGGAGGAGTTTTAGCGTAGTAGACTTTGAAGTTAGAAAAGACTGCTCAGTCCTCACATGTAGGCGACGCAAAACTTGTTGTCGATGACGATGTCTGCGCCTCATGATGATCCCATAGTATTTTTGGATATAGCCATCGGAACAAAACCAATCGGTCGCATAGAGCTCGTGCTCGATGCGACCGCGGCGCCCCGTACGTGCGAGAACTTTAGGAGTTTGTGTACAGGCGAGCGCGTGTCACCGTCGACGAAGAAACCTTTGCATTTCAAGAACTCATCGTTCCATCGCGTGATTCCGGGCTTTATGGCCCAGGGAGGTGATTTTACAAACCACAACGGGACGGGTGGCGAATCTATTTACGCCAGCGGCAAGTTTAAAGATGAAAATCTGTCGACGACGCACCACGAACCGGGCATTTTGTCCATGGCAAACAGTGGGCCAAACACCAACGGCTCACAATTTTTTCTTCTCTTCGAAGCGGCGCCGCATCTAGATGGGAAGCACGTGGCGTTTGGGAGAATCCTATCCGGGTTGGACGTCCTTAAAAAAATTGAAGACGTGGGCACTGCGAGCGGGATAACATCTTCTGCGGTGTTAATCACCGATTCGGGGCAATTAAATTAGAAAGTAGCATACACACCGTGCGTGTAACACACGTGTACCATCAATCAAGCACGCATAGCTAGCGTCGCATGGGTTTTGTAATCAAACGTTATTAGTCAGTGCATTCCTTTCATGCGCTTCATACGCCGACTCTCGGTGTGTCGTGCATGCACCCTGCGCTCGCAGGGCGCTCGAGCGCGACGTCGAAGTTGACAAAAGCCGTAGCTGTATCGCTCGCGGTTTCTTTCGGCGTTCAGCGCGCGAGGATGTCTTCATCGTATACCGACAAGCACACCCAAGTGAACGCATCTTTCGATGACGTCAAGAATATTCAACTGATTTCGCTCCCCAAGACGGACCCGGCGACGCCGTTCGCGGCATCGACGCTATGGAAAGATGCACCCGCAGTGGTCGTGGTCTTGCGACGGCCCGGATGAATTTTGTGCCGCGGGGAAGCGACGAGGCTTTACGAGCAGAAGGGCGCGTTCGACGCGCTTGGCTGTAAGCTCGTGTGCGTCCTCAAAGAAGGCTTACCCGCGGAAGTGGCAGAGTTTAAAGATAATTATTGGCGCGGAGAGCTTTATCTCGATAAAGAAATGGGTTTTTTCAAAGCCGTAGCCGGGGGAACGGTGAAGAAGGGCAACTTGGCAACATTTCTCAATCCATTCTCAACTGTTTGGAAAAGAGCGAGCGCGGCGAAAGAGGCTGGAGTAAAGACACAAAATATGAACGGCGAGGGAACCATTCTTGGTGGGTTATTCGTCATGCGTGCAGGATCGAAAGGTGTGGAGTACCAGTTTCAAGAACGGAACTTTGGTGATAGCGCTCCCGTTGAGGACGTCCTGACGGCTGTGAAAGCTGCGAAAGCGGCAAAGTAATCGTCGCTCATTCATTCATCGATCCTCGACACCAGCGCGGTAGAAGTATAGGTAAATGACGAATAAGCGACGCAAAGCGAGAGTTGTGACATGAGAGACGTAAGTTCTTGATTAAAAAAGAAATGTCTTTCATCGATTGTATCGTTTTGTGCTCGTCGTCATGTAATTTCTTGTTTGTGATTTATCACGCAATCACTTTCTTGTCCTCCGCCATGGCTTCGGCGGTCATCGTGCTCTTCTCCGCGCTCGTCGCCTTTGCGTTTTCCTCCTTCATCTCCTCGTCGGTCTTTGGTTGCGGTTTGTAAACGATCACGGGCTTTTTGCACTTGTGCAAACAGTAGTTGCAAGTCGACCCAACGAAGAATTCTTTGACGCGGCCTTTGCCTGAACTCGCCACGATCACGGCGACGGTATCATTGATTAGGTCTGCTTTCTCGCACAAGACCTCTCCGATGGAAGACGTGTTCGTGTCGTATGCGACGATGTCGATTTGGAATGGAATTTTCGCGTCGTCAAAGATTGGCGAAATGTTCTCCTCGATCCAGCGAACAGCCTCGGAGCGCCAGTGCGCCTCCTGCGAGTGGCGAACAATTACGATCGTTAAAAATCGAAAATACGCGTCGCGATGATTAAATAACGACCTCACTGACTTCGCGACGCAGCACAGGGAACGATTGGTAACGTCGATATTGCATCGCCTGAAGAGCTCTGCGACGAATACGTTCGATCAGTGTCACACCTTTTCCGCGTCCGGCATCGATAGAGGGAAAAAATCATCCAGCATCGGCGCATACGTCGACGCATCGGATGGGTAGACCCTATGAAAGGCGCTCAGTCTCGTTGAATTACGGCGAAAAATCATCCATCGTTGGCGCGTCGCCGGCGGACGCGCCTCGCGCCCTCGCCTCATTCGCGTACCCTGGAATCACGTGTACCAATTGCACGGCATCTCCTTCTCGAACGATCTCTTTTGCAATCCATTTCATCATCGACGCGGCGTTCGTCGAACAATCCAATCCCACGACGTAGTGTCGTCGCGCGCGTCCGCTCTGGCCGCTCTGGCACGCGCACGCGTTCCCGCACGCGCACGTTTCATCGCACTCGCCTCCGCACGAGCACTTTTCGCACGCACACGTCATCGGTTGCGGTGCGTTCATCGTCCTCGTCCTCGTCCTCGTCCTCGTCCTCGTCCTCGTCGTCGTCGTCGTCGTCGTCGCTTTCTGTCGTTCGACGCACGTCGTCGCGCGCGGTGGGACGTGTCGTTATGGAGATATGAACCGTCACACTGTCCAACACGACGCATCGCCCGCGACCGCCGGCGATGTCGTCGACGTGCGCGCGCGCACGGCGACGGACGACAGCGACGCACGACGCACGACGCGCGCGCGATGGAAGAGACGTACGGCGAACGCATGCGACGACACGGGTGCGCGCCGTCGACGCGCATCGCACAAGGCGCGGAGGCTCGAGTGTTTGCGATTCGATTCGCAAACACCGATGCGGTGTGCAAGGAACGATTTCGCAAGAGCTACCGACACCGAACGCTGGACGAGAGACTGACGAAATCGAGATTGGCCGCGGAGGCGCGAACGATGATCAAGGCGAGGAAGAGCGGAGTGCTGACGCCGAACGTGTTGTGCGTGGACGTGGATGAGGCGTGCGTGTACATGGAGCGCGTGCGAGGACGAACGCTGAAGGAAGCGTTGCGAGACTCGACGACGCGAGAGGACGCGGTGCGAAAGATTGGGTTTGAGATCGGAGTGGCGGTAGCGGCGCTCCATGACGCAGGGATCATACATGGAGATTTAACGACGTCAAATTTTATCGTTCGCGATGGCGATAACAAGGTGGTTATGATTGATTTCGGATTGAGCTACCCTAGCACAGTGGCGGAGGACAAGGGGGTGGATTTATACGTACTGGAGCGCGCGATCACCGCGGCGCACCCGTCGCACGCGGGGTTATTCGATGAAATTCTCGCCGTATACAAGAAGCATTCGAGGTACTGGAACCCGACGCTGAATAAATTCGCCGAGGTCCGCGCGAGAGGTCGAAAGCGTTCGATGGTCGGCTAGCGCGCGCGTTTCGATTCGTCGCCCTCGACGAGCGTTTACCCATCGCTTTCTCCGTCTAGTTAGCCTGAAATTGTATCTGTATTTCTTTTAGAAAGAAAATTGCGTTCGTGCCCTGGGTTCGTCTCGATAGGCGTCGATTGACTCGTTCGCGTTTGTTCGCGCTCGATGGGCTCGCCGTCTCTTATCCATCTCCTTCGCGACTCCAACGTCACTTTCGCGCTCGCTTTCATCGCCAGTGCGGCTGCGATCGACGCCTTTTCGATCGATGTCGTTTTCGGTCGCTCATCGTCTCGCTTCTCCGTCGTCGCATTCGCCCTCGGTCGCGGCGTCCCGTCACGCTCGGCGTCGCGCTCGACGTCCCCACTGGGTTCGCGTCCCGCGCGCGGTGGATGACGCCACGTCCACGGGTGCGATCGACGCCCAAGTGCCTTCGACGACGACGAAGAAGTTGAACACTGATTGGCAAATGGATTTCTGCTCGCGACCGCTGAAGGATGATCGCGGTAAGAAGGTGTGGGAGCTTTTAATCACCGATGACGAGCGATCGTTCGAGCACGCCGAGTACTTTCCAAATAATAGAATCAACTCGGTGGAACTCGCACGAGCGCTGGAAAGAGTGATGGAGGCGAGGAAAGAACGACCGAAAAGATTCAAGTTCTTCCGAGCGCAGATGCAAACGATCATCACTCGAGCGTGTAACGAGGTGGATATCGCGCCGTTGGCGTCGCGGCGCTGCCAAACGCTCGCGAATTGGCTGGATGAACGCGTGGAGACGGTGTATAAGAAACATCCAGGATACGATGCCGCGGCGGCGCCGCTCATGGCGTTCGAAGCGAGCGCACCAAAGAGATTGCCAGACGCTCTTCGCGGTGAATCTTGGGCGTTCGTAGCGCTACCGCTCGTTGGCGTTCGAGAAGAGATGGCGCAAGTGAAGCGCGGGCGAGTGTTCGGCGCGTTGCTTGATATCGATGAAGATCTGCCGGATGACACGTTGATTCCAGGTATCGCCGTATACACGTCCCGAGCCGCCGCACTCGCGGGTTGGACGAAAGGGTTGGAGCTCGCATGCATTACTGTGGACGCGCAATCGAGCTCGATTGTTTTGGAAACGGGCGTGAACGATTCGTGGTCGTACGCCTTTTTCCGCAAATCCAAAGAACTCACGCAGGAGGCTAAGGAGTGGGAGCAAGTCAAGCTCGCGTGCAACGGAATCCATTTCCTCGCAATTCAAACCGATGAAGAAGCGGAAACCACCGAAGGGTTCTGGATCTTGCAAGATTCTACCCCTAGTGAGTATTAAATTTGTTATGCAAAATCAAAACGCTGTTTCGTCTTTCGTCGACGCCACTATCCCACGCCCCGCGTTGCTCGCGCATTTGATGTCGCGACCGGCGCAATTGGCGCACGCGCTCATCACGCGAGCGCTCCAACGCGCACGCGCGTTAGCGATCGTGCTCTACGCGTGCGCCGTCCTCGCCGTCGCTGCGTACCCAAAGCTTGCTCGGCGAACCTTTGTGGACGAGAATGCATTTCTTGTCGGAGCCACGCGAGCGACGTTCGATGTTCGCCGCGCTCGCGACGCGCAATCGAGCGCAAAAGTGCTCGCACAGATCTTAGCGCCACACAGGTCGGAGACGACTAAGAGACGGATGGATTGGATCGCGCGCGCTCTCGACAAGCGCGGCTTTGAGAGCTACGCGTCGCCGGCGACGAGCGGAAGCACGAACACGCATGCCATCGCGCGCGCCGCGCGAGGCGATGGACGAGAATGCGTGGTATTATTGACGCCTCTCGGAACGATGGATGTCGATGCCGAAGCGGCGACAATCGGTTTGGCTCTGCAGGTGTTCGAGACCGTGGGACGCGCCGAGTGGTTAGCCAAGGACTTGATTTGGCTCGCTGTCGATGGCGAGCAAGGAGAGGTTGAAGCCACGATGGCGTGGTTGAAGAGATACTATTCACCGAGTGATGATCGCAACGTCGCTCGCGAGGCGTTTGAACGCGCGGGGGCGATTCAGCAAGCGTTTGCGTTCAGCGCGCCGCACGGCGCGAAGGCTTCGAAATTATTGGTCAAATTAGAAGGTTGGAACGGGGCGTATCCAAATCAAGACATCTTTACTATGTTCGATCAGGTCAATGCCCTCGCTCAAGGACGGTTGCAAGTGACGTTGGACGACGAGGAGCCGGCGATGGCGACGAGTAGAGCGTCGTCGACGAATTCATACCACGAGTTGCTGCGGTTGGCGATGAAATTTATGTGGCGTGCCGCAAATGGCATTCCTTCCGGCGCACACGCGGCGTTCAAAGCGCACTCTATTGATGCGATGAGTATTCACGCGGTTTATGATCGCGCTAGTGCCGCTGTTGAAGGCGAAAACGCGTATTACCACCTGGGGCGATTGCTAGAAGAAACGCTTCGAGCGTGCAACAACCTTGTTGAGCTCCTACATCACAGCTGCTTTTATTATATCATGCTCGGACCGAACAACTTTTTGAGCATCGCAGAGTATATTGCGCCTCAAGTGATGTTATTAGTTAGTTTGACTCTTGTGGCGGCGCAGTTAACGACGAACGGTGCTGAAAGGATAAAGCCATCGATGAAGGCGACAAGCATCGAGGTGCGCGCTTCACATGCCTGGTTCGCGGCAATTTTAAGACTGTCACTCGCGCTCACTATGGGCGTCGCGACCGCAGCATTCAGTTTAAAGTTGCATTCTGCAGGATTCAATCACGCGTCGGTCACGGGCAGTGTCGTGATATTCATGGTTTTGGCGTCCCACGTGTTTGTGCGCGTGGCGCGCGCCGAGTCCGATGCGGCAGTGAAACGCATCGACATCAAGGACGGACTGATGATCGTGTATCAAGACGACTGGGTCGCCGACAAGGTGATTAACATCGCTTGGTTACTCGCCGTGATGAGTGCATGCACGTTTTTCAACTTTGCTCTCGCGCTGTTCGTCTCCTTTGCGCTTGTGCCGGCATGTTTATTATCACAGCCGACGAAAGGCGCGACGTACGCAATTATTGCCCTCGTCGTTTGCTCTTTCGCCAGCCTGGCTGTCATCGCACACATTGGTGCGTTTCCTATGATCGATGCGTTTGGTCTACTAGCCGAGCATCACGCTCGATGGGGCACGTTTGCTCTACCGATCGTGTTTTGCATAGCGTTTCCGACGACGTTGATGTCGATGCGCGTCCTCACCGCTCCGACGAGCGTGTTCGTCGAAAAACTAGAATAGAGATTTAGAATGTATGAATGAATGCAACTGGTGCTATGTTATCTACGCGGGCACTTTCACGCGATCGCTTTTCGCCGGCGCCTCAGTCTTGCCCGACTCCGCTCGGTGTTCTAAAACAGATTGGAAAAATTTCATCACCATGGCGTCGGGCCACGGCGCTCCAAACGGCGCCTCATCTCCCGCTTCCCATCCGAGATGTCCCCCGGTTTCGGTTTCTATCAAAATCACATTTGGATTATTTTCAATCTTTTCCCGCGGAATCGCGCTCGCGACGGCGATGGGGTCATCCAGCGCTTGCACTGCCATGAGCGGGATCGCGACATCTTGAATCTTATTCTTGCTGCCCGAATACTCATAGTACGCGTCGACGCTTGGGAACCCAAACGTCACCGCTGTGACGGCCTCGTCGAAATCTCGCACTGTTTTCGCTTTTCTCACGAGCTCGGGATTGTATTTTGGTAATCCGGCGAACAAGTTTTCGTGTGGAGCAAAGAGCTTTCGCATATTTTTCGCCATCGCTCGGCTGTAAATGGTGCCAAAAAATCCAGACTCCAACGCCACGTCGCACGCATTTAAATCGAATGGGTTGCAAAGCGCCGCTGCCGCGGTGAGCTTGGCGTTCGTCCCTTCTTCGCCTAAAAAGTTGGTCAAGATATTCGCCCCGAGCGACCATCCGATGGCGAGGAGCGGCGCGCGTGGAAACCGCGCGTGAAGCTCGTCGACGACGTGCCTAATGTCGCCCGTGTACGAAGCCGAGTAGAATTGCGGGGTCGTCAGCGGTGACTCAGCGCAGCCTCGACAGTTAAACGCCACTGTGCGAAATCCCGCCGCGCGCGCGCGCTTCAGAAAGTGCTTTAAATACTTATCGTGCGACCCGCCCGCGATGCCCGACATGAGCACGAGCACGGGCGCATCCGCGGGAATCTTTGCTTGCTCCTCCTCCATGCGACGAGACACGAGAACATTCTGATCAAACACTTTGCGCACAAAAGGTGGACCTCGCGCTTCGACTTCGCACACGCCTCGCGCGCCAGGCGCCATCGTTGCTTTCGTCGCCTCCGCGTCGCCATCCACGCTCAGCGGCCAATCGAGCGTGGCGTGTCCCCCGTTTGGCATCGCCAGCACTTCGCGCTGGTACACCACATCTAAATCTCTTCTCAACAACGAGCTCAAAATCGTTGACACGTGCCTATTCGTCAACCATTTCACGCCGTCGTACCCTTTATCGATGATCTCCGCGCACGCTCGCAGCGCTCGCTCGTTTCCCTCCGTCTCGCGCGCCGTCGTCCGTACTTTTGTCGTTCGTCGTCCGACGACGAGCGCGTACGATGCCATCGCTATCACCACCATCGCCGCTTTCGTCGCCATCGCCATCACCATCACTCTGTCGCTCGCGCTCGCTTTCGTCGCCATCGTCGTCGTTCGTTTCCACCGTCCTCTCGCTCGCTCTCGCGCGCGCGTCCCCAACGCCCTCGTTCGCGCGATCGACGATTGCTTCGACGACGCGCGCGACTGACGCAAATCCCACGCGCGCGACGACGACTGCTTCGACGACGCGCGCGCGATCGACGTCATCGTCTGTCGTTCGCGTCGCCCGCCCGTCGTCTCGTCGTGTGGGCTGGCTGGCTGGCGTGCGTGCGTGCATTCGGTCGGTCGGTCGGTCATGCATGTATTATTACATCGGTCGGTCGAACATGCATTCATTCGGTCGGTCGGTCATTCGGACACTCGGACGACTCCAGACCGTCGTCGCGTCGTTCGCGATGACGAAAACAACACACACAAACCGAGAGTGGTGAACGGTCACATCGTCCATCGCCGCCCGCCGTCGACGTCGCCCGCGCGTTGCGTCCTCGACCTCGAGGTCGTCGTCGATCGCGCGCTCCCTCGCGCGCTCGCGCGACGTCGACGGAACGACGCGCGCGCGACGCGTCACTCGCTTCGCATCGCATTGAATTGAATCGATCGCGAGTGCGCCAGTCGTCGCGCA
>Ga0222712_10001516_pt1 | contig 28476 bp, 24 predicted proteins | sample C33_657DmetaG_FD_165043 | JGI IMG/M metagenome (GOLD analysis project Ga0222712, IMG submission 165043) | Estuarine water microbial communities from San Francisco Bay, California, United States - C33_657D | ecosystem: Environmental > Aquatic > Marine > Unclassified | place: USA: California... | reverse complement strand
TGAGGCTGTGCGTAGCCACTCGACCTTCTACCAAGGTTGCAACAATGGTGACGCTGAAGTTGCCGTGTTCTCCGATGTCCTGCCGTTCAAGGACATCAAGATTAAGGGCAAGTTGGACTGGGTGAACTGGGATGATAAGTGCGTGTTCGACCTCAAGACCACCAACGCCTGTCTCAAGAACATGTATTCGGTTAAGAATGTCATCGATGACAACATGTATCACCTGCAAGCGGCTATGTATCTCACCTTGCTGGCTCACAACGGATTCGATGGATTCAGATTCATCTTCATCTTTGTCGAGAAGGAAGCCCCTCATGGTGTTCGTGCGTTTGAAATCTCCGAGAAGACCTTGAAGCGTCAGATGGAGTTGCTGAACATCAATCTCGCCAACATGCAGATGTGCATCGACCACGACATGTGGCCTTCCTACGAGGACAAGATTACCACCATCGACATCTAAGCGATGAAGCAGAAACCTGCCGTGACCTTTGGGGGTGTTTACATCCCCAGAGAGGTCTTCAATGCCCAGATTAGTCCTATGGCTAAACTGTTGTATGGTGTCATCCAATGTCTGGATGGCAACGATGGTTGCTACGCCAGCAACGCATATCTTGCTGAGGCTTGCGACATCTCCGAGTCCACAGTCAAGGAGCATCTATCCTCATTGGTTGATTCTGGATTCGTGATTAGAATCGAGAATATCGGGGAGACAAGGGTGTTGCGTACCTGTGGTTCCGAGTCCATGAAGGGGGGAGCCAGAAAATCGGCTACCCCCAGCCAGAAAATCGGCTACCCCCTAGCCGAAAAATCGGCTACATATATACAAGAGAAGGATAAGAAGAATAGAGAAGATACAAAGGGCGAGGTGGATTATGTTCTTCCTCATGGGGTTGAATTCAAGAAAGCATGGCTATGCTGGGAGGCTTACCGAAAGGAAAAGCGAAAGCCTTTGACAAAGACAACCATCATTCTTCAACTCAAGGACATGACCGCACTCAGCGAGAAGGATGCAATCGACACCATTGCCCAGTCCATGCGTAACGGATGGCTTGGTCTATTTCCCGCTCAGACGGCTTGCAAGGCTGTCAAGCATGTCACCACCAAGGAGGAACATTCCAATGGCTTCTAAGTGCCACCATTGCAGTCAAATCGGCAGTCCTGTCTACAGCAAGGATACTGGGCGGTTCTTGGACATGGTTCTTTGCAGGAAGTGCTACGAGACCGAGTGGGCTCTAAAGCCTCCCCATAACTACAGGGAAGTGTTCAAGCAGATGAATGTCGAGTGGGTGGGTGACAATATTCACCCCGAGATGCCGTTGGCCTTCCGCAACACCGACATGGAGTTCAATGACTTTATGCGTAAGGTAAAGGCTTGGGCTCCTGTCGATGGCAAGTGTGGGGTCATCCTGCATGGGCAGACTGGTCTGGGCAAGAGCAGGGCGGCTTGGTGGCTTTATAATAAACTCTGGCTCGACAACCATACCGATAGCATGTTCTTGCAGATGCGTAAGTTTGAAGCCAAGATTGCGGAAGGCTTTGATGAGAAGAAGCACTCCAAGGTTATTGACGCTTTGATTTCCGCCAAGGTCGTTGTTCTTGACGATTTGGGCAAGGAGCGGCTTACGCCCAGACTGGAGACCGATTTGTTCGCCATCATGGATGAGCGTACCTCTGGTCTGCGTACAACCATCATCACCACCAACTACACAGGCGATACGCTGGTCGAGAGGTTCAACAGCAAGGAGACTGGCGTTGCCTTTGTCCGTAGGCTCAGAGATTATTTCGTTGGTATTACTGCTTGACCCCAGAAGGAAAACACCTATAACATTCGTGCGTAAGTGTGCTAGTGTTATTCGTGTGGAAAACCGCAAGGTTTATTCGCTCTCATTCGTGGTTGGATGAGGGCGATTTTTTTCTCTTGACGAATCGTGTGTGTCATGGTAGACCATATGTATTCTCCCGATGAATAACAACGAATCGAATAACAACGGAGTCGATAACTCCGAACTCTACACCGCAATCATCAAGGCTATGGCTGAGACCAAGGACATCGTTGCCGACAGCAACAATCCTTTTCATAAGTCCAAGTACGCCAGCCTGTCGGCTCACCTTTCGGTGATTAAGCCTATTTTCGCCAAGCATGGTCTGGCTATCCTCCAGATGCCCTGCTCCTCCAACAGCGTGTTCTCCGATGAGCAACTGGGTGTCGGCATCAAGACCATCATCATCCACACCAACGGAACCAAGATTGAATCCACCTGCCTCATCCCTGTCGAGAAGGGTGCTACTGGTCAACAGGCTGGTGCTTTGATTTCATATCTCCGCAGGTACTCGCTCGCTTCCGTTGCTGGCGTGGCTACCGATGATGACGATGCCGAGTATGACCGCATCGTGAAGTCCGCTCCGCAGACCACCACCAAGTACATTTCCAATGCTCCTAAGGCTACCGCTACTGTTCCTGCTCCTGCTCCTGTTGCGGCTGTTCCTGCTTCTATTGGAGACATCGACCCTTCCATTCCTGTTCCTTTCGGTAACAACAAGGGAACGCCCATTGGCGAACTTGGGCTCAAGGACTTGGAGTACTGGGCTACCAAATGGGAACCTCGCCCCTACGAGAAGACTGGCAAGGTTACCGCCAAGGACGCTAAGTTGAAGGCTACCGCTGTGGCTCTCTACGACATGGCTTCCAATAACACCAGCGACAGCCAAGACGAGGTTCCGTTCTGATGCCTCGCAAGAAGCCGCAGACCAAGGCGGTAGCGTTCAAGATTGTAGAGGCTTCCGCCATCCTTGGCATGAAGCCCGAAGACCTTGAACTCGCCTTGGACATGCTCCGAGAACTCCAATCCAAGATGGATGCTTGGGAAAAACAGAATGGCTTACGAAAAGAAAAGTAAGGGCATATCCATGTTTAGGATTGTCGCTGGCTTATCCATAGCCAGAAATATTTCCGCTACCTTCACGCCCAAGGAACTCAAGGAAATCATCGCTGAACTCGACATCAAGGTTCCTCGAAAGAATCCGTACATGGTTCCCAAGTATCTCAAAGATGCGAATCAACAACAAAAACCGACAGCCTAAACTGAAGCACAACGCTTGGACTAAGTTCGTTTTCTTCTCCGATAACCACGGAGATATGCAGGACGATGATACTGTCCTAGCCTTGACTCGCTTCCTTGCTGATTTCTCCCCCGACATCAAGATACATGGCGGTGATGGGTTCGATATCCGCTCCCTACGAAAGAACGCCATCGGTGCTGAAGAGTACAACTCGATGGACAGGGATATCGAGATGGGATTGGAATTCTTGGAAAAGACCAAGCCCGATGTATACCACTACGGCAACCATGAGCATCGTCTGTTCAAGGCTATCGAGACATCTGGCAACGGCATCGTCCGTGACTACTGCAAAGGGGTCATCAGAGACATCGAGTATACCCTGCGTAAGAACGGATGCAAGTTAATCCTTCCCTACCATGCGGAGGACGGAGTGTTTGAGATGGGTCCGATATCGACCTGTCATGGCTACAGCGTCAATCAGAACAGCGTAAGAGAGCATGCCGTACACTACTCGCCCAGAGGCGGTGCTACCTTGATTGGACACCTGCACACCATCATGCAAGCCAACGCCAAGCGTCACAAGGGCGTGGTCGGATTCTGCGGTGGGGCTTTGTGCAACAAGAAGAAGATGGGCTATGCTCACATCAACCTCAATACCAGTTCGTGGGGCAATGGGTGGCTATATGGCTGGGTCAAGGGCAAAGATTGGAAAGTTCTGCAAGCACACAAAGTCGGAGGAAAGTGGCTCGCACCTATTGACTTTAAGTTGTACTGATGGTATCATCGCTACGATGAATAAAGACATATTGAAACAACGAGCAAAGGCTCTTGGTATCTCCCTAAACAGGGCTATCGAGATGACCAACCCTAAGAACTTTGACCTCAACATTGTTCCTCCCGCACCCAAGAAAAACTTCTTTGATAATCCCGACCATCATATGGCATGCTTGAATGGCAAGTATTACCTTAAGGTTGTCATCAACGCCAAGTGCCATTCTCGCCCCCTGTCCAAAGACCCTATCGAGGCTCGCAGGATGCGTGACGAGTTCCTCAAGGAAAACAACTTCTACGCCTAACATGGACAAGAAACAAATGACGCAAGACCAGATTCAACGCCTTGGATTTGGTGCTTGGGCTGACAACGAGATTGCCAACTTCTTGGAAGATTGGACTGACACAATCCGCATCGGTGACGGCAACATGACCATCGAGCGTAATGATGACTGCAACATATATTGTCAGTTTGAAAATCAGCAGGTTACGATTCGTGTTCGTGCGTATGTAGAAGAACATGGCTGGCAGACTTGCGAGCGTTCTATCAATATCGAAAAGCCGTGAGAAATCTCAACAAGCCTAATCGCTACAATGTAGCCAGCATCCAAGCCCAGCAGACGCTTGGCGGTGATGTTATGCAAGCGGACGAGAACGGACAGTATGTCGAATGGCGTGACTACAAGTGGTTGCTTGATGAGGTTGAGCGTCTTAGGGAATCATCCTTTGTGACGGCTGTGCCTGTGGAACAGTACGAGCGTCTCCGCAAGGCGGGGGATGATATGGCTTTTCATTATCAAGAACTCGTAAGGATTGAATGGGGGCATATGACCACCCATATTCCTCCGAGCGTTGTCCGCTGGAACGCCGCCAAGGAGGGCAAGCAGTCGTGAGCAGTTCCATAGAGGAAGAGTTCCAGCCTCCCGAGTGGGCAACCAAGGAGGAGGTAATCAAAGCCGCCCAGCACTACATCAACTACTGGAAGATTGAGGCTAGAAGCCGCAATCAGCAATGGCTTGATGCTATTGAGCGTGAGCAAAAACTCAAGGACGCTGGCAAGGTCTTGAGCAAGGAAGTCATGGTTGTCATGCTCAACGGCATGGCACATGAGGAGTTAATAAACGCCCACGCCAAGTGGAAGGACACCATTGATGGCAAGCCGAACTGGGGTAAGACCTGCAAGAAATGATTCACGAATTCAACAAGCCTATCCCTGTGAAGACGGAACTTGGCTACGGCTACCTTTTGTATGTGCAGGAGGCAGGTACATTCTGCAATGACATCTTTGCAATCGTGCTTGAGAAGGATGGGAAAATCCGCCACATGTTGACCGATGACTTCTGCGTAATCCGCAACGACACTTTCGATATCAAGAATGAAAACGAAACCTAACTCTTCCTACGCTGGTGCTAGCGTACTCCTTGGAGTATCCGCTGAGACCATAGACATCTGCATGCCTATGCTCAAGTACATTGACGGACTTGACGAAAAGGAGAAGCAAATCTGGAGACAGGAATCAGAACGAGTCAAAAAGAAGAACAATGCTAACAGCAAGAAAACTGACTGACGAGGAAATCAAGGACAACGACTCCAAGTATGAAGGGTGCTTCATGCTGGAGCCTAGGGAGTACCTTGACTGGGCTATAGATAAAAAGATTCATAGCCGTGGTTGCGTACAGTACAATTACGACAGGCTTGTGCTGGCGTTCATGCTTGCCAATGACTGGGATGAAAACTCAGCCATCACTTGGATTGATTACAACATCGAATTCAATCCCAAGAATCCTAAGATGCCTGTGATTTATCGTGAGCCTGTTGACGATGACGATTGATTGTCCATCTGATTAGGATGTACAGTCCGTCCAGCATGGCTATCGCTATGCCAACGCCAACGACCCAAGCGAACCATCTGGTGTCCACTATCCACGCCAGACAGGTTGCCAGCGTACCTCCTGCCACAAGCACCAGCCCTCTGGTCTTGAACGGAGTGAACGCCACGGCAAGCAATCCTGCCGTCATTATAGCCATGCCAACGCAGGACACCATCCACAGTATCTTATCCTTCATCTCCCTTTGACGCTCGTTCTCCGAATTCTCAGCCATTGCGTGTGCGATGGCAATCTCAGTCTCCTGTTCCTCTACTATAGCCCAAAGGCGGTTAGTCTCAGACTCAACCTTCAACGCCTTCTCTTGGTCTTCTTTGACCGCCTTGGTGTCGTTGGTTTCAACCATTCGTCTAAAGGACTCGACTCGCTCGACTGATGGCTCTCTGACCCCAGAAAGTCTGGTGACTTGCCCTTGGAGGATTTCCCTTCTGACCCCAGCATCGAGAGTAGATGCGACAGCAGAAATGGCAGAATTTGCGTCAGAAACGATTTGTTCGACTTTTTCAATGTAGTTGTCCTTATCTTTGTTGGTTATTATTATAGGTTTGGTCGGTTCTGTTGTCGCACATCCGACCAGCAATGCGGACAATAATGCTATTCTAATCATCGGAAAAGACTCAAGGCGTGGTCAAGCGATACGCCTTGACGCTCATACCTTGACTGCGGGTTTTCGTGTACGCTTGTTGTTCCAGACGGAGGAATCATTGTTCCATAATACCCCTTTCCGTATCCAGCACCAGATGTGGCATCTCTGGCTATTCTTTCTTTATTATCCCACAACCCAAGCGTGGCAAAGTTCAAAGATGTCTCAACACCAGCCGCCGCCGCCATGCCTAACTCATCAGAGAAGTCTGGTTTCCAGTTGGCATCGTTCTTCCAAGCGTTGAGTTTGTAGTTATCTATTCTGCTTGGAACCCTTGCAATCTCAAGTCCAGCACCAACAGCAACAAGACCCTTTCCAGCAACACTTACAGCCCTTGCGACCTCTGGTTGTGCGGCAACTGTTTCAACAATATGAAGTGCGTTTTTTGCATGCTGAGATGGCGATGTTTGCATGAACGGCTTGGTGTAATCAAACCTCCAGTCAATCTTTGGAGGACCGCCTTTAAAACCTTTTAAAGCACCCTCCCAAGGTTTGCCTAAAGCATCTCCAGAAGTAAAAGCACCCATTCTAATGTGTCTTTGATTTTCTGGGTTTATTCTATCTATAAATCTAGTCTCTCTTTCTGGAAGCATAGTAGAGTATGTTCCAAAGTCTGGCTTTCTTCCCATTACTTCTGGAGATTGCCACCTTGAGCCACCGCCTCCTTCCATGAATTCCTTAGGTGATGGGATGTCCATTCCGTATATATTAATAGTCTGTGCGTTTGCTCTATATGCGTTAGGTCTATATAACGGATTTACATTAGGGTCAAATTTATTTGTTGCTTCTATTATGAAATTTTGATTAGGTCTTAACTTATAATTGCTAAGATAATTACCCTGTGGAGCCCCATATGCAAAATAAGCCTCTCTGCCATAATCTTCAGAACCTTTTATAGCACCGCTTCTTAGAACATCTTGATATATAGAGTTAGGATTATTATCTATAGTTTCTCCAAGAACTCTCCAGTATGAGTCATCCTTTACTTCAAATCCCCATATGGCTCTTTGAAGTTCTGGGTCTTTTATTGATTTTCTAAGTTCAATTGCCATTGGTTTGTTTCTTGAATTTGTTTCTCACGAATGTGAATAACTCTGGGGCTATCGAGCCAGAGATTGAGCATAACGAACACTTGTAGAATGGGTCGATGTCCGCTTGGTACAGCGAGAAGTAGCAAAGCACCCCCACTATAGCCCCAGCGATTACCATCCTTATCCACTTGATGGTATTGTACTTCTCATCGGTCAGTATCAACCTAGCCAGAGCCCCAAGTCCTCCAAGGATGGCGAACAGCCACCCAGCCTTCTTGAATTCTTCAATCACTTGGCTCATATCGTTCATTGCTGAAGTCCGTTTCTATGGATGTCTGCGATGATGTCGTTGATGACAGCCTCCTCATCGTCTCTGACTGAGATTGCCGACCTCATCGGGTTGAACAATCTGAACTTGCCCTTGAACTTCAGTATCTCATAGCCAAGAGCGTTGCGGAATCTGGTAGCCACATTCTTGGTGTTATAGTCAAGACCTCTGATTTCAGCGTCCTCAAACATGTTGAATGTTATCGCCTTGTCAATCAGAGCCAGCGGCATTGGGTCTCCAGCCGCACCGCTTTCTGGAAGAAGCCCAGCAATCTGGACGCTCTTCTTAGGTCTTGTGACCATAGAGATGGCTGGTTCGCTAGGCATCATCACCAACAGAGGCTGTAATGTTTCTGGGTCGATGTAGATTGGGATGATGTTCTGGTCACGCATCGACAGGAGCATCTGAATCAAGGCGTTATCCTTGATAGCCTTCTCCCTAGCAATCTCGACATAAGCAGGGTTCTGCTGAGCAAGGATAGCCAGACCATTCTCTGGTGACATGTTCTTAGCCCTTATAGCCATGCTACGCTCAAGTTCGATTCTGCGGATAAGCAACTGAGCCTGTTCGATGGTGTTGACATAGGCGATTGGTCGCTTGTCGTACACGATACCTGTGATTGGCGAGGTGTAGTTGTTCTGGACAACCTCCAACTTGCGACCCTTCTTGGTGACTGAGAATCTGCCGTCCGCTGTGCTGGCATCTTCCGTGGTTCCGACAAGGGTAAGGTCATCGTCCATGTTGAGGGAGTCGATGATGTACTGTCTCATCTCCTTATCCCTAAGCATCTCGATGAAGCCCTTGCCAAGCGACTTGGCTCTGCTCTTCAAGTCTTCAATGTCTGGTGTGACAACCGCAGGTGCAGTCGGGTCAACAGTCTGAGCGACAGGAGCAACAGGCTTTGCCGTAGGAGCGACAGGCTGTGGCTTAGGCATGACAACCTCTGGCTCGTTAGCCGCAGGAGTAGGCTTGCTCGGTATTGACGCTTTTGGTTTCGGAGCAGTCTGCGGTGTGACCTTTGGCTTAGGTGCTGGCGTAGCCTTTGCAACCGCTGGAGGGACGCTAGAAGCCTCGACACGCCTTGGTGCTGGCTTGGGTGCTTCCGCTTGAACAGGAGCCGCCATAGGAGCCATAGGAGCCGATTGTGCCTGTCCGTAGGTTGCCGATGGAGCCCTGTTAGCATACTTGGTCTTGTCGAACTTCTTGTCAAGTTGCTGAAGAACAGAGGCGAGGTCTGGGTGGTACTGACCACTAAGGGTTCTAGGACCGCTCTGGAACGGACTCGGGACAAGCATCTGGACTTGCTGACCGCCATTGTCCAAGGCAAAGTACTTACCCATCTTAGGGTCGAACCCGACTTTGAATATGCCGTAGTAGTCAGCCATCTTGCCAGCCTTGACTTGAGCCTCGACAGCGTTCTTGTCCGCATTCTGGTCTTGGACTGGGATGGCTCTCTGCTCTGGAGCAACGACCTGTTGCTTGGCTGGATTATTGACCTTTGCTGGCTTTGCCGCCTCTGGAATAGACTTCTGCTCCTCGGTCTTTGGCATTCCGCCAAGAACGGAGTCAATCAAGTCAACGCCTTCCTCGACAAAGATGACATGCTTTTCGGTCTTGATGACCTTCTCTCCTGTAACCCTATCGATATATGCCACAGGAACACCGACAGCCTTGCCAGCAGGATTGAATATCTTGTACCCTCCGTTAGCCTTGTCGTATACAATCTTGTATCCACGATAGGTTCCAGCACCATCCTTGAGGACAGCCTTTTCGACATCAAGCAGTTCTCTGTCCTTGTTGCTCTTGAGTCCGACAACCTGCGAGATGTCGCTGATGTTCCTTCCAGTAACATCAATAGGAACAACAGGCTCTTCTTGAGCAGGAGTCTTGCCTTGCAGGTCACCGACAGTCTCTGGCTGTTCGACAGTACCCTTTTTCTTCCTGCGAGCCGCCGCTTGCCACAGCGGTTGACCTTCCTTGATGGCATCCATCTGAGGAGTTCTATCAAGGATAAGACCTTTGCGGGAGGCTTGTTTTTCTAAATTACCTACACCATATGAAGGAATTTCCCAATCGTTAGTATTAAAATCGTACTGTATTAACTTGTAACCTTCTGGCAATGTTCCTCTTATAGAATTAATTCCGAAATCAAGTAATTGTCTGCCAGCAGTTATTGGCATTCCCCCATCTGAAGCAAGTTTACTTGAGACTTTTTCGTGCATTTCTTTATACAAGTCAGAAGACATGTTCTCCATATCAAGACTCAAAACAGTTCTTGCCATGTCTTGAAGAGCATTCATAGCCTCAAACATGTTTTTTCCTGTGGTCTTTCTTATTCCATTTAATCCGTATCTAACAATATTAAGCATGCTTGCAACATCACCATTACTTAGTAGTGGTGACTGAAGACTTTTGTTCTCTCTAAGTTTAGCACCGAACTTCTTGGTGTAGTTGTTTATAACCTTGGGAAGAATCGTGCCGTAGTAATACTTAGAGTCACCGCCAGTAATTTTCTGAGGCAGTTCTGGTGGGATGATGATGATGCCCTCGTAGTCACCATCGACCATCTCCTTCAGCAACTTCTTGAACATGAGTTTCGAGAAATCCTCTGTGCGGAGGAATGGCATGTATTCAGTCACAACAGTATCACGACTAGATGCCAACTTCCTAAGTAATGCCATTCTTGCTTCACTCTTTGATGGAATAGCACCTTTATAGCGGTCAATTTTCTTAACAGTATCTCTAAGAACTGCTTCTCTAAATTGCGTATAGGCTATGCTATTTTTGTCTTTCAATGCATAATCAGCCCAAAGTTGCCACACCTTTGTGGCAATATCCGACATTCCAGTAACATTACCATCCATAGTGCCAAGCCATTGGTCAACCTTTTCGTCTATTATCCTATACAGATTTCTTTTGCTGAAATCGTCTGTTTTAAACATTCCTTGTGCTGTTATAGTGTAGTCGTATAATTCACCATTTAATGCATCTGATATTTGTTTCCTAAGAGAATTTCCTATGTTATTTATTGCTTCATCCGTTTCATAACTTTTTGTGTGTCTTTCACTCAAAAGTCCTCTGAAATATTGATAATCATAATATGGAAGTCTTGATTGGTCTGTCATAAACATTCCATACTGGTCAATTGTAGTAATTGCTGTCAGTTCTTCTAATGTTACATTCCCCCTTCTGAGAATTGATTCTTTTATCTCAGCCAATCTATCTGTCATTCTTTTAGCATCAGCCTTACTACCTGCATTTTGTGCATTTAGCATTCTGTCTATAAAAATAACAAGATTTTCTATAAATTTTTCCTTACCGCCAGGAATACTATCATTTATTGCATTAAGTTTATCTCCATCACCAATCATTTCCTTAATTTTAAAGATAGCCTCCTTGTGATTTTGGTCAACAAGGTCACCTCTATCCATTAGGTCATCTCTTGAGTTTTCCCACTTATCCCAAGCCCCCAAAAGTTTTTCTTTTGCTTCTACCTCTGCTTTAACTTCTGGAATCTTTAAAAACTCCCTCTCGGACATAACTTTCTTATATTCAGCACCAGAATATTTATTTAACTCTTCTTTGAGTTTCTTAAACTGTTCATAGTCTTCTGGACTAAGAATTTCGGCAATTGTGTATTGGTTATCCCAGTCTCCGCTTGCTCTTTGTCTTCTTGATTGTTCTAAATGGGCTTTATGTCTTAAATCAGAAAGTTCTTGCTGAACAATATCTCTTCTTGCCACATCAGCCTCAGTCAAAACACTTTCAAGTTTTTGGTCATTCCTCGCTTGCATGTTCTGAGCCGTGTCAGACTGAGATTCAAAAACCATTAACATCTTCTTTCTGGATTTCGTTTGCTCAACCACATCTAAATCCAACGGCTCCATCAATGACTTAAGCAGGTCAAAAAATTTGATAAATCCCTGTTTACGCTTTTCAGCATCTGGTTGATAAAATCCAGAAGAATTTTCTGCTTCAATATGACTTTCGTCCAAATCTCTTAATATAGCAAAAAGATTTGACTTATGCTCAAAAGCAAAACTATCAAAATCTGGAGATTCAATCATAGCAATATCCTTGTCAATCGTTTCAAGTCTCCATTTTGACTTAAAAGCAAATGTTCCACCTGTTTGAAAGTGGTCATTTATGATTGATTTATATCCATATAAAATTTTTAATGCTTTTTCTGGACTTGCAGAGGTAAGATAATCAAAAACAAACCCAAGTTGAGTTAAATCATCTTCCTTAAGTCTTGGTGTTCCATCTGAATGTGTATATCTTGCTCTTGCTTCCATGATGCTATAAAGCATTTCTGGTGGCAATTGTTCAAAAAGTTTTTCAGTTGTACCAAGATTTTCCCTAAGAAACAGTTTTAATTTATATTCAAAACTTGTATAGTTCTTCCGCTGTTTTCCAGATATTGCATTTTGAGAAGTATCAAAATCTTTTGGTACAAATCTTTCTGCTAATTTGGGTGCTTCTGGAAGAGGTGAAGGCATCTCCGTTTCCCTATCGAGATAAATATCACCAACTCTGGCAAACGCTATGATGGTTTCTGGATTTGGGAAATGTCCTCCAGCACCTCTAGCATAATCTTCTCCCTGTGGGGCTCTAAGAATAAGCACACGATAGTTTGTGGTAGGATGCAGTTCATCGTAGCCCTTGTTTGCTGGGGTATAATTTTCATATCCACCCTCGACTTGGCTTTGAACTTGAGGATTATTCGGGTCAAGACCTTGCAAGGTGTACCAAGCCTTATTGGTCTTATCCTCTTGCAGTTCAAACTTGTGCGTTCTGATATACTCAAGCAGAGCCGCCTTATTGACCTTGGCTTTGTTTGATGGATTAAGTTTCTTCTGCTCCTCGACCCAGCCAGCAATATCCAAGAACTCAAGTTCTGACTTGACGATTCCTGTGCCTCTGGTCGGGTCAAGCAGACCCATGAGTTCCTGCAACGATGTCTTGTCCGTGACCTTCTCTTCCACGAACTTCTCGACAGCGGAATAGAAAGTACGCTTGACCTCCTCGTTGCTCTTGCCAGACTTATTCGCTTCTTGTCTGAACGGAAGTTCAATAGGAACCTCGTTGACAAGTCCCAGTCCTCTGGGGACTGGATGCCTATCCATGTTGGTATCAATCACGGCAACGCTATCGTTGGCGTACTCTGGGAACAGGACGATTTGATTGTGCAGAAGAAGATTAGGTCTGTTATTTGGTTGTTCGACATCATCATAGATGTTCAAGAACATCACAGAATCGTGACCATCTGTTCTTCCCTTGTTAAGCCACTTGTTGATATTAAGTTTCTTAGAGTTCCAGTACTCACCCTTTGCGTCAACAACCAGAGGGTTCTTTGACTTTATAAGGGCTCTTGAAATATAAGCCTTGTTTTTTCCGCTGTTAGCGGCATGGAAATCTCTGAAGTACTTGGCAACATCCATGTGAGAGCCCCACCAAACGGAGTTGAAGTGAGACATGTCGCTTTTTCCAACAACACCAAAGTTAGGATTGTAATCTCCCTTTGCAACGCTTTTGTTCTTTGTGGCATGCAACATCGGAAGCACAAACGGAGTGCCTGTTGCAAATTGACCATTGTACTGGTCTAACGACACGCCTTGAACGCCAGCCTCTTCAGCGGTCTGTCTGACAATCCTAGTGTTAGGAGGCATATCTCCAAGGAAGTTGTTCTTGATGGCTATAGACTCAAAGATATCGCCCTCCTTGATAGCCGCCTCGTAGTTGCTCTCAAGAGACCTAGCCTGTTCCGCTGACTTGGCTCCGTATCTGGAAGCCTGTTGACGGAGCATTGATATGCTATCTGGGCTGAACTCACCGACATTCTCAGCGATGTTCTTGGCGTTCTTTCCATCAAAAATGATGTAAGACAAGGCACTACCCTCTGTTCTGTTATAGTACGAAATAGCGTCTATGCCCTTTGTTCTGAGCCAGTCATGCAGAATTTTTGACTCTGCGTATACTTCCTTGGAATGCCTTATGAATTCTGGAGTAAGAGAAGCAGATGAAAGGAGACCTATCTGTGCTTCTTGGTATGCGTTTGGATTCTTAGACTTAAGTTGACGCTGACGCTCTATGAAACGAGTCAAGAAGTCTACATCTGAAGGCTTTATCTCGCCAAGTTGTTGTTTTATTCTGGCTCTTGATGAGGAAGACTCAAAGACATTCGGATGAGCAGAGTCTCTTTGGTCTGGAGAAATTGATGCAAGTATGGACTCAGCGATATTCTGAGGAGTCCAGAGCCCTCTATCTACGAGTTGCAACGGCTTCTTGATGTTGATAGCAAGAGGCATGACGCTGTTATAAGAGACATCATTAGGTATTCCTCTAGCATCACCAACCTTGTAGTTTCTGCTCATTGCCGCTTGAAGCGTACCGATGTGAAGACCAAACTGCCCCATGTTGACTTCATCAAACGGCTTTCCGTTGACATAGCCATGCCAGTAGACAAGCACAGAGTCCGTGGCAGAGTCATGCCCAACGCTGTCTTTGACGAATTGCTTGAGGTTCTGTGCGGCTCTAGCACCCATCTTTACCGACCCACTACGCATCTCTTTCAGAATGTCTGAAGGAGAGAATGACATCGGTTTTGTGCTATTTCTGTAGAGTATATCTGGCTGGTCTCCAGCAAAAGATTTCTGTTTATGCGGGTTGGTAGAGACATCAAGAGAGATTGTTCTGACATTGACTGGGACATCCTCGCCTTCTCTCACACCAGTCTTCTTGTTCTGCTGGTAGAGTTCTTGGGCTCTGTAGTATGCTCTTTCAGCATAAGGAACACGCATCTTGTCATCAGTACCCAACACAGTTCTGATGGCATCGGCACGAATGTTAGTCCAAGGAATATCCCTGCCGTTCTTGCCCTTGCCGTAGGAACTTAACTGGTAGTGATGCCAGTCGATTTCTGGCAGGTCAAATTCGACATCATCAGCATCAAGACCCTCGACCATCTTCCTTGTCGGGAAAGCACCGATAGCCGCACAAGCAAGACGCTTCTTAGCCTTACCCTCGTCACCACCACCAAAGAATCTGGAGCCGCCAATGGCTGTCTTGGCTGAGTAGTTCTCCACCAGTCGATAGACATCCTTCTCGAAATCGACAAGGTTATCCCAACGCTTTCTGGTCTCCTTCTCATTCTTCCACATCCATTGGATTCTGCGTTGCAGGACATCGATATCGACACCACGCAGAAGGAATGCGGCATGCGGAGTCTTGTAGTCAAACTTGCCGCTCTTTGGGTTTCTGAGCGTTGCTCTGAGTTCCATGCCGTAGAACACGATATTCTTCTCAACGGCAGACCACTCATTCTTAGGACGCTTCAACTTAGTTCCAGAATCATCAACATGGCTAAAACCAGCGTACTTGATTCTGGTGACATTGTTCATTGTGGTTCCGCCATCCATGATTAAGGGAGCAATCTTGGCGATAGCCTCCATCTGCTTCTTTGGCAGGTGCTTCTGGAGAATCTTGAATCCTTCAATAGTTGGGATTCCTGTGAAGATAATAGAGCCCTTCTTGGCTGTGGCAACAAGGTCATCAATCTCGCCTGTGCGTGGTCTGTTTCTGTTACCCCATACGCCTGTGCGTTTGACAAGAGCCTCGATTTCTTCCTTGGTAGGAAGCGTACCCTTTCTCTGTGCCTTGAGGATGTCCTCTTGGGTAGTTCTGTACTGCTTCCAGCCTTCCTGCTTGAGCATGCCGCCCTCGTTCTGGCTGTCCATAGAGCCTTGGCTCGGGGCATCAGCCTCGGAAGCGTAGAAGAAGAATCCAGTCGCTATGCCGTTTTTCTCAGCCGCAAGCAGTTCATAAGATGCCGTCTGGTAACGCTTGTGCATCTCAGCGTTAATCTGCTCTTCTGGCTTTCTGACATAGTTTCCAGTAGTGTCATCGACATCATACTCATGCTCCATTCCGTTGTCCTCGACAAACTGCTTGAGCATCGCTGGAGACATCTTTGACAAGTCTACTGTGTAGCCATCAAGATTCATGCTACGCTCCCTGTGGACACGCAGGAACTGCTTGAACAGTTTACGCATGTATGGGTCAACGATAGCCTTGCCGTCTATGTCCTTGAACCAATCGACAAACGGCTTTTCAAAGTCTGGGACGAATCCAGCCTGTCTTCCGTTTCTGTCAACGATTCTGGCAAATCTATGCTTGACCTCTTCAATGAGGTTTCTGGCAAAGCCTAAGTCACCGCCAAGGAAAATGTAGTCAAACGGCATCTCAGCCTCATGTGCGTCAAAGATAGACTCGCCCAGTTCCTCAAGAAGAACATGGAATCTGTCTCCGTCAATCTTGCCAGTTTTCTCAAACAGGTCGATAGCCTCATAGACGCTGTTGGTTCTCTGAGCGTTGGTAGGAGCGACTGACTCTGGGTCAACAGGCTTTGGCTGTTCTGGCTCTGGCACAATTCTTTCCTTCTGTCCAGAAACATTGGGCGGCGGCTCTCCTTGCTGTGTAGGCTCGTAACTCGGTTTAAAAGTGAGTTCACGATACTGCTTCATCGCCATAGCAAGCGATGGCAAGTCCTTTGACACAGGCTTACCATCCTTGTTTAACTGGTATGTTCCGTTAGCGTTCTCGTAGATATCGTATCCAGCATATGCTCCGCTCTCATCTCTTGCAATCCATCTGTATCTAGGTCTTTCAAATCCGTCAACATTGACTCGCTCATTGCCAACGACATGGACAACTTCCCAGCCCTTGGGTGCTTGCTCGTTGGTGAGTTTGAGATGGTTAGCGACACGCTTTGGCATGCCCTTCTGAGCCTTTGCATCCTTACCAAAGAACGAAAGGTTGTCAGCCGCATTTCTGAACATCTGTGCTAACTTTGCACGACCCTCTGGCGTGGTGCTTCCGTTCAGAGTTCTGGCAACGCCCTCAAAGATTTCCTCGATGAAGCGTGGCTTGGTTGCGGCTTCCTTATATGCGTCAGCCAGCACATGGTAAAACTCGCCCTTTAATCCAGTCGCTTGGGTCTTTCCAGCAACATCCTTAGCCCAAGTATTGATGATAATATGAGTCTTTCCGCTCTGACCATCCTTGTGAATAAAGTAAGGGACAGACTTTCCGTTGCGTCCCATGAACAATCCGTTCCAAGCATCGCCATTTTCACCGATTACTTCATTGATAGCGTCTTTAACGGAGGCTGGAACTGTGGGGTCATCCCTAAGACGCAGGAAGTCCTGCTTGTCCCAGAATGACACGGCAACTTGGCTGTCTGCTTCAGCGGCAAGATACACGCCTAAGTTTCTGAAGAAACCATCGTCACCATGCTGTGCCTGTATTTCGCTCAGATATTTAAGAACAGTATCAGCCTTATGAGTGAATCCGTTGCTTCTGAGTTCGTTGATGTTATTGATAAGACCAGCAACCATCTTGTCCCTCGACCTGCCCTTGATGACATTGTGAGCAACGCCAAAGTGATAGTGAGTTGTTCCAATCGCTGAACCAACACCAAGACCCTGTGCCGCACCTTCCTCACCGCTGGCTAGGTATCCGATTGCGGCTCCGTAAGCACCAGACTTGGCAACAGCCTTTGTCATATCAACGACATAGCCACCCATCGGACCCCACTTGGAGAACATTCTGGCAAGTTTGCCTGTGCTTGTCTGCTCAAGTCCCATGCGTCCAAGAACACCAGCACCATTAGCCATCTCAACGCCCAGTCGCTCTATGAACTTGCCACCGATGATACCTGCGTTAGCAACAGCCCAGATGGGAACTATGCTTGCCGCATAAGGCAGACCTATAGCACCAATGCCCAAGCCAGCCATAAGAGAGCCACCAAAACCTGCCTGTCCCTTTGTCGGTCCAGTAATACGCAGATTAGCGTTTGGCGTAGTGTGAAGATTGGTATCAAGCAGTTCGTCTGCCTGTGTCTTAATCCAATTAATAACGGAGTTAATAGGCTTATCGACAGCCTCGCCAGCGACACGGAACGACTTGCCAAGTTTCTCGGTAAGGCTCGCTCCAAAAATCTTTCCTTTATCAAGATGTGCCGCAGTATTCTTGAACGCAGAAGCAGTACCGCTAATGCCTTCTTTTAATGCGTCCTTAGCAAGCCCATCCATGACACCGCTCAATGCCGTCTTAGTACCAGCCTTCAAGAATGTGCTTTGACCTAATGTAATCAAAGCGGGTGGGTCTAAGAAATACGAACCTGCCTGTGCCAAGTCATTGTTGACCTTGAACAGTTCCTCTGGTGATAATGTGCTTACATCTTTGCCAATCATGCCAGATGTGTTTGGCATAACTACATTCTCACGACCTTCAAGAATACGCTGTGATGTCGCTCTCCATTCGGCAAGTTTATGAAAATCAACGAATCTGCTGTAAACATCTCCGTTAGGATTGAAAAGGTTGTACAGAGGTGAATTCTGATTCTTGCTGGCTTCCTCGTAAAGACCAACCAAATCTCTGGTTCCTCGACCAAGAGCCTCAGTTGCCGTAGGACCAAGGCGTGTTGTGGCGTTTAAGAACGCACTACCCATAGTACGCTCCTTGCCTTGCTTGTCAGTTCCAAAAGGAGTGAGAGACGCAAGACCAGAACCTATGTCACTAAAAAATGTGCCTACTCCACCAGAGGCAAGTTCCCACCAGTTGACTACCTGTTTCTTATGCCATTCGTCATACAACTTGAACTCATCCATGCTCAAGTTCGGGTTCTCGCCAGCGGACTGAGCCATCATAACCTTCAAGGCTATGTCATCACCAGTCAAAGGCTTGTTAAGGATTTCATCGAGTCTGTCGTTTCTGACAGCCTCAATCCCTTTGTTTTCCGAACCTTCTGGAGCGTTCCAAAGGTAAAGAGAATCTGTATTCATTTTATTTGTTTAGAACATCGGCAAGAGCGGCTTGTTTCGCTTGTTCTGGACTAGCCCCTTGTTTAAGATATTCGTTATACCTTAATCTGATAAGGGCTTCTTGTTGCTGTGTCAAGCCAGAATTAGATGCTTCTCCAACTCTGAAACCCCAAGCATCACCAATTCCTCTTGCCTTTTCTACCATTCTAACACGATATTCTTTAAGTTTAGCCAATGATTGTTGTCTAAATACAGCACCGCTTATGGAAGCAAGTGATGGAACAATGCTTTCGAGTTTCTTTGCGTCTTGTTCAGAAAACGCACCAGAACCAGCAATTTCAGTTCTACCAGCCGCTTGAACTGAGTTGGTTATAGCCTCGATAGCACCAGACTTTTCATTCGGAGTAATAGAGTCCCAAAGCCCAGTTTCACCAAGTTCAATAAGTCTGTCAAGAGCATCAACGGCTCTTGTAACAGCAAGAACTGACTCCTTAACTTTACCAGCCTCATTAGCCTCTGTGGTTCTGATATCTCCTTGGAATATCCATTTATTAGTAGAAAGTTTATCTGTTCTTATAGAATCAATCAAGATAGCATGCTTTTGTAGAGCAATTTGGTCTCCAACATTTGCGGCTTTATCTTGCATAACTTCCCACTTGTCACCGATTCCGACAAGTTTGACACCATTGCTTGTGACAATACGAATCTTAGGCGGATAGCCTCTCATTTGTCTATAGGTAGACTCAGACCAATTAAGTGGAACACCCCCCATACTTCTAAGTCGGCTAGTTAATTGACCATATTCCTCCGTAATCTTCTCATCGTCAGATTTAAGTTCTGGCTTGCTGGCAACAGGAAGGACTGGAGATGGTCTTAACTGCCTCTGGGTGGCTACAGGAGCCGTTGTAGAGCCAGCAGGGGCTATGGATGCTGGTATAGGAGTAGGAGCGGCTTGTGGAGCCGCTGGAGCAGTCTTTGCTGACGCTTGCTCTCTGGTGACAGCATTAGTAAGAAGTTTTACTTGTGCTTCTGCGTTGTCAAACTTGTACTTCCAAGAGTCGTAGTTTGACTTAGCAAATGCTTTTAAAGTTTCAAGTTTGCCTTCCTGTGAATTAACATCAGCCCATTCATAGAAGTCATTTTTTATGTCCTGCGTAAGTTGACCCTCTGAGTCTAACTTGACAACATCAACTCCAGTATCCTTAAGGTACTGGTCAGTTAATACGGATGAAATGGCATCAAAGCGATTGTCTCTGATGATGTCTTTTCTGCTCCACAACGGAGACCCTGTGTATAAGGCTCTTCCAGTCTGCTTTACAAACTCAGCATGAATCTTTCCGACATTTCCATCCTTTAACGCATCCTCTGGTTTCATCGGAGCGGATGACTTAATAGCAGAAAGGTTAGTCTTTGCCTTATCAAGTTCTCCCTGTATAGTCGGCTGTGGCTTTGCAACTGGCGTAGCACCAACAGGCTTTTCTGGCTCTGGCTTGGCTGGAGCCTCTGGTGACATTGCCTTAAGTTTGCCAGTAATCTCCGCTATCTCAGCGGTCAATCTAGTCTTCTGTTTTTCTTCATCAGAAATCTTAGTTTGTTGAGCCTCTATTCTTTTGGCTCTTTCAGATGGATTTTCATTATTAAAAGTAGCATTCCAAAGCAACCTTGCTCCTTCAGTTATAGGATTAGATGGCGAAAGTCCGTAAGATGTAGTTAACGGATTGCTAGGAACATAAGAAGAAACAGTAGGAGGAGTCTTACCAATTTCACCAAGTTCTATTTTCTTTGCTTCAAGTTGAGCCCTTAACTTTTCCTTTTCAAGTTCAAGCATCTCTTGCTGTCTTGACGCAGGAACTTTGTACTCAAGCGTCTTGGATTGAGGCTGTGGCGTGGCTGGTGCTGACATGCCCTGCGTTGCAGAAGGAACTGCATTCGTGACTGACACTCCGTTTCCAGACGCAAGTTTAGCCACACCAGCAATAACACCCATTGGGCTAGGCATTAACGATGTAGCAACAGAAGATGTAGCGGCAGAAGCGGCTTCTGGAGCATACTTGGCTACAGTATCAATTATGTTAGACGCAGAGTTAGTGCCGTTTCCAGCGGTCTCCATCGCCAACTTATGTGCCAGCAAAACTTTCTGGTATTCATCCCATTCAGCCTGTGCCTTGTTTAAGGCTAACTGACCTGCGGCATACTGCTGTTGCTTGGCACGAACATTGAGAGCCTGTTCCTCGACCATCGAACCAGTCTTGTATCCCTCAAGGGCTGATATAAGTTGACTCTTTGACAGGTACTCAAGTCCACCTTCCTTGTTTATGGACTTATAGATATCATGGATGTATTTAGGTGCGGCATCAGATGGCTTACCTTTTTCATCCGTTGAGTATTGGCTAAGGATAGATGACGCAGTACTCCGCAGGACATCCATCTCCTCCTTGGTCTTCTGCACAGCAGGACCGACATTAATCATCGCCTGTGCCGTGGCTTGCTGTTGCTGAAGCACAGCATCCATGTTCTGGGAGACATTGAAAGCGTCACCCCCTTGGTATTGTCCAAATATTGGCATAATTATGCGAAATTAGAATAGTTGTTTCCGTAGAATCCTCCAACATTGGCACTAGCACCACCAGCGGAAAGAGAGCCTACTGTTGCAGTTTGACCAGCACCAGCACCAAAATTAGAAGCACCTCCACTACCAATTCCAAAATTAGATGGAATAATAGAACTACTACCAAAATTAAACAGGTTTGGATTAGCCGCCGCAAACGAACCAAATGAAGCCATCGAGTTCATCAGTTGTTGCTGGCTTTGCATCTTGGCTCTGGCAAGTCCCATGTCATGCTGGTATTGCATTCCTTGGGCTTGAGTTCCCATCTGTGATTCTGGCTGGAATATCTGCGGCTGGTATTGACCGAGCATCTGGTTTGCCTGTCCCATGAAAGCACCGCCAGCATTATACTGAGCCATAGTGTTTCCAGCCAGTTGCAACGCTTGCGATTGAAGCCCAAGGTCTGAGTTCATCATAGTGCCAGCAAACTGCCTAGCCCTATCCTGTCTCTGTAATCCAAGTCCATAGTTGGCAAGAACGCCAGCGGCAACGCCCTGTCTTCCACCAAGACCACGCTGTGCCATTCCCATGTTAGCGTTCTGGAACGCTATACGCTGGTCTTGTGCGTTAAGCCCTGTACCTGCGGCAAGTTCGTTTTGTGCTTGTGCGAACAACATGTCCTGCATGCCCTGCACTCTTTGAGGAACAATAAGGTTTCTTGAGCGTCCAGTAAGACTGCCAAGTGTATCCATGTATGTGTTAGCCGCATTCTGCTGAACTCCAGCCAAGGCTTGGTTGGCATCGTTAAGCATCGAGACATAACCTTGAGTACCTTGCCCACCATAAAGTTGTGTATTAAGAGTACGCTCTTGCAACCCTTGATATTTTGGTCTATATTTGCCTTCCAAATCCAACAAGCGATTTTGAATGCCCTCTTGAGCAGTCAAGTTGTTGTTCATCAGTTCAGAGTATGTAGGCGGTCTCTTTACCTTGGTTTTTTTACTGCCAAAGAGTCCTCCTATTAAAGCACCTACACCCATTCCAATTGGACCAAATGCGGCTCCTGCCATCGCACCAGACATTGCACCCGATGCGGCTCCGCTTGCTCCACCACCTATTGAATCATATTCAGCCATAAATTAATGAAAAACTAGAATGTCTACATTACCATCGGATGACCCGCCAGAACTGGAGAATATTCTATATTGTATTTGAACAAAAAAATCGGCACTTGTTCTTACTCCAATAGTTCCAACAGAATTTACAGCATTACCACCCCATTGGTCAGTAAGTGCTGAAACAACATAATCTGCATCTGGCATTGGTGTTGTAAATGTAATCTTGTAGTATCCAGCACCAAGTCGGGTAATTGAGCAATTGAATGGTGTTCTTCTTTGGACTAAGTTTGTGCCATCCCAAGTCCAAGAGCCGCTTGCCTTGAGAGATGGAGCAGGATTGCCTAAGACAGTAAGCGAACCATTTACTACAAGGTCTCCTTCTATTGTTGCGTCTCCATCAACGCTAAGTTCAGCATCAGTAGTAGAGCCAGCAGAATTAATAATATCAACCTTTCCTGTAACACTAAGTGTGGCTCTCCCACTTGTTGAATACGCAGGATTATAAATTGAGAAATTTCTTGTAGCAAATGACACATCATCCAAATAACTTGAGCCAGTAGGCGGAGCCCCAGTATAAGCACTATATCCAAATCTCATTTGAGGATAAGCACCGCTAACAACAAAATTAGTCCCTCTTGTGTCAAGTACTGGGTGTACTACTCCAGAAACGACAGGAGCAAGAATAAGATTATCTATTTGTGCCGTATCAACGGAAAGGTCATTAACATTGATTTCGTCAGAATTGATGGTGTTTGTGAACTGCAACTTGGTCTGCTTAAAAAGACTTCCAGCCTTACCAATCAAAAGTAGGTCTGTGTCTGCGGTTGTAGGGTTAGAAGTCTGTTCAGCAATAGCACCACCCTGTAACTGTGCGTTGTTGACATGTTGATTAAGGTTTCCAGCAGTAACAAGTGAGTTTGCTCCTGTGGATGTATAATTAAATCCTGCTGATATTTGTGGCATTTTTAATCTTTGTTTTTAGTTGTTCTTCCGATTTGAGTTGCTTCTACGACAACAGACTTGATTATAGGTCTTCCAGAAAGAGTAGTTAGTTCTACATCGAGACCTACCGCTATTTTTCTGACAGGAAATATGCGAGTCTTGTCTTCCATTGATGTTGTTGACGCTATATCAAGAACAGATGTCGTATCTGGGTTATATGTTTTAATAGATGTCTGAACAGCACCAACAGATGAAAAATCAAGGTCTGTCGAGATTGATGTGAATCTCTTGTCCTGTAGTGTATTAAACATGAACCTTCTTGTCAAGGCATATCCTCTTATTGTCGTGTATTGATACACGCTTGGCTCAAGATAGAAGTCCAATGGTATACCTTCTGGTATTTCTGGACTGTCAACAGAAGCAGGAATATATGGATAAGTAGCAAATGATGGTGCAGAAGTTATATCTCCATACTCATCGTTTTCTGTTTCTTCAGAAAGATATATACCATTGTTCCTTGTCCAGAACATCATCCTATTGACTGTGCCATTAGTGCCGCTCTTAGCAATGACAATACCATCAGCATTAAATGAGGTTGGGTATGTATCAACTGACTCCCACATCTGGTTTGTCAAGTTATACACAAGGACATGGCTATTGTAGAAGTTGTTGTCAAGAGGTACTGCCAAGTAATACCTGCCATTGTAAACTGTCGCTACAGCCTTGTGAACATAGGTCTGGTTAATTCTGTCTATGTACTTCTGTATCTGGGTTGACATAGGAGCCGTGTTTGCGAGCAGGTTGGCATCCAACTGCGGCTCAAGCCTATATACCCCTCTCTTAGACAGGAAGAACACATATCCAGACACATTGGCAATGCTGTTCTTAGCGAGACATCCTATGTCGAATGTCAAAGACCTAACATACGAATCAGCCAACACTATGTCTGGCGTTGAAGTATTGTCTGCAAACTTTGCCGAGTATATGCTATTGCTTTTAAAGACAAGAATTTCGTCTCTAGTCCAAGGGTGAAAACCTATGATGTTTTGCTCATCTCCTTGGTTTATTGTCAACGCTTGTATGGTTAAGTCAAAAACCCAGTTGCCATTGGCATCTGGAAGATAGTCAGAAACTGCTATTTCATCCTTGCTATACTTGCAATATATTCTGTTTTTGTGATATATGGCTGTGCTAGTAGGAGGAAAATCGCACGATGTAGGAGTAGTTCCTCCGAGTTGAGTTCCGTCAATAACCCCCTGCTTTACTATGTCTAGATTTGACCCATCAAAAACAAGTACTGGCTTTGCCACCTGCACGACATATCCGCTGTCAGCACCATTGTGTGCGGAAGGAAGCACATATGTGAATTCAGTAGATGATGGTACTGTGCTTACGACAAAGTTGCTTGATGGCGTAGGTCCGCACCAAGCCGCATGCTGTGTCTCTATGACGAACTCATCCCCGACAGCCAGACCATGCGGAAGAAGCGTCTTAACGCCTATTCTTGTGGATGTGATATTATAAGCCTTTGCTGATGTGCTTGGGCTTGCCGCTTCAAAGTATTTAGTAGCCTCTCCTCTAAGTATATACAACTTATTGCTTGCTTGTAATACCTGTATCGGTCCGTTTATTGACTTTCTTCCAGCAGGAAATGGGAATCTTGTTCCTATAGATTCAGCAATAGGGTCAAATAATGTAAGATAGTTCTGGTCATCATTTGGATGATAAGAAACCAACGCAATCTTTTCGACTCCGTTTGAATCAACATATCCCCCAGCACCTATGACATTGCCTACATTTGTGGCATCCGCTGGAGTGAGCAAACGCTCGATGCCCTTGCGAACCTGTAAAGTCTGCAAATCAAGGCGGATGTTTCTTCCGTCTTGAAGTATACCCTCCTTGAGAGTCGCTGGATTTGCTCTAGTATCTATGCCTATAAACCCAGCGTCACCATCAACTGAACGCTGTAGGTTTGGCATTAGGATTTAAAGATAGCGTAGTATATGCCGCTCAACTTGTCAGACCATCTGACACCGACATAAAGACCGCCAAGAAAAGCGATTGATGATAAAATAACAGTAATCATATTATGTATAGTACCAAGAGTTAGCACCAATCTTGACTAGATGAGTGACTCTATTTGGTAAAGAACCTCCAGAACCTCCGTTAAGAGAAGGAGCCCCAGCACTACCTTGATTGATTCCGTTAGCAGTATCATCAGAAAGAACAATTATGACAGTACCTACTGGAAAATTAACTGTGCCATCATCTTGAACTTGCAAGGAAATAGGTGTTCCACCGCCATTTAAAAACACTATGTTATTAGCATCAGATAACTGAGGGTTATAATTAGATGTAACTGTATTAACACTCTTTGCACCAGTTGAAAGTGTTGTTGAGTTTGGGAATGTTATAGCAGTAGCAGAAATAGTAATCCCAGAGCCAGAACCATCCTGCATACGCAGAGTATTAGCCGTAGAGTCGTACTTGAATGAGTAAAACCCAGAACCCATCGAGTAACCATTGAAATTACCTGTGAGGTCTATGTTGGTAACAGAAAGAGTAGGAACTGTGAATGAAGTCCAAGCCGCATTCTGTCTGGCATAGAGATTGCCGTCAGAAGGAGCATCAGAGATGCCACCACCACCGCCACCTGTAGCAACAGCCCAAGCCGCATTTTTACGGACATACTCAGAGCCATCAGAAGGAGCATCCGTCAAATATGAACTCATAGCAGAGATTGTCTGATATGTGCTACTAGCCGCAGATGTGGTCAAATATGAAGTCATACCAGAGATTGTCTGGTAAGTGCTAGATGCAGAAGATGTGGTTAAATAACCGCTGATAGAAGCACCAGCAGGAATGGTCACAGTACCAGTAAAGGTAGGACTGGCTTTTGGTGCGTAAGTAGTTGATGCCGCAGAGGTTGTTAAATAGGACAGGCCAGTAATATAACTGACTGTCGTAAACGGATTAGCCGATGTAGGGCTAGAACCGCTGGTAATAGCACCCAACTGCTGGGTGCTTATCTCGTTACCAACCTCGACAACATTGGTCGGAATCTGGAATCCGACAGAAACATTGATACTCATTACACTTCAGAGTAAGCAACATGGATAAGAGTTCCAGCGGCTGTCGCAAAGGCACGAACTGGTCCATTGTAGTTATCAAGCGAAATGTTTGACAGAGGCGGGACGATAATCCCATTTGAACCATTTGAATCGAAAATAACCTCAATCGAAGCAGTTGCTGATTTGTTCTGTATTAAGACGATAACTCTTCTCGATGAGGTGGCGTTAGCCGCCAAAACTTGAGTGATAGCCGTACCAATCGTACTGTCCGCATGGACAAACGACTTCAGAATCGGTGATGATAATGATATTGATGACATGTTAGTATGATTTTATGAATTTATATCTTGGGTACTGTCCTTGTTGTCTGATGATTTTGTCGATTTCCTCATCCAAGAACGCCTTGGCTTCAGCCTCTGCGACATTGGCAGACTCTATCTGACCCTCAGACCTAAGGTAGTCAGCATAGATTGCCCTAGAAAGGTATGGTCCGAATATATACGGAAGCCTAATCTTTGTCCAATTGGAAGTCGATGTTTCTGGATTTGCGTTGGTGTTTGTTGCCAAGCACTCGTAGAAGTTAGCCGTGTAGTTCTTGCCGCTAACAGGCTGTAGGCTTCCGCTGTTTGAACTGGAATCAAAGTATACCTGCGACCCAGCATAATAGGTTGTCGTAGAATCCCAAGGGTTTCCGTTCAACTCTGGCGGTCTAGTCCTGTACTCGACATAAACTCCGTCAGTATACTCACGCAGAAGAATCAACCGCTCCTCCGTATCGCTAACAAGGATATGGAATGGGATTGACAACGCTCTGGTTGTGGCGAGCGGGTTCTTATCCCAAACGCCTAAAATTTCGCCAGCATCCGCTGGCTTGGTGACATAGGTAACGCTGTTAGCGTCCGTGGTGGTAGTTGCCAGAACATATCTGACAATATCTGGGAATCTGTCGTATTCCCACGCATAACGCAATCTGGCAGACGCAAAGTCTCGCATCTGTCTGAATGTTTGCACATTAAATTCGTCCCTGTCTAGTCCGCAAAGTTGTATTGCGTCCGTAAGGATTCTGTTGAAGTCAACAGTTCTCATGTAATGAAACCATCAGCCGTAAAGACGGCTCCTCTAACAACTGTTTTTTTGGCGTAGTTGTTGACCGCCACCGCTGGATTGTCTCTCTTGAATTCCTTGAGGAACTGCTTGTCATCCCAGCACTCATACCCAAGACGCTGACCCCAATAGTGGTAAGCATCGAGAGGTATTCTTGCAGAAAGAGAGCCAAGGCCGTCTATCGTATTGACTTCATTCCTATAGCCAAAACTGGCGAGTTCTTTCGCCTTGATAGCCGCCTTGACCTCGTTTAATCTCCATCCGTTGACGAGTTCCCTCTCCATCTCCTTGCGGAGATGGGAGGGTATACTGTCAGCCAATGACTGGAACATGTCATCAGCCATATCCGCTTAGGAGGCGTAGTCGAACTTACCAAACGCCAGCGGGTTCTTCACGCAGAGTGAAGCGATGGCGTTGATGAGGCGAGCAGGGCCACCACCATTGTCGGTGAGTTCCTTGATGCCAGCAACGGAACCGCCATAGCGGATTTCGATGAGGTCCATAGGAATCACATAACCGCAGAAGTTGTTCTTGAGGAACAGCGATGGGTGCAGACGAATCTGACCGAAATCGCCCTCAAAGATGTCCACGGACGAGATGTACGAGGCATCTGAGGCATCACGATTGATGGTGCGGATTTGAGCCTGTGACTCAGCACCACCAGTTGAGCGGTTGGTGTAGAGGAGGTTCGTGAACTGTCTCTTCAGTTGAGGACCGACAATCGCATCATACGAGCGGAACTGACCAGTCTGCTGGTAGATGGAGGTGAGGATGTCTTGGACTGTGATTTCCGTCAGAGTCGAGGAAGCAGTCGTTGACTCAACAGTAGCGGTGGCGTTACCAACGCATGAGGAGGCAGGAGTGAGGAACGCAGTCGGGACATCGAGGTAGTTGTCGTTACCGACAGCACCACCAGTTGTCTTGACTGGGCGAATCCATGAGTCGAGACCACGGCTGACATAACCCTGCGTAGAGCCGTTGTCGGTCTTTGGCAGGTTGGAAGACGCAAAGGTTCTTTCCATGTCACGCTTGAGCATGGTCATGCCCTTTGAGATGTTGTTAGCCAGTTCGTCCTTCACACCAGCGGTAACAGCGATGTCGATGGTCAGCGGGGACACACGGACAGTCTTGCGGAACTCTTGGATGTGATT
>Ga0222712_10001515_pt1 | contig 28482 bp, 15 predicted proteins | sample C33_657DmetaG_FD_165043 | JGI IMG/M metagenome (GOLD analysis project Ga0222712, IMG submission 165043) | Estuarine water microbial communities from San Francisco Bay, California, United States - C33_657D | ecosystem: Environmental > Aquatic > Marine > Unclassified | place: USA: California... | reverse complement strand
TCACCTTGTCACTTGGAGCGATTCCATTTCTCCCCAATCCTAAAACAGATGAAGGCAAAATGGAGACACCTGCCAACCCTGCCAATGCCACACTGCTTTTCCTTAAAAATTCACTTCTTTTCATTTAATTTATTTTTCTGTTGTATTATACAATAATCATTTAACCCTCATCACCATCAAGTGTAAAAATATTTTTTATAGGATGATTATTTTTTTTGTCATCCGTATATCATCAGAGGAGGCGCCAATCATCAATGTATACACTCCCTTCGGATGTACAAAGGCTGAAATGGATTTATCCCAATAACGCAAGCTTTTTAGAGCAATATCAATCTTCACATTTTCCTTACCATCATGCTTAATATTTAGACGCTTAAAAGCTTTTAGTTCTTTTATAGGCATTGAACTATTTCTTTCAGGTAACTGAATATATACTTGGGCAACTTCATCACCGTCAAGATGGCCTGCATTTTTTAATGCAAATCCAATATGCAGGGTATCATCCTTTTGTTGAATATCAAGATTGCTGTATTCGAATGTTGAATAACTCAATCCAAATCCAAACGCATACAGGGGCTTTCCCCTGAAGTACTGATATGTCCTCCCTTTGGATATATCATAGTCACTCATGTCCGGTAATTCTGCGATGCTGTTATAATAAGTGATGGGTAACCTTCCGGCAGGATTATAATCACCAAACAACACATCTGCTACTGCATTTCCACCCTGTTCTCCAGGATACCAGGCGTTGATAATGGCCGGAATATTGTTGTTGATCCATTCGATTGACATCGAATTTCCAGCCTCAAGTACCACGACCGATTTAGGATTTGCCTTGTATATTTCCTGTATGAAGATTTCCTGATCAATGGAAAGTTTTATGTCTACCCTATCCCCACCCTCCTGATCAAAATTCTTATTGATACCCAAAACGGCAACTACAACATCTGCTGATCGTGCAGCAGACACAGCATCTGTATAGATATCTTTTATTTCTTGATTGTTTTCAGGCGACTTCCAAAAAAGCCTGGCTACCGACTCTCTGCGATAGCTGAAATATTCAACCCTGATGTCATATTCCTTCCCTGCTTCAAAATAATAATCTGCTGTGGTTGTTTGTAAAAATTTCCTTCTCCAGGAATCAATGATTTTCTCACCATTGATATACAAGCGTGCACCATCATGCACCAAATAACCTAAACTGTACTTACCAGACAAGGCTGTCATAATTTTTCCTGTCCACCGGACAGAAAACGGTGTGCCAGGAAGAAATGCATCTGGAGGATGATTGGCTGGATCTAAATCGATGTTCTTTTCCATTCGAATTTTTGCATCACCCTTGAGCTCCATATTAGCAAAGTATTCGACTTTCAAACCACCTGGGAAAAACTCCTCTCCGACCAACGCATAGGCTTCCAATCCATTTACTGCTTCCCACGGAACATGCATCACCTGAACATCTTTGCCTAGCTTGGCTTTTATACCTTGAAGAATCGAAATGGCTTCGCCGGCAGGATTACCACTGTATGAGCCAAACTCAGTATTGTTTGCATTGATTCCAACAACAGCAATTGACTTTATCTGCTTTTTATTGAAAGGAAGTAAATGATTATCGTTCTTCAACAATACGATACTCTCCCTTGCAGCCTGTAGCGCCAATGACTGGTGTTCCCTTGAGCCGATTACTGCTGCTGATATTTTATTATATGGATTTTTTGCAGGATCATCAAACAATCCCAATTGCATCCTTGCCCTCAATACCCTGTAGACCGCGGTATCCACTTCAAACATCTTCACTTGTCCAGACTTTACTGCATTCAATAGTGGTTCTTTGAAAATATCATCACCACACTCCAAATCCAGGCCTGCTTTGATTGAAGCTACCGCTGCAGCTTGTTTGGAATTGACAAAATGATGCGCGTCAAATAAATGATTTGGACCACCACAATCTGAAACAACATAGCCTTGAAAACCCCAAGCTTTTCGAAGTACATCATCAATCAGGAATTTATTTGCACCGGCGGGTACGTCATTCACTGCATTATAAGATGTCATGATAGATGCTGCCTTCCCTTCAACTATACAAGCTTCAAAAGCGGGCAAATAATATTCCCTTAAATACCGCATTGGAACAACTGCATTGTTTGCAAAACGATTCGTCTCCTGATTATACACCGCAAAATGTTTAGGAGTAGCAACCGTTTTCAAATAACGGGGATCATTTCCTTGCAAACCCCTCACAAACTGAACTCCCATTGTACCTGACAAAAATGGATCCTCGCCATAACTTTCCTGGGTACGTCCCCAGCGAGGATCACGGGCCATGTTAACCACCGGCGTCCAAAAGGTCAGCAAGTCATTGAACTTCAATTGCTGTTTGGCACCACGATCCAGCATGTTCCATTTTGCCCTGGCCTCGTCTGAAATCGCTGTTGCAATGGCATGCATCAATGGTGCGTCCCATGTGCTAGCAAGGCCAATAGCCTGTGGAAAAACAGTAAAATTCCCAGGCCTTACAACACCATGCAGGGCTTCGTTGCCATGATAATATTTATCGATGTCAAGCCTGGGTATGCTTTCTGAACTGGCAACCAATAAACCGATTTTTTCTTCCACGGAGAGTCGATTGATAAGATCAGTTAGCCTTACAGCTTCTGACAATGTCTCATTCCTAAAATCAGGCATCCCTTGTGAAGAGACTGTTGTACATAAAAGTAAAAGAATACAGCTCTGTATAACCAATCGATATGATGATGATGATATTTTCAAACCACCTTATTAATTATAATTCGTTTTCAGTACTGCTTTCTCTTCACCCACTGGAATCTTCAATTTCAACAATTTTACATCTGATGTATTGTTCAGGTGAAATATGGGCATTTCCTTCACAGAAGAGATTTTGATATCAGCAATCGTGGATGAACTGACATCATCCATGACAATAGCAGGTCTGAAATCATCTTCCCGAAAACTCAATGTTACATTTTTCATATTGATTCCTTGCGCATGTCGCATGTAAATACCCCATGAAGGCAACTCACCCCACATTGAAAACTCTGGGTATCCAGCTTTATTTTCTGGAATCCGGGTTATGGAATCAGGTGCAATAAATGCAATGTTTTTATCTGACCGACCACCATAAGTAATATCAATGTTTTCCAGCGTGACATCTTCTACCGGGAAACCAGGGATACCTACAAGTGAGGATGGTATCAAGTTATAAGGCAAAAACGGATGGCCATAGATATGATAATGAGAAGGCCTTCTTGGCATTTTGTCCAGACCCGGATTGAGGTGGTCTGGAGGACCTTCAAGGGGATACCCCTGGTCGGGCTTGAGCAATGGTATGTCTGCTTTTACATTGCTGATGTGAACATTCTTAAGGGTGCCTACTTTCCCATTTACATTGCGATGGCCTCTTCTGATGAAAATGGCATTTCCGGTATTGGTTGCTTTTACACCCCTGATATGAATATTTTCCAAAATTCCGCCATCAACAGATTCTAAGGCGATGGCAGAACGATAAGTATCATATACTGTTAAATTTCTGACCACAATATTTTTAAAACCTCCGACACTGGCAGTTCCCAACTTTAAACCGTTTGCACTAGAACGAACAATGCAACTATCGATAAAGATATTCTCACAAAGAAATCTTGCATCTTCAGATTTTAAACAAATGGCATCATCAGAAGAATTGATGAAACAATTGGTGATCCTGACATTTTTACTATCTGTAATGTCAAGGCCGTCATTGTTCCAATACGCAGTACTTTGAACCTTGATTCTATCAATGATCACATTGTCGCACTGTCGATAGTCCTGCACCCAATCGGTTGAATTTTTCAATGTAATGCCGGTTACTCTTACATTTTTACAGCCAACGATATTGATATTATTGGCCCTGCCAACTCCTGGCCGTTTGAACAACCAAATTGAATCTTCCTTCAGTTCGCCACTTCTCAGTTTTTTGAAAATATCCAACATCAATTCTTGGGCTTGTCCATCAATAATTCCCTCTCCACTGATGCTTATGTCATGAACATCCCTTGCTGAAATAATAGATGGTCTTGATTTTGATTTAAGATAACCATCTGTTGTGGTTGGTCCCAGTAAGACTGCGCCCAGTTCTATGTGCAAATCCACTCCAGATTTCAGGAAAAGTGAACCTGTCATGTAGTTGCCTGCTGGCACAATCAAGCGCCCGCCGCCATTGGCGGATACCTCGTCAATCGCCTTCTGAATTGCCTCGGCATTGTTCGTTATGCCATCAGCAATCGCGCCATAATTCTTGATGTTTTGGTCTTTCAACTGAGAAAAACACAAAAGATTCATCAACAATAAAAGCAAAAATAATGGCACTGATCTCATATCATATATATTAAGATGTCTAGACAGATGGGTTACGATTTCCTCATTTTTTACTCACTTATTACTCTGCTTTGCCTCCCCCTTTTTTATAAGGACGAACGCCAACCTTAACAGACCATGCCGTATACTCTTCCAACATGGCTTTTGCCCTTGTGGCTTCCACTCCTGACAAGTCATTCATTTCGGTAGGGTCAGTTGCAAGATTATAAAGCGACCAATATGTTTCCTGAAACTCTTTTACAAGCTTCCAATTCCCTTTTCTGATGGCCTGATTTCCTTCATGCTCCCAGCAATACGTTCTCTCGGGCGATTTGCCCTTAGACCATAAATAAGACAAACTTTTTCCAGCCAGATTGGGTGACATTGCTCCCGATAATTCTAAGGCTGTAGGCATCAAATCAATTACATGTCCTATCCTGTCGCTATACCCTTTTGAAGGTTTTATTTTTGCAGGCCACTGTATGATACAAGGTGTTACAATTCCGCCCTCATGCATAAAGTGTTTGTACTTCTTGAATGGGGTATTGGATGCATTTGCCCAACTCTCGCCATAGATATGATAAGAACCACGCTCCCCTATTTTCTTTTCAGGATCACTCAACAACTTGGTATTCACTGTTTCTGCGCAGGCACCATTGTCAGATATGAAAACAATCATTGTGTTTTCATATTGTCCATTTGATTTTAATTTGTTGATGAGTCTGCCGATGTTCTGATCCATCCTGTCAATCATGGCAGCATACACAGCCATCTTTCTTGCCCATACTTTCTTATCTATCGCATTATCCCAGGCTGGAATATTTTCAGGTCTTGCTGTAAGTTGATAACGATCATTCACCAATCCCAATTGCTTCATTTTCGCAAACCTTTTTTCTCTAGTGATATCCCATCCTTGCATGTAAAGTGATTCATATTTTGCAATGTCTGGCTCAAGTGCATGTAAGGGGAAATGGGGGGCGGTATAAGCCAGGTATAAAAAGAAAGGCTTGCCTGTTTCAGATTTCTTATGTTGATCCAAATATCCAATGGCATGATCTGTAAACGCATCCGTCATGTAATGCCCTTCCTTGGAAATTTCGTAATCCTTGTCATCCAATACAAATCGACGTTTGTCTCTTTCTGCCGGTGTAATTTCAAAAAAACTGGAAGCTCCAGAAATCAATCCATAGTATCGATCAAATCCATGCTTCAACGGCCAATGTTCAGGCCTTTCACCTACATGCCATTTTCCTGACATATAGGTACTGTAACCGACTTTTTTCAACTCTTCCGCTATGGTTGGAAAACTGTCATTCAGAAATCCCTGGTATGGGCCATATTCTATTGGCGCTTTTGAAAGTCCAACCATTCCCCCCATCCCTACGGTATGTGGATATTGCCCTGTCAATAGAGAAGCACGTGTTGGACAACATCGGGAATTGTTATAGAATTTTTTAAGCTTTATTCCATTTGCAGCAAGTTGATCAATGTTGGGTGTACTTACTTCCCCACCATAACAACCCAGATCAGAATAACCCAAATCATCTGCCATGATATAGATGATATTGGGTCTTGGATCAACAGGAATCTTTTTATGAGATGGAAACAATATGAATGATACAATCAATAAAACACCCAAACCCAATACCGATATGGATCTTTTGCTTAAGCTGCGAAATGCAGTCTGAATCAACTTTACGCCTTTCATTTTTTTATTTTTTCAACTTGATGACCTCAGACCCTGCCAGAAGGAATGCGCCAGCTCCGTATGATTCCCAGCTCTCAGCATTGAAATTCCTGCGTGGATCCGCACCAATGGGTTGTACCCATCCCACTTTACCTTCTGCGGTAAGCAAAGCGTTAAGTCCAACCCAGGCCGCTTTCACCGCTGGAAGAAATGTTTTCTTGTCCAAAATCTTGTTGTTCAAGCCCCATGCCATTGCATAACAATAAAATGCAGATCCACTGCCCTCACCACCTGCATAAGCAGCTGGATCCAACAAGCTCGTTCTCCAAAGTCCGTCTTCCTGTTGCAAAGACAATATACGCACTGACATATCCTTGAAGAGGTTGATGTAAAACACTCGGGTTGGGTGATCAGTTGGCATTTCTTTCAACAACCGAACCAGGCCAGCCATTACCCATCCGTTCCCGCGAGACCAAAAAACTTTTTTTCCATTGGATTCCCTTTTTCCATTACCGTTGGCATCTATAAGATAGGATGCATCCCGCGCAAAGAGCTTTTCCTCATTGTTGTACAACAATCGATAGCATTGCATGAAAAGTGTATCGGATAAAACGAGATATGATGGATCATTCAATGTCTTGGAAAGTTTTGCCAAGGCCGGAGGAGCCATGAACAAAGCATCACACCACCACCAGGTGATGCCATGTCTTTTGATTTCACCTCCTGGAACAAGGGCCAGTTTTTTGATGGAATCAATGCTTGCCTTGAGCATCAACTCTTTTTTGTTGATACGAAACAAGTCGATATAGGTTTGGGTGATGGCAATATCATCTGCATGATCATATCGCTTGCCTGGGAGCCAGTTGTTGCGTTCGCCAATGGTCATCAATGAGTCCAGGAGTACTGAAGATTTCGTTGTTTCATAGGCAGCAAAAACGCCTGCATAAAATGCTGCATTTGTCCACGTGTTTTCAGGCTTTCCGTTGGAATGCTTAAACTGCCAATCAGAAACCTTAAGCATATTGGACTTGATGTTAGATGCCTTGAATATATCAGGCGTCTGGGCAATGGATATATTTGCCAGAAAAAAAAGACAAATGGATAAGATTGTTTTTAAGGTTGTTTGTTTAAGGTTGAACATGTTGAATATTTAAAAAAATGAAAACTTAATTATGAATGAAAGCCGGGTTGTACTTACCCCTTTCCTTGAACCCGTCAAAAGATTTCATGGCACCAAACCTTGGATAACTTTCAAAGACATCACCTTTTCCTTCTTCACGAGGATCGCCCTGTGTTTTTAATTTTGCTTCAAGCATTCTTTTCAATGATGATTTGACGGATGCCATTTTTTTATCTTGAGCCAAATCCTTGAGACAATAAGGATCTTTTACGATATCATAAAGCTGTTCAGGATTCCTTTTGGCAAATCCAAGTTTGAAGAGATCGGGACAAGATGCCTGTTCCTTGATCATGTGCTTTTTAGTTGGCGAAGCATCTATATCCTCATATCCTTCAACTGTTTTTTCTTCTGATTTTCCATCTGCATTGATTTGCTTATTGGATGCGGGATCCCCTGCAGGCCAACGATCAGGTGTATAGTTCTTAATGTATAAATATTGTTGTGTTCGGATGGCCCTGGCCGGATATCCAAGGTTGTCTGGGCGTGCATGAGTATGCCTCTCCCTTCCTGTCATTACATAAGACCTGGATGCATCTACCATGCCTGAAGCCGTGGATTGAAGAATCGGCATCAAGGATTTACCTGTTATACCATCGAAATGCTTGACACCTGCGAGATCGAGCACAGTTGGCGCGAGATCAATCATGGATACAAGATCAGTTACTTTTCGGGATGAACCTTTGATTGATGGACCGCAGATGGCCAACGGTATGTGTGTACCATATTCCTGCAAATTTGCTTTGGCATATGGGAATGCCATGCCATTGTCAGCCGTTACAATGATGATGGTATTGTCCAACTCACCGCGTTTCTCAAGCAATTTGATCATTGACCCCAATTGCTTATCAAACCAACCTATTTCCAAAGCGTAATCCAACATATCACTTTTCACCAAATCATTGTTGGGCAAAAACTTTGGCACTGTGGAATCGGTAGCCCTAAGTCCAGCCTTTATACCAGAACCAGCTTCAAAAACCCTGTGTGGCTCCATTGATCCAAACCAGAAGAAAAAGGGTTGGTTGGCAGGCTTGTCATTCAGGAAGTCTCCAAAATTTGAAGCATAATCTGTATTTACAATTCCCCTTGTGGGAACCTGATCAAATTTCCGTTTGTTGTACGCTGGCCCAACTGGATTGCGCTCCCACCCTGCGTCTTCAAAATTTCCCGGATCCCAGGCTTTTCCTGTAAAACCAATAAAATATCCAGCCGACTCCAATTCATCGGTAAATACCGGAAATTTTTTCGGGAAATAACTGGAATGGGTACCTGCTTCTTCCAGTTGCCAAATATTTTTTCCTGTTAGCATTGCTGCTCTGGATGGACTACACTGTGGGGCAGCAACAAAAGCATTTGTAAACATGATTCCCCGCTTTGCCACTTCATCAAAATAAGGCGTTTTGAAAATATCCTGCCCCAACGCAGAAACATGTGCAAAAGACTGGTCATCGGCAATGGCAAAAAGGATATTGGGTGGGCGATTTATTGTCTTTGGGATTGGAGGATACAACAAATGATTACTTGTGAATACAAATGAAACCAATACGATTGCCAAAAGAAAAATTACTCTTTTCACATACTTAAATTTTATTGAAAGTTTTTTTTCAATACCTGCTCAAGATCCAATAGAGGTTTTGGGATGGAAGATTGTCTCTCAATCAATTCAGGTTTAAGTACTTTATTGATTGGGGTCTCTTGGTCTATATTCTTTTCAATCAAACGCAACAAGAGTTCAATGGTCTCTACAGCAATTTGATGTATGGGCTGTGAAGCTACCGTGATGGAGGGAGTAAAAAGCCTGAAAAGATCATTGTCATCAAAACTCACTACTGCCAGGTCATCAGGTATTGATCTCCCCAAATGTTTCAATGCCTCTATACCATGAACGCCAAGATAGTTGGTCGAAAAAAACAATGCTTCAAGGTTGATATTTTCCTTAACAAAAGACATGATGGAAGCAATGATTGTTTCTGCTGAATCATCAAATTTTACTTTCAATACAAGTTCATGCCTACTTTGTTTTGTAGATGCATCCATCGCAGCCAAATAGCCGCTCTCCCTTTCAGTCATTTGAGACATATCACTGTGAATAGTCACAAATCCGATATTCTGGTAGCCATTGTTGAGCAAATGACAGGTAAGATCAAATGCACCCTTAAAATTATCGAGCACTACTGCATTGGCAGACAGGTCAGGGACAGTTCTATCCAGCAACACGTAAGGAATATCATCATTCTTGAGCTTCTCCAATTCCTGTTTAATATCTTTTGTTGGTGTGATGATCATTCCATCAACTGAACTATCGCGCATTTTTCTGATCAACGCCTTTGCTGTTTTAGGATTATTGTCGGTACTGCTCAAAAAAACATTGTATCCTCTTTTCGAAGCCTCCAAATCAACAACTTTGGCAATATTGCCAAAGAAGTAGTTTCCAAGATCTTCAACAATCAATCCTATGGTATGGGATTTTCCAGTTCGAAGCAACCTGGCTGCATTGTTAGGGCTATAATCCCGCTTTTTGATCAGTTCCAATACTTTGCTGGATGTTGCTTCACTGATACCCATTTCTTCACTCTTGCCATTGATTACAAACGATACTGTTGTAATCGAAAGTTCAAGCTCCTTGGCAATATCTTTAATGGAAACTTTTCTTGTCATTGTAGCAAAATCAGATTCATGGTAAAATACTTCAGAATGTTGAATAGATCAATCCTTGGCACCCCATTTTTTATTGGCTGATGACCCCATCTGTAGTATCAAACTTCCACCCTTGATCATGGCAGCATGATCGAAGAAGGGTTTTGATATTAGAACACCATTCAACATTGCAGACTGTATGTAAATATTACCAGGTACGTTATTTTTGGCTTCTATCACAAATTGCTTGCCGGGATAATATTTTTCATTTAAGTTAATGGTAATCTTTCTGAAAATAGGACTTGTGATTTCATAAAAAGGTTTCTCAGATGTTCCCCCATCCGTTGAAAAAAGTCCAATTTTCAGCAACACCGCCAATGACCCCATCAAACCCTGATCTTCATCTCCACTGTATCCTTTTTGCGGGGAGATGCCGCTGTACACTGAATCAATGAGCTGCCTGGTCCAGTACTGGGTCAGCCATGGTTTACCAGCATAATTGAAGAGGAAAGGTGTCTGCATACAGGGCTGATTGCCATAGTTGATGTAAACCCTGCGTTGGGCTTCTCTTTCGGGTGGATTTTCAGATTTACCAGAAACAAAACCATGTTTTCGTGCTTCAGTGAAAGCAAAGTTGAGTTTATCTGTAAACTTGTCTTTGCCACCATGAAGAGCAATCAAGCCAGGAACATCGTGGGGAACGAACCAGCTGTACTGTGCAGCATTGCCCTCATTGAAACCGTGCTCATATTGAAGAATATCAATCGGGTCAGCCCATTTACCATTCCTGTCTTTTGCCAACATCCAACCAATTTCCTTGTTGAATACATTTTTGTAATTGTCTGAACGTTGCATGAACAAATCATAATCACCCTTTTTGTTCAATACTTTTGCAATCTGTGCCATTGCAAAATCCTGGTAAGCATATTCAAGTGTCTGCGCAGCTCCATCCTGATGAAAGCCATATTTGATGGGATGTAGCGGATGCGGAACATAACCCATTGAAATATACTCTTCAATTCCACCACCCTTGAAGGTCTTGTGTTCATAGCCTGCCTTGCTCATCATCCCGCCAGGAAAGTGATCCTTGCGCATGCCTTCATAGGCTTTGGAAATATCAAAACCCCTTATACCTTTTAGATATGCACTGACAATGAAAGGTGTAGTTGTAGCACCCGTCATCACATATGTATAATTGCCTCCTGACGGACCACGCGGAATCAATCCACCGTCATCATACATTTTTAACATGGAGTTGATGAACTCTTCTGTAACCTCAGGATACACAAGGTGCCATAATGTATTGAGTGACCACTGTGCTCCCCAATAAGAATCAGAATTGTACATTTTGTATTGGGGCCTCCCATCAGTTCCCAGGGGAATGTTGCGTGCAATTGGAGATGCTCCTGTGTTGTCAATGTAAGATCCGCTCACATCACTCACTATTCTTCTCCCTTGCAAGGCATGAAACAGGTCTGTGTAAAAACGACGTTGCTCTGTATTGGTACCACCTTCAACTTCTATCCTTCCCAACCAATTGTCCCACTCCTTTGCAGATTCCCGGACCACCTTTGAAAAATCCCAGTGGGGTAATTCTGCATTCAAGTTTTTCTTTGCTTCGTCTATGCTCACATAAGAGATGGCTACTTTCATCATCCTTACATCGTTGTCATTCGTTTTAAAGCGAACAAAGGCTCCAGTGTGAGCTCCTACAATTTCTTTTGCAACATTGATGATGTTACCATCTTTCCATCCTCCAAATTGTTGAAATGGCTTGTCAAATTGAGCAACAAAATAAACTGTAATTGGTTTTGGTCTTCTGATGGTTGCAGCCATGACAACTTCACCCACAATTTGATTGTTTGAAACCAGAGTGACTTTTGCTTGCTGGGTTTCTGATGATCCCAAAACAGTTGTGAAATCAAAATGAATGAAACTTGAATCAGATTTCGGGAAAGTATATCGATGAAAACCAACCCTTGTTGTAGATGTCAACTCTGCAGTAACACCATAGGTATTCAATTTGATTTTGTGATACCCGGGTTTTGCAACCTCATTTTGGTGAGAATAGGTTGAGCCATACACGTCAGACCCTAAGTGTCCTTTAAATGTACCAGTAGTTGGCAATACCGGAATTCCTGACAACTCCCAGCAATGAATATGGCTGAAACACCTGATGGTATCTTCGTTGTATTTATACCCGGTATTCCAAACACCTTTGAGGTTCATGTCTGGGCTGAGATTGACCATGCCAAAGGGTCGTGTGGCTGAACTGAAATAGAAAAATCTTGAGTTGGCTGCATCAACCATCACCTCTACCAAATCAGACTTGGAAATTTTGGGTTTGGCAGTTTGTGATAAAACAATGTTGCATGAAACAACAAAAAAAGATAGAGTGAGCAGGAATGATTTTATCCGCATGTTAAAGGGGATTGTTAATGTGAGGGGCAAAGTAAAATGCCAGGCATCCATCAATGATGAAACCTGGCATTTTATATTCAATAACAGAGATCAATATCCAGGATTCTGTTCTATTCTAGGACTAGAATTGTCAAGCATACCCTGTGGAATTGGCCTTAAAAGGTGTTTGGTAGCGATTTGTGCCACACCAGCCCTTCCCCATGATGTCCATCCATTGAACTTTGTAGCACGCTCAATCAGTTTTCCAGTGCGCTTCAGTTGATACCAACGTTCGTTGCCTTCCCCAAGAAATTCACGGCCATACTCATCCAAGATCATGTCAATATTGATGTTGGAAGGTGTTGCACGATAACTTGTAAGATTGGTCAAAGGATCCAATACATTTCCGGGATTGGTTGCGCATTTCGGTAACTTTCCAACATTGGCACCAAGTGCCCTGTCCAAAACTTTGTTGTAATAAACGTCAGCTGTTCCCAATTTTGCTCCTGTAGCACCCTTCACAATGGCCTCAGCAGCCATCAGGTAAAGTTCGGCAGAACGGAACAATGGATCATTGAATGTTGAGTAGCCATCACCATAAGTGATACCTGGCTGCCAGAACTTCCAAAACATAGGACCTCCCCATGCCATTGCATCATTGATTTGTTGCGTTGGTGAAGTGATTTTACCCAGCCAAAAAAGATCAACAACGTTTTGAACCGCATATTTCTTTGTTCCACCAGGAATATTGACACCAAGTTGTGCATTGGATGTCATGGGCACATTCCAAGGCAGTACAATGGCGGTTGTATCGCTAATGGCGTAAGAAAGTGTAAGATTTTGTGGATAAGGCTTGTTGGCAGACAAAGAAACTGAACCTGCAATGGTTGCATACACTACACTGTTGAAAGTACCCTCGTATCGAACATCCATTTGAGGATCAAACAACCTGTATGCACCCCAGGTGACATTGTGGGATGGAAGAAACCTATTGTAAGTAGCTGTCCTTGATTCTTGCGCAACAGCGTTGGGACCGCCACTAAATCTGCCATGGAGGTCATTCCCTATTGTTCCGGTGGAAGTACTCAGGTTGGCATCGCCATTGTATGCAGTACCAGTACCGTTGGCATATTGAACAGCAAAAATGACCTCCTTGCTTGCATTGGCAACTAAAACTGAACTGGCAGCTGTAGCAGTTTCTTTTTTGGGATTCTTGTTGTGAATTGGCCAAAGGTTGTTCCAGTTGGCTTCCATAGGATACAATCCTGATGAAATCAGATTATCGCAAAGCGACAATGCACTGGTAAAGTCTGCACTTGTTCCACCAAGAGAATTGTTGAAATTCCAACCTCTTGTTAAGTAAACCCGTGCAAGTAAAAACTGTGCGGCACCTTTGGTGACCCTACCAGCATCTTTTTGGGCAACAGGTAATTTTACAATAGCATCATTAAGATCGTTGATAATTTGTGTGTACACATCTTTGGCGGCAGTCTTTTTTACAACAAGGCTTCCAGTGGTTGTCTCAGTAAGTGGCATGGGAATATCACCCCATTGTTGTACAGCCCAGAAGAAAGAAAGAGAGCGAAGAAATTTTGCTTCTCCAATCCTTACATTTTTTACTGAATCTACCATACCGCTTACATCTGCAGCACGGGTGACTGCAGCATTGCATCTGTTTACCTCCCTGTATAGCAAATCCCAAAGGGATTGGAGTTCACCAAGGGATGAGTTGAGACTGATGTCGTAAGAATCATAAGGACTTCCGGATTGTGTTGTTAATGTTGGAAACAATAATGTTCCAGTCCAGCCACTTGCGGAAAAAAGATCAGTGCCATTTAGTGTAGGCACGCGCTGTTGCGTAATATCCCTCAACAATGGATAACATGCATTCACAAGGCTTTCATATCCTGTAGCCGTTGTATAGAAATTATCAGTAGTACGATTGGATGGATTGTATTCATCAAGGAATGACTTCTTGCATCCGCCCAAGACCAATCCAAGAATGACAAATAAGAAAATATAGCGTATCAAATTATTATTTTTCATGACTATTTTTTTAGGATTGATATTTAGAACCCAATGTTTAAACCAACTGCATAAGTCAGGTTTGGTACATCGTCAATATAGGTATTTGAGTTGTATTCTGGATCCATCCCATTGTATTTTGTCCAATAGTTAGGATTGATAACCTGCATATAAATTCTCATTCTTTCAATTTTCCTTTTGTCCAATATACTTTTGGGAACAGTATATCCTACAGTAACATCAGACAACCTCACAAAACTTGCATCTTCATAGCTTCTAGCACCGCGATAAGGCTGTGCAACTCCAGGACCATAAAAATCGTTGGTTGGATTGTTTTTGGTCCAATAGTTCATGTAAATCTTGTTGTATCGGCCACCAGTGTATTCACCCATTGTTCCATCCAACATACCATTTTTATACATGGTTCCATTTCTGTAATAAAAAAGAAAGGAAAGATCCAGGTTTTTATAGCTAACCCTGTTGGTCATACCCATGGTAAAATTAGGAAGCTGCGTACCCAACCACATCCTGTCATCCTTTCCGGTTGAATTAGAAATCACACCATCCTTGTTGGTATCGGTCACCTTTACAGAACCAGGAAACTGTCCATAGGATTTTGCAGCTAGACTATCAGCAAGCTGCCAGATTCCAGCAAATTGATAATCAAAATGAGACCTTACAGGTCTTCCGACAAACAGCGCACTTCCAATTACAGAAGTTACTCCATTGGCAAGCGCTTCAATCCTGTTGATGTTTTTTGAAAAATTGATACTGGTATTCCATGAGAAATACTTGGTCTCAATATTTCTTGTATTCAACATGATCTCCAGACCCTTGTTGGATACCTTACCTACATTGGTTACAACAGATGAGAAACCTGTAGAGGTGGGAAGTGTCTGGTTAAGAATCAGGTCACGGGTATTTCTTTTATACACTTCAACAGTAGTTGAAATCCTGTTGTCAAGGAATCCCATGTTCAATCCAAGATTCAGCTCCTGGCTTCTCTCCCATCTCAGGTCCTTGTTTCCAATGGCAGCAGGAGCAAATGCAGTAACTGCAGTTGAACCGAAACTATACGATGTGGTCAACAAACCAGATTGGGTACTATAAGCTGCAACGTTGGAGTTTCCCACTTCGCCATAACTCACACGCAATTTAAGGTCGGAGAAAATATTCAAATTTTTGATAAACTTTTCATCCCCAGCCTGCCATGCAAAAGCACCAGAAGGGAAAAATGCCCAACGATTCTCTGCAGCAAGTTGTGAAGCTCCATCAGCCCTGCCGGTCAGCGTAAAGAGGTATTTATCATTGAAGGTATAATTCACCCTTCCCATATATGACTCCAGTGAATTTCTGGAAAATCCGCTGGTAGCAGTATTTGTTCCAGTTCCAAGATTATACCAAAGTGAACCAAAAGGTAGGTTCGTTGATGCAATGGTATAGTTTTCTGCATTGTTCTTGTAAGCACTTTGGAGAGCAGTGGCACTCAGCTTATGTCTGCCAGTAGACAGGTTATATGACAGTTGGTTATCTATGGTATAAGTACCCCAGCTTTTTTGAGAGTAGTTGGCCCTTGGAGGATTGGTCAACTGAGATTTTGACAGGGTATTCCTGAATTCACCATTGCGCTCATCAATTGTAGAGGCAGAAAGTGATGATTTAAATGTAAGACCTTTCAACAAAGTCAACTCGATGAATGCATTTCCCATAGGATTGGAAATGGTAGTGGTATTCTGATAAATACTCGGATCTGCATCAATCAATGGATTAGGAACTTGGTTGTCTTTGATACCCATCCAAATGGAGAGATCATTCCAAGGACCAATGGCCAAGTCATTACCTTCACTGGGATTGACGATATCCTTGTAGTAAACTACTCCTGTAGGCCTTGCTCTGTATGCAGAGCGAAGAATCTCCAAGGAGCCAGTAGGATTTGTACTGTAATTGATGTAAGCAGTAATTCCAACCCTTAACCAGTTGTTCAACCTGCTATCAACTGCTGCATTAAGCGTGTATTTTTTAAATGAAGTAGAGGCAATATTTCCATCTTCCTGGATATATCCACCTGAAAAACGATAAGTGGTACCAGCATTACCACCAGTAACAGCAACAGTTGTATTGGCAGTTGTGCTTGGTTTTGCAACCAACTTTACCCAATCTGTTGATTTTCCAGTGTTGATCATGTTCATTTCACTTGCCGTTAGTGTATTTGCAGTACCCCCATTGAGCACCACATCTGTAACGGTGGCTTGGTAAAACTGCTGGGCATTTAACAACTGTGGCAGGTGTGCAGGTTGTTTTTGACCCAAGTATGAATCAAAAGTTACTTTGGGTTTACCCGCAATACCTTTTTTTGACGTAACAATAATAACACCATTTGCACCCCTTGCTCCATAAATGGCTGTTGATGAGGCATCTTTCAATATATCTATTGATTGGATGTCCTGAGGGTTGATGTCGCGCAGCCTTGCACCAATAACTCCATCAATAACAACCAATGGCTCAGTTGCACCAGTGATGGTATTTTGTCCACGGATATCAATCGCGAAACCCTGCCCAGGCTTGTTGCTTGTTTTGGTAATGACTACTCCGGTAACCTGGCCCTGCAAAGCCTGTGTAGCATTGGCAGGATTCGCTCTGACAATATCACGTGGAGCTAGTGAGCCAACCGCTCCAGTAAGATCTTTCTTTCTAACTGATCCATATCCTACTACAACTACGTCTTCAAGTTGTTTGGAATCAGAAATCAATTTGATGGAAAGATCCGATTGATTGGAAACAGTGATTTCTTGTGATCCAAAACCGATGGAATTGATGACAAGAACAGCCTTTCCTGAAGTCGGAACATCTATGGCAAACTTACCTTCGTTATTGGTAGTCGTCCCCTTTGTTGTTCCTTTGATGGTAATACTTGCGCCTGCAATTGCAGCGCCATTTTCTCCCTGAATTGTTCCACTGATCTTCCGTGTTTGTGCAAAAGCAATGGATGCAATGATTGTTAGGAATGTGACTAAAAAAAGTCCTTTTCTCATAATGGCAGTTTTAAAACGATTTCTTAAAAGTTGATGGGCAAAATAAATAATTTCAAATATAAAATAAAGCGATTTAGATACGCATAGTTTTTATTCATCAGACTTAAAAAAGATTGATACGTATCAATCTTTTTTAAGTCTGATGTGGCAGATTATAATTATTCTAGTAGCCGGGGTTCTGGTCAATTTTGGGAAGTGTCAAATCAATCATGCCCTGTGGTATTGGCCTAAGATAATGCTTGGCCGCGATTACTGGCGATCCTGATAAACCATATCCCATCCAAGGATTGTATTTGGTTCCTCTTGAAATTAAGGTCTGTGTTCTTTTCAAATCATACCAGCGTTGACCCTCGCCCATGAACTCCCTCGCAGACTCATCCATGATCATATCAATTGTTATATTTGAAGGGGTTGCCCTGTATGAAACAACATTTGTTATTGGTTCGGTTCCTTTCTCAGGATTGGCGGCTCTGTTTGGAATTTTACCTGCATTTGCAGCGCCGAGTGCACGATCTAAAACCTTGTTGTAGTATACATCTGCAGTTCCTAATTTAGCACCAGTAGCTCCCTTTACAATTGCTTCAGCAGCCATTAGATAAAGCTCGGCCGAACGGAAAATGGGGTCATTCAGGGTTGACCAACCATCTTGAAATGGAACACTGGGTTGGAAGAATTTCCAAAACATTGGACTTGCCCAGAACATATTGTCAACAACACCAGTAGTGGGAGTCAGAGGAGCATATCCTACTATTTCACTGATATGCCCAACCGCATATTTTTTTGTACCCCCATTGACATTTAATCCACGTTCTTTGGCCAATGGCAATGGTTTATTCCATGGCAATATGATAGCAGTTGTGTCACCTATTGCGTAAGTAATATTAAGGTTTTGGGAGAATGTGTTATTTTTCAAATTGATGGTTTGAGCGACAGTAGCATAAGAAACACTGTTGAATGTTCCCTCATAACGAGTATCCAATGATGGATCAAACATACGATATGCTGCCCATGTCGGATAGTTGCGGTCTCCTTGCAATTTGGAATAAAAAATTGTAGAACCTCCAGCTTGTGCAACACCACTTGGTCCATGTCCAAACTGACTATGCATGTTGTTACCAATCAAACCTGTAGCTGGATTACTGTTACCATCCCCATAATAATATTGCGGATTTGCATACTGAACAGCAAAAATAACTTCTTTACTTGCATTTGCTGTAGCAACACCAGCAGCAATTGAAGGCTGTGCATTGGTGACTTTCTTGTCATGTATTGGCCAGAGATTGTTCCAGTTGGATTCCAATGGATAAGTTCCTGAAGCAATAAGTTCATCGCACAATGCCAATGAAGTTGTAAAGTCTGAATTGGATCCGCCCAAAGCATTATTGTAGTTCCAGCCTCTGGTCAGGTATACTTTTGCAAGAAGAAACTTGGCTGCACCTTGCGTAGCACGCCCTTGATCAGTTTGGGAAACAGGAAGTGCGGAAGCTGCGCTGTTCAAATCAGCAATGATCTGGGTATAGATATCCTTGGATGAAGATTTTGGAGCATCCAATCGACCTGAAAGTGATTCTTTGAGTGGCATTGGGACATCTCCCCATTGTTGAACAAGCCAAAAATAACTCAAGGCCCTCAAAAACTTTGCCTCTCCGACCCTAATGGTTTTTTTGGCAGGGTCCAAACCAACTACTCCATCAGCTCTGTCGACTGCGGCATTGCACCTGTTGATTTCCTTGTATAAGTCATCCCAGTAACCCTGTAATGCGCCAGTAGTAGAATTTAGCCTGATATCATACTGATCCAGTTCATTGCCAATTTGATTGGCCTGGTTGTAAAAAATACCCCCCCAGCCATTTGCACACATCATATCAGTACCTTTTACTGTCAGGTTTCTTGATTGAGTAATATTCCTTAATAAAGGATAGCAAGAGTTGACCAAACCATCATACCCGGCAGGGTCCTTGTACATATTATCGGTTGTCCTACTTGCAGGGTTGTATTCATCAAGAAATGATTTTTTACATCCTATGAATGCAATTCCTACCATCATAAAACAGGCTGTTGCCTTGGAAAGAATTTTAAATATTTTCATAATTTAATTTTTTAAAGAGATGGGCTTAAAATTAGAAACTTACGTTCAAACCAAAATTACAAGTGAGAGACGGAAAGTCATCCTGATAAGCTGCACCATTGTATTCAGGATCTCCACCATGGAATTTGGTAAAGTATGCTGGATTGATGATCTGGGCATAGAGCCGCAACCTGTCTACACCTAATTTTTGCAACTTTTGTTTTGACAGATTATACCCTACAGTAATATCTGCAATTCTCAAGAAACTTGCGTCTTCATAATAGAGTGCATCTGAGTAACTTTTGGCAACCCCCATACCCCACATTTCATTGGATGGATTATTCCTGGTCCAGTAATTTAATTTAAGACGGGCACCACCTCCAGCATCAGAAACGTAGCTGCTCATGAAACCATTCTTGAACATGGTACCGTTTCTGTAGTACATCATTACAGCCAAATCAAAATTTTTGTAGCTCACCCTGTTGGTAAACCCAAGTGTAAAATTGGGCAATTGTGATCCCAGGATAACCCTGTCGTCCTGACCAAGCACACCTGCACTGATTTTGCCATCCTTGTTCTGGTCTACAATGCGAACTGAACCCGGAACAGCTCCATATGATTTGGCCATTACACTGTCTTTTAGCTGCCATATACCATTTGCCTGAAAATACATGAAACTCTTCAACGGATATCCTACAGCTAGAATGGACTCAGGATTGGTATTGCTTCCACTGTAGCCAAACTTGGCACCATTGGCTAACTCTTCGAGCTTGTTGTTGTTCTTTGTAAAGTTGAACGAACTTGTCCACTGAAAATCTTTGGTTTGGATATTTACTGTATTTAACAATAATTCTATCCCCTTGTTGGATACCCTGCCCACATTGGCAACAACTGAACTAAAGCCATTTGTTGTGGGAATTGATTGCTTCATGATCAGATCCTTGGTAGTTCTGTTGTACACCTCAAATACTGCAGTAATTCTGTTATTGAACAAACCAAGATTCAAGCCAAGGTTCAATTCCTGGCTTCTTTCCCAACCAAGATCTTGGTTTGCAAGATTGTTGGGACCAAAACCAATACCAGCAGTTTGTCCGAATGAATAATTGCTCGCCTGAGTAAGGGTTGCAGCAGTTGAATATGGAGAAACAACTGAGTTACCCACCTGACCATAACTTAAACGCAGTTTAAGATCAGAAATTGATTTGACTTTTTTGAAAAACTTTTCGTCTCCCAAACGCCAAGCAAATGCTCCTGAAGGGAAAAACGCCCATTTGTTTCCTGGGGCCAACTGGGAAGCTCCATCTGAACGGCCGGTTAGGGTAAGCAGGTATTTTTCGTTGAATGTATAATTGATTCTTCCCATGTAGGAAGAAAGTGTTCTCTGGTTGAATCCGCTTCCGATTACAGGCGTACCTGATGTACTGGCCAGGTTATACCAAAAGGAAACATATGGAAGACCGGTAACAGAAATATAGTTGAACTCATTGGTATTCTTGTAAGCACTCTGCAGTGCAGTAACGTTCAACTTGCTTTTTCCTTTCTGGTAGTTATAAGTCAACTGGTTGTCAAAAGTGTAAGAACTCAGGAAATCATTTTCAACTGAAGCCCTTGTGGAACCGGTTACATTGATTGCTTTTGAATATTTACCCCTGTATTCGTCTTGCTTGGCAAGTTGATATGCAAGTGAGAGTGAAGATTTGAATACCAACCCTTCTAAAAGATTTATTTCTGCATAAGCATTTCCCATCTGACTGTTGACATTGCGTGTCCAAGTATAATTCTCTCTGCTACTGGCTTCTAACAATGGGTTGACAGCACTTCCCCTACCCATCCTAACTGCATATCCATTAACAGCACCTAACGCTGCATCTCCACCGATGGCAGCATCAACAAGGTCTTTGTAATAAATAGTAGAAGTTGGTCTTTCACGGTAAACTGTTCTGGGTACTTCTAAGGAACCAGTTGGATTTGTTGAAAAATTCTGATAAAGTGAAAACCCTACTTTAAGATAGCGCGTGATTTTGGAATCTACCGCAGCATTCATGTTGTACTTTTTGTAGTAGGTCAAAGGGACCATTCCATCTTCCTGAATATATCCGCCGGAAATTCTATAAGTAGTTGCACCATTTCCACCTGAAATGGATAAAGTAGAACCTGCATTCATACCTGGACCTGCAACCAATCTTGCAAGGTCAACTGTTTTCCCACTGTTGATGATTGCCATCTCATTCACATTAAAAGCAGAAGCTTCTGTAATGGTTGAACCATTCAGCTGGGCATCAGTAATGGTTGATTTATAAAACTCCTTTGCGTTTTCCATTTCCGGAAGATGAGCAGGTGTCCTTTGACCAAAATAACTATCAAGGGTAACCCTTGGCTTACCTGACAGTCCTCTCTTGGAGCTGATGATGATGACTCCATTGGCACCCCTAGACCCATAAATGGCGGTAGATGAGGCATCCTTCAGGATATCCATTGACTCAATGTCTGCAGGGTTTATATCCTGAAGTTTCCCACCGATAATTCCATCAATTACAACAAGAGGTTCTGTTCCCTGGAATTGTTGCGTACTGGATGTATAAGTAAGATTAACTGCACCATCTGCATTGGGGTTGGGCGTGATGGTATTTTCACCACGAATGGCAATTTGCCATAATTGGCCAGGCTTGTTACTCATCTTGGTAACCAAGACACCAGGTACCTGACCCTGTAGAGCTTGTGTTGCATTTGCAGGATTTCCCCTGACAATTTCAACTGCTTTCACACTACCAACGGCTCCCGTAAGATCCTTTTTTTTAACAGCCCCGTAACCAACCACAACAACATCTTCAAGCAACTTTGTATCAGTGATAAGTTTGACGGTAATGTCAGATTGATTTGTTATTGAAATTTCCTGGGTTCCGTATCCAATTGAATTAACAACCAGAATGCGTTTTCCTGTAGCTGGAAATTCAATAGAAAATTTACCGGTACTACTTGTTGTAGTACCTATCGATGTCCCTTTGATTGTAACACTTGCACTTGCAAGAGCAGTGCCGTTCTCTCCTGTAACTGTTCCAGTAATTTTTCTTGACTGGGCAAAAAGAGCAGTTGAAATAAAAAAAAGAGCAAAGATCAATACAAATCCTTTTCTCATAATGGCAGTTTTGATGAACAAGGGTAATAATTGCCTTCTCTTTGATAGAGAAAGCACAATTGAATTTATCAAAAAGCCTTTACTAAAACGTTTAATTAAGGTTTTTTATACGAAAACGTTTTCGATAGACTCTCAACACTGAAACTTTCTTTGATAAAAATTAATCCTGATGAAATACTTCTTCCATTGAGGACCAAATTTGGTGTTTGGAAAGAGCTTCTTTAAGGGGCAACTGGCAGGGATCAGTTTCCTTCCACCACTTTTGCGTCATGGAGTCAGCTGCCATTTTTTTCATGTCTGCATCAAAATCTGAACCTGTGTATTCGAAATAACTGAAGAGAAAATATTGATTTTCTATTTTTTGAAGATAAATGGAATAATTGTGGATGTTGCATTCACTGATGCGCAGTTGCACTTCCGGCCAAGGCGATGCGTGCAATCTTTTGTATTGATCAATTTTATCAGGTTTCAAACCCGTTACCATGCCATATCTAGCTGGAGATGAACTTTGGGGCACAGGTCTTTCCTTGAATTTGTCATTTTGGGTATTGCAGGAAAAAAGCAAAAACAAGTAAAATGAAGAACAGATCAATTTCATCATTAGAATTTAAGAAATGATTATTTGAATATCCAATACAAACCAGTCATCAAAAGCAATAGCAGAAGAGACAAAAACTTGTAATTGCCAATTCCATTCCATCCCTTTGCAGACAAGGGTTCCAGGGGGGACTTCCAAAAAAGTACAGCACTGCTATCAGTATGTTGCACAGGGAACACGTAAGACAAGATCACCTGAAATACCAAACAGCTGCAGAACAAATAAAAAGCCATCATCATGAATGGAATATCGCCAATGATGCTTGAAGGATATACTTTGTTGACAACAAAAACAACTGCGCCAAGCAGGGAACCCAGCCATAGTGTGTATTGAGCACTTTTTGCAGAGGCTTTTTTCCAAAAAATACCGAGCAGGAAAACGGTTGTAATTGGCGGTGCAATATGGGCAATAATGTCATTGATGCCGCTGAAAAGGCTTTCATACCTGTTGAGCAGCGGAAGCAATCCAATAGAGGCTACCAAGGCAACACCAGCTGAGATTCTCCCAATCCTGACCAGTTGTTGATCACCGGCGTCTGGTTTGAATCTCTTATACAAATCATAACTGAATAAAGTGGCAATTGAATTTAATGCTCCTGATATCTGACTCATCAATCCAGACAACAAAGCAGCAGCCAATACGCCCACCAGTCCTTTGGGTAACAACTGTGTAATCATCAGCGTATAAACGGCCTTGGAATCTGTGACTGTTTTTCCATCAGTGCTAAGGGATTGTATCGAACTGATGTCAAACAACCCTTTTTGTGTCAATACATAGGCCATCAGGCCAGGCAACACAAAAATGAAAACTGGTAAAATCTTGATAAACCCACAAAACAAAGATCCCAATCGGGCGTGGTTTTCATCTTTTGCACCCAGGACCCGTTGTACAATGGTCTGGTCGGCGCACCAATACCAAATCCCCAACACCGGATAACCCAGGAAAATAGCATACCAGGGCATTCCGCCCGGATCATCCGCGGGCTTCAGCATGGACAATTTATCCAATTCACCTGTTGCCTGCAGAGTACTTGTGATTTCACCCCAGCCACCTACTTTATTATAACAGACAACGGTAATGACAATTGCCCCGGTTAACAATACTATGGTCTGAATCGACTCTGTAACAACAACAGCCCTCAGCCCGCCAATGATGGTATACAAACCCGTGAAAAATGCAATCACAATCACACTGGTATACATGTCAACGCCAAACAAGGTCTTCAATACAATTCCACCGGCTAGAAATGAAAATGCTATGTGTATCACAACAGCAGAAACAATCGAAATAACAGCCAACCAATCACGACAGGCCCTGTTGTACCTTTTTTCCAAAAAATCTGGCAAGGTTGCCACTTTGGAACGGATATAGAAAGGAACAAAAAACAGCGAAAGCAAGATCAACGTAAATGATGCCATCCATTCAAAATTACCGGACAACAGGCCTGTATCAAATCCAGATTGGGCAAGGCTTACAAGGTGTAAGCAAGAAATATTTGTCGCAAACAATGCCAAGCCAATCATGGGCCATTTCAGGGACTGCCCAGCAAGAAAATAATCGCTTGAAGCGTCACCGCTGGCAACTGGTTTCTTTTTTAAACCCGTCCAAAGCCCTATAAAAACGATACCCAAAAAATAAAGGACACTGATGGCAAGATCAACATTGTTCATGTGATGTGATTGATACATTTTGTCTACAATAGGTCACAGCTGCTTCCGGGCTCCATGGGAGTTTTATATACACCATTGATGATGTTTACCGGATGAACAAATCTGCTTTTCAAGTGGGGAATATGTTCCAGAAACAATGCCTCGTGGCCCATTGAAATATGATTGAACAATACCAGGTGCTGGTGCAGCTGTCCCATGTCTCCGACATGAGGCACAACGGGAATCCCAAACTTCTTGCTGAGCAAGCTGATGGTAATGAACTCACTTACACCCCCTACCCTTACGGCATCCACCTGGATAAAACCAGCTGAGCCAGTTTGAAGATAGTTCTTGAAGATGATCCTGTTGGGCACATGCTCACCCAGGGCCAACTTCACAGGTGCAATGGCATCAGCCAACGTTTTATGGGCCAAAACATCATCAGGATGCGTTGGCTCCTCAATCCAATAAGGATTCATGGACTGCAATTCCTTGCAAATGGAAAGTGCCTTGGGCAGTGTCCATTGTTGGTTGGCATCTAACATCACTTTGCTATGGTCGCCGGCTTCTTCTCTTACGATGTGGGCCCTGCGGATGTCTCTTTGTGGATCTGCAGAACCTACTTTTAATTTCATGGCTGTAAATCCATCTGCAATGGCTTTCCTGCAATTGAGCCTTACTTTCTCGTCATCATAATTGAACCAACCTACTGAAGTATCATATCCCGGATAGCCCTGTTCAATGATGGAAGAACGTTGCTGCTTTCCTTCAGGATTTAACAATGACAGGGCCTGATCACTTGTCATCACATCCTCCAAATAGGAAAGATCCAGTGTATTGACAATCTGTTCAGGACTGAGATCAATCAACAATTTCCACAAGGGAAGGCCACGCTTTTTGGCCCAAAGATCATAACAGGCATTGGTCACAGAGGCCAATGCAAGATGAACTATTCCTTTGTGTGGACCCAACCAACGAAATTGTTGTTCATTGGATAAACGGTTGAATACCGCTCCAAAATCAGACATCAATGTCTCGATGTCCATTCCTTTCAACTGATCAGCATAAAAGCCCGCAGCCTTGCACACCAGGTCATTCCCTTCTCCCAAGGTGAAGGCAAATCCTGTCCCGACATGACCACTGTCGTCAATCAGGTTGGTTACAGCATAGGAATAGGTTGGGTCGCGGTGAATGGCATCGCTACCTGCTCCCTTTTCCAATTCAAATCGCGCATCCCTGATTTCAATTCTCTGGATCATTGTTGTATGTTTTTTATCAATATAAGTTTGAATTATTTTTTATACCCCAATTCTGCTCCACCGCTAACGGGCAGTATGCAGCCAGTGATGAAACGTGCTTTTTCTGACAAAAGGAAAACACAGGCATCTGCAATCACATCTCCATTGGGGCAATAGCCCAATGCATGAATGTTGTCCAAATAAGATTCCATGGCTGCTGGCTCTGGCTGCGATGCTGTCCAGGACCTGAGCATGGGTGTCCAAACGCCAGCAGGACTCACGGCATTGACCCTTATGCCAATTGCTGCATAATCAAGGGCCATTGATTTGGTCAAAGCATTTACACCACCTTTGGTTGCGGTGTAGGCGGCATGCAAGGATTGACCAATTTCACCGACCATGCTGCTGGTGTTCAGGATACAGCCTTTTGATGCGGACAATGCATCAAATCCATACCTGATGGTATTGAAAATACCGCGCAGGTTGACATTCATCAATGCATCCCATTCTTCTTCCGAAGTATCATGCAACATTTTCGAAGCACCAGCTATACCAGCATTGTTGTGGATCGCATCAATCTTACCATATTTTTCAATGGTCTTGGAAATGGCATGCATCACTTCAGTGGCAACAGCCACATCACACAAAATGCCAAGATGGTTCCCTGGAACATCAGCAAGTGCTTTCTCAATCTGACCCTGATTTATTGCAACGATGGTGACATGAGCACCTGCTGCTGCATATGCCTTGAAACACTCAAGCCCAATTCCATCAGAACCCCCTGTCAGAAAAATCACTTTGTCTTGAAGCTCTTTCATGTGTTCTTTTCTTTTTGAAATTAGACAGCGTGTCTTAAGGTTTATTCAACAATCATGGGCAATGTTGCCTTGACTGTCAATTGAATTTTTTTCTGGTTCCTGACGATTCCAAATATTTGCTGTGCAATGCCTTGGCCATTCAGCAAATGATTGCTCAAATCCTTGATGGTATTGACAATTGTATTGTTCACCGATTGAATCAAATCTCCATTCCGAAAACCCATTTGATGCAAGACACTGTTTTCATCAATGCCATCCATGGCAACACCCGTGCTGGAAAAATCAATGCCAAAGGCAGAAAATTCTTCCCCCCTGGGTGTCCATAATTTCGACTTTCCCCAATAGGCGTATTTGTGCCCATTGATCATCATCTCAGCTTCTGCCACTCCTTTTATTTCAGGAAAAACAGGTGTTTTGGCGATTGCCCTGAGGGAAGGTTTTTTAACCCCAAAATCATCCATGGAAAATGGAATGAAGCCCATCAGATATGCTTTTGAATCCTTGCGCAAGCCATAGTTACCCGCAGCAGGATTGATAAACCCTGCATCGCCTGCAATGGAATGTAAATCGCACCCATTCGCCATAAATTTTTTAAGCGCAGCGGTACTGGCTACATAAAAATTCGAATCCAGTATTTTCCCCCATTTCCCATCGGTGGCTATTCCCTTGTTCATCAATGCCGGACTGTACGTTTTGAAAACAATATTGTTGGCAAATACATCACCACTGTTTGGATACCAAACATGGGGATGCAGACCGTTGTTGATGATGATATTGTTTTTTGCCACACGATCATATCCCTCACGCATCTTGAGGCCTCCTTTCAACAACAGGTTGTCGTATATCCTGTACCAGGAAGATCCATCATCAAGATCAATATCCCAGCCATGATCGCACCTCCAACGGTTGTGGCGGATGGTATTGGAATCCAGCATATCAAGGAAGGGAAAACAGACATTGTTGTTCACTTCAGGTACAGATGCATTGATGTCCGGCGTCCAGTACCTGTCCCTCCCCCATGAATTGAAACTGCCATGGTCTCCGGTCTCCAGCACCGTGTTGAATACATCACAATGTTCAATCAAATGACCACCAAAGGTACCTTCATTGATGTTGATTCCTGCTCTTGGTACATCATAAATGGAACAATGGCGAACCGTAATTTTATGGGACATTGAAATGTGTACCGGTGAAGTTTGTTTCTCATCCCTGCCGGTCATCGTGATCAGACAATCATCAACCGTACAATCGGATGGATAATTGTCTGATTGGGGACCTGGGGTTCTATCAATGGTGTTGAAATCCTGTTTTGCATAACGAAACAATGGACTCCGCACAGCATTGGGGTCTCCCACAAATGCTACGCCATTGGCACCAGCATGATGGATATAACATCCTGCTATTGTAATTTTCCTGTTGTAATTATTGATAAAAACAGCATTGCCACCCACCTGATCAAATTCGCAGTCTGATATCTTGCAATTTTCAGCACCATTGAATACGATTGACCCTCCACGGTAGACAGTCCAATCAGAACGGAGCAATGGCTCCTTGTTTTCCATGAAGGTTCTTGCAGTATGTTTGAAAACAAATCCTTTCAATTCAATATTTTGTACAGGAGATGCTTTTATACCATTGAATTCTATCAGGTGTTTGAGCCGGACAAT
>Ga0222712_10001514_pt1 | contig 28482 bp, 36 predicted proteins | sample C33_657DmetaG_FD_165043 | JGI IMG/M metagenome (GOLD analysis project Ga0222712, IMG submission 165043) | Estuarine water microbial communities from San Francisco Bay, California, United States - C33_657D | ecosystem: Environmental > Aquatic > Marine > Unclassified | place: USA: California... | reverse complement strand
AGATGCAACACCCTTGACCAACTGCTTCCCAACTGATGGTTGTTTTGCAGTCTTGACGCCAATTGCCTTATTGATGCCGCTTCTGATCTGACCTTTAACGGCCCCAGTCACAGCCTTAGTCACTGCGCCTTTTGCGATGTTTGCAAGCGCATCAGTTTTTGATCCTGTGGTGCTTGCTTGATTCAAGCCGCCAGTTGTTGCGGCATCTGCGGCTGAATCTACATTCAAGCGGGTGTCGCCAGACTGCACTTGCGTCAAACCACCAACGGTATCAGTTGAGCCAGTGTCAGCAACAATGTTGCCTGCACCAGTATCGGTAATGACATCATCTGCTTTCACGACAACAGTGTTTCCGCCAGCGTCTGTGACCACGGTGTCTGTGGTGTCTGCACCCTGATCACCAGTTACTGCGGTCAAGCCACCAACAACATCAGTGCCTGTATCAATGTCCGATCCACCAGTCAACTCAGTGTTTATCGTGCCAAGGCCACCCACGGTGGTGTCGCCCGTTGTATCAGTTGTCGTGTCGCCTGTCGTACCCAGCGTTGTGTCCAGCGTTGTATCGCCAGAGTCAAGATTTTGAATTATGTCGGCGACACTATCCAAGCCACCAGAATCACCGATGATGGTCGAGCCAGTTGTGTCGCCACTGTTCAGGACAACATCTGTAACACTGTCTGCGCCACCAGAGCCAGTAAGTGTTGAGCCAGTTGTTGTGTCGGCGCTGTTCAGGTTTGTATCAACAACATCGGTTGCGCCAGTTGTGCTTGTATCGCCAGTGAATGTGCTGTCTACACCTGTGTTGTCAACGCCTATGTTGGAAACAGTGACATCAGAAACAATGTCTGACGATACGCCAGCGCCATCGGTTGCCAAGTTCAGCGTGGTTGATGCGCCAGTTGTATCAACTGAATCAAAAGTTGAAGCAACATTTTCAAATGTGCTGGTGACCGTTGCGCTAGAGGTGTCAACAGTAGTCACGCCAGAATCAAATCCCGCCACAAAATCAGTGTTGGCCGTAGTGCCCACCGATTCCATTGCAGTTGTTGCGGTGCTGATCACTGAATCAGAAACAACATTGGTGAGTTGTGTTACGCCACCGCCAACAACGGTTCCGACAAAACCGCCAGCAAAGCCGTCACCAAATTCACCACCTTTAACCTCTGCCATGACTCCACTAACAAGCCCCTTGCCAATACCGTCAGAAACAATATTGGCAACTGTGGAATTAACTCCAGATTCAATAAATGTAGATGAAAGAGAGTCTGAAACTGGGCCAGCAACTTGAACACCCAACTGGCCTCCAAGATAAGATGTGCCAGCAGACAGAACCATGTCCCCAAGATCACCGCCACGCGCACCAGTAACTATGGCGGAAGTCACATAAGGCGGGATACCAATGGCCGCGCCAGCAATTTGCAGAAGCACAGGCAAAGGATCGTCAAGAACCTTTTGGACGGTATCGCCAACAAACTCAAGAGCGTCACCGACTACATCAACAACGCTTTCTACGACATCGCCAACGGCTTCAAATACATCACCAACAGCGTCAAATGCATCTTCAATTAAATCTGCTACCGCGCTCATTTTTATTCCTTATCAGGCCGCGCTGGCCCCAACTTGACCGTCACGCGGAAACCTGTTTTGGTTTTCTCTGCGCGGTAGCCCATGCCTTCTTGCGGAGGGTTTCTTGAGATGCCCTTAAAAATGTTCATAATTGTCGGGTCTTGAAAGTCGCTCACAAGAATGTCAAAGCCCATCTTGTATGCGTCTTGAATAAATTGATAGGAGTTGTCCAGATAATTTCTGGCTGTGTCAGCATTTAGAGCGCGGAAGGTTCCAATACGGCCCTTGGCGTGATGCATCAGAAACACGGTATTGCCTTCTCGGTAGGTGCTTGTGCCTTCCAAGTTCATCTCTTTTACGAGAGCCGCATAGACTTGCTCTGGGGAATAAGGAGACTTCGTCTGTTGAGCCGCAATCATCAAGATTGCCTCAGAACTAAGTTGCTTCTTTTTGCTATCGACCAGCATCACATCCCCTTAAATATTGCGGCGGAATAGATGTTTCCCATCCCAGCCGCCAGACTCAGTATCAAACCATCAGGTGGACTTGTCGATTTCGAAAGGAATACCGAATCGTTTTCAGTTCGGTTCTCAATCGCTGGCACAAATCCCGCCTTGATGTCGCCCAATAACAATAAAGTTTCAAGCAGTCCACTGCTTCCCATCGTATGACCAATTTTTTGTTTATACGATGTCGCAATGAACCCTTGTAGCGTTTGGTTCAAGGCGCTCTTTTCGGCCTTGTTGTTGGACGCTGTTCCAGTTCCGTGGGTTTTGACAATTTTAATCTGATCTGCCCTTGTATGGGAATAGTGCAATACGCCCTCAATAACCTTTTTGAAGCCCTCACCATCCTCACACTGCCCAATTGCGTTTGTAGATCGTTCTGACGCGTTGTAGGCACCAATCAGGGCGGCGTGTGGGGTAACTCTCTGGCGGGAAACGGCGCTCTCAGACTCGAACACCGCAAAAGCGGCTCCCTGCCCAACTCTAAACCCACTGTTTACCGAGTCAAAAGCGGATGGCTTTATGCCTGTGTCCTCTTGTTTTTGGGTTAGTACGGCCTTGGAGTCGCCAAAAAACTCCAGCACGGCGTTTGATACGCCGTCCTCGACAGTCAGCACAATCACGCGGTCATAGTCGTAGAAGTCGATCAGGTTGACCACATCCATCATCACTTTAAGGCTGGAGGCGCAGGCTGACGAGTCGGTGGTCACCATATCCATGTCGCCGCAGGACTGGGCTATACGGCCAGCGTAGACCTGTGTCAGGGTGAACGGCAGGAACTTGTAGGTGTAGGTCAGGCGCGAGTCGTAGGGGCGCTGGCCGATGCCAGCAAAGTGCGCATTGCCTGCGGCCAGAATGAAGGCAGTCTTGCCAACAGGGTTCTCGCGCAGATAGGTCAGCAACTCAGGGTCAAGAACCTTCTCGGCCAACTTGTGGGGCACATAGACCAAACCAGACTTGGCTCGGTTGTAAGTCTCAGGAAACCAATTGACCTTCTGGGGGTAGATGATGTCGTCAAACAACTCGACATTGGTCGTGGAGGCTGTGCGGTAGTGCGTGAGGTAGATCATTTGCACACCTCGGCCACTTCTTCCATTGAGGCAGGCTCTTTGGTTTTGTTTGCCATCACAAGGTCGTGCAACTCTTGCACAGAGGTGGGTGTCCACTCCTTGCTGACTGCGTCATCAATCCCGTAGAGGTCATCGAAGTACATCAACATGACCAAACCATCCAGACTGTCCAATCCAATGTCTTGGAAGGCGTCTTCCATTGATTCTGCGATGGTGGCTTTGGCGTGGGCTGGTCGTGCGACCTTTGCCACATAGTTGAAAATCTCGATGAACTCTGTCATTGGTCTGGGCCTTCTGTGGGCTGGTTGACAGCGCCAACCAAAGCCGCCGCCCAATCCTGCCAGTTGTTGTAGATGTAGGGGCCGGGGATGCCCTCATTCGTGAACACATCAATCGCCTTCAACCCAGCCGCCCACTGCTTCCAGTCTGTTTGAGGCGATGGAATCGACAACTGTTGACCCGCATACGCCTCGCACATTAGCGCCGCCCACGACTCAAAGGTGTGAAACCGAGGATCGTAGACAACAGCCAGTGCCATTTTATGGCCTTACATCGCCAACATTAGCATGGAGCAGAACTTTACCCAACTGGTAGTCACCCCCAGCCACATTGCTTGAGAAAGTCAAGCGCAACTCACGGCGCTGTTCCCGCAGGTCAATCTTGCGGGTGTCAGGGCTAAATGCGTAAGGAGGAGAGGTTGTGTCCTCCGCCTGCGCAAATGGACGGCCAGTAACTTGGAAAGTCATCTCACCAGACATGATGAAGTCAGGCTCCATACGCTCTAGATGCAACCAGTAGTTGTCGCCCACAGGCGAAGCCTGCGACGGGCCACCCTGCACCCAACCCAAGTCAGAGGTCGTAAAGTAACTCTCAATGGCGTTGGCCGTTTCGCCAACAACCTCATCGGTTCCAATTTCGTGTTGCCACAAAGTGATTCGGCCAGCCGTGGTGCTGAAGTCAGCCGTCACGGTCGCAGACGCTGTGGCCGCATTTGAAAGCGTCACGGTGAAGTATCCAGCCGTTGCGCTTGGGGCAATCGCCAAAATCAAAGTGTCAGCAGGAATTCCAGTCGCCGTCACCAGTTGATTGATTGCAATCTGGTTTGTAATTGGAACCTCGATGCTCGTCGTTGAGTTTGTGGTGATCGTTGAAGAGAAGACCAACTCTTGGGTGGTCAACACATTACCCGCATTGATGGGGTAACGAAACACCTGAGAGAAGTAACCAGCAGAGCGGCGTGCGCCATCGGCTGTGCCTGCGTCATACCAGCAATCTTCACGGGTGTTGTAGATGATGCAGTCGTTGCACTCTGTCGAGTCGCCAGACGGGAAGAACCACCAAATCTCGCCAAACCGAGGAACCTTCTGCGCATACACCTTCTGACTTTGCGCATAGTTTAAATTGTCAAAAAAGTAGTTTTGGTTGAAGTTGTTCTTGAGTTCTTTGACCACACCGTTGTACAGCAGGAATCGGTCAACGCCAATCCAGTAGTAGATGCCGTCATACTCAATGACGCACTGGCTTGAAAGGATAGAAGACTGGCTGGAGATGATGTCATACCGCCAGTAGAAGGTCTGAGGTGTGCTTGCAACCGTAATGGTCGTCGGGGTATAGGACACTCGGATCAACGAATCAAGCGCCCAGAACAGGCCAGAAGGAGCGTTTGAGCCGCCTCGCACTGGCAACCCCTTGACGATCTTGGTGGAGGCTACATTGACCTCGTTGGAGTCTGGGCCGTTCCAGTCGTAAGGATTGCCAGCCACGCAGTTCTTGATCAGGCCGTTGTCACCATAGACAAACACATATGGGTGCAACACAACCACGCCGCCAGCAACCTCGATGATGTCGCCTGTTGGCGTCGTTCCAGAGGTGTCGGTCAGAGGAGACATGGTCGTGCCAGCAATGTTGCCAGCCAAAACAGGGGTCACCGTTGTTTGGTCAATTTGAGCCAAGTTGAGGCCGGGGTGCGCCAACAACAACTGATTGCCTGAACCCTGAGAATCAAACGAGGAATCAAACTGCCAAAGGTTTAAATCGCTTTCAGTAAACCCATCGTTGATTGTTGCGACATTGATTGAGAATCCGCTACCAGTTCCGCCGATGCTGGCCGCTGTGGCGCTCAAAGTGTTGCCAACAACATAGCCGTTACCAGCAGTTGTCAGGGTCACCGTGGTCACAGTATTGCCAGACACCACAATGGTGGCCTTTGCGCCCGATCCAGAGCCACCAGTAAGGGTCACATTGGTATAAGTACCGTTGGTGTACAGCGTACCGCCAACCAAAGTGTTGAGCGTCAAAACCAAACCTGTGAAGGTGAACTGGTTAACGCCGCCACCGATACCTGTGTTGTCAATGTTGATGACTTCAAGGCCGTTGTTGTAGCCGTTGAAAACTTGGTTGTTGCCGTCAACAGAGTTGACATAGATGCCGCGAGAGTATCCATGCGCCTCTTCTGTGATGGCTCTGTACCCGCCAATCTTGCGGGGACGGCCACGCTGGAAACGAACCCAGCGGCCATCGGTGTAGAAGTTCATGTCGAAGATCGTACCGTCGCGCTGGACGCCGGGTTGCGTATCAATCGCAAAAACCTTCTTGGTCATCAGTAAGTCCCACCAGCGATGCCGCCAGTAAAGTTGCCTGTTCCAACAATGGCAAGACCAGAGGCGGTCAATGTTGATCTCAGCACACCAAGGATTGCAATGTTGAATTCACCAGCGGCGGCGTGATACACGCCAGTCGTTGTCTCTGTCGCAAAGTTTAATGATGGTGAACTAACACTGCCATTGTTCAAACTGATGGCGGAGGAGCCAGCCAAAATTGTGTTGGCGTTGAACAAGTTGACAGAGTCGCAAACCAGTGTGGCTTGAGAGCCAGCGGTAAGGGTCGCACTTGCGCCGCTACCAGTTGTAATGGTCAATGTGTAAGGGCCAGTCGTTGCATCAACGATGTAGTACACCTGCACCGTAGGGGGCACAACAATGGTCACATTGCCAGTCAAAGCGCCCGTGTACTTCTGGATCACATTAGACGCCTCAGAGGCTGTCAGCGTGTAACTTCCAGAGGTCACCGCTTTAGTCAACTGAGTGAAGTTGAACTGAGTCGATTTGCCAAGGCCAACGGTGTAGAAGGTTGTGCCACTGCAAACAATAATTGCGGAATCAGTTGGCTGGAGAATGATCGAAGCAGAGCCATTGATTGTGTCGCCACTTGTTCCATCAACAGTCAATGCACCAGTTCCGCTGTTGCGAACAAACATGAACCAGTTATCCCCAAGCGTAGAAGCAAGGGTCATAGTCAGCGTGCCAGCACCACCCGTCCACACATAAGTGCTAGAGCGATCAGATGTGGTGGCCGTATAACTTGAAGAGAAGGTTGTGACTGGCTGGCTTTGGTTCAGCGTCTGGCCGATTGCCAACAAGCCATACCCAGCAAGGGTGGCCGCATCAGCACCAGAAGAGCCAATGCCGTAAGCAATGATGCCCCAAGTACCCGCCACCGTTGGGTTGGCCGTGATGTAAATGTACTGCGCTTGACCAGCGGCAACCGTGACAATAGTGTTTGCGCCCGTGTAGTCTTTGACCGTCAAAGCAACAGCGCCCACATTTCGGATTAGCGCGTCATTACCAACCGAAGTTTGATTGGCGGGCGGCATCCACAACTCGTTGGCCGTGGAAGCGGTAGACACCTCCATGATACGAGCGGCGGCATCGTCAGTTGCTGTGCCATTGATAGGCCATTCCAACTGCAAGTCAGCCGTCAGAATAATTCGGCGATAAGAGACATCCGTTGGCTGGATGACATTACCTGTGAAGGGGCTGTTATATGACATGATCAGGTATCCAATACTGCGGCTTGACGGTCACCAATACGCTGAACATCTTCTTGCTTCAGTGTCTGCATAATCTGGTCATAGTTTGCCTGCCACATGGGCATCCGCTCGTCGTTCTTGAGGAACGGCATAGACTGCAAAAGAGAGCCGTACAGCAACGCCTGCGGGGCGTAAATGGTGAACCAGTTCGTTTGGTTTGAAGAGTCGAGCGGTTGGATGCGCTCGTAATACAACACCTCAAAGGTGTAGTTGGCGGCTGGCGTAGGAACCACCAGCCAGTGTGTGTAATCGTAGTCGCCGTAATAAACAGGAACACCTGTTTCTGTAGCATCAGGCCAATACTCACGCAGGTACTCATACTTGCGAAGTAGGACGGGGGTGCGGCTACCAGCCACCACAACATTCATTGAAACTGTTTTGTGCCAACGAGCAGGCTTGTCAATGACCGCTTGAGTGGCCGTCATCGTGCTGGTGTTGACTGTTAGGTTTCCCAAAAACTTGATCTGGCTGGCAATGATCTGCTCGGCCAGCATGATGAAAAGAGGGATTTTGTCCAGCGTCTGGGTGTCAGATCGCTCCAAATAAGACTGGATATTTTCGACCAAGGAGTCGTAAGTCATTACCGATGCGGTCGTCATTTGTTCTCCTTATCCGACATTGCGCTCAAAATGCGGGCAATCTACCAGCGATTTGAAGTTGCCTCCCCAGCGGTTTTTGGGGTGCATATTCTCCCAATACGCGCCCAGCGGAGCAAGGGTTTCTTTGTTCCAGATTATCTGCCCATCCTTGAAAAAGTTCAAGTCGATAGCGCACCTCTTGAGGTGAATAGAGTTCATGGTCTTAGAGCGGCCAGCCTTCACATGGAGGGCTTGCTGTTCAGGTGTGCGGGCCAACTCCCCACCTGTAACCTTAAAACCAAGGCCAGTGGCGTATACGATTAGTTTGCAGGCATCTAGCAGGAATGCCGCTTGTTCGTCACTCAGGCTCATTCTTTGTCCTTTTTGCGCATTTCCATGACCTTCTCGACGGTGCGGCCACCAAAGTAGGCGGTCATCACCAACATACCCCACTGGCCTAGCAAAGCAACATAAGCCTCGTTGACCTCGATGCCTGCGGCACTTAGGCCAGCAAAGAGCAAGTAGGCGGTCAGGATGTAGATCAGAGTCCCGGGGCGGATATTTTTGGACAGCCACGAGTCAGAAGACATATCAGCCTGCCAACGCTTGGACACATTGTCTTCTTGGTTTGCTTGGGCTTTCAATAGCGCCGTCAACTCTTCTTGCTCAATACGGGCCTTCTCAATACCCAACTCAAGCAGGCGCTCTTCGTGGTCATATTGCAGTTGGCGCAACTTGGCAACTTCGGCGTCAGAAGGGTTGTCAGAAATCTTGACGCCAAGAGCGTTTTCGACGACTTCTTTGCCCTTTGCTTGGATTGCAGAAGACAAAAGGCCCAGACCGTTCTGAGCCAATGTACCAAGGAGGGATGCAACGATTGGAATCATGGTCACCCTTTTAATTCAAAACTTAGATTTGCATGACGGGGGTATTGCACAACGCGCTCCCCTTCAGGGCATTTATATTTGATCGTTGCCAACAAAGTTGCTTTGCCGCTGGCAATCTTTTCTTTTCTCACCATTGTGAGTTCGTAGGTAAATGTGTCAATCTCTGGGCCTGCTGGGCCACTGAACTTGCTTGCGGTGGTGGTTGCCTCATGCACCATGCCTGCCGCATCACGAATGCTTGGTGTAAAACTTTCAACAGAGCAATCATCCCGCTTCTTTATTCTTGCCACCGTGACAGTGATTGGTTTGTCAGCCTCTGCCACAATTTTAAAATTCTCTGGCGACCATTCAATAATTGCTCGGTCAAAAAAGCCAAACTTATCGGCAAGCGTGTAACTGCCGCCTAGTGCGGCAACACTAGCGGCAACGGCTCCGATGGCTTTGGTAAGGTCAACCATTACAGTCCTAGAACTTTTTTAATGAGTTCGCCAGCCACACCGGGGCCAAACAGCACGCACACAATCACCCCATACAAGAGGTACTCAATCTTGGTCATGCGCTTTGAGCCATCGTCAAAGCGACCCTGTATTCCCTCATAACGCTGGGCGCAGATGGCTTCGTGGACGCTTAACCGCTTGTCTGTCTCTGAGGCAAGTTCGTGAACATCCGCCATCTCATTCGTCTTTCTGCTCCGCCTCTTGAGGCTTGGCCGCATCTTGGATGGCTTGGATCAAATGAAACACTTCCTGATAAGGACGAGTTCCAAGGTAGCCAAGAACTTGGTTCACTGCTTCGACTGGTAGTTCAATTTTCATTTTTATTCCTTATGTAGCCAATTGCCAATTGCCGCCAGTTTGGCCGACTGATGCAAACTCTTGCGCCGTTCCGCTCCAAAACAAAGTCTGGGTGCCAGTACCGACGGTGAAAACGCCAGTCACTGGCTCGTAAGCGCCAAGCAAATAGCCAACAACACCGTCAGGCAGAGCATAGCCACTGGTTGAAACGCCAAGCAGGTTCTCTGTTGTTTGAGTTAACTGAGGAGGCGTTGCGTTCATGCCGTTTGCGAATGTTAATGTGTCGCAAACAGCAATATTTGCGGATAAAGCAAAAGATGTAGGAGTTGTCATAATACTGTTACCACCTTTGCTGAAATGTAAGTTGTAGAGTCTCCATACCCAACGGCCAACTTGCTGGAACCAAGGTAAGTCACAGTTGGAACTCTTGATGCGGTACTAAGAATTGTTCCCGTTATGCTTGAAGTGACCGATGTTCCGCTGATTGTCAATATTTGACCAAGCAAAGCAGATGACGAATTAACTACTGTCGTGAAGAATGCTTGTGTACTGCTTATTGCCGCACCCACTGGGCCGCAATCGTAATTATTAAATCCAACCGCATACGAAGTAAGCGTCACAGGAGTTCCAACTGTTATTGTTGTCCCGCTTATTGTCATGCCTACCGCTTTGAAATACGCTGTCGATGATGCCCCATAGGCGGCAATTGCAGAGGTCGCAGTCACAGCGCAAATACCAAACGGGTCGCCAGATGGAGATGCATCAAGAACAGTTTCAGAACCAGCAGTGATTGTTGTGCCACTAATTGTCAATGCTGTTGCAACAAGTTTCCCGCTGTTTGCGCCAGTAAATGGGCAGTTTGCAACAATACCAGTTGTCGATGAGCCTGAAGTTACATAAGCGTAGTTGCCAGTTGATCCAAACGATGTTGGTGAACCCCAAGAAACTGAAGTACCGCTCACTGTTGCAATTCGCGCTTTATTGCCGTAATTGTCGATGCACAATGCGGTGGTGCTGGTCAAGGCAACACAAGTTGAACTGCTTGCTGTAGTTCCAGCGGAAGTCTCAGAACCCGCTGTAATCGTTGTGCCGCTAATTGTTATGGCTGTAGCCGCCCAGACACTGCTTGTATTGCCGTATGTAATCAACGCAGAAGTTGAAGATAGAGCGCAACAACCAACACCTTGCGGAGACAAGTCAGAACGAATTATTACTGGTGTGCCAAATGTGATTGTTGTGCCACTTATTGTTGCAACCACAGCATAAAGATTGGCCGTTCCAGAACCTGTGTTATATCCAATGTATGCGTACAAAAACGAGGACGACGACAAAGTCGCAACTGAACTCCTTTGCAACTGAAGCGTAGCCACATTGGCTTGAGAGCCTGAAATAAAAACGGGAGGTATAGGCCACACTCCTTGCTTTTTATATCCAGCCTGCTGTGAAAGCGTCCACATCCCCTGTGCCGACGATGTCGATACAGTTGGTGCGTTTTTACTTATAAACCCACCGGGGTACTGTTCAGACATTTGTCACCTCAATCCAAGATGTTGTTGGCTCGTCCCACTCATAACGCTTGTCGTCAGTGGGCATGGGTGTTGGTGAATTCCACAAGCAAGTGTCTTCATTCAATGTCCAAGAGGCAAATGGCTTGGGGGGAATAAATGCATCACGCTGGGCGTCGTAGGTATAACCAATACCTGCGTAGTTCTTACGCAATGGACGACCTTCTGGGTGCTGACCGCCACGGGTGTTGTACGAAGTTTGAACCCAGCCTTCTCCTGTATTAGAAGAAGTCCAAACCCAACTTGGCCCAAACAAGCCAGAGTCAATAACATCTTGCTCCGCCACAATAACTTGTGTGACGATGCCGTTTTCTACTTTTGCAAAATGTGCCATGATGTTCCTCAGAATGTAATTGAACCAGAAGAGTTGAATTGGTAAATGGTATTTCCACCGCTAGTTGTTACGGTTGGAGAGCCTGTGGTAGATGATGCCGCCACTGGTGTGCTGATAATTACAACGCCAGAGCCTCCATTACCACCACTTCGCCCTCCTCCGCCACCACCACCGCCACCTGTATTAGCAGTTCCACTTGTGCCAGTACCGCCTGAACCAGCACCCCCGCCTCCAGTACCACCTGAACCGCCAGTTCCACCACTGTATACCCCGCCACCACCACCACCAGCGCGAGTTACAGAAGTTCCTGTTATAGAAGAAGCAATACCATCTCCACCATTTCCACCAGTTGAAGAGTTTGGAGCATTACCGCCTACTGCGCCTGCGCCGCCACCACCACCACCAGCATAAGGAGAGCCACCAAAACCAGAACCGCCGTTATTTCCCTGTCCTACAGTTCCAGCGCCACCAGCCGTAGAAGGGCCAGCGGCGTCGCCGCCACCACCAGAGCCACCTGCTTTACCAACGCCATCAAAAGTAGTGCCACCACCGCCTATTGAGGTGAATGCACCAAATACAGAGTTACTTCCATTAGCAGAAGAACTAGCCGCACCACCACCACCTACAGTTACTGTATATGCTCCTGATGGACTTAAAATTGTTCCAGAAAGCAATCCACCAGCGCCACCCGCTCCAGTGTAAGCACCGCCACCGCCAGCAACAACTAGATAGTTAATTGAAAAAGGTGGGCTAGGCCAAGTACCTCCACCGATTGCTTGCATTTGCTGTCTTGATGTCCAAAGACCTGAATAATTAGGCATTGGTTACCTCCACCCAAGATGTTGTTGGTTCATCCCACTGATAGAACTTACCATCAGTTGGTCGTGGAGTTGGCGCTTCAAAGGAACAAGTTGACTCATTAAATACCCAAGATGCAAAACCATTTTCCGCCCATGCATCTTTTGTTGCCTGCTGTTTTGCGGCAATCTCTTCAGCCGTCATTTGCTCAACTGAAAACACATCGGTGTATGCACCATTAACCATCTGATAAGAAACAGTCTGGTTTTTTTGGTACACACCAATTGCAGGAGGTGCAACTCGTACAAACCGAGCAAATTCAGCAGGCAGATTGTTTGTATCTACATTAGGAAATGCTTGGCGGAAATTGTCACCAAGAATTGGGTGTTCAAAAGGTTGTCCATCTTTTATGCGAATAAAGAGTTCCATTACAGGTCTCCTGTATTTGTGGATGGGAATGAGCGAGTAACACCAGAAAAAGAATAGATGATGCGAACAGCACCGACTCCACCCACGCCTCCATTGTGCGTACCACCATTACCTGTTGATGGGTTTCCGCCACCACCGCCACCACCGTATGCTCCGCCTGCGCCGCCATTTGCGTAATTTGGAGCAACAAAACCAGTACCTTGTGCGCCTCCAGAGCCACCTCCGCCACCGCTAGGGCCAGAACCACCAGCGCCGTTAGAGCCTTGCCCAAGAATACCTACACCGCCACCGCCGTATCCGCCAATAGAGCCATAGCCAGAAGAGGCTCCACCACCTCCACCGCCACTTCCTGCCGAACCTGCTGTGTTTGAAGAATTAGATTGCGCCCCAGCACCGCCGTTACCAGCGTAACCGCCTGCGCCGCCACCGCCGCCGGGCCAATAATTTCCTGAGTTGTATTGACCACCATTTGCACCATTTCCACCATTGCCGCCACCATCACCAGCGTAATCGCCACCCGCTCCAGCGCCAGAGCCGGGGCTTGCACTACTTCCGCCATTACCACCGCCCCCACGCACAAGGCTAGTGCTGACAAAATAACTTGTTCCACCATTTGTTTGGGAGCCAGTAGACATAACAGCGCCAGCGCCAACAACAACCGTGTATGAAGAGCCAGAGGTCACAGAGTAGCCGTTTTTGTACCCAAGACCACCGCCACCTCCACACGCGCCAGCGTAATACCCATCTCCAGCACCTGTAGCAAAACCGCCACCACCGCCGCCGACACAGACAACAGAAACTGTTGCTGGACTTAGGCTTGGGGGCGCAACCCATGAGTATGTCCCAGCAGTTGTGTATGCAACTTGGCTTGGAGGAGAGGGCGTTGCACTGTTACTAGCCGCGCTTGCTGGGCCAGTTCCAAATGCATTTGTTGCAACAACAGTGAAGGTGTATGCCGTGCCGTTTGTCAATCCACTTACTGTAATTGGCGAAGACGCACCAGTGCCAGTAAACCCACCGGGGCTTGAAGTCACCGTGTAGCCAGTAATTGCCCCACCACCAACATTAGCAGGCGCCGTAAAAGTTACAGATGCAGAAGTATCACCAGCCGTGGCTGTACCAATCGTCGGCGCATTAGGCGTCTTCAATGGGAAATACGATGCCGTCAGTATGGCGGCTTGATAGCGCATCGACATAAGTCGCTCCTATCAGGATGTGATTGCTTCGTAAGACGATGTCAGTTCAATTGCGCTACCAGTGCCAACAGTCACCACAATGGATTGAGCCTCGCCAACATAAATGCTGGTGGTCTTGTCCATGATGATGAGTGATGCATTTGCTGGCACACTGATTTGGTAGGCAATATCGTAAGCCGTACCACCACCACTGACTGCGCTATTGATTGACACTGTCACCGCAACGGCAGATGCCGTTACATTGGCCGCAACAATGTTGCCAATTTTATTGACCGTGCCAACAGCAGGAGTCAACGCAGTCCATACGGTTGCGCTCGTTGTGCTAGGAATTAGATATGTCGTGTTACCGTAAATCGAGGTGACATTGACTATGTTTGGGTTTGCCATGATTGCTCCTTATAATCCAAAAATCATCGCCATAGCGATGGACTTACCAGTGTTGATGCCGCCAAGCGCCGTAAGCGCCGCAGAGGCAGAAGTTTGACCTGTACCGCCATTGGCAATCGCCAATGTTCCAGCCAAGGTGACCGCACCAGAAGTTGCCGTTGAAGGCGTCAATCCAGTAGTTCCTGCGCTGAAAGTTGTTACGCCTCCTGCTGGAGCCGCTTGCCACGATGCTGTTGTGCCGTTAGAGGTCAGCAAGTAACCGTTTGCGCCGATTCCAAGGCGAGTTGCACTGTTTGTGCCGTTACCTAGAATCAAGTCACCAGTGGTGGTAATAGGTGACAAAGCATTGAACGCCGCACCTGCTGTTGTCTGTCCAGTACCGCCGTTTGCGATTGCAAGCGTTCCAGCAACCGTTACAGCGCCTGAAGTTGCTGTTGCAGGGGTAAGGCCAGTCGAGCCAAAAGAAATCGTTGTAACGGGCGCTGTGACGGCGTTTGACGCCAATAACTTTACAACACCTGCGCTGTTCTTAAAGTACAACTTCTCGTCTAGAGTGTTAAGCGCCAACTCTCCAGCAACAAGATTTCCAGCAGAGGGAACAGCCGCCGCAGTGGTGCTGTAGTACAGCGAAATTGGGGTGAAATTTAAAGCCGCCATTAGAAGGTTCCTCCTGAGATACCGCCAGTTGTGCCTGTTCCAACGGTCAGCACGCTTGTGGATGAATTATAAGAAAGGTTTGCAGATTGAGCCAGTACACTGGTACTTGAGGCAAACAACACCCCATCTGCCGTAAATGACGACAAATTGGTTCCGCCGTTGGCCGTTGGCAGGACGCCAGTGACACCAGTGGTCAGCGGAAGGCTGGTTCCTTGATCCAAGTTATAGGTGTCGCCAGTTTGAATCTCTTCAATCGTGACACCAGCAATTACGAGTGGGTATCGTGCCGTCATTTTCTATTCCTCAAAATAAAGCCACATTGACTATGGTTACGCCGTCATGTAACAAGACAGGCAGGTAACCACTTCCAACAGGGATGTTTGTCGATGATCCGCTATGCAACACAACTGGCAAATATGTCGGATTCAAATCCCAGTAAGGGGTTGTGCCATTTGACTTCAACACCTGACTGTTTGTGCCAATTGGCAATTTTGACAATGCTGTAGTGCCAGAGGCATACAGCAAATTACCAACCGCGTAGGAAGACTGCCCAGTTCCACCAAGGGTGGCTGGAACAGTTGTCAATGAAATTACCGTGCCAGTAACATTGATTGGCGTAGTTCCAGTGTAAACCTGTGAACTGCTGAATTCAGCAAACTGAATGTTGGAGGTGCCAAATGTAATTGTGCCTACTGGGGCGCTCAAAACATAAGCAATTCCCTTGTTGACCGTGCCATTTTGCGTGTAAAAATAATCGTTCAGGCTAAGTTGATTTGAGCCAGAACCATAGGTGTCAGCGTCTGTAGCGCGAGTCAGAACCGTTCCGCCAGTCGCCCATGTATAGATGCCGTTGTAGGCTTGGTTGGTCTCATCCTTGACCAGAATGCGGTTTGTATTGAGTAGCGTGTAGCCATCCAAAACAGTCAACGCAACAGACAAAGTGATGGTTGCTCCAACGCCAGCCGCGCCGTTGTTGTAGGTGACCGTGCCGCCAGTTTGCGCCGCAAGACTCTGAGTCGTTGCCGCCTGCACTGGCTGGTGGAATGTCAACCCTACAGCGGCCACACTGTCCACATACTGCTTGGTCGCCAATTGCAAATTGGTTGTTGGGTCTTGCGTAACGGCGACCGAAGTCAGGCCACCCAAAGTTGACGCTGTTGCACCCAGTGCAATGTTGGTTGAGCCAACGGTCAAAGAACTGTTTGTCAGTGATCCATTGGCAATGTTGGTCAGTGTGTTTGACGCGCCGCTGATTGTCTTGTTGGTCAGCGTTTGAGCCGCAGTGTTGGTGGTTACTTGGTCTGAAACAACAGAGGCAGAAGCCATGTTGAAAGCGCCACCAGTGATTGTCTTGCTGGTAAACACCAACGCGCTGGGCAACGAAATAACAGGGGTCTGACCGCCAGTTGAGTCAATTTCGCCAGCCGTACCAGACACAGAGGTCACAGCGCCGATAGCCGTAGCGGAGATGGAAATATTTGCCGCCGCAGTCAATTGACCTTGAGCGTTGACCGTGTAACTTGGGACTTGGGATGACGAGCCGTAAGTGCCAGCAACTACAGTGGTGTCAGAAATTGAAATGGTGCCCGTAGAGGTAATTGGGCCACCCTGCAAGCCAGTACCAGTTGCCACCGAAGTAACGCCAGTGCCAGCGGCAATAATTTGCCACGAGCCGTTGATGTAGCCTTCAAACAGCGCCACATCGGTGTTGTAGCGGAACATACCATTCACGCCAGTTGGGCGCTGTGCTGTTCCGCCAATTGGCATGGTGATGCTGGCGGTGCCGGGGATTATCGGGTTTGGCGTGATGCTGATGATTGGCGTCGTTGTGCCATTCAAAACGCTGATCTGGTTGGTCGTGCCATTGACATTGGTCACCGTACCGTCGCCAGAGCCAATGTTCACCCAAGAGCCACTGATGTAGCCCTCAAAGCGGTTTGTGGTGGTGTTAAAGCGAAACTGGCCGCTGACACCTACAGGCTGTTGACCAGTCGTGCCCTTGGGGATAACCACGCCACCCGTCCCGGGGAGCGTCGCGTTGTCCACAATTGAAATTGTTGGAGAACCACCAGTGCCATCACCATTTGCAATGCCAATTTGATTGGCCGTGCCCGTGATAGATGTGGCGTTCAAAACACCGCCAGAAGTGATGGTCATCAGGCCATTGGCGCTCAAATTTGCCAAGGAAAGGACTTGACCCGCCAAAGCAACTGTTGGGTTGCCTGCGATGCCGTCACCGTTGGTAATCCCCAAGCCAGCGCCAGTAACCGCTATAGAACGGTTCGTAATGGCCGTAGAAGAGGTTTTTACCTGAAAGCCAGTGCCAGAGTTCACCAAAGACAATAAAGCGCCTGTGGTGCTGATATTGAAGAGTCCCTGCGCTCCGCCGTCAGTGATTGACAAGCCATTGCTCACCCCAACATAGCGGCTGTTTGCCAACTGAGGCGTTTGATTGACCGTCAGGTATGTGTACACCTGCGACGGCGATGCGGAGATTGCACCCGTCGTTGTCTGCACGGTCACGCCATTTTGGACGATAGGAACCGCTTCGGTGCCTGTGATAGCACCAGCGGCTGGCAGTTGGGTAATGGCGACTTGTGCTGACATTTATGTACTCGTATTGTCGGGCGGATTCGGGGCAATCGTATCCTTGTTGCCAGTCAATGTGGGCGTCTGTGTGTTCTGCTCAGTCGAAATCTGGAACTGGCTTGTGCCATCCATCGATTGACTGCCAGTCATCAGGTAGTTATCGCCAGCACCGATAGGTACATCAGGACGAGGAAACCGCAGGTTGATACGCTCGGTCTTGCGGGCGGCAAGGCGATAGGGGTCAAACTGATCCCTGCACCCTTGGTCGCACACCCGCAGGCCGGGGAAGTTGGGGTCTGGCCCCAATTGCACAAAGGCGCGTTTCATCTTGCATCGGTCGCATACGCCGATGGCAATCGAAGTCAGTCCTGTTGTGTCAAGAAAGATTGGCATTACGCTGTGTACACCGAAATGTTCGGTGCCCAGTAAATTGGTGAGCGGTCGCGCTCTTCTTGCTCTGCAATGTAGAGGTGCTTCTCGGCCATCTTCTCCAGATACCCGATGCGATCCATCGCAACTTGAGGCAGTTCGAGGCTCATCTTGTGAGCCAGCATCATTTGCACAGCCTCATACCAACGCTGTGGAATTTCCAACTCGTCGGTCAAAGAGCCGACATCCTCGATCTGGCGCGAATACCAGCAAACCATTTGCACAAAAGCAGTTGACGGCACAGGCCAAATGTAGATTTGCGGATTCGGAATCTGGCGGTTGTACCAATACTGGTACGGCTGATTGGCCGTGAAATCTTTGTTGGGCAGGTTGGTGTAGTCGTCACGGTTGAGCGAAGACATCTGCACCTCAAGCGAATTGTTCCCAAAGTACAACTCACGCACAGACAGCGTCGTGCCGTTATAGACACGGCAACGGTAGTAGGGGACAGTCTGACCTGCTTCGATGTCAGTCCAAATCCACTCGTTGTTCACAACAGCAACAGTGCCAAGATCAACCAATGTGCCCCATGTCACGCCGTCTTCTGACCATTCGTAGATGATTGACCAAGTACCAGTGGCCGCAGGCAACAAGCCGATGGAGCCAATGTAGATGGGGTTTGATGTGCCGTAATTGACCGTGATGTTGCCGTTGGCCGATGTCTGCGTGCAAATGGTGTCTACATCGCCGTCATACGCGTTTGCAATCGTTCCGCCAGCAGAAGTGGTGTATGACCCACTAGGACGGCTCATCGTGCGATACAGCGTGTTCCAGAGGTCAATAGAACCCTTGGGCAGGTCGTAGATGTACTTGTCAGGGGTCAGGCCAATGACCTTCTTGGTCATCGTCCAAAATTGAATGCCTCGGTTGCCCAGATCGGACAAGAGAAAATACAGCGACTGGCGTGCCGACAGAACCTGCTCAGAGGTCAACTCTTCGGCGAGTTTCCCACAGCGTCGAGCGCCGTGATCAATCAATGTCTGAACATTGATGACTGTCTGACCAACAGTTCCTGAGTATGCCATATCAACATTTCCATCTGTTTAAAGCCGCCGCCTTACGAGTTGGCTGACCTTTTTCATCTTTCATTGGCCCTGCCATCCCGCTCATTCTTGCGCAAAATGAATCTTTGCGTGAGCCACCTTGAGGTTGAGGAGCCTTGAGGTTTGAACCAGTCTCTCGATTGTACTTCTCGCGACCTTTTTGTGTAAGACCTGCGCCTTGTTTTGTTGGCAATTTTTCGCCACGGCTAACAGAAAGGTTTGGCCCGCCTTCTTTGAATTTTTTACCTTCATCAGCCTTGGCAAACTCTTTGCCAACCTTTTGAGGGATGCCTACCTTTTTGGCAAAAGAAGGGTTGTGCGCAACCGCTTCCATCAATTTGTGTTGGGAGGATGATTTGCTTGGCATGATTACCAGCAAGAATTTTTAGCAGAACCGCCAGTTTTCATTTTGGCGGTTTTTGCCGATTGCTTAAAGTCACCAGCCGTTGGCGCACCTTTGCTACCCACTCGGCGCATCTTTTCGCCAGAGCCTTCAGCGATTCTTTCACGCTTTGCATTGATGTTGGCATACAAGCCCTTCGGTTTTTTTGACATGATCAACCGCAGAAAATAGTCACTGCCGCACTTGCAGGCAAGGTGACATGGATGTTTGTGCTGAAGCGAATCCCATTACCCGGCAACAGCGTCGAAAACGGGTTAGTCGGTGTGGCAGAAATGTTTACTCGCAAACGCACAGTGCCAGATGCACCACCATCGCGAAAAACAATTTCACCAGCCGTTCCGCCCGTCAATAACTGATACCCAGCGAGATTTGTTGCGCCAGCGTAAATTGTTCCCGTCGCATCAGCGTGCGCCGCGAATACATTCGTCAATGTTGACATTTAATTCTCCAATTAGAAGCGGGGGCCGAAGCCCCCACTCGTTTTCAACAAGCGCCACCGCCACGCTTTTTAAGTGCTGGTGAGACCGTTACAGACTCTTTCGTCTTGGTCACACTTTCACCCTTGGGCATGAAGTAGTCCTTCGCTTTACCTGCAAGTTCCTTCACCATACTCAGTGGGTTCAATGCGTCTTCCAGTTCCATACTGTGCTTTTTGGAAGCATCGTATGCACCTTTGGACAAATCTTGCATTGTCTTACGCTCACGGTCAGTGATAGTTCCCTGACCAGAGGTAGGCCCACCATCAGCCATCTTTTGGTACTTGCTGTACTTCAAGTTGGTGTCAGCCTTGGCCTCTTTCATGGCCGTAGCGTTCTCCGCTTTGAAGTTTGCTTGCAAGCGGCCTTGGGCAGGGGTTACCTTGCCGCCGCTTTTGTAAGTACCTGTCAGACGATTGATGCTTACTGGTGTTGGAGGCTTTTTAGAGCCTTGGGGCATCGCGACGGGTTTGCCTGAATCAACAGTACCCCCCGTCGCGTAGGCTTTTTTTGTGGCACCACCTTTTTTGTAGCCGCCACCATTGCCTAGCGCAACGCCGCCAGTCGCATAGCCACCGCCGTTACCGTTCTTCACGCCGCCTGTCTTGCCACTGGACTTGCCAGTGTACTCAGCAGTGTGCATCTCAGTATTGCGATAAGGGCCAGCGCCTTTTGCGGAAACAGACTCAGGAATAACTCCATTGCCTGCCACACCGCCTTTAGCGTACTTCTTGACATCGCCGCCCTTTTTGTAGCCACCTTGACCAAGAGCAACACCACCAGTAGCAAGACCTTTATGGCCTTTGCTGGCAGGCTTGGACTCGTGAGACTTCAGTTCTTTTTCAAGACCCTTCATCTTCGACATCTCAGCCTTGTGTGTTGCCTTAGACTCGCCACCGTTTTTCATTGGTGTTGAAGGCATGGCAGGGTTGCCAATTGGTGCTTTGGGAGCCATTGCTGGCTTTGCGGCCATCGCCTTACGACGAGAGGCCATCGAAGGCTTGCCGGGGGCGCGAACAGGTGCATTCACAGCGGGACGGCCAATCAAGGCTGGAGTACCCGCCAATGCGCCCATAGCGCCACCACCATCGGCCATCTTCTTGTGACCAGCCTCGGCTTTGCCGCCTTTTTTCATGTTCACATGACCGCCCTTTTTGAGTTTTAACTCAACGGTCGGCTCAGTGGTCATCATTTTGACCATAGGTTTGAATTGGCCCATGATTGCTCCCCTTAAACTTTCTGAGCGTACACAACGGTCAGGCGAATAACGCCTTGAGTCGTGACGATCGTGCCGTTAGGGTCAAGCGTAACAACGACAGAGGTATTGTTACCAATGTCGCTCATAGCAAGCAACTGTGCGGCTGTAAAAGTTAAAGCAATACGACCACCAGCGAACACATCAGTCGAAGACACATATTGTGTGCCAGCGGCGGCTGTACCGATAGTCATAGGGATTGTTGTAGCGGTTCCACCACCCACGGCTTCGTTCACAACCATATCGGCAAAAAAGTCGATAATCTGTGAGGATGCAGGGAGAGTTAGAGTTGCGCTAGTAGCAGTGCCTGCGGCGGCAGTGGTCACAGTGGTTGTCTGAGACATGACGACAAAGCCGCCATCCACAGTGTCAGTCAAAGTGCCAGAACCTGCACGCAGGGTAGAACCAAAATAGGTTTGTGCCATTGTCTTGCTCCTTATTAGCGCAGGGGCCGAAGCCCCCGCTTGGGTTTAGACGCCGGGCGTACCGTACATCGCACGAGGATCGGTGAAGCCGACTTGGTAACGCTCTGTCGCCTTGTAGCGCATAGAGTCAGTCTCAAAATCGCCTTCCATCGTCTTCTCCAACTTGCGACGCATCAGCAACTTCATGCCTTCAGGAGCGTCTGTCTGCACCCACCATGCGGTGGCTGAAGTCAAACGGCTGATAACAGCGGCACCTTCGTCCAGCAAGCCGATAGACTTAACTGGGTTGATGTCGTTGTTGGCATTGCCAGCACGCAAAACAGATTTCAACAACACTTCCGCTTGGAAGACATTACCCGGGGCCACCACCAACTGGCGGGGAACCAAGCGAATCTTCTTCTGGTTGTTGTCCACTGCTTGACGAATCTGAATCAGCATCTGCTCAAGCGATGTCTGTGACAGGTTAGCGTCAGTGGTCAAGCGGTTGCTGAATGTACCGTTCACGATTGGGTGAGCAGTGCTGTTCAGTGCCACGCCGTCGCCGCCGGGGTACGAAGCATTGAACGCACGGTTCAAAATGTTCGCCGACAGAGTCTCTTTGGTCTCAATCAATGACTGAGCCAAGTGACGAGCGTAAACCTGACCGATGCGGATGTGGTCACCGTCCTCAACCAAAACTTTGGTCAAAGCGAATGCCAAACCAAAGACTTGGTAGACATAACGCTGGAGGAACAGCACGCCACCTTGTTGGTACGACACAGGAGTGCCGTCAGGCAACTGAGGTGCGGCACCAAATCCATACAGGACTGGCTCTTCGTGGTAGTTACGGGGGATGCCTTCTTGTTCAGTGAAGACGCGTGACCATTCGTCGGTGCGTTGATCGTATACACCATCAAAACACTCATTCAGAATGGGTTCGACAATCGAGCGAAAGTCGGTACTGCGCATTGGAGCGGCCATTTTTTAGTCCCCCTTAAACTGCGTTAACAGACGCATTGAACTGCGACTCGTTAACTTGAACTTGCACTACGGTGAATGCATCTCCCCATGCGTTATCAACGCCGGGGGTCAAACCAATAATCTTCAACTGTGCAGAAGAACCAGCGGAAACAACCGAGGTGCTAATGACACACTGAGAGAGTCCAGTGGTCGTGGAGCCTGCTGTAATAGAGGCAAAATCAGACTGAGCGCCCAAAGTAGTTTGTGCCATTGGGCCATTGGCCTGAATGTCATAAACGATGGCGGGGTCTTGGTAGTAATAAGCAATGCAGGAGCCAGTCACATATGCTGTGTTGGCGGGCCAGTAGTTGCTGATACGAACGCGACCAGTAGTGTCAGTCCATTGAACGCCTGCGAAGGCACCCAAGAACGCGTCACCAGCGGCGGCGGCTTGAATAACACCTGTTGTGTCCAACTTGACGGGCTGACCCTTCAAGATGTCACTGGTGTAACCAGAAACGATACCGTCAGTCAATGCGACAGCGCGATCCAAACCAGAGGGATGGAACGAGGGACGCAGACCAAACGGCTGATTCAATGAAGACATAGTCTTACTCCTTGTTTGGTTAAATTCACCCGCTCAGAAAACTGGTGCGGGTAACTGTTTATCAATATCATCCAAACCTTCGCCCTCGACCTGTCCCAACTTGCGCCCAGAACTATCTCGTCCCACGGCCTGCTCTGCCTGAAGGCGAATCTTGTTCGCTTCCTCAAGAGGCGCTTCGTGGTGGAAATGAGCCATGACATCTTGATACAAGTCCATTGGAATCTTGTACAAGAGCATCTCATTGCACGAAATAAACCCAGCGTGTTCCCCAGCCTTGACTTTGTTGCCATCCAGCCCGGGGAGTTCTTCCGCTTTCACGGGAACATAACCAAGTCGAATGCGCTTGTCGATGCTGTCATAACTGTTGGTCGTAGATAACCAGCAAAGGTGCCATCCCTTAATATCAGGGACAGACGGCAATGCACTTTGTGTCCATTCGTCCTTCCACGCCTTGCGGCGCTCATCGGCTGACACGAAATTATCCTCTGGTGCCTCTCGACTCTTGTCAAGACTCGCGCGATTTTCGCGTCCACCAGCGGATAGAGATTTTTTTAAACGAGAATCCATTTTCTTAACTCCTATAACCTTGATTTTGTTTGGCTTCCAATGCGTAGCGTCGAATCATCTTCGCCCGTTTATCAGCGTCATCCCACATTCCAGCATCTTTCATGGCTTGGACTTGATCGCGTGTTAACGCAAACTGATTTTTTCCAATCGCACTACTCGAAGAACTTTCGCGGCCTGAACTTGTCACAACATTCCTTGGTCTAGAATTCCGAATCGGTTTCTCATCGGTATCGCCAGTATAACGGTGTGGTAAATACTTTTGCAAGCGGTTGTCAAGTTCTTCCCAATACTGGGGCGTCTTGGGGTTCCAGCCTTCTTCAGCCATAGCCTGATCGATGGTCAAAGCGACCTTTGAGTCAGGGTCTTTGCCATTTGGGTCGTACCACTGGTTGTTTTGCATCCAAGTGTTCGCATGGCGCTGTAGTTGTGGGTCAGGGGCGCGAATTGTGCGTTCACGCTGGGGCGCGGTGGCCTTCTTGATCACAGTATCGAGGGCTTCATACTCTCTACGAGCATCAAACCACAATTCCTGTGCCGCAGTCAGCATTTCGCCGTTGCCAGTCTGAGTTGCTTCAGCAATTTTCTGTTTTGCGAACAGAATTTTGTTGTGCTTCTCTGTTTTGGCCGCATTCAAGCGTGCAAGGTCACTACCGTGCGACTTTTTCTCCAAAACCGACAATCTTTCGATCAATTCTTGGTTCTGGCGGCTCAAAAAGTCCAATTTATGGTCTTTTTCAGTCGAGACTTGCTTGTGGTACTCCTTGCGCTTGAGGCGTTTGAGGCGTTTTTGCTCTCTCAGTGCCTCTGCGTCGGGGTCAACACCACCACCAGAGGCCATTTCGGCCTCTCTGGCACGCTCGTCAGCCTCGTCGGAGTCTTCGTTTTGGGTTCTCGTTGGTGAAGGGATACTTTCAGGCAAATCAACGGTTGCGGAACCGTCTTTTTCCTCTTGAATCACAATCACTTCTTGTTGGGTTTCGGTACTCATAGGAATGCCTTCATTGCAAGTGGGTCACCAGTAAGTTTGGCGATGACTTCATGGTCGTTTAGCACCATGAAGAGGGCTGGATCATCATCGGAATGCGCGTCAGGGACTGGAACCTCCCAACGATCACCGCCCCACTTAGGGACGCGGATGAAATCACCTACCTCGCACCAAGTTCCCTCAACCCAAGGCTCCATCGTGTCGCGTTTTTTGAACGCCAATGGGCCAAGTGAGATCACTTTTGCGACCATGTTCTGCCACTTCTCGGTTTCTTTGGTCTCGGAGACCAAAATAATCCCAGCACTCGTTACCGTTTTCTTTGTTCGACGCAGTTGTACTAAAACTCTTGCGCCAAGGGGTATCGCACCGGGGTCTACAGCAGGAAAGGCTTCCCGCAAATCGGCTGAATCACCAGCCACCGTGCTATCTGTCATTGTCTTCTTCCTTTAGAAGGTTGTTGAGGATTTCAAGGGCTTCCTCAAGTCCTGCGATATGCCCGACCAGACGCTGGTACGAGGCGTAATCAGCGGCATTACCCGTTGACAAACCCTGCACCACCGCCTCTTTACGCGCTTTTACAGCGCCAATAAAGTCGGAGACATACCTCATGCGTTTCTCTTGTCAACGCCCTTGTTTTGGGAGAAATTCCCGTGGTCGCTGTTAGCCTCTGGTTGCGTCGCTTTTGATTGCTCTTTCATTTGTTGACCGTTGATCCATGCACCAGTCGCGTTGCGGTGTTGCTGGCGCACGGCTTCTGATTGCTCGTCTTTAAGGGTAATAGCCATTTCAATCTCCTAAGTTTCGTTGAGTAACATCTTGCAGTTTGATAGCAGTCTGCTCCTGCTCTTGTCGAAGTTTGACCTCGTCCACGGTCAACTCGGCAGTCTTCATTCGCTCTGTCGTGAGGTTGTCCTCTGCGTTCATCGCGATCTTGACCTGACGATCCTTGTCCTTCTGTTGCATTTCCGCTTGGAACTTCTGCGTATCGAAGGCAAGGCGTGCCTGATCTTCTGCGGCGCGGCGCTGTGTCTCGGCCATAGAAGCCTGCAACACGGCCTGTGCCTCGCCGTCCATAGGCGGTGCTGGTGGCTTGAACTGTTGCATCATCTGGCCCAACTGCTCCAGCGCAGGCAACAAGCCTTTGAACACCTCTTCGGTGTCCATTGACAGGTGCGTAGAGGCCAAGGCCACCGCGTTGTCGATCTGCTTGACCAGTTTGCTGTCCTCGTACTTGCCAAACTGCACACCAGTGTCGCCTTGGACATAGGTGGACATCTGGTTGGTGTACCAGAGCATCATGTGTTGCTTGATGTGTTCCAACGCATTCGGGATGAACTTGGGCGCGATCAGGCGGTTTGATCCCAAAGCGGGATCGAGCGCAAAAGCCAAGTGGGCTTGGATGTGCGCCAACTGATCCTGACGAGGGTATGCAAAGGCTGGGCGTCCCAATGCCATTGCGCTGTTCTCGTCTGCCGCGTTCATCTCCGCAGGCTTGCTTGCGTTCGGGATCAACTCGTTCACATTCGGAACCTTCAACTGCTTGAGCATTCGGTTCACCACCGCACGCTGGTCAAAGATCGCAGGGAACTGTGTGGACAACTGCAACACAGACTGCATCTGGGCCACGCGCTGTGTCTCAGAGAAAATGTGGGGATCACTTACAGGCACGATGTCGCTGTTGCGCTTGAAGTCTTCCTTCTTGACGGGCAACTCTGCCACCATGTCGCCACGCTTTTGCTCGTCCAAGTACCAGCGGTTCAAGCGGCCAACGATGCCAATGACTCGGCGCTGGCTCTCGTGCAGGCGTGAGTGGATGGAGGAGAACACCACAGCGCCTTGCTCGATCAGAGCCTGCGTTGTGCCAACAGGCATGGTGGACTTTGCGTCGGCAATCTTCTCTTCAGCGGTGGTGACCACACCCTTGGCCGCGTCGGTGATCCAGCCAAGCAACTTGAACAGCACCTCGGAAGGTGGGTTGAAGGGCATGGGCATTGCGATCTTGCGGATGTCGTCTACACCGGGGGCGCTCTCCACCTCAGTAATCTGCGTGACTTCGATCTGCTGACTTGCGCCAGAGATGCGTGCGCCCTTCAACTTCAGCATCGTGGCCGAGTTGTTGATGTGCGCAGTGTCCAGCAAGGCCCGTAATGCGCCCGTCAAGGCGGCGGAGAGACCTCCGATGAGGTGAGGTAGCCCAACAGCGTATGCGCCGCGCCAAGGGATGAATTTGAACTCGACGATCCAGTCCAACTTTTCCATCGACTCGTCGCCCTCTTCCCAATTGCGGTAGAGGCCAAGCACCTTGCTCTCCAACTCGTCAACCATCAGGATGTAAGGGGCGGAGTCGCCGTTGGTCACAGGGTCGTCGTCAATCGACAGCCATGTGTAGATGTGGAAGACGCGTCGCAGGCCGTCTTCGTTGTCGTCCCACGACTTGCCTTCAATCTTGTTGTTGGCCTTCTCGGCGGCTGTCTGCTCTGGCTCTGCGGATGCGCGGATCAGGCTGATGTCACGGTACAAGCCACGGTCGATGCGCTGTTGCATCTCCCAGCCAGTGATGTCTTGTTGCTCTGTCACGCGCTGGGCTGTGTAGAAGTTCACAGCGGCGAATGGCAGGAGGATGTTGTCGATAGGCACAAACTCAGCGCAGGGGCGGCGCTTTTTGTCGTCGTACCAAATTTTCATAAACTGTGAACCACCGAGAGGCAACTGCGTGAGCAACTGCTCCTGTTCGTCGCGGAACTCTGTGATCTGCTCAGTCAACTGCCAGTTCAGGTAGTCGCGCTTGCGTTCTGCGGTCTCGGTCTTCTCGTCAGTAACATCACCCAAAATCTTGGTGCGCACTGGGCCGTCAGGTGGGAACATTTCCTTGATGGCGCGGGCGGCAAAGTCCACGCACGCTTCGGCCATCACAGGGTGAACGACCTTCGATGCACCGAAGAAGTTCGCACCGCCCGGGGCATCGTCGCCCAAGCCCGTGCGCTTGAGTCCCTCTTCGTATTGCTTGTCCCTTTTCTCGCGGGCTTCCTTGTCCTTCTCGATCAGATCAAGGTATCGCATACCAATCTTCTCAAGGTCAAACAAGTTGATGGTCTCTGCGAGGTTCTCGTAGAAGTCTGGGTTCTCTTCTGGGCCTTGGTAGTCGCCCAGCGTCACGATGGCCGAGCCGTCCTCCAACTCCTCGACATCCTGATTTTCTTCAGGCAGGTCAGCGACAGCACCGCCGTCATCAGTCATCTTCAGGCCGTCAATGAAGCGGTCTGCGTTTGGGTCGTTTGGAAACTGTGTCGCCATGTTCAATCCTTAATTTGTTTTTTCACGCATCGCACCAGCCCTTGGCCTGCGTATTGCGTCTGCGGCCTTTACCGCACCTTTGGTCATGCCCTGTGCGCCCTTGATCATGCCAGTAGGCGAGAACAGGCTCAACATAGTTTCAGTCATGGGGCGATCCTCTCCAGAGGTTACACCGTATCTGTCCATCAAATCCTTGATGTGTTCTGATCCAGCGAATGGCTTTTCACTCGATAACCGAGTCGGTTTTCCCATCAGGCCAGTCAACGCGTCTACACCACTCAACCCCATGTTCATCATGTCCACTGGCAGGCCAAGTGCTGGCGCGAGAATGCCTCGGTTGCCGATGTCAGTTGCGGCGCGTGGCTTCTTGAAGGACTCGTACTCTTCCTTGCCTTGATCCACAGCCAACTTGCCCAACTGCTCGGCAACTTCTCTGGCCGTAGGCTCATCTGATGAGCCACCCTTGGACATCCGCTTTGCTGGCGCATCAAAGACGCTGACACGCCCGCCTTTAGCCATACCCATTCTCTCGTCAACCATTGCTCTGAGGCGCAGGTCAGCCAACTTCATGGACATATCTTCTTTGCGGTCTACTGCGCCGCCTTCCTTGCGCAGGAAGCCTTTGCCTGTGACCATGTCATTCATCACCTCAGTGGGTGACTTGCCAGTCTGATCGGCGGTGCGCTTGATCAGTCGCTCAAGGTTGTCCACATAGTTCTCTGGCTTGGTCTTGAGTGCGGTCACATCAGCGGAGCCGTACCAGCCAAGTGCCTGCGCTTCAGCGGGCGCGACACCGTGACGCTTTGCGCCGCGTTGCCACAAGTCCTCGAAGCCT
>Ga0222712_10001513_pt1 | contig 28484 bp, 27 predicted proteins | sample C33_657DmetaG_FD_165043 | JGI IMG/M metagenome (GOLD analysis project Ga0222712, IMG submission 165043) | Estuarine water microbial communities from San Francisco Bay, California, United States - C33_657D | ecosystem: Environmental > Aquatic > Marine > Unclassified | place: USA: California... | reverse complement strand
ACATTATCGATCAACGCAAAAAAGGCAACCTGTAAGATGAAAAGAAGAGACTATTTAAAAAATATGGGCTTAAGTTCACTGGGCTTAGCCGTTTTCAATCCAGATGAAAAAGCGATTGAGAATTTAAATTTGGGTAAAGTTCCGGTCAAAAGACCGAACGGACGTACACAAGCAGAAGCAGAACAAGAGGCTGCGCTAAAAGCCGAAGTATTCTTGAACGCGCACGAATTAGCGACGATCACGGTGTTATCTGACATTATCATTCCAGCAGATAAAAAATCTGGTAGCGCCTCACAATCAGGCGTAACTGCCTTTATCGAGTTCATCGTGAAAGACAAAACGGAATTCAAAACGCCTATGCGTGGTGGATTGCGTTGGTTAGATGTAGAATCAAATAAGCGCTTCTCGAAAAACTTCATCGATATTACGCCCAAACAGCGCATTAACATCGTGGATGATATCGCTTATCCAGGCAAAACCCCTAAGCATTTGTCTCAGGGGGAATCTTTCTTCACCTTGATGCGTAATTTGACGGCAACCGGATTCTACACCTCTAAAATGGGAATCGAAGACTTAGAATACAAAGGAAACACACCTAATCAGTGGGCCGGCGTTCCAGACGAAGTATTAAAACAATATGGTTTAAGTTATGACGCCTAGTCGTGTCGTTCGACCAGCCATTTTTCAAACTATTCCAGGCCTCGTGGCGGGTGTTAGCACTCGCCACGGCGGCTTAAGTAAAGCTCCCTATTCCTCTTTAAATGTAGGCGTGCACACTGATGATGACCCAGCGGTCATCGAACAAAATCTTTCGCTTTTCTGTGCTGATTTAGGCGTTTCTCCTGCTGATTTAGCCCGCTCCTATCAGGTGCACGGCGATAAAATTTGGGTAACAGGTAGAGCCGGATATCAATCCGGATTCGATGCAATGGTTTCTGTCCAACCTGGTGTTTTTGCCGGGGTGGGAATTGCTGATTGCACGCCCATTTTACTAGTTGACCCCGTTACGCGCGTTTGTGCTGCGATTCATGCCGGCTGGAAAGGAACTGTTGCACAAATTGTGTACAAAACAGCTAAACGCATGATCGAGAACCGTGGATCAAATCCTGCGGACATCCTGGCCTACATCGGCCCATGCATTAGTTTGGCGCATTTCGAGGTGGGAGATGAAGTGGCCGCTCAGTTTGATGAGGCCTTTAAATCGCGCAAAGATGCTAAATGGCATGTGGATTTAAAAGCAGCGAATGCGGCTCAGCTACAGTCCTTAGGCATTCAACAAATTGAAGTGGATCCAGCCTGTACGGTAGAAAATAATACAGATTTCTTTTCACACAGAACAGAAAAGGGAGTGACCGGCAGAATGTTAGCCTTAATTGGATTTCAAGCTATTTAAGAACATTTGGCGATTCAAATTCTCCTTAGGCAAGAACTCATAGGCCTTTTTGTAATCCTTGCGTTTTAGATCCCCATTCTTTATCGATTTGATAAAATTAATCCAGGCAAATGGATTGGTTAAAGCGAGAGTAGGATCGCTGAAGAAATTTTTATTGGCTTGAGACGAAATCATCATGTCAGAGAAATTTCTAAAATTTGAAGATGCACCCATCCCAGCTTGCAAGGCAAAAACGTTCAATTTGGATTGTTCTAGATTATTTCTGGCATTATCACGCTGTTGCGCGTCCCGCAATTGCATTGCTAAAAATGCCTTTTTAAACTCTTCTTCGCTGGAATGCGGGAATACTTTCACCTCACGTAACATCGTCGTCATCTCCTCCATCGGAATAATCACTTGATGCACTAATTCCGTATCGCGTGGCACAATGTAGTATTTCTTCTTATAACCAATGTAGGAAATCACCAAACTATCGCCAGGAAAAACATACATATCTACTTGGCCAAAATTATCACTTAACGCACCTCGTCCTGCTTGAGGATTAAATACATACGCTAAAGGAAGGAATTCTGCATTCGATGAAGCAACTACTCGGCCCTGAAATAAGACCGTTTTGTCTTGTCCTTGTGAAAAGGAAACAAGCGATACTAGACACAAAGCCAGTACACCCAAAACACGAACAGCTACTCGTTTTTTCATAAAGCCGAAATTAAGCAAAAAAAGAATTCGTTGCTGTTAAAGCCTGTTAATGCTTAGAGTTTTGGAAATAATTTCAAGAAAGTGATAATAAACGGAATCGATAATAATAGACCATCAAAACGATCTAAGAATCCACCGTGTCCAGGAATCGTATCCGCAGAGTCTTTGATATTGATGCTTCGCTTGAACAAGGATTCTACTAAATCACCATAAGTACCTGCCACCACGATGATGATACCAATGCCAAACCATTGCCATGACTCGTAATTCGTGTAATAAATGGATAAAACATAGGCCACAATCATGGCTGCGATTAAGCCACCGATACTTCCCTCCCATGATTTCTTGGGAGAAACGCGTTCGAAGAGTTTCGTTTTACCAAATTTCGTGCCTGCAAAATACGCTCCAGAATCACTCGCCCATAATAAGAAAAGGCAACCCAGAATGATTTGAGGATCGTAGGTTTCGTTTTTCAGAAAAGCCAAAACCGTTAATAAGGCAAAGGGCAAAGCCACATAAATAATACCTAGGAAGGTGTAGGCGATGTTTTTGAAGGGCTTTTCGTCTTTGGCATTGTATAACTTAATGAAGAAAATCAACGCCAAAAGTGGCGACAATATATAATAATTCGAATAGGCAATCTCCCCCTTTTCAATGAAAAAAGTCAACAGATGGAGCACCACCCCACAAAACGTTCCATAGAAAGTTAACGGTAAATTATCACTGATACTGCCCACTAATTTGTAAAATTCTAACTGCGCCGCGACACCTATTAATAGGAACAAACCTAAAAACGTGTAATCACTAAACAGCACACAGAATAGCAAAAACGGCACCGCTATTATAGCTGCGATCACACGCTGTTGCAAATTAGACATCTCTCTTAATCCCATCATTTATTTTTCTAATCGGTATGTATAAAGCCGACGTATGTAAAACACTACTAAAACCAATGAAATAACAACTGACCACCACGGAGTAATTTCTCCTAATTTCTCAGGATCCACCGCGATTTGTTTCTGCTGGTACATATACTGCATGGTCAGCGTCCAACCGTTATTGAATAAATGGGCCACAATCGGAATCCAAATATTGCGGTTCCACACATACAAATAACCAAAAAAGGCCCCTAAAAATAAGCGCGGAAAAAAGCCAAAAAACTGAAAGTGAATAAAGCTAAAAATCCCCGCAGAAACCCAAATCGCCACATGGTGATTACCCGTATACCGCTCAAAAAGGGATTGCAAAACGCCTCTAAAGAATAATTCCTCTCCTAAAGCTGCTAATCCAGCAATAACGGCTAAGCCAATGGCGAAGTCCATCGGACTATGAAAATCGATTAAAAACTTCGTCAATTCGGCTAATTGCGTTTCCGAGGCACGCATCCATTTCTCTGTATCTTCAAATCCTGCAGGCAATACCAAAGATTCATTCCACTGGATGATGTATTCTAAGAGTGGCATTCCCACTAAAATAGTGATGATTGACCATAAAAAGATTCGGTAATCAGGGGTCGGTCCTGAAGAAAGGGAATTTAAATCACGCTTCTCTGACCAACGCAAATAAGCCCAAGAACTAGCTACAAACGTAAACAGAGCGGAAAACCATTGCAAAGCCATCATCGCGCGGAAGGCTCCCTCATAATTTTGGGGATGAGCCATAAAATCCAACACCGATTTTTGGAATTGATTTACATCTTGTGTGGGAAATCCGACAATTAAAACAACCGATAATAAACCAATAAATTGACCTATGAAGCCACCTAATAGGAAAAATCCAAATAAAATCAGGGTTTTGGATAGTAATCCGATGTAACGTTCGGGCCCTTGAAAATTGTTATCTACCATAATGCTCGTAAATTTACGGAATTTTTAATCAGAATGGTAAAGATAGGTAACATCGAGCTAGGCTCATTCCCATTGCTTTTAGCCCCTATGGAGGACGTCTCAGATCCGCCTTTCCGTGCGGTGTGCAAGGCAAATGGCGCTGATTTGATGTATACGGAATTTATTTCGTCCGAAGGACTGATTCGGGATGCCGCCAAAAGCGTTCAAAAGCTCGATATTTTTGAATACGAACGTCCGATTGGGATTCAACTTTTTGGTAGTTCCATCGAAACGATGGCTTCTTGTGCCGAAATCGCCACGAAGGCTGGACCCGATTTAATTGACATTAATTACGGTTGCCCAGTGAAACAAGTGGCCTGCAAAGGTGCTGGAGCCGCTTTATTACAAGATATTCCTAAAATGGTAGCGATGACCAAAGCCGTAGTCGATGCCACTCACTTACCAGTGACGGTTAAAACCCGCTTAGGCTGGGATGACTCTACGAAAAACATCGAAGATGTAGCCGAAAGACTTCAGGATATCGGGATTCAAGCCTTAACTATTCACGGAAGAACGCGTGTACAGATGTATAAAGGTGCGGCAGATTGGGAATTGATATCGAAAGTGAAAAATAACCCACGGATTAAAATACCTATTTTCGGCAATGGCGATATCGATTCGCCTGAAAAAGCCAAAGAATACCGTGATCGCTACGAAGTAGATGGCATTATGATTGGACGCGCGTCCATCGGCTATCCTTGGATTTTCAATGAGATCAAACATTATTTAGCGACTGGAGAGCATTTAGCCCCTCCTACCCTACAACAGCGCCTACAAGTTTGCCTCGATCACCTCGACTTCTCGATCCGCTGGAAAGGAAACCACGGGGGAATCGTTGAAATGCGCCGCCATTACGCGAATTATTTCCGCGGAATGGACCATTTCAAACCTTTCAGAACCCGTTTAGTGACCACCTATGATTTTGAAGAGATCAAAGGAATTCTAAACGAAATCTCAGCGCATTATGCTGGAGAACCTTTACACGCCTAATGGAAAACAAGCAAAAATCCCCCGTATTACTCGTTATTTTGGCCTTTACGGCTTTATCATTGATTTGGGGTAGCTCCTTTATTCTTGTAAAGAAAAGTTTAGTCTATTACAGTTCACCACAAGTGGGTGCTTTGCGGATTTTTGCAGCCTTCATTTTCTTTATCCCAGTGTTTTTGAAACAAAGACACGAGGTGAAAAGGGAGCACTGGAAAAGTTTTTTATTAGCTGGTTTAACGGGAAATTTAATCCCTGCTATTCTGTTTTCGATTGCCGGAAAGCACTTGACATCGGCCTTATCAGGCATGTTGAATGCCTTTACTCCCTTGTTTACCTTGATCGTGGGAATTCTGTTGTTTAAACAAGGATTTCAATGGCGCCAAATGCTGGGGATCGTTCTGGGAATCGCCGGTTGTTTCGGATTAATTGTAGGTGGCGAAGGATTCAATATTGATTTTAATTACCATGCACTTTGGGTGGTTTTAGCCACTTTCTTGTACGGTTTTAACCTACATATCGTAAAGACCAAATTATCAGGGTTAAACCCCTTCACGTCTACGGCGGGCATCTTTATGGCGATCGGACCGCTTTCATTGATCCTTTTAGCCTCCACTGGATTCTTTTCGCAAGCCATTGAATGGTGGCCATTTTTAGCGGCTTGCTCTTTAGGTGTTTTCGGCTCGGCGATCGCCATGGTGTTATTCAACCAACTCATCAAATGGACGAACGCGATTGTGGCCAGTTCTGTGACCTACATCATTCCGATAGTAGCTGTGGGTTGGGGTGTTTTCGATGGAGAACAAGTATACCTTTCGCAAGTGATTGCGATGATCGTCTTGTTAATCGGGGTATACGAAATCAACCGATCAAAGGCTTGATTTTGACTCGATAATTGGTCCGCGCTCCCCTATGCCATTCTCGTTGAAGGCTTCGATTTGGAAATAATAGGTCTTGCCGCGGTCCATGGATTTGAAATAATATTCATTTGCCCCAAAAACCTGAACCGAGGTATACATTTTATCCGGAGCGATACCTGAATAAATAACATAACCCGTCGCATTCGGCTTTTGACCCCATTTCAACCAGGCACTGCGCGAATCATGTTCGCCGCGCAAGACCAATAGGTCTTTTATGACTCCCGGCTTTTGACCGTGACCAAAACCGAAGGCGCGTATACCTGAAATCGCAAATTTCCCCGCCGCCATATGGTGATTTACCAGCTTTAGATAACGCACTTCCACTGGCCGCTGAAGCTCGACATAATCATGAGGAATGTCTGTTTTGTTTGTAGACTTATCGATAATTATCTCCCACTTCTTGCCATCCTTGCTTCCTAACACTTGGTATTGGTGGTAGATGCCATTCATCTTCCCCAGGAAACTCGAATCCACATCCTGATCCGCATAATTCAATTGCAAGGCTTTTAACGTAGAAACCTCCCCTAAATCGGTCTCAATCCACTCCCCTTTTTTCGAAGAGGCCGCAGACCAATAGGTTTTCATCTGCTCATCTACCGCAAAATTCGCAGCATAACCCGGCAAACTCGAAGAGACTCTCACCGGTTTATTATAATTCAACAGCATCCATCCCGTAAATAATTCAGACGGTTTGTCTACTTTTTTCGTGGGCATATAGTGCGGATAATCTCCATAAGCCGTATTCGTAAACATGATTCCGTCTTGATCAAAATACGTAGGCCAAAGTCCCAGGCGACGTTCAAAACTATTCTTCACCGCAATCGTAATCGTAGAAACATGCCACCAATTACCATATTGCCCCTCAAAAGTGGCCCCATGACCCGCACCACGCGTAAATCCACCCGGCTTAAAAGAGAACGGATTGTGCGCTTGGTAGGTAAATGGCCCCATTGGATGATTCGACGTGTAAACACCATCGCCATAAGCCGAGAATTCCGTTCCAGGCGCCCCATATTGTAAATAGTATTTCCCCTTGTATTTATTCATCCAAGCTCCCTCCATAAAGGGCTTCAAGAAGGTATTGTCTTGGTATTCGCCAAAACGCTCCCAGCCATGTAGCTCATCATTCAGCTTGATCAAATCTTTACGCTCCCCGATGGGCTGCAAGGTCTTCCGATCCAATTCCTGCCCGTACATCGGATAAAAATTACTAGAACCGTGGTATAAATACAGCCGGTTATCGTCATCTAAAAAGAAAGCGGGATCCCAGGCGCCAGCTGTAAAGGCATGAACAGCCTCTTTCCAGGTATCCGTTTCTGGTTTTTGGGAATACCAAAGCGTAAAATCCTTCGCATAGGTAGAACCGATCACTAACAAACTGTCGCCTAACGTAATCGTCGCTGGCGCACATAATTCATCATATACTTTGTGGTAGGGTTGCAGGAATCGGCGGGAAACAAAGTTCCATTTCAGCATATCCTTGCTCCACCAATAGCCCCATTGGTTGGTCGAAAACAAATAATACTTGTCTTTGAAATACGAAATCACCGGATCAGCGGTAGCCCGATGACGACCTTGTTCAGAAAAATTAGGAATGGGTGTGAACCCATAATCCAAGTTCATAGGGTTACAATAAGTAGTTTGTGCTGATGATAAAGCGGTTTGCGCGCCGGCTGAAAAAGCAAAAGACAAAATAAAAAGCAACAATGCTGGAACAATTTTCATAGTTTTGAGGTCATATAGGTATCAGACATATCTGGCTGATTTTCGATGAACAAAGTAAGTAAATTTCAGGGAATTATTTGGGCTGCGGTATTGATAACGCTATGGTGCGCGAATTTAGCCTATTGGATAGACGCTGATTTCAGCTGGTCAAATCCCTGGATCTATGTCGCGGTATTGATTCAAACTCACTTGTATACCGGTTTATTCATCACCTCTCACGATGCCATTCACGGTGTTGTTTATGCGGAGAACCCTCGCATCAATCACGCCATCGGACGTTTCTGTACCATCCTTTTTGCCTTTAACGATTATAGTACTTTACGTGCCAAACACCATTTGCATCATGCCCACGTCAATACAGATACTGATCCAGATGTACACCAAGGGCCTTTCTTGTTTTGGTGGTTCAAATTCATTTGGCAATACGTGACTTGGAAACAGGTGCTAGCTATGGCCATCACCTATAATGTGTTAAAGATCTGGTTTCCGATGTGGAATTTGATTTTATTTTGGGAAGTACCTGCCATTTTGAGTACCCTGCAATTATTTATTTTCGGGACCTACCTGCCGCATCGGGGTGAACACGCAGCGGACAACAAACAGCAATCAAGGAGCCAAAGTAAAAACCATATTTGGGCGTTTATTTCGTGCTACTTTTTTGGCTACCATTATGAACACCATGCGCATCCCTATTTGCCTTGGTATAAATTACCCAAAGCCAAGGACGAAAGCCTTGCCTAGACCTAGATTTTTTCTAAATTTGCATCGCACAAAATCGACATAAACGAGCTCCTCATGAAAGAACCTAAATACAAACGCATTTTATTAAAACTTTCAGGCGAATCTCTTTCGACAGATGGAGAGGTAATTGATCCAAACATTTTAGGTCAATATGCCGCTGAAATTAAAAAAGTGCATGATTTAGGCGTTGAAGTAGCGATCGTTATTGGTGGAGGAAACATCTTCCGTGGTGCAAGTGCAGCAAAAGCTGGCATTGACCGCGTTCAAGGCGATTATATGGGCATGTTAGCGACCGTAATTAACGGGATGGCGGTACAGGCTTCTTTGGAAAAACAAGGATTGTACACGCGGATGATGACAGCCATTAAAGTAGAAGCGGTTTGCGAACCTTTCATCCGTCGCCGTGCGATGCGTCACTTAGAAAAAGGACGTATTGTGATTTTTGGTGCAGGAACAGGTAACCCTTATTTCACGACAGATTCTACTGCCTCTCTTCGGGCCATCGAAATCGAAGCAGATGTGGTGTTAAAAGGAACGCGAGTAGATGGTGTTTACACCGCTGACCCAGAAAAAGATGCCTCAGCAACGCGTTATACAAACTTGAGTTTCACCGAAGCTATCTCTAAAGGCTTAAAAATTATGGATACCACGGCATTCACTTTATGCCAAGAAAATAACGTTCCCATCATCGTGTTCGATATGAATAAAGAAGGGAATTTAGCCGCCTTAGTATCGGGTGAGGATGTTGGAACATTAATTAGTTAATTGATAAAATGGAAGAAATCGAATTCTATATTGACGCAACTGTCGAAACCATGGACGGTGCGATCAAGCACTTAAACATTGAATTATCTAAGATTAGAGCTGGTAAAGCGAGCCCATCTATGTTAGATGGCTTAACGATCGATTATTACGGAATGCAAACGGCTATCTCGGGTGCTGCTTCAGTAACCACTCCAGATGCGCGCACGATTGCGATTAAGCCTTTTGAGAAAGGAATTTTCGCAGAAATCGAGAAGTCTATTCGTAACTCAAGTCTAGGTTTGAATCCGATGAACGATGGCGAAATCATTCGTTTATCGATTCCTCCATTGACAGAAGAGCGTCGCCGTGATTTAGTGAAGCGTTGCAAGCAAGAAATTGAAGTGGCTAAGATCAATATCCGCAATGCCCGTCAAGACGGAAACAATAGCATTAAGAAACTAAAAGGAGATGGCGTTTCAGAAGATGCGATCAAAGAGGCAGAAGATAAGATCCAAAAGAAAACGGATGCCTATATCGCCAAGATCGACCAGGTCTTCAACGAAAAGGAAAAAGATATCATGTCAGTATAAATAGAAAGCCTCGAAATGCGAGGCTTTTTTTATTCTTCCATTCCCTGCGCATAACCCATTTCTAACATCCGTCGAATATCCAACTTCGTAAAGCGCTGGATATCGATACTCAGCGGTTGCTTAGGTCTGATAATGGTCAATTTCACTTCGGAACGAGACATTTTTAAATCCGCATTCAAAATCTCATTGACTGCAATATCCATCACCCGATCGACTAAGGCTAATAGATCCCCTGAGTCAAAGACTCCGCCTTCGATCATTTCCGTATGACAGGCGATGACGACCACTTCTTTGGCACCATCATTAATAGCCTTTTGTAAGGGCGCCACGTCCCGCAAACCTCCATCTAGGTAAGATTTACGCTTCTCCCCTTCAATCTTCACCACAGGCATCAAAATGGGCACAGCCGAGTATGCCATTAAGTAATCAGTGAAATTTTCAAAACTCGGGTCCACATAATGCATAACCCCCTCCATAATATTCACTGCCCCTACTTTCAAGCCCACCGGACTAGCCTGTAAATTCCGATCCTGCAATACTTCAGATAAAAGATCTCGTAAAGGACTCGTATCAACTAGGCCCTTAAACCGCTTCGTTAATGCCGTCCAGCCAAGCTGAAAAATGTTAAATGGTTTAGACAAGCATTCAGGTCGTGTAATACGTCGCTCCCAAAAATCCCATAAATCCTGCGCTGCCTGAGGATAGGAAATAGGTAAGCCAGTATTTGCTTGCTGACCAAACTGGTTCACTAAATAAGCCGCATTTAAACTTCCAGCTGAAACACCATAAATAGCATCCGGCTGATAACCTTTCTCAAAAAGCGCCTTGATAACGCCCGCTTGAAACGCGCCTTTTACAGAACCACCTGCTAAGACTAAAATCTGACTCATAATACCTTTATATCCACAATTCTGATTAAATTTACGCAATTTACTGATTCAAACAATCCGCATGTCCTACTCCATTTCTTCCATTCAATCTCCCATCGATGATTCGATGAAGGCATTCGAAGGGAAGTTCAAAGCTTTCATGAAGACAAAAGTGATGTTGCTCGACACCATCATGCATTATATTGTCCAAAGAAAGGGAAAACAGATGCGCCCCATGTTCGTTTTTTTAACGGCAGGCTGTATGGGGGAGATCACGGAGAAAACATTCCGGGGAGCTGCGCTGATTGAATTATTGCACACCGCAACCTTGGTTCATGACGACGTTGTAGATGATTCAAATTATAGACGCGGATTCTTTTCCATCAATGCAATCTGGAAGAATAAGATTGCCGTTTTAGTAGGGGACTATTTACTTTCCAAAGGTCTACTGCTTTCCGTTGAACACGAAGATTTCGATTTATTAAAATCAGTCTCTACTGCCGTTCGCGAAATGTCCGAAGGCGAATTATTACAAATCGAAAAAGCGCGAAAACTGGACATCACAGAAGACGTCTATTTTGATATTATTACGAAAAAAACGGCAACTCTAATCGCTGCATGCTGCGCAGTCGGATTTCAATCGGCTGGCGCTAATGCCGAGATGGTAGAGAAGGCACGTTTGTTTGGCGAGAAAGTGGGTATCGCTTTCCAAATCAAGGATGACTTGTTTGATTACGGGGATGCGGAAATAGGCAAACCTTTAGGGATCGACATCAAAGAGAAAAAGATGACCTTGCCCCTGATTTATGCCCTTCAGAACACGGATAACTCTACTAAAAAGCGCATCATTCAACTAATCAAAAAAGAGTCAGAAGATTCCAATAAAGTACGCGAGGTCATCGAATTTGTAAAATCAACGGGAGGCCTTGCCTACGCTAATCAAAAGATGAATGAAATCGCTGAGGAAGCGCGCGCTATCTTAGCCACCTTTCCTGCGTCTGAATATCGCAACTCGCTGGGCGACCTCATTAGCTATACGATAGAACGCAATAAATAAAAAAAGGGAACCATTTCTGATTCCCTTCCTTTCCATTTATCTTCCGATTAACGTGGCCCTCCGAAGCCACCGCCTCCGCCACCACCCATACGCATGCCTGGCATACCCATTGGTTGTTGTGGAGCTGCTGGAGCTGCATCGCCTTCACCTTTCGTATCATCGTTATTCACTGATTTCTTTTTCTTTGTAGGACCAAAGCTCATCTTACCGATACGGTAAGAGAAGTTGATCTTAAAGTTCATGTTACGTAATGTATTTTCACTCACCTGATTAATGGTAGGAGTCTTCGTTTCGCTACGAATAACAAAACCCTCAGGAGTAAAGAAATTTTCTGCACCGAATCCGATACTTCCCTTTTTATTCTTAAAGTCCTTCTTAAAGCTCAAACTATAAATTCCGAATCCACCTTGAGAACCTTGTAATTGAACTTGATTAACTCGGTAAAAAGAGAAAATTTGAGCTCCCCAACCATTTCCGATGTTGTAATTACCGAAAACACGGAAGTTTGTTTGCAAGCCTTCATTCTTCGCGTTCAATAACGGATCAGCCACATTGTTCGCTAATACCAAGTAAGAAAGATCACCACCACCACCAATCATCAACTTGTTAGAAAGGTTCACATTCAAGTTCACGTTCATACCATAGGCATCTTCATTACCAATATTTCTAGAGGTTGTTTTTACCGTATCTCCAAACACCTCTCTAATTTGATTAATCGCACCAGTAGTATTTCTAACAAAGAAAGAAGTAGAAACGTATGTTTGTTTCACAAATTTGCTGAACGAAACCTCGTAGTTATTCGTGTATTCTGGTGCTAAGTTCGGGTTACCCGTTGAGATATTTAATGGGTTCGTTGCATTCACGTTTGGATTCAAATTTTGAATTCCTGGACGTTGAATACGGCGATTATAGCTAAATCTCCAAGTACCTGACTTGAACGTTTTTGACATATTGAAACTAGGAACTAACACGCCATAAGCTGGAATCACCGTATTTTGACCTTCTTTTTTCAAGAAACTAGCCGTAATATCCGTGTATTCGTATCTCGCACCTGTCTTAATACTCCACTTATTCTTAGTGGTTAACGTGTAAGAACCATAGGTGCTGTAGATGTTCTGATTATAATCAAACACGTTGGATGGCAAAATAGCCGAGTTCACTTGCGTATAAATGCCTCCTGAAGTGCCTGTAAATGATTTGTAATCTGATGTCACATTACGAAGAATTCCTTTTCCTCCAAATTCAAGTAACTGATTCTTGCCTAGTGGAGTTTGGTAATCCATTTGGAATGTAGCCTCCTCATTATACGATGTATTCTCATTCTTAATCGAGCTCATAATTTCGCTCATCGTCGACTTAGGATTTAAAATCAAATTGTAGAAATCATTCGCACGGTTATTGCGGCTGTACATCGATAAGATAGAGAACTCTCGCTGTGCTTTTTCGAACGTATGCGTGTAATCAATATTCACATCCACGTTTGCAGATTCATCTAAGGAATTCGTATTACGAAGAGAGGAAACCACTCCGTTTCTGATTTGTTGCAATCCATCTTGCCAGTTATTACCATTGCGAAGACCGAAACGAACACTAGAAGTAATCGAATTAAACTTGTTAATATCCCAATCAAAACCTAACTGGTAGTTACCAAATAAACCTTCACGACGTGATTCTGCTGTCTGAACGTTTGTAGTTTGCATACCATTATTAGTGGTGATCTGCGTACTTTCAAACTTCCCGTTCACATTGTATTCCGAACGGCCAAAACCGCCTAAGGATAAACCCCAATTCTTGTTTCTGAAGTTTCCGTTCAATGATAAATTAGAACCACGAACTCCAGCTGAAGAATCAAATGACAAGGTTAAACCTTGTAAGGTGTTTTTCTTAGTGACAATATTAATGATACCAGCTGATCCTTCCGCATCATACTTAGCAGATGGAGACGTAATTACTTCCACCGTCTTGATCATATCTGCCGGAATTTGACGTAAGGCATCTGCAATATTAGAAGCCATAATCGTAGACGGCTTATTGTTGATTAAGACCTTAACACTTGTAGAACCCCGCAAAGAGGGATTACCATCTAAATCGACTGATAACATCGGTACTTTTTTCAAAACATCCGTTGCATCTCCCCCTTTATTAGAGGCATCTTTTTCTGCGTTGTACACGGTCCGATCTACGCGCTCCTCAATTAATGCGCGTTGACCTTCCACGGTTACTTCAGAAAGCATCTTAGAGCTTTGTTGTAATTTGATTACCCCTAAATCGCGGTCGTCATTTTTTTCTGAAATGGTAACAAAAACCGTTTTGCTTTCATATCCGATAAATGAAACAACAATTTTATACGATCCCACTGCAACTTTGTTCAAGGTAAATTTACCTACGCCGTCAGCAACGGTACCATCTACAGGTTTATTTGTTTTTGTATTGATTAGTGCCAAAGTAGCGAATTCCACCGGCTTTGAATCCGTCGAATCCAATAAGAATCCGATGATTTTTGCACTTCCTTTAGACGCAGCTTGCGCGGTACCCGGAATCACTGTTTCTTTCTTAGGCGCTGCACCGAAACCACCCATCATTCCACCAGGTATCTGGGAAATAGCGGAGAATGATAAACTAATCAGTGCGAATAGCGTAATAATTTGTCTCATTGTTTGTTGTTTAAAATCGTATTTAACGAATGCAAAATTTGTACATTCTATTTAAAGGCCTTCTTTTTTGCGACCAAAAAGGGTAATTTGTAGTCCAATATGATGTTTCAACTCCATACACCTAGGCTCAGCTTAATCCCATTATCCAACCAGCATTTGCAGGTGTGGTCGCAATCGGGGCGCAAAGATCTGGAAAAAATGCTAGATCTACAGCATAACCCTTGGAATATGGAATTGTTTTATGAACAGGAAACTAGTCAGGCATTACGCGATTATTGGATTCCTCAAACCGCCAAATTCCCTGTAGACTACTATTGGTACACAAATTGGGAAATAATCCTGACGGCCTCGTCCTGCTCTGTGGGGGGAATCGGTTTTGCGGGATTACCTGATAATGATGGCACAACAGAAATAGGGTATGCGCTGGATCAGAAATTCAGAGGACAAGGAATTGCCACAGAAGCGGTGCAAGCTTTAAACGAGTGGGCTTTTCAAGATGCTGGCTTACGGATCATACGAGCAGAAACGCCGGTGGATAATAGGGGTTCGCAACGGGTTTTGGAGAAAAACCATTTCCAAAAAACGGGAGAGAAAACACTGGCACTCGAAAACCCCATGCAAGTTTTCACCTGGGAACGCCTTCGTTACTGATCTTTTTCAGTAATTTTACTGAATTGCCAATGTTAGACAGCTAAAAGCATGCAAAATTTTACTTCGGTTAAAGACGCTTACAATATTCAAAACCTAGTCAATGAGGCTTTGTTAATGAAGAAGACCCCCTATGCGGATAAGCATATCGGGAAAAACCGTACGCTCGGTTTATTATTCTTCAATGCCAGTCTTCGCACGCGCCTTTCCACCCAAAAAGCAGCTCAAAACCTCGGAATGGAGGTAATGATCATGAATGTGGGAGCCGATTCGTGGCAATTGGAAATGAACGAAGGCGTCATTATGAATGGTGACAAAGCGGAACACATTTCAGAGGCTGCGGCTGTCGTAGGTTCCTATTGCGATATTGTAGGTGTGCGTAGTTTCCCTGGTTTAGTAGATAGAGAGTTAGATTATAGCGAACAGGTATTGAACCAGTTCTTGAAATATACCGGACGTCCGTTCCTAAGCTTGGAGTCGGCGACTCGCCATCCTTTGCAGTCGTTAACGGATTTAATTACAATTAACGAGTTCAAAACCGTAGAGCGTCCTAAAGTAGTGTTGACATGGGCTCCACACGTGAAAGCATTACCGCAATGTGTGCCTAATTCCTTCTCTGAATGGATGAATCACGCTGAGGTGGATTTCACGATTGCTCACCCAAAAGGCTATGAATTAGCGCCTGAATTCGCAGGAAATGCGAAAATTTGCTACGATCCTAAAGAAGCTTACGAAGGTGCTGATTTTATTTATGCCAAAAACTGGTCATCCTACCAAGACTACGGAAAAATACTTTCTTCCGATCCAGCTTGGATGGTGGATGCCGCGAAAATGAGCCTAACAAACAATGCGAAATTTATGCACTGTCTTCCCGTTAGACGGAATTTAGTGGTCGCAGACGAAGTCATTGATTCCCCTAATTCGATTGTGATTCAACAAGCGGGTAACCGGGTTTGGGCGGCGCAAGCTGTTTTGAAAGAGATGATATTAACCCTAATGAGAACTGAAAGCCCGTATTTATTTTAATGTCTGCTAAACCCACCCTTCAAGTAGTTAAAATAGGCGGAAATGTCATCGACAATCCCTCTGCCCTGGCTAGCTTTTTGCAGGACTTTGCTTCATTGAGTGGCCCTAAATTACTCGTACACGGAGGGGGGAAAATTGCTACCCAAATGGCGACTTCGATGGGCATCGAGAGCCAAATGATCGAAGGAAGACGCGTAACAGACGAAGAAAGCCTTCGTATTGTGACGATGGTCTATGCAGGTTGGATCAATAAATCAATTGTGGCCGAATTACAAGGATTATCCTGTAATGCCTTGGGATTAACGGGTCCGGATGGCAGAATCGTGCTATCGAAGAAGAGAGCTGCAACACCTATTGATTATGGTTTTGTAGGTGATATAGTTACTGTGAATGCGGATTCCTTATCAGGGTTAATTGCGACTGGATTCTCTCCCATCTTTGCACCGATCACAGCCGATTCAGCAGGTCAATTATTGAATACGAATGCGGATACGATGGCACAGGCTTTGGCCATAGCCCTCAGCTCAACATACGATGTTACGTTAACCTATTGCTTTGAAAAGAAAGGCGTTTTAATGGACCCTACTGACGACGATTCGGTCATTAGCTCCATCAATCCTGCCTCATTTATCGATTTAAAAGAAAAAGGAATCGTCTCTGCGGGGATGATCCCGAAATTAGAGAATGCCTTGAAGGCCATCTCTGCCGGTGTTTCTGTGGTCAGATTATGCCACGCAGATAACCTGCAGAAAACGGACATCGGAACAAAAATTAGTGCCTAACATGTACCAGGAAAGTCAATTTCTAGCCGCAAAAGACCTATTAGCCCAGCTAATAGCCTGCCCCTCTATGAGTAAGGAGGAGCAAGGGACGGCGCAGATTTTGGTGGACTTTTTCGCGGCTCAAGGTATTCTTGCGAATCGTTTAGGTAATAATGTGTGGGCTAACAATTTGCATTTTGATGCGTCCAAGCCCACAGTTCTACTGAATTCCCACCATGACACCGTGAAGGCAAACGCCTCCTGGACCTTTGATCCCTTCAAAGCGACGGAGCAAGAGGGAAAACTGATTGGTTTAGGTTCGAATGATGCAGGCGCGAGTTTGGTTTGTTTGATTGCGACCTTCGTTTCCTTTTACGCTGTCGAAAACCTGAGCTTCAACCTTTTATTAGCGGCTACCGCGGAGGAAGAGATTTCAGGAACGGGTGGAATTGAAGCCCTTTTACATTCAGGCGAATTACCTCCAATCGATTTTGCGATCGTGGGCGAACCCACGGATTGCGCGATGGCGATAGCAGAAAAAGGCCTGATGGTGGTGGATGCGAAAGTAAAAGGAATTGCAGGGCATGCGGCCAGAAATGAGGGAGTGAACGCGATTTATTTGGCTTTAGAGGATATACAAAACATCCAAAATCATTCTTTCGAGAAAGTTTCGGACTTATTAGGTCCTGTAAAAACGACCGTAACGGTTATCAACGCTGGAAAACAACATAACGTCGTTCCAGATACCTGTGATTATGTGATTGATTGCCGGGTAAATGAATGTTATTCGCTGGAAGAAGTTTTAATAGAATTAAAAACCATCGTTCAGGCCGAATTAACCCCCAGATCCATGCGTTTAAACTCCAGCAGAATGGAGGAAACCCATCCGCTAGTACAAGCGGCAAAAGGTTTAGGGATCTCTTTGTTCGGTTCTCCTACCCTTTCCGATCAAGCTCTTTTAACGATCCCCTCTGTCAAAATCGGTCCCGGGCACTCCGGCAGATCGCATACGGCAGACGAATATATTTTCTTGGATGAACTGAAACAAGGCATCCAAACCTATCAAAATCTACTTACAACCCTAAGCATTTAAGATTGTGGCAAAACTTTGGCAAAAAGAAAATCAGACGACAGACGCTAAAATCGAGAAATTCACGATTGGGAACGACCCCGTGTACGACTTGCAATTAGCGCGCTATGATGTGCTGGGTTCCCTGGCTCACATCACGATGTTAGAGAAAGTAGGTTTGCTAGGCGCGGACGAATTAGGCCCATTGTGTGCTGAATTGAAAGCTATTTATGCCCAAATCGAAGCCGGCGATTTTACCATCGAAGACGGAATGGAAGATGTACATTCCCAAATCGAATACTTATTAACGCAGAAATTAGGTGATCAAGGAAAGAAAATTCACGCCGGACGTTCTAGAAACGACCAAGTTTTAGTGGATTTGAAGTTATTTATGCGGGCTGAAATCCAGCACATCGCTGACGCGGTGGAGCGGTTATTTGACTTATTGATCGCCAAAAGCGAAGCGCATAAAAACGATTTATTACCCGGCTACACCCACTTACAGATTGCGATGCCTTCGTCTTTCGGACTTTGGTTCGGAGCTTACGCAGAAAGTCTTGTAGAAGATATTGAATTATTAGAAGCAGCCTTCCGTCTAGCTAATAAGAACCCGTTGGGTTCTGGCGCGGGATACGGATCGTCGTTTCCTTTGGACAGAAAATACACCACGGAATTATTAGGCTTCGAATCACCACACGTAAACGTAGTGAATGCCCAATTATCGCGTGGAAAGACCGAATTATTTGTCTTAACAGCTATCGCACAGATCGCTACGACGTTAAGCAAATTAGCGATGGATGTATGCTTGTATAATTCCCAAAACTTTGGCTTCATCGAACTTCCTAGCTCTTTAACGACGGGAAGCTCCATCATGCCCCATAAAAAGAATCCAGACGTGGCGGAATTATTGCGTGGTAAAGCTAACAAACTGAAGGCATTACCGAATCAATTGCAATTATTAACGAGCAACTTACCTTCAGGATACCACCGCGAATTCCAATTAACGAAAGAATTGTTGATGCCGGCGATTGAAGAAATCTTAGACGGCTTAGAGATCACGCACTATATGGTGAGCCATATGAAAGTGAAGAAAGACCTGTTAGTAGACTCTAAATACGATTTATTGTTTTCGGTAGAAGAGGTGAATAAATTAGTCGTACAAGGGATACCGTTCAGAGAAGCCTACCAAATCGTGGGTAAAAAGATCGAGGAAGGCGCTTTCGATGGCAGCACACGCGAGATCAATCACTCCCATTTAGGCAGTATTGGTAATTTAGGTTTGGAAGAAATTCAAGGCCAAAAAGAAATCGCCTGGAAGCGTTTTGGCTTTGATAAAGTCAATAAGGCTATCGCTGCATTAATTTCTTAATATACTTTCCTAGAATATCGAATTCTAAGTTCACTCGATCACCTACACTTAGTTGATGAAAAACGGTGTGTTCGTAGGTATATGGGATGATGCAAACGGTAAAGGAATCGTCTTGCGAATCTACCACCGTTAGACTAGTACCATTCACACAAATCGAACCTTTTTCGACCGTCACATGTCCGCTCGTTATAGGATAGGAGAAACGGTATTCCCAACTTCCATTCTGATCAGTTATTTCCGTACAAACACCGGTTAAATCGACGTGGCCTTGTACGATGTGCCCGTCAAAACGCGCATTGGCAGCCATGCAACGTTCCAGGTTTACTTTTTGGCCTAGTTTCAAATCCCCTAAATTCGTCTTATGCAAGGTCTCGTCAATCGCGGTTACGCGGTATTGCTCCCCTTGAATCTCCACGACAGTTAAACAAACCCCATTATGCGCTAGCGATTGATCCACTTTCAATTCTTGCGTGAACGGACAAGTGAACCAAAATTCTACATTCGTCCCTTTTGCTTCTGTCTTTACCAGCGATCCCATCGCCTCCACAATACCTGTAAACATCTGATTTATTTGCTAATTTTACGTACCCAAAATTACACCCATTCCTATGAAATTCAATAAATGGTTCCTCTTTCTAATTCCAATCATCGCTATCCTCGCCTATTTTAGTATTCCCACGGCGAAACCGGTCGAAGAAACGGGTGCAGATGTGCTGAAAATTCGTCGCGATAAAGATGAAGTCTTTAAAAGTGGAGAGGAATCCCCCATCAAAGATAAAGCTTCCTTCAAGGGTTTAAAATACTACTCTTTTAACAAGGATTACATCGTAGACTTCGTCTTAGAAAAAGCCGAAAAAGCGAAAACCGTAGAATTAAAAATGACAGATGGGACGACAGAAAAGTTAATTTTATTTGGAAATATTAAAGGAGAGATAGGTGGATTTACCGTTTCACTCAAATTATATCAACACGAGGACGGAAATTTCTTCCTACCGTTTAAAGACAAAACCGCCCCCACAGAAACCTATGGAGGCGGACGTTTTTTAGATTTACCCCTAACAAATGTAAAAAACAATCGATTGCGGGTGGACTTTAATCTAGCTTATAATCCCTATTGTGCATACAACGAAGAATTCGCTTGTCCCATTCCTCCCGCGGAAAACACCCTCCCGATTCGCATCGAGGCAGGTGAAAAACTTTTTAATTAACCTGGTGTAGCGAAGCCGCACCAGAAAGGTCTTTGTTGATTATTGGACTCCCTTTGTATTTCACATGGGAAGCGCCAGAAGCATCCACTTGCAAAGATTTTTGAACATGTACCTGAGCACTACTAGCGCCAGAAGCCTCCACATCCACATTACGAGATAAGAATTCCAAAGCTTTTAAGTGACTCGCACCAGAGGCTTCTATCTTCAAGTAATCTGATTGTCCAGTGATTCTGCAATCAGATGCCCCACTTAATTCAATCTTCAATTTATCCGTTCTAAGGCCTTCAGCTGATCCTTTAGCAGCTCCTGAAAACAACAAGCGCATTTCCTCCTCATTCGTAAATCCTAGCAAATCCACTTTACAAGCACCGGTAAACTCACCACTTTCAAGTCGAGGCAAGGTGATGTTAACGACTACTTTTGAGCGGCTGTTGTTCCAACTCCAACTCCAATTAGTCCCATATCCAATTTCCAATTTACCAGCAGATGTGGTAACCTCTAAATCCTCGATATCTTTTTCCCGTCCAGTGACAGAAACGGCATAGACATTTCCTTTGTGAACGTGCACCTCAAAAGCACTCCCTAACTCGATGGATTTGAAATTAGCTACTTTGAATTTTTTAGTCACCACTACAGGATCTGCGAATGAACTAAAAACAACTACTAAGGCGGCGAATAAAGACAAGATTTTTTTCATATTATTTTAATTTGTTGCTAGATGCTAACGTTCAAAAAAAGGTTGCACGTTATTTTAACATATTCCATTTGTAACTCACTCCACTCCCCATCTTGTTTGTGAATTTAGAGCCTTCATACTTCTTTCCTTGAACCATTTTAGAGACATTTGCTTCTATTTTGGCATATTTATCGATGGAAACAAAAGCTTTTTCTACGGCGAAATCTGCCGCATTTAATTCAGCCGAATCAAATACACTCGCGTTCAATTGATCTCCACCACCCTTCAAGGTTAACGAGTGAAATCCGCGTAAAATCACATCTAACTTAGGTGAAGTAAAACCTTCGATTTCTGTGCTGGCATTGCCACCTAATTCCACCTTTTTTAATTCAGGTACCACAATCTCTACCTGAATCCCTGGCTGAATTTTATCCAATAGTAATACGTTGTTCTCTACGTGAGCTGAACTCTCTAAAGTTTGATTCCCGCGGTAAGTAATCTTAGGAAGATCGCCTCTAGTGATTTTTATCTGAGAAGACTCGGTGTTCAATCCTGAAATAGAGCTGAAATTTTCTAGGTCCTTCGTGATCGTAAAACCTACCTTTTCATCTGAAAAGTCATCATTACTCGATTCCTCCTCATGGTGAGGTGTTCTGTTTAGACAAATCAAACCCTTGTCTGCAGAGAATGTCCAAAGCGACCCGATAAACAAATCCTGACCTTCTTCATGAAAATAACCAGACTCTAGTACATTGTCCATGTAGTAAGCAAAATCACGTGTCATGCTAAACGATTTGCCATAAGGAATCATGATCTTCACCTTCAGGCGTTGTGCACGGAATTTAGAATTCTGTAGACCAAAGTGGGTATCAAAACGAAGATCTTTGCCCTTTTGAAGGTAATTGTACCGAATCATTTTGGCATTCGTCTCCGCCTCTTTACGCGTCAAACCTTGCGATTTTGCGTACGTAATTACCTGAATCGTTTTACCATCATAGCCTTCAATCTCGATATTCGTACGATTAAATCGTTCCTCATTATAATCGTGGTTATCCTCCTCATCTTCAAAATCAAAGGTGAATTCCTCCACTTTTTCCCCCAACATCATTTGCCAAATCGTCTCGTTGTCTTTTTTGTCAATATCTAACACATATGTCGTCGAATCGGCCACCGCGATTTCCTTTACCTGATTGTAAGAAGCTGAACGTTGGAAGTTACGACCCACAAATGGAACCGCAGCAAATAATCCGATCCATCCTACGATTACCATCGTTGTGGAAACAATTTTGTACGTCTTGTTATAGAATTTACGATTCGCTAATAAGGAAACTCCTGCGATAACAATCGATACAAACATCGGTAAGAATGCCATCACCAAAGCCGGAATAGCCCAGAACGGAAAGTCTTTTGCGATCAAATAAAGTGGCAAAGGACCCATGTGGACAAACTGCCCTTGGTCAAGACCCGTAAATCCTACCGAACACAAAGCTCCCAAAACGATAATAAACGCAATACCCAAGATCAATAAGATGACCCCAAGTAGTATTTGGAAAAACCAACGTATCACATTCAATGGCCCTTTCAAAGCAGTAAAAACGGTTGCTAAAATGCGAAAAGGGAATAAAAGCAATTTCGTAATTGTCTTTTCTTCCGTTTCATCTGGTTGAATACTTTTTTTGATGTTGTTTTCTATATTTTCCAAGGTGATAGGCTCACCCGTCATCTCCATCTTATCTTTCATCGTCTTCGCCTCCGGCGTAATAACCATAATTACTAAATAAGCAATAATGCCAGATCCAAATAGGCCAACAGATAAAACGGCCAAAACACGCAATAAACCTACATCCCACCCCGTGTAAGCAGCAATTCCAGCCATCACGCCACCAATCACTTTTTTCTCAGAATCGCGGTAAAATTTGCGGTATGATTTATCATCGTCCACGTTTATTTCCCCAGGAACAGCAGCCCAAACAATGATATAGGCCCAGAACACAATATTTCCTACGTGAAATAAGGGAAAGCTTGCACTCAATAAGGCCAATAAGATCAATCGAACCCAAGTCACGTCCACTTCAAAATAACGAGCAATTCCTGCCGCTACTCCACCTAATTTCTTACGAGTGATGTCGCGACGGAAAATTTTAGGCGCACCCTCTGTTTTAGGAGCACTATAGCCTTCTTTCTTATCTTCCTCTTCTTCCACTTGCTTGAAATCAGCAATGGTTCCTAAAGAAGCGATCAAGGCATCCACATGAGCTTGGGTGATGGCTTCCGTTTTTTCTGTTTCTCTAATGTTCCAAAATTTCTCCGCAATGCTCGATTCGATATCGGCGATAATTTCTTTCGATCCTTCGAAAGATGCGAAATACGCATGGATGGATTTTAAATAAGCATCTAAGGTAGCAAAAGCGTCCTCTTCGATGTGGAAGACAAATCCAGCGATATTAATTGATAAAGTCTTTTTCATTTGGGGTAAGGTTAAGCCTGCGGAGAAGCGTTTGAAATTTGGTTAACGGATGCTTGTAATTCATCCCAAGTCGAGGACATCTCTGTTAAGAATTCCTGTCCTTTGTCTGTTAATAAATAATATTTTCGAGGCGGACCTGAGGCTGATTCTACCCAGCGGTAGTCTAAAAATCCGGCATTTTTCAGGCGAGTTAATAAAGGGTACAAAGTCCCTTCCACGACCATAATTTTAGCGGAGGTTAATTCTGATAACATAGTAGAGGCATAGACCTCTCCTTTTGAGATAATTTTGAGAATACAGAATTCTAAAATCCCTTTCCTCATTTGTACCTTGGCATTTTCAATATCCATGGGTTCTTTGTTTTATTTGACAATGCAAATATAGACAAGGTACTTTGTATTGCATAGTACCTTAGAAAATTTATTTGGGAAATTGGATAAACGGTAGGTAATTTGTGATGAACGTACCCTTTTGAGGGTAATAATTACGATGATCTTTAAATACTTTTCCATCCCATTAGCCTTTTACAACCGAGATACTTGGTTGAAAGTAGCTTTTTTTGCGGTCAGCGTGGTGATGGCGGGCTTCTCCTTGTACTTTACAGACGGTCTAGTCAACAAACTGGAAGAACGTGAAAAGCAACAAATTGAATTGTATGCGGAAACCATTCGCTATGCGTTAACGAGTGATAATAACGCGGATATCAATTTCTTTTTCGAGCGAATTAAGAAGATTAATGAGAATAATACGATACCCGTGATTTGGAAAGATGGTTCCGGGCACCTAAACTCCATCAATATTCCCTTACCGGAAACACTTAGTACGGAGAAAAAGCAAGAAATTTTACAGCAAAAGCTGAAGGAAATCATAGCGGAGCAAAATACCCCTATCGAAATGGATATGGGTTTCCAGAAAGAATACATCTATTATGGGAATTCTCAGCTGTTGAAATTATTGCGCTACTATCCCTTATCGCAACTATTAGTGGTTCTCATTATCGGCTTTTTAGGCTACATTTTTCTTTCGTATTCGCGAAGGGCGGAACAGAATCGAGTTTGGGTGGGATTAGCCAAAGAAACGGCGCATCAATTAGGTACACCCCTTTCTTCTTTGACGGCTTGGGTAGAATTGTTACGAAATGAGCCTCACATTAATCCAGATATTGTGGTCGAATTATCGAAAGATATCCAACGATTGGAAACGATTACGACTCGTTTCTCGAATATTGGGTCCACGCCTGTCTTAAAATTAGAGGACATCGAAGCAGTTATTCAAAGCTTTATCAGCTATCTGAAAATTCGTATTTCGTCCAAAGTTACCATCGAAATACATTCCTCCCTAGCTGCCAATCAAACGGCTAATTTGAATAAATACCTATTTGAATGGGTCATTGAGAATATCTGTAAGAATGGCGTGGATGCGATGGGGGGCCACGGACAATTGCGGATTGAGTTAAAAGAAGGCAAAAATAATGTCATACTAATTGATATCTCAGATACGGGAAAAGGTATTTTGCCTAGCAATACGTCCAAAATATTCTCGCCCGGATTTTCTACCAAAAAGCGTGGATGGGGTTTAGGATTAACGTTAGCCAAACGGATTATCGAAAATTACCACCAAGGAAAATTGGTCTTAAAATCGACCGAAATCAATAAGGGTTCCACTTTTCGCATTACACTTCCAAAGCCAGAATAGATGACTGATCCTAATATCGTTTTTGGTTCTGCGCTTTGCATTATTGCGATCGGTTATGCGCTGAAAAGTGCAGGGTTTATTCAGGAGCACGATGGGAAATCTTTGTCCAAATTCCTGATGCATACGACTTTCCCGGCCTTAGTATTCTCGACGATGATTCGAGTGAATATTACCTGGAACTTGATCTACCTTCCGTTGATCGCGATGTTTTTTGGGATGTTTTTGTCCTTCACGGCATTTCATTTATTCAAAAATACAGAACCGGAGAATCGCGGCGTAATGACCATTGGGAGTGCCGGATTTAATCTGGGGATATTTGCTTATCCACTGATTGAAGGGATTTTTGGGGTACAGGGATTGACCTATGCGATTATGTTCGACCTAGGTAATTCCGTGGTCAACTTCTTTGTGAATTACGGGATGGGCAACTATTTCAGTCGTGGGCCTAAAAAAGACAACATTGCCGCTCATATTTTCAAACGGATTATTTCCCTGCCACCGCTTCAGGCGATGGTCCTGGGTGTTTTAGTCAACGTGCTACAGTTGAAATTTCCCGTCTTCGCGCTGGATCTCATTGCTACCATCGCATCAGGCAATAAACCGATCGTGTTGTTATTAATGGGCATTTATTTCAGCGTACGCCTTTCTAAAAAATCGTATTTCCGGGTTTTTCAGGTGTTAAGTTTACGCTATGTAATGGGTTTTTTAGTGGGTGGAATTTGTTTTTATTTACTGCCCTTTGATCTAGGTTTTCGCAACCTATTACTGCTTTGCCTCATTCTGCCCGTTGGTATGACAGTCATCACCTATTCGGACGAATTGAATTTAAATACCCCGCTTGCCGCCTCCTTAGTGAACATTTCACTCGTCATCAGCTTCGCCATCATGTGGATCATGGTGAGTGTTTTCCACATGAGCGCGATTTAAACGATTTTTTTTGGTAATTTTATGAAACATTGACTTACTGAACTGGTTTAGTTCGTAATCAATTCGCTAAAATTATGGTAGTCCCTTATAAGAATCAGTCCAAAGGAAAAAAAGAACAAGTCGCTGACATGTTCAATTCCATCTCCCACAAATATGATTTTCTGAATCATTTATTGAGTGGTGGGATTGATATTATTTGGCGTAAAAAAGCCATCAAATTATTGCAAAACAAGGGTATCAAGTCCGTATTAGATATCGCTACAGGGACGGGGGATTTCGCCATAGAGGCCTTAAAAATCAAGCCAGAAAAGATTGTAGGAATCGATATCTCAGAAGGTATGTTAGCCTTTGGGGTAGAGAAAATCAAGAAATTAGGCTTAGATAACATCATTACCTTACAAAAAGGGGATTCAGAAAAAATACCCTTTTCGGACAACAGTTTCGATGCAATCACCGTTAGTTTTGGGGTGAGAAACTACGAAACATTGGATAAAGGTTTGAAAGAAATGCACCGCGTGTTAAAACCAGGTGGCCATTGCTTGATATTAGAGTTCTCGAATCCGAAAAGCTTCCCTATGAAGCAATTATACACTTTCTATTCGAAATTTTGTCTGCCAGTTTTAGGAAAATTAATTTCCAAAGACCCAGCCGCCTACACCTACCTTCCTGAATCTGTTCAAGCTTTTCCTGACGGTAAAGATTTCTTGAAAATTTATGAGGAATGTGGATTTATAAATACCCAATGGATCCCGATGACGGGAGGCATTTGCTCCATTTATTTAGGACATAAAAAAGCTAAAAACGCGTGAAAAAAGGTCACTTAATTGGTTTTGCTATCGCATTCTTGCTTGGCTTTAACGCCTTAGGACAAGGAAAGAAATACATTCAGCTGCACGATGAGTTTTACGACGAGAAACCGCTGCACTTTGGTTTTATGTTTGGCTTAACGTCTAGCAATTACTACGCGAATGGATTCCCAAGTGTTTTAGTAAACGATGTGACTGGTGAACCACTTTCGCTTACTTCGCCTCGCACCTTTGGATTTCAAATAGGTGGAATCGTTAATTACGCCCTTAGCAAACACGTAGAAGTCAAATCGGGTTTAAATATCGCCTTGTACGATCGCCAAATTCAATTCGCAAATGAAGATCTTATCTCGAGAGAATCAACTTGGTTAGAGATCCCTATGTTATTGAAATTCCGTTCTGTACGTCGCCAAAACCACCGTATGTATTTGATCTCAGGCTTAAAATTAGGCTTAGAGGCGAACGTCAAGAAAAAGAATACGGCTGTAACGGCGAACACCTCTGAATTATCCTTAGAATACGGAATCGGTTTTGAACGCTTTTACCGGTTCTTTAAATTCTCTCCTGAGATTCGTATTTCGCACGGCTTGAATAACCTTTTTGTACCTCCCGGAACGGTCAATAGTTATTCTAAATTAAGCCAATTGAATTCACATACGATTAGCTTAATTTTCAATTTCGAATAATTACTTCAATCCTGTTCTCGCCTTTTTCGGATCTACCACCGTTTCAAGTGAACTCACGGCTGAAACTCCAAACCATCCTGTACCCTGTAGTTTAGAAGCAGGATTTGTATTCTTAATATTGGTGGGAATGTTAGCGGCAGGTCTTGAAAATAAACCGGCATTATTCAGTTCTAGACGTGCTTGAGAATAAAAGTTGAACTGATCTTCAGAAATCGACCAAATCTCCACCCGAATCTTATCATTTTCCACGTAAAGGGATGGAGAAATCGAACGGCGGATTGGTAAAATAAACATCAGGCCATCGGTCATTGCCCCTTTTTGGAACCCGGCATCGTAGACCAAGGTTAAATTGATGGGGTCATTAAACAACACGCCATTGCGATACGTCTTCACCCGGTAGCAATCGCCTGACCCACGTATATCGCGTGCATAAAACTGCGCATCATACCCATTCTTAGGACTATCATTCGCTCCTTGACGGCCGGTTGCTTCGTCATATTGGTACAAAATAGAATCGATGGGTGGCACTCGGTTCATTTTAGCTTTAGCGGTAAGCGTTTCATTTTGCCACTTCACATTCAAGGTAAAGGTAGTACCTGCCTTTCCTATCGTAGGTTGTTGAGCCGTAGGTTCCCACACATAGATCCCGCTTTGAGCCACTTTCTCCACAAAACTAAATTGATTCCCTAAGGTATCTGACACCGTAACCTGAGCCCCTGCTATTTTAGGAGCACTACTCTGATCAAAATAGTCCTGAGAACGCGAAAGTATAATCTGTTGCGCCTTATTCTGATTCGTCAGATTTGCTTCCACCACCAGGTAATGATCCGAAGCTGGACTAGGCAAGTTAACAATCTCTTCACAAGACGTTAGCGCTACAAAAA
>Ga0222712_10001512_pt1 | contig 28484 bp, 28 predicted proteins | sample C33_657DmetaG_FD_165043 | JGI IMG/M metagenome (GOLD analysis project Ga0222712, IMG submission 165043) | Estuarine water microbial communities from San Francisco Bay, California, United States - C33_657D | ecosystem: Environmental > Aquatic > Marine > Unclassified | place: USA: California... | reverse complement strand
AATTTATTCTGCAGAGTTTGCTTCGTTAACAATGTGGTTTTCTTTAGGTGCAATAATGGCTTCTACAGAACTTGCCATTTCAGACCAGGTTGTATGTAATGCCTTATAAGCTTTCTCTCCTTCTTCGGTCATTACAAAATATTTTCTTGGTGGACCACTTACACTTTCTACCCAACGGTAATTTAATAAGCCCGCATTCTTTAATCTTGTTAACAAAGGATACAAAGTACCTTCTAGAATATGCAGATTGGCCGTTTTCATTTGCTCAACAATATCACTTGGATAAACCTCGCCTTGTTGAATGATGGACAATATGCAAAACTCCAAAACGCCCTTACGCATCTGACTTTGTGTGTTTTGAATATCCATAACTTTAATTTATACCACAAAGCTAATGGTATTTAAGGTACTATGCATCACATAGTACCAAGTTTTTTATAGTTCTATAAAATAAAAAATCCTAAAATATTGAATTACAATACTTTAGGATTTAAAATATTTTTAAAAATTATTTCTAGTACACTACCAACTCGTAAAAATCCTCTTCTTTTAGGTATTTGTTGGCCAAATCCTGAAGTGCTTTTGGCTCTATAGAACGTACAGTTTGAATGGTATTATAGAAATAAGCTTCAGTAAGCCCGTTTAAAATATAGGTTTTCCATCTACCTATTATTTGGAAAGGACCATCCAAGTCGCCTAATAAAGAACCCAACATATAGTTTTTAACCAAGTCCAACTCGTCGGACTCAACCAACTCTTCCCTTAAGATCTTCATTTCTTTAAATACTTCATCAATGGTAGCTCTGCAAACATCCTTCCCCGCATCGGTACTTATCATCCATGCACATTCTTGCATATGGTTTTGTAAATAACTATGTATGCCATAAGTATAACCCTTGTCTTCTCTAATATTGCTCATTAATCTTGAACCAAAAAAGCCACCAAAAATATTATTCAATATTTGCGCACTCGCAAAGTCTGGATGATGTCTATTAGGAAAATGCCTAGCAATTCTTATAGACCCTTGTACAGAACTTGCATCATTCACTACACTATACTTTTTTTCTTTTGCTGCAATAATTGGATGGCTATAATCTGGCAAAGCCTTTTTATTTAAAGAAAGACTTCCAATATGTTTATTCAATAATTCAATAGCTGAGATGGGAAATTTTCCAGCCATGAAAATGACACATTTCCCTTCTTTATAAAATTGATTATAAAAATTAACTAAGTCGGCTCTAGTTAAATTATTAAAATCTTTTTCGGTAGAATATTTACCATAAGGATGTTCAATACCAAATAAATATTCGTCAATTAATCTATTCGCAATAAAATCGCCTTTCTTCAAATTCAATGTCAATCTTTGAATTTGATTTTTTTGATAGATCTCTAATTCTTTTTCAGGAAACTGTGCATCGGTCACTAACTCACTGACTGTTGGAATAACTTTTTCAAAATGTTTGCTCAAACAATGTAAAGAAATAGTAGAGGTTTCATTATAGCAACTTCTATTTAAGTAAGCACCATAAAATTCAAATGCTTCGTTTATCTCAAAAGCAGATTTTGTAGAAGTGCCATTCTTTAATAAAAAATTAGTGGCAGCAGCTACCCAGTTTTTTTGCTCGTAACTATTACCTGCATAAAAAACCATCTCCATCATCATCACTTCCTGAGAGCCTCCTTCAAATGCGTATACTTCCACCCCATTATCTAATGTATATTGTTGATAAGGTTTTAATTGAATATCAAAGTCAACAGCATCTTTTATAAAGGGTGCCTGATTTCTATCTAATGCCATGATTTATGATTTGCTGTAATAGTATAAAGTGTTTCTGTTTTGCTCAGTAAAAATTGTACGAGCAGTAGCCTGAATAGCTGCAGGAGTAACGGCCTGGTATTTTGCTAATTCAGTATTCATTAGCTGAGCATCACCTAATAATTCATAAAAAGCCAAGCTATGCGCTCTATTCATGATACTCATGTCTTCAAAACAAATAATACTCTCCGTTTTATTAATAACTTTTTGTACTTCCTTTTCTTCTAATAAATGATTAGTGACATAAGCAACTTCTTCCAACACTGCTTTTTCTGCAACAGACATACTTACACCTTTTACTAATTTACCTTCAATAACTAATAAGCCTGGATCTATAGTGCCAAAGTGATAACAATCTATACTAGAGAATAATTGTCTTTTCTTAATCAACTCTTCATATAATCTAGCACTTGCTCCACCGCCTAATACTTCAGTGATTAAATCTGTAGCATGGTATGCGTCATCAAATCTTCCACCCATATGCCAAGTCATCATCAACATGTCCATTGGAACATCTGCACGAACATCTAGAGATTTATTTTTTTCTTGCACAGGTTCTACAGGCAAATCTCTATGATAAGGTTTACCTGCTTCAATAGGGCCAAACCATTTTTCCGCTAAAGTTTTAACTTGTTCTGTAGTCACATTGCCAGTTACAACTAGGATAGCATTATTAGGTCTATAAAATTGAAAGAAGAAATCTTTTACTTCTTGCATGGTGGCTTGTTCCACGTGTTCTAAAGAGGCGCCAATAGTCATCCATTTATAAGGATGTTTGGTGTAAGCCAAATTGCGCATCTTATGCCAAGCATCTCCGTATGGTTTATTGATATAGTGTTCTTTAAATTCTTCACAAACTACTTTGCGTTGAACTTCTAAACTTTTTTCACTGAAAGCCAATGACATCATTCTGTCACTCTCTAACCAAAAAGCAGTTTCAATATTCTCTGCGGGCAATTGACAATAATAATTGGTTAAATCGTTAGTGGTATAAGCATTGTTCTCTCCTCCTGCTCTTTGCAAGGGTTCATCGTATTCAGGAATATGTAAACTTCCACCAAACATTAAATGCTCAAACAAATGAGCAAAGCCTGTTTTGTGGGGGTTTTCGTCCTTAGAACCCACATTATATAAAACATTCACTACCGCCATAGGTGTGGTGGTATCTTGGTGTACTAAAACCTTTAATCCATTGTCTAATGTAAAACGATCAAATTGTATCATAGAAAGGCAAAATTAGTCAAATCATTGTATACTAGATATATTAACTTTGCAGTCTAATATTATTGAATATGCAATTGGATACATTATATCAAAAGGCCTTGAATTTTGACTACTTGACAAAGGAAGAGGGAATGTTTTTATTTGAGAATGCCCCATTAGCCGAGCTAACCTATGTTGCCAATGAGTTAAGAAAAAAGCAAGTACCTCATGGTAAAGTAACATGGCAAATAGATAGAAACTTAAATACCACCAATGTTTGTATTGCCAATTGTAAGTTTTGTAATTTTTATAGAATTCCAGGACATCCAGAATCTTATATAACAGATATGGATACCTATAGAAAGAAAATCAAAGAGACCATCGAATGGGGAGGTGATCAATTATTGCTACAAGGTGGACATCATCCAGAATTAGGCTTAGAATTTTATGCGGACTTATTTAAACAAATCAAGTCTGAATTTCCGACTATTAAATTACACACATTAGGACCCCCAGAAATTGCACATATCGCTAAAATAGGTGGACACACGCATATGCATGTTTTAAAGACATTACAAGATGCAGGTATGGATTCTTTACCAGGTGCGGGTGCAGAAATATTAGTAGACAGAGTAAGAAGATTGGTATCTAATGGAAAATGTGGCGCAGAAGAATGGCTGGAAGTAATGGCCGCAGCACATCAATTAAATATAACTACTAGTGCTACTATGATGTTTGGACATGTAGAAACACTAGAAGAACGTTTTATACACTTAGTTAAGATAAGAGAGACACAGGACAGAAAACCTGCCAATGCAAAAGGATTTTTAGCCTTCATCCCTTGGACATTCCAAGACGTAGATACCTTATTAACTAAAATCAGAGGGGTACATAATCTAACTACCACAGAAGAGTATATCAGAATGATCGCTATCAGTAGAATCATGTTGCCAAATATTAAGAATATCCAAGCAAGTTGGTTAACTGTAGGAAAAGCTACAGCGCAGGTTTGTTTAGAAGCTGGGGCTAACGATTTTGGTAGTATTATGCTAGAAGAAAATGTGGTAAGTGCTGCAGGCGCTCCACATAGATTTACTTATAAAACCATACAAGAAGCCATAAAAGAAGCAGGTTTTGAGCCTCAATTAAGAAATCAGCAATATGAATGGAGGGAACTTCCCCAAAACATTCAAGAACAGGTAATTAATTACTAGTTAGCTGTAACATATTGAAGCTATAAGCGTTCTATAGACAAAACATCCTTATTTCAGAGAATGAATGATATAGCTTACAATAATGCAGTGGACCAATACGCAGACGGCGTCTACCGATTTATTGTAAAAAATATTCGAAATGAAGAAGATGCAAGAGATATTGTACAAACCGCTTTCGAAAAACTCTGGGTCAATAGAAGTTCGGTAGAACCTTTAAAAGTAAAATCTTATTTATTTACCATTGCCTATCACCAAATGATAGATCATATACGTAAAGAAAAAAAATATTCCATCACAGATAATTTTGAAGGTGCTATTATCGATCCAATATATCAACCCCAACACCAATTAAAACAAACCATCTTAAAAGCAATCAACGAATTAAATCCCACGCAAAAAAGTTTGATTCTTTTAAAAGATTACGAAGGATATAATTATCAAGAGATAGGTGAAATAATGAACCTAAGTGAAAGTCAAGTAAAAGTGTATTTGCATAGAGCTAGATTGCAATTAAAAGATAAATTAATTCATTTACAAAAAGTAAGTGCTTAAATGGAATTGAATAAAGAAAACTACGAAGAATATTTATTGTTATATATCGACAATGAATTATCTGCTTCACAAAAAGCAGCAGTAGACGCGTTTCTTGCAGCTAACCCAAATTATGCACAAGACCTTAAAGACTTGCAAGCTGTTCAATTAAATCCAGAAACAATTGAATATACAGACAAGACTAGTTTGTATAGATTTGACGAAATGAATGCCTTGTTAGATCCTGGTTTCAAAAAAACATTATATAAAAAGAATAGTTCAAGCGCTAAGATTATTGGTTTAAAGAAAACTTATATAGCATATGCTTCAATTGCGGCAGTGGCATTATGGTTGGTGGTAGGATCAAGACAATTATTACAAGAACCCAAGCAGCTAGTAACAGAAGGCTTATCAACTGCTACGATCATTCCAAAAGCAAAAGACTATACCAATAACTCAGTTCCAAGCGTTCATCCAGTTGAAAGACAAATGAATAGCAATGCTGGGACAATGAATGAGCCAATTAAGGCAATAGAGACTATTGCAAGTACTAGCTTCACTGAGCCAGTAAGATATACCGAGCAAATTCCTACTATAGAAATCGAAGAAAAGGCAGGAGAAATAAGCACTAATCCTATAAGCAGTCCAGCAATAAATAGTAGCTTAGCAGCTGAGCCAAAACAAGAAAAAGAAAGTTTTGAGGAAATTAATACAGAAGATAACGATCGCGTAATATATATTAGTAATATTGAATTAGATGGAGACAAGTTCAGGGGTATTACAAGAAGATTAGGCGTTCTATTTAAAAGAAATAAAACAGAAAAAAATAAATAATAAGTTAGTTATGAAAAAAATGATTTTACCATTATTAAGTATTTTAATCACAAGTGGTTTATATGCACAAAAAGATACTTTGGTTGCTATGAATCAAGACACTATAAAAATTGGCAATTTTTTAATTATCAAATCACAGGATCATAGTGCAAGAAAAGATTGGCAGACAATGATAGACAGAGGTGATTTTAAAAACACTCAAATTAAAATTGAAAGAATCAAAGCGAGAAAAAAAGAAGTGAATACCAAGTGGTTCACTATGGATTTAGGTTTTGCAAATTATCTTGATGCAACAAGCTACAGGTGGGAATCACAATTCACTAAGCCTGCAGTAGGACCAGCTTTAACTGCAAAAAGTTTTCAATTAAATAATGGAAAATCAAGCAATGTGAATATTTGGATAGTACAACAAAAGTATAAGCTAAAAGAAAACTGGAATTTGAAGTATGGCTTAAGTGTGAATATGTACAATTTCAGATTCGAACAACCTATAAGCTATAGAAACACAGGCGCTTCATATGTATATTTAGATAGCAAGACTTTTAAGAAAGATAAATTATATACAAGCTACCTTACTGTTCCAGTATTATTAAACTATAGCTCTGCTAAGAAAGGATTTAATATTGCAGGTGGCGTAAGTGTTGGATACTTAATGAATTCGAAAAACAAGCAAATTGACGGTAAAAAACAAAAATACAATGGCAATTTCAACTTGAACGATTTTCAGGTGGCAGGTATTGGAGAATTAGGTATTGGCAATGTTAAGTTATATACTTCCGTGAGCTTAACTAATTTATACGATAGCAAGTTGTCAAAGCAATTTAATTATCCTTTTGCACTAGGTATCCGTTTTGGAAAATTCTAGAAATAAATAATTGAATTAAAAATGAGAAAATACTTTTTACTACTAAATACATTATTCTTTTTTGCGACAGCAAATGCGCAGGACACTATAAGAGTGGGTAATCTTGTTATCGTAAAGCCAATAAAAGATAGTGTAATCGTAGAACAATATGCTCCTAGGAAAAAGGCAGACATAAGTTTTACTAAGAATAGAAAGTATGATAATATTAATAACAGAACCAGTTATTTTGATTGGGATTTTGGCTTTGCCAATTATATAGACAAATCTCCAATTTTACTATATACTGCCATGCCAAGCAGTATATATCCTCCAACGGCAGATCCTCTTCCATATATGTATTCTGGAAGTCTTGAACTAAATCATTTAAAATCAAGTAATGTAAATCTTTGGTTTGTTCAACAAAGAGTAAAGTTGATCAAAAACTTTGCAAGCTTGCAGTATGGTGTAGGGTTTGAGATGTTTAATTTTAGATTTGAAAAAAATATTAGTTTCAGAGACGATGTGGTGGGTAAAATAAAATATGACAATATCAGTTTTAGTAAGAATAAATTATTTGTAAAATACCTTACAGTCCCTGTTAAATTGAATTTTAATTTAACACCAGGGGCAAGAAAACCATTACATGCAAGTCTTGGTATGTCTGCAGGTTACTTGCTAAAGGCAAGAAATAAACAAATTAGCGCAGAAAGAGGAAAAGAGAAATACGAAGGTACATTCAATTTGAATAATTGGAGAATTGCCACTATTGGTGAATTAGGTTTTGGCGATTTCACCATTTATGGATCTTATAGTCATACCAATTTATTTGACGAAAATCAAAGCATCTTGAATATGGCACCTATTGCCATAGGTATTAAACTAAGCGATCTATAAACAAACGCTAGATTAATTCCTGCGTACCAACATAAGTTTTCAAAACTTCTGGTAAAGCAATACCATTAGCAGTTTGATAATTCTCTACTATTGCAGCAAAAATTCTTGGCAATGCTAATGAGCTACCGTTTAAAGAATGGGTAAAATGAATTTTACCATTAGCATCTTTAAATCTACACTTCATTCTATAGGTTTGATAGTTCATGAAATTAGACACACTACTTACTTCTAACCATTTTTCTTGAGCAGCGCTATACACTTCAAAATCATAAGTAATCGCAGAAGCAAATCCCATATCTCCACCACATAATCTTAAAATTCTATAAGGTAAGCCAAGACTAATTAAAAGCTTCTCTACATGGGCTACCATTTCGTCTAAAACAGTTTCACTTTTTTCTGGATGCACAATTTGTATAATCTCTACTTTTTCAAACTGATGCACTCTATTCAAACCTCTTACTTCTTTACCAAAACTTCCTGCTTCTCTTCTAAAACAAGGAGAGTATGCAGTCATCATAATTGGCAGGTCTGTTTCTTTTAAAATAGTATCACGGAAAACATTCGTTACCGGAACTTCTGCAGTAGGTATCAAATAAAAATCATCTTCAGTAGCATGATACATTTGACCTTCTTTATCTGGTAATTGACCAGTAGCAAAAGCAGAAGCTGCATTCACCATAAAAGGAGGCAAGTATTCTGTGTAGCCGGCAGCCGTATTGAAATCTAAAAAATATTGCACCAAAGCTCTTTGAAATCTAGCACCCTTACCAATATATAAAGGAAAGCCACTGCCGGTGATTTTAGCACCAGTTTCAAAATCAACTAGATTATATTGTTTAATTAAATCCCAATGCGCTTTAGCACCTTCCACTAAACTAGGCACTACTCCACCGGTTCTAACTACTTCGTTCTCTTCTGGCGTTTTACCTACAGGTACTAAAGGATGAGGTAAATTAGGAAGTTGTACAATAGTTTGTTGTAAACTAGCTTCCACTTCTGTCATCTTCTGCTTTAAGGGATCCAATTGTACTTTCCAGCCTGCTACTTCCTGCTTTAAAGCCTCCGCTTTATCTTTCTCCCCCTTAGCCATTAAACCTCCAATTTCTTTGGAAGCTGCGTTCACCTTAGATTGTAAATCGTCAAAAGCAGCTTGTAAAGCCTTTCTTTCGTCGTCTAAAGCAATCACCGAATCCACTAAACCTGGTTGAGGGAAATGCTTTACCCCTAATCTTTCTTTAGCCAAATCGGTGTTTTCGCGCAAATAACTAACCTGTAACATGATAAAAATATTTCGGCAAAGATAATCAAACCATTTATCAACGCCTAGATATACCCTACCTTTGCCACATAAATTGAAAAAAAGGGATATGGCATCAATAGCGGATGATTTTCAGACAAGATGGTGGGATTTGGAGCGTAAACTAATGGAACGATTTGGCAAGAAACCCGACGTGGAAGCCATTTTATTTTTAATAGGCTTACAAGAAACAGGACTAGCTCAAGAAAAGATAAGCAAGGAGCAGAAACAAGATCTTATGCATGTAGCTATTTGTACCATTTTATCCAGTAGTTCCTATTATATAGTAGAGGGTAAGGACCAAGAAGGCTGGCCTCATTTCAAACAGCTTAAGAATCTGCCTATTATGAATATGATAGAGCAAGAGGCCTTTCTGAAAGACCATATTTTACTCTATTTTGATAACAATCAGTTCTAGTCGATTGTTTTTTTAATGAATTTTACCAATCTTTGCAACAATTAAAAAATAGCATATGCAATTCCCAGCTGAGTTACGTTACACGAAAGATCATGAGTGGATCAAATTAGAAGGCAATACTGCCACAATTGGTATTACAGATTTCGCTCAATCTGAATTAGGAGATATCGTATATATAGATATTAATACAGTGGGATCAAGCTTATCTGCAGAAGCAGTGTTTGGTACAGTTGAAGCTGTTAAAACAGTGAGTGATTTATTTATACCAGTTGCAGGAACCGTTGCTGAAGTTAATCCAGCATTAGCGGCTCAACCAGAACTAGTGAATACAGACCCATACGGAGCAGGATGGATGGTGAAAGTAACAGTAAATAATCCAGCAGATGTAGAAGCTTTGTTGTCTAGCGAAGCATATGCTCAGTTGGTTCACTAAACCAGCCTAATGAAAAAATTAAGTAGCATTTGGCTAATTGCTGAAATCGCATTTATTTTTTACATGTTAAGCTTACCTGGTAATAATCTTCCAAAAGTGAATTATTGGGGACAGGATAAAATCATACATATTATTTTGTTTGGCTCTTTAATGTTTGCTGCATTATTTCATTATGATCAAGTAGCAACGCCCTTTTTTAAAACAACAAGGGCAAGAGCACTAACAATGATTGTATGTATATTGTATGGCATTGGAATGGAATTTTATCAAAAATATTTTGTGCCTTCTCGCGGATTCGAAGTGGCAGATATGCTAGCAGATGCAGCAGGCGTATTATTAAGCCTTCCTTTATATCAAAAATTGAAGCATCGAAAATAGTATGGGAATAGAGCAAGACATACAACAAACCAATTTCAGAAATGAGCACCAGAAGCTGGGCATTAATATTATGTATACTGCCAATTGGTTAAATGAAAAAATTGCTGGCATATTATCACAAGAAGATATCACACAACAACAATACAATATTTTAAGAATACTACGTGGAGCCGACAAGCCATTAAGTACATTGCAAATTAGAGCACGCATGTTGGACAAGATGAGCGATACTAGCAGAATAGTAGATCGCTTAGTATCAAAAGAATTGGTTGAAAAAAACACTTGTCCTACAGACAAAAGATTAGTTGATGTTGTTATCTCCAAAAAAGGATATACTGTATTAGAAAAACTAGATCAACTTAATCATCATTTAGATTCATTAATGAAAGGCATCAGTGAAAAAGAAGCTGATATTATGAATCAATTACTAGATCAATTGCGTGAAGCTTCAAAATAACCCTATTATGATTCAAAGAATTTTTTATAGCCTGCTTTGTGTAGGTTTTTTTATTTCTGTAAATGCGCAGCCCAGCAAAAATGATAAAAATGTTTTTGAATTCAGAGGTGTCTGGATTGCAACAGTAGAGAATATAGATTATCCTAGTAAGAGAGGCTTAAGCAATGAAGCACAGAAAGAAGAATTCATAGCAATATTAGATAAGCATCAGCAAAATGGCATGAATGCAATTGTCATGCAAATTAGACCAGCCGGTGATGCATTGTATCCTTCTGCCTTAGAACCATGGAGCGAATATTTAATGGGCAAACAAGGACAAGCACCAATCCCCTTTTATGATCCATTATATTTTATGATTGAAGAAACGCATAAAAGAGGTATGGAGTTTCATGCATGGATTAATCCATATAGAGCAGTATTCAATATAAATAAATCCAGTGTGGCTCCTAGTCATTTATCCAAAATGCATCCAGAATGGTTTATTAATTTTGAAGGGAAGAAATATTTTAATCCTGGACTACCAGAAGTATGGGAACACACTAATAAGGTAGTAGCAGATATATTGAAGAGGTACGATGTAGATGCCATTCATATGGACGACTATTTTTATCCGTATAGAGTGCCTAATAAAGATTTTCCAGATGACGCAACATTCGCAAAGAATTCAAGAGGATTAGATAAAGAAACCTGGAGAAGAAGCAATTGCGATACTATCATCAAACAATTAAATGCTACAATTAGAAGCATCAAACCTGGTGTACAGTTTGGTATAAGTCCATTTGGAGTATGGAGAAATAAATCCAAGGACCCAAGAGGCAGTGCTACTAGAGCGGGACAAACTAATTACGATGATTTATACGCAGATATTTTATTGTGGCTAGAAAAAGGATGGATAGATTATGTAACACCTCAATTATATTGGGAGCATGGACATGCATTAGCAGACTATGACGAATTAGTGCAATGGTGGAACGATCATAGTTATGGAAAAGCATTATATATTGGACACGGAATATATAGAGCAGGCACAAATGCAACCTGGAGAGATCCTAATGAAATTCCTTATCAAATAAAAAAATTAAGATCTCTTCCTAATACCGGAGGTAGTGTATATTTTAGTAGCAATAGTTTTAAAAATAATGCGAATGGATGGAACGATAGTTTGCAACAGCATTATTATAAAAATCCTGCTTTATTACCTTCTTTAGTGCCTCAGTACACAATGGCGGCACCAAGCATAGAGAAAAAGACAAACACAAGCTATCAAATCAATATGCCCAAAAATGCAATAGTAAAATCTTTTGCCATTATTCAGAAAGAAGAAGGCGTATACAGTGTAGCAAGTATACTAGCATCAGATAGCAGAATGGTTAATTTAAACGCTTTGGGTATTAGTAGAAAAGCTGGAAATCAGTACTGGTTAATCGCGATTGGACTACAAAATCAAATCAGCGATTATATTGCCATACCATAAGCTTATTCATAAACGCGTTTCAGATTTAAGTTCTGATTGGCTTTGATAATTAATGGCACGTGTTCTACAATAGTCATGTCATTATCTAAACCAAAAGCTTTTTGATCACTTTGTGCCAATTGCTTAATATTAAAATAAGTATCCATAATAAAGTCTTCTCTTAATGACAATTCATTTTCAATAGAGAAGAAGCTTTCAATAATTACATAAGTAATATCGGCATGAAAATCTTTGCTCTTTAAAGATTCGTATTTACTATAAATACCTAATTCTTGATTCTCATTTAATTCTTGCATCACTTTCTTAAAGCAAATATTAATTCTTGGTTGAATTCTAAAACCAATCTTGAAATCTACGCGCATCACTTTATCGTCTACCAATTCGCGAATACTATACTCCATACCATAAGGAGAATCTGTTCTGTCAATATGAATAAACCAATAGATATCAGCACGCTTTGGTTTACGATTCAAAATTGAATCCATAATACGGTGTTCAATTTCTCTGTGATTATTGGCCTTAGTTAGATACACTAAATGTGTTGCATACTTAGGCACATCCTTATCAGAACTTAAATCTGTTAATTGCTGTAAATAATCTTTTAACTTAACAAAGTCCAAATATCTATTGGTAATTTTTCTTGCTCTATGCCAAATCATCATCACAAAAATCATACTCAAAGAGAAAATAAAAGTGATATAAGCCTCTTTGATTTTAATAACATTTGCAACAAAGAAAGAAAGTTCTACCACACTAAAAATCGCAATAATAATGGCTACTGGTAAATGACCCCATCTTCTCACATTTAATAAATAAAAATTCATTAAAATAGTAGTAGAGATCATGGTAATAATAATGGAGAAACCATAAGCTGCTTCCATATGTTCTACTTTTCTAAAAAAGAGAATCATAGTGATACAACCTACCCACAATAAGAAGTTTAAAGAAGGAATATAAATTTGACCTTTCTGATCTGTAGGGAATTTAACCGTAACTCTTGGCCAGAAATTCAAACTAATAGCCTCGTTTATTAAAGTAAAAGACCCACTAATCAATGCTTGACTGGCAATAATGGTTGCCAAGGTTGCAATACCAATTCCAATCAATAAGAACCAATGAGGCATGATTTCAAAAAACGGGTTCACATTTGGAATAGTTTCACCTAAATGTTGAATTAACCATGCGCCTTGACCCATATAGCTGGTCACTAAGGCAAGCTTAACGAACATCCAGCTTACTTGAATATTTTGACGACCACAATGTCCTAAATCGCTATATAACGCCTCGGCTCCTGTGGTACATAAGAAAACAGCACCTAATAACCAGAAGCCTTGAGGATAGTTGACTAATAAATCGTAAGCGTAATAAGGGTTTAAAGATTTTAAAATTTGTACATGTTCTGATACTTGTAAAAATCCTAAAACAAATAACATAGAAAACCAAACTAACATAATGGGTCCAAAAGCAAATCCAATAATCTTAGTTCCAAATCTTTGAAAGAAAAAAATCACAGAAATAATACCAACAACAATACCCACTGTTAAGTTATTTCCAGGAACAATAACTTTTTCTAAACCTTTCACTCCACCTAAACCTTCAATCGCAGAAGCCACAGAGATAGGTGGCGTAATCATTCCATCTGCTAAAAGCATTGCAGCACCAATGATTGCAGGAATATAAATCCATTTTACATAACGTCTAATTAATGCGAAAAGAGAAAAGATACCACCCTCACCTCTATTATCTGCTCTTAAAGTAAGAAACACATATTTGAAAGTGGTTTGTAAAGTCAGTGTCCAAAAAACACAAGAAATAGCTCCATATACTAACTGCTCAGTAATTGTTCTATTGTTGATGATGGATTTGAATACGTACAATGGAGAAGTTCCAATATCACCGTATATAATACCTAGAGTTACAATTAAACCCGCAACAGAAAGTTTCTGTGCATGTCCGCCATTAGTGTGTGCCATGAAGCAATGAATAAATTGACAACAAAGTTTATACTTTTTAGCATAACTCCGCACATTAAGCACAAGTATTTTAAAAATATCTTTTAAAGAAAAGCTAAGGCTTGTAAGCACCCCATAAATCCAAAACCGCTTTATACCTGAAATCAAAAATTCCCTGTAATTGAGTTTTAACAAATAAAGCATTCGCGATATCCCCTAAAACACCCATAGGAATTTTGTAATGTACAATATCTTCCATCGCCACCCCACCCGGAATTGCTTTAAAATGATGTTGATGGTGCCACATGGTGTAAGGGCCAAATCTTTGTTCATCCACAAAATAGGCGCCTTCTTGCACATGGGTAATTTCTGTCATCCAATACAATGGGATACCAAAAAGAGGTTTTACGGTGTATTCAATTATTTGACCAGGATACATTTTCTCCCCATGATGCTTACTAATTATATTGAAACCCATATGGCTAGGGGTTATTTTAGCCAAATTTGCTGGACTACTAAAAAAATCCCAGGCAGTGTCTAAACTAATGGGCATTTCTTGATAAGTGTGAAGGGAATAAACTTTTGACATATAATTATAACAAGACTTGGCTGCTTTTGTTGTCTGAATTACACATAAAGCCGTTAATTTTATCCCATGATTAGTAGAGCGGAACAGCAGGCGGCATTTGAAGCCATTTACAAAGACCTCAATAATGCGCAAAAACAAGCAGTGGACAATATCGAAGGTCCAGTAATGGTGATTGCGGGCCCAGGTACAGGTAAGACACAGATACTAGGTGCAAGAATTGGTAAAATTCTCTTGGAAACGGATACTGCTCCAGAAAATATATTATGCTTAACCTATACAGATGCCGGAGCAATTGCAATGCGTAAAAGATTGGTCAGCTTTATTGGAAGTAGTGCATACAAGGTAAATATTTCTACATTTCATTCTTTTTGCAACGACATCATTCAAGACAATTTATCCCTTTTTGACAAAACAAGTTTAGACCCAATATCAGAATTAGAAAAAATTGAATTGCTGAAAAAACTCATTGATGGTTTTGAAAAAAACAATCCATTAAAAAGATATCGAGGAGATGTCTATTTTGAAATGAGCAATTTAACTAAGCTATTCAGTGCTATGAAAAAAGAGGGCTGGACAAGTACTTATTTGATTGAACAAATAGAAGCGTATATACAAGAGATTCCTTTTAGAGACGAGTTTGTTTATAAAAGAAAATATAAGCAATTTGAAGCAGGCTCTTTAAAGCAAGGATTGGTAGATGTAGAGATGGAGAAGATGGAGAAATTAAAAGCCGCAGTTGCAAGCTTTGATGTATACCAGGCATTAATGAAAAGTCATAATAGATATGACTTTGACGACATGATCAATTGGGTATTAAATGCCTTTACAGAAAATAAAAATTTATTAGCTCAATATCAAGAAAGGTATTTATATATATTGGTAGATGAATTTCAAGACACTAGTGGAACACAAAATGCATTAATTAAATTATTAGTGAATTACTGGGAACAGCCCAATTTGTTTGTAGTAGGAGATGACGATCAAAGTATATTTAGATTTCAGGGGGCGAACGTTGAAAACATGTTACATTTTCAACATGACTATATAGAAGATATCTTGATGATTGTTTTAGAAAACAATTATAGGTCAACACAACCCATCTTAGACGCATCTACCATTATTATAAATAATAACCAAGAGCGTTTAATCAATAAGCTAGAGGGTTTAGAGAAAAAATTAATTTCATCCAATCCTAAGTTCAAGGATAGTACAATATTACCAGGCATAATATCCTACCCTAGTCCTCAAGAAGAAATGATGGATATTACCGAGCAAATAGCCCAATTAATAGAGAAAGGCGTTGCTCCTAAAGAAATAGCAGTCTTATATAAAGAGAATAGATATGGTGAAGAGATAGCGCATTTTTTACAACAAAAAAATATTCCAGTTTATACCAAAAGAACAGCTAATCTATTGGACCAAACCCTGATAAAACAAATTATCACCGTACTAGATTATTTAAATTGCGAATTGGATCAATCATACGAAGGCGCGCATATATTATTTGAAATTTTGCATTTTAAATGGTGGAATATTTCTCCCATCACAATTGCTAAATTAACTTTTGAGGCAAACCAATTGAAGTATAGCGATAGCAATAATTCATTTAGAAAAGTTTTGGTAGAAAAAACCCAAGAAGTTCAAACAGATTTATTTCAACAAGGCAGTTTAACAGAAGTAGCAAAAGCAGTAAAAGTATTAGAAACACTAATTGGGGAAGTAGCCAATGTAACCTTACTTAATTTAATTGAACAAATATTACAGAATACGGGCATCATTCAAGGTGTATTAAAATCAGATAATAAAGCATTCGAATTAGAAACCATTACTAAGTTTTTTGACTTTATAAAAGAAGAAACGCATAGACACCCTAGCCTAGATTTAAAAGATTTGGTAGAAATGCTTCATCTAATGCAAAAAGAAGGCATAAGACTTCCTTTACCCATTACTACCGGCGGACCTACGGGTGTGAATCTATTAACTACACATGGATCAAAGGGTTTAGAATTTGAATACGTGTTTTTAGCAGGCACTAATGCGCATCTATGGGAAAAGAAAAGAGCATCTAACACTATTGGTTACAAACTTCCAGATACCGTTTTAAGTACATTAGAAAATGCAGACGATAAAGAAGAATTAAGAAGACTTTTTTATGTGGCGATCACCAGGGCTAAGCAATATATACAGGTATCTTTTAGTGCTAATAAAGCAGACGGAAAAGAGGCAGAGCCAAGTCAATTTATCATTGAAATGACAGAGGGCAACGAACAATTAATTACCCATAAGGTTTTGAAAGAGTCATTGCAATTAGAGTATAAATTATTGCATTTACAAACAGCGCCACAACCAGAGATAGCGCAGCTAGAGGCAGATTTTATAGAGCCCAAACTAGAACATTTTACAATGAATGTAACTGCATTAAATAATTACTTAAAATGCCCATTACATTTTTATTATAATAGTTTGATCAGAGTGCCATCAGGCAAATCCGAGGCAACTACTTTTGGATCTGCGGTACATGATGCATTGAATAAATTATTTAGAAAAATGCAGGAAAGAAATAATCAGTTTCCTGACATACAAGAACTAGTGGAAGACTTTAACTATTATATGCAAAGGCATAGAGAAGCATTCACACAGGTTGAATTTAAAAATAGGAAAGAACAGGGAGAGATTGTATTAACTGACTACTACAATAAGTATAGTGCAGATTGGAATAAAGTGGTAACAACAGAGTATAGAATCAATAATGTATTGCTAAAAGGTATTCCATTAAAAGGCGCAATTGACAAAATTGAATTTAACGGGAAACAAGTAGTAGTCATAGACTACAAAACAGGTAGTGTAGAAAATGCAAAAGAAAAGCTCTTAGCACCCAATGAAAAAAATCCATTGGGAGGAGACTATTGGAGACAAGCTGTTTTCTATAAGATACTATTAAGAGGGCATCCTAAAAACTGGGAAGTAGAAAGAGCTGAATTTGATTTTGTAGAACCTAATAAGAAAAAAGAGTTCGAAAAAACAGCAATAGCCATTAGCGAAGCGGATATAACCACCGTGAGTCATCAAATTGTAGAGACTTGGGAGAAGATACAAAACAAAGACTTTTACAAAGGTTGTGGTAAAGCGGACTGCCATTGGTGTCAATTTGTAAAAAGCAATGAATTGGCCGTTGCATTGCACGAAATAGAGTCAGAAATAGACTAATTTTGTATACTATGAAGCAGGTGTTTAAGTTAGTCCCCCTTTTTCGATTTTTAGTAATAGGTTATATTATACAATTCGCAGTGAGTTGTGCCAATATAGTACCACCAGCTGGAGGTCCAAAAGACACATTAGCACCCTATTTAATTGCAGCAAGACCAAAAGACTCATCAATCAATGTTCAACCAAAAGAAATACTGATTGGATTTAATGAATACATCACTAGTGCAGATATACAGAGCAATCTAATAATATCACCATCCATTAAAACAACTCCTTTAGTAGATGTAAGATTGAATGCACTTAGAATAAGATTCAATGATAGTCTTGGACCAAATACCACTTATAGTTTACAATTTGGCAATGCCATTAAAGATGTGAACGAAGGTAATATTGCTAAAAATTTTACCTACGTTTTTAGTACAGGCAATCAGATTGATACTGGTAAATTAAATGGCTATGTACATCTTGCAGAAACAGGAGCAGTAGATAGTACTTTGATAGTTGTATTGCAACCTGCAGGAAACGATACTGCCATATTTAAAAACAAACCTTTATACTATACCAGGTTAAATGGGAAAGGAAGATTTGAATTTAAATTTATCCCCTATCAGCATTTTCAGCTTTTTGCTCTGCCTAATGATTATACCAAAAAGTATGATGATAGTACCAAGCTATTTGCTTTCTTAGAAAATACAATTAATGCACAAACAAATATTGATACTTTACAAGTATTCGCGTTTCAAGCATTTAAAAAAGTAGAGAAGAAAAAAGCAAGTTCAACCAGTACCAATAAAAAACAACCTGTTACTGGATTAAGATATAATAAAAGCATTGAAGGCAACGAACAAGACATTTTAAAACCCCTTAGTTTAAATTTTGATACCAAAATAAAATTAAACGACAGCTTCCCTATTTTATTAACAGATAGCTTGAATAAAGTGGTGGAAGGGTATACAATTAGCCTCGATACTTCAAAGCAATCCGTTCAAGTAAATCACAGCTGGACACATGATGAAAAATATCATTTAATAGTACCACAAAAAAGTATAGCAGATAGTTTGAATAATTTTTTATTAAAATCTGATACAGTAAAATTCGTCATAAAGCCTGCTACAGCTTATGGTACAGTGCTCATAAGAACAAATGGATTTCAACAATTCAAACATCCTATCTTATTATTAACCCAAGATGATAAAATAAAATATAGTTATCCAATTACCCAACCCATCATTAGAATACCTCAAATACTACCTGGAGATTTTGTATTGAAAATTCTAGAAGATGATAATGAAAATGGTATTTGGGATACAGGTGTATACGGTTCAATAAAAAAACAACCCGAAAAAATAAGATTAGTTGGAAACACAATAAATATCAGGGCAGACTGGGAAAACGAATTCAATATTATTTTAAAAAAATAAATCATGCAATTACCTTCTACGCTTCTAGAAAATGCTGTTGCTGCTTTTGCCAAACTTCCAGGCATAGGTAAAAAAACTGCATTGAGATTGGTATTGCATTTATTAAAACAAGACGAGGAAGTGACTATTGAGTTTGGAGAAGTCTTACAAAAAATGAGAAAAGAAATAAAGTTCTGTCAAAGATGTTTTAATATCAGCGATGGTACTATTTGTTCTATCTGTGCGAATTCGGGAAGAAGTAAAGAGATGATTTGTGTAGTAGAAAATATCAGAGACGTCATTGCAATAGAAAACACACAACAATATAATGGAACATACCATGTACTGGGAGGAATCATTTCTCCATTAGATGGTATTGGACCAGATCAACTTACCATAGATCCATTAATAGAACGTATCAAGAAAGACAAGGTAACCGAACTTATTTTTGCCCTAAATCCTACTATACAAGGAGATACTACCATCTATTATATCCAAAAAAAGCTAGCTGATAGCCCATGCCGAATTACCACTATTGCAAGGGGCATAGCCTTTGGTGGTGAATTGGAATATGCAGATGAAATGACCCTAGGAAAGAGTATTTCCAACAGACAGCCTATTCATCAGTACATAAAATAGGTTATTTGAATAAAATGATTAGTTTTGATGTTCAAACATTGATTTAAAATCTTACCTTTATATTATGAAAAATCTACTTTTAGCCCTTAGCCTTTTAATGATAAGCAATGCTTCTTTTGCTCAAAAGAATTTGAGTACATCTACTGCAGTTGTTAGATTCATTGCACAGGATGATAAAGACATTGATGCCATAAATAAAAAGGCAGTATGTCGTTTACAAGCTAATGGTGACTTGAGTTTCATTATGCTCATGAAAGATTTTACTTTTGATATGGATAAAATGCAAGAGCATTTTAATGAAGAATATGTAGAGAGTGATAAATTCCCAAGAGCCTTTTTCAATGGCAAAATTCAAAACCTATCTAGTGTCAATTTCAATAAAGATGGCAAATACCCTATTACCGTATCGGGTAATATGCAGGTTCATGGGGTCAATAAGGCAATGCAAACTACAGGAATCATCGAAATAGTTGGTGGGAAGACTACTGCAACGGCCAAATTTACAGTTACCTTGAAAGATTTTGGTATTGGAGGCATATTGATCAAAATGGTAGCTGATAAAATAGATGTTGAAGTAAGCGCTGCCTTCCAATAGTATTTGGCTACAAGCTAGTTCTATACTAACTTTGCTCCGCAACTGCAGGTGGGATTTGTTTATTGTTCAACCTGCCATCCGTAAGGAGAAAAGAACTAATAAACGATACACCTATCGACTCCCCTTTATTATCATTTCTTCTTAGGCAGCTGCATAAAAAATATAGGTATGTCAATAAGAGAGGAACTTAAAAAAAGAATTTTAGTAATAGATGGCGCCATGGGTACCATGGTACAACGTCATAAATTAACCGAAGAAGATTATCGTGGTACACGCTTTGCTAATTGGCATAGTGATGTAAAAGGCAATAACGATTTATTGTGCATTACACAGCCCGATATTATTACTGGTATTCATTTACAATATTTAGAAGCAGGTGCAGATATTATTGAAACCAATACTTTCAGTAGCACATCTATTGCAATGGCAGATTACGATATGCAAGAATTAGCCTACGAGTTAAATGTTGCTGCAGTTAAATGTGTTAGAGAAGCTATCAATCAATACAAGTCTAAACATCCTAATACTACAGAAAAATATATAGCAGGTTCAATTGGACCTTTGAATAAAACATTGAGTTTATCACCCGATGTAAATAATCCAGGATATAGAGCTGTAACATTTGATGAAGTGGTTGAAGCATACACTGAGCAAATCAAAGGTTTAGATGAAGCAGGTGTAGATGTATTATTAGTAGAAACTATTTTTGATACATTAAATGCAAAAGCAGCCATTTTTGCGATTAAAGAATATTACAGAAAAATAGGCAAGGCGGAATTACCTATTATGATTAGCGGCACCATCACAGACGCTTCTGGCAGAACCTTAAGTGGACAAACCTTAGAAGCATTCTATACCTCTGTTGAACATGCGAAGCCGCTAAGTGTTGGCTTAAACTGTGCATTAGGTGCGCAAGAAATGAGATCACATATTGAAGAGCTTTCACAAATTGCTTCATGCTATACCTCTGCATATCCTAATGCTGGATTACCTAATGCAATGGGACAATACGATGAAGCACCTCATCAAACCGGACATTTTATTGAAGATTGGGCAAAGAATAAATTTGTAAACATAGTGGGCGGATGTTGCGGAACAACTCCGGATCATATTAAACAAATGGCAGACAATGTTAGAAATCTAACACCAAGAAGTCTTCCTATTCTTGATACTACAATATAAAATTATGAGCGAAACGATACATATTAAGCCTTTTTTAAGACTTGCTGGATTAGAACCATTGGTGATTCGTCCAGAAACCAATTTTGTGAATGTGGGTGAGAGAACCAATGTAACAGGTTCCAAAAAATTCGCAAGATTAATTAAAGAAAATAAATACGAGGAAGCTTTATCGGTTGCTCGTCAACAAGTAGAGAGTGGTGCACAGATTATTGATGTAAACATGGACGACGCTTTATTAGAAGGTGTTAAAGCCATGACTACTTTTTTAAACTTAATGCAAAGTGAGCCAGATATTGCACGTATTCCAGTAATGATTGATAGCTCTAAATTTGAAATTATTGAAGCTGGATTAAAATGTGTACAGGGTAAATGTATTGTGAATTCTATCTCTATGAAAGAGGGAGAAGAAAAATTCATAGAACAAGCGCATATATGTAAAGCATATGGTGCTGCAGTAATTGTAATGGCATTTGATGAAGTTGGACAAGCAGATACCAAAGACAGAAAAATAGAAATTTGCGAAAGAGCTTATAATATATTGGTAGATAAAGTAGGATTTGATCCTCAAGACATCATTTTCGATCCAAATATATTTGCCGTTGCAACAGGTATCGAAGAGCATAATAATTATGCGGTAGATTTTATTGAAGCGACTAGAATTATTAAGCAAAAAATGCCTTTGGCAAAAGTAAGCGGTGGTGTTTCTAATGTATCTTTTTCTTTTAGAGGAAACGAAGCTGTTAGAGAAGCCATCCATGCCGTATTCTTATACCATGCAGTGAATGCTGGTATGGACATGGGTATCGTGAATGCAGGTCAATTAGTAGTATATGACGAGATAGATCCAGTATTAAGAAATCTTTGCGAAGACGTTATTTTAAATAAAAATAACGACAGCAACCAAGCAACAGAAGCATTAATACAATACGCCGATAATTTAAAAGCTAGTGGAGAAAATGCAGGACAATCTTCTGAAGAAGCTAATAAAATAAAATTGGCTTGGAGAAATGATACAGTAGAGAAGCGTTTAGCACATTCTCTGATTAACGGTATCACCGACTTTATTGAAGAAGATACTGAAGAAGCAAGATTACAATATAGTGCACCATTAGAAGTAATTGAAGGTCCTTTAATGGCAGGTATGAACCAGGTTGGTGATTTATTTGGTGCAGGTAAAATGTTTTTACCACAGGTGGTAAAAAGTGCTCGTGTGATGAAAAAGAGTGTGGCAGTATTAACACCATACATTGAAGCAGAAAAAGAGAGATTAAAATTAGCTTCAGCTTCTCCTAATGGAGTAACAAAAGGACCAGCTAAAATTTTATTAGCCACTGTAAAAGGTGATGTGCACGATATTGGTAAAAATATTGTGGGCGTAGTATTAGGATGTAATGGATATGAGATTATAGATATTGGTGTGATGGTACCTGCAGATAAAATATTAGCAGAGGCAGAAAAACATCAAGTAGATATTATTGGCTTGAGTGGATTAATTACTCCATCATTGGACGAAATGGTGCATATTGCTAAAGAAATGAAGAGACGTGGCATGAACATTCCATTGATGATTGGTGGCGCTACAACTTCTAGAATGCATACAGCAGTTAAAATTGCCCCTGAATATCAAAATGGCGTAATTCATGTATTGGACGCTTCAAGAAGTGTAACCGTTGCAGGATCTTTATTAAACAAAGATCAAAAGAAAACATTCTTATCAGAATTAGATACTACATACACACAACTTAAATCAGATTTTGATAGTAAGAAAACAACCAAACAAAGTCTACCTTACAAAGAGGCATTGCAAAATAAATCAAAAATAGATTGGAGTAATTTCAAAGTAACAAAGCCAAGCTTTACTGGTAATAAGGCAATTGTTATTGATGATCTATCTCTTTTAGTACCTTATATAGATTGGAAGCCATTCTTTATTGCATGGGAATTACATGGCAATTATCCAGCTATTTTAACAGACGAGAAAGTAGGTGAAGTTGCTACTAAATTATACCAGGATGCCACTGCCCTTTTAAATACTATTGTGAAAGAAAAATGGTTGACAGCAAAAGGCGCGATTGGATTTTGGCCAGCTTCTTCCAATGAAGATGATGTGATTATTGATAATAATGGTAAAAAAGTAGGCTTGCATTTCTTAAGACAACAATCTAAAAAAGCAGCAGGACAACCTAATTTCTCATTAGCAGATTTTATTTGCCCAGCAACAGAAAACAAAGAAGACTATTTGGGTGCATTCGCTGTAACGATACATGGTATTGAAAAACATATCAAAGCATTTGAAGACAATCAAGATGATTACAATAAAATTATTTTACAAGCACTAGCTGATAGATTGGCTGAAGCATTTGCAGAATATTTACACGCAGAAACTAGAACCAACTATTGGGGCTATGCAAAAGAAGAGCAGTTAGATAACGAAGCATTGATTAAAGAGCAATACGAAGGAATCAGACCTGCTCCAGGTTATCCTGCTTGTCCAGATCATACAGAGAAGTATACTTTATTTGAATTACTAAATGGCCAAGAACACACTGGCATAAGCTTAACAGAAAGCTTAGCAATGTATCCAGCATCTAGTGTTTGTGGTTGGTACTTCGCGAATCCACAAAGTCAATATTTTGGATTAGGTAAGATTCAACAAGATCAAGTGGAAGATTATGCAAAAAGAAAAAATCAATCTATAGAATATATCACAAGATGGTTACAACCAGTGATTGAATAGATTAATCTTTTTCGAATAACCACCATAAGCGCTTACGAGTTGGTGCTTTATATTTAGTTCTTAGATAGGAACTAATATGATTGATGGCCTCTTCTACACTATCCGTGAATAGTACAAATTTTTTGTCTTCAGCAGAAATAGTTCCCGCCTGAATCATATGATCCATCCAATGTTGGAATGGCTGGTAATAAGAACGACCCATTACCACAATCGGAAAATCATTAATTACTTTTGTTTGAGCTAAAGTTAAGGTTTCAAAAAATTCATCCTGTGTACCAAATCCACCAGGCATAATGACAAATGCATAAGAATATTTAACTAGTAGCACTTTTCTGATAAAGAAAAAGCTAAAAGTGATACTGGTTTGCACATAGGGATTAGGCGTTTGCTCAAAAGGCAATTTAATATTACACCCTACCGATTTGCCACCTGCTTCAAAAGCCCCTCTATTAGCTGCTTCCATTATTCCTGGACCACCACCAGTCATAGTGACTAAACCCAATTCAGCAATACGTTTACCAATTTCTCTAGCCTGTTTATAATAGATATGGTCTTCTTTAAATCTTGCTGAACCAAAAACAGTCACACAGGGACCAACAAAATGTAATGCTCTAAACCCTTTTATAAATTCAAAAAATATATTTAAAGCAAATTTAAACTCATAAATCCTGGGTCTCGGTCCCTCTAATTGAAAACCTGAATATGCGGGGATGATCTTTTTTTTAGATTGATTAGCCATAAGTTGAAGTTAAATAAATAATCTATAGGGAAGCTTAAAATAGTTAAATTTGAATTCGAAATTATTGCTCCCCATGAAACTACGCATACAAGGTTTTATTTTATTGATTGGTCTAATAATTTCAAGTAACAATGTGGCTCAATCACAAGTGGTACTTGAGCAAATTCAAAGCTATTCCACCATTCTACCAAATGCTGATTATTGGAAACTTGACCAGAAAAACGCCTTGTTACTAAGAGATGCTTTAGAAAAAGGATTATTTAAATCCATGTCCTTGAATTTGGATAAAAATTTTCCAATCAAAATTGTCCCAATTGCCAAATCCAGTCAATTAGGAAAAATTCAAATCAATTGGGAACAAAGTTCCACTATTCCATTACATGCCTATATAGAATTATACGAACTTGATCCAAGTTTTGCCTACCGAAATAATTTATTAGATATTCCCGAAAGCAAAAAAGATAGTATTAGATCTGTTTGGTTTATTACATGTTCTATCATTAATCAAGAAAAAAAAGTGGCTTTTAAAAAAACGGTGCTGATGAGTTTGTTACCACAGACAACCATTGGCATAGGATTTCCAAGCGCTTTCCCATTAAGCGCTCCTTCTAATATTTTTAAAGCGATTGCAAAGGGAATTGAACAAATTAATTCGGATTTTGTAGACCTAAGTTTTACAGAAGCAAAAGTGCCAAGTCTTTATGCAACAGATAATATTTGGATGCCTTATGTACATCAAACATCTAGAACATTGATTGATACTACAAAAGGATTCTTTGGATTTACCAGAAATGCGAGCCGTCAACTATTAAGAGTGCCAACAGCTGCAATGCAAAAGATTAATACGAATGCAACGAATAGTGACAACCCTTACGCCAATATAATTGCTAATCTCAAAGCAGGCAGATGGAATAAGACTAAAGAACTATATCAAATTGAACAGCCATTAAGAGACGTTAAGAACAATATTGATTATAGTATATCATCCTTCCTTGTATTTAATCCTGATGCATTCAATGAAGCCAATCCAGCAAGCCCTATCAGCTTCTTAAATGACAGTTTAAATAAGATATATGCCAATCAACAACTAATAGGCAAATTTAGTGTAGCAGAAAATGTGTTACAAGCAGATATTTGGGTAGATCCAAATGAATTATACAACGGATATGATTCAACAGAAAAAATTTCTCTTAGCACCCAATATAAAAAAATGGGGCTTTTAGCCAACAAGCAAATTAAAGGAATTTTCAAGAATAGTCCCTTTACCATTCTCATTAATTACGATGCGAATATTAAAACCATTCTAGTGGATCAGCAAGTAGCTTTAATTATATACGGAGATGTATTGCCATCACATATGGTCATTGTGCAAAATAATTTATCAGACGAGTTCTTGAATTTTGTTTTACTATTTGCCTATTCGGAATTATTTCAAATGCCTAAACAAGAATTTACCATTTCAGGTATATCTCCTGTACCTAACTCAATAGAAGAATAATGCAAATTATAAGTTACAATCTCAACGGAATTAGAGCTGCCATTAAAAAAGGATTGATTGAATGGTTACAAGAAGCCAATGTAGATATTTTATGTGTCCAAGAAACCAAAGCTAGTCCCGAAGATATTGATCTAAGTATTTTCACTTCAATAGGCTACCATGTTGCTTGGTATCCAGCACAGAAAAAAGGATATAGTGGAGTCGCCATTTTTAGTAAGAAAAAGCCAGACAATATTGTATATGGAAATGGTTTTGAGATGAGTGATGCAGAAGGAAGGGTTATTAGGGTGGATATTGGTGATTTGACTATTGTGAATGCCTATTTTCCTTCAGGCACTAGCGGAGAGGAAAGACAAACCTATAAGTATCAATGGTTGAAAGAGTTTTATGAATACATACAAGCATTGAAAAAAGAAAGGCCTTCCATAATTGTTGCGGGAGATTATAATATTGCTCATAAAGAAATAGACATTCACGATCCAAAGGGAAATAAAAAATCTTCTGGATTTTTACCTGAAGAAAGAGCTTGGATGGATCAGTTTTTAGAAAACGGATGGGTGGATAGTTTTAGAAATATACATCCTGATACTACTGGAGCGTATAGCTGGTGGAGTCAAAGATTTCCATCTGTTAGATTAAATAATAAAGGATGGAGAATTGATTATTTATGTGCCACTGAACTGCTCGCAAAAAAAATAAAAAATGCAGCTATCTTACCAGAAGTAAAACACAGTGATCATTGTCCTATTTTAGTAGAATTAAAAAAATAAATATGTCCGTTTGTAATATCAGTTTTCAAATAGAACCTAATGCAGAAACTCTTTGGAAAGCATGGATGCAAGATCAATTTATTCCAAATTGTATGGAAACAGCTTGTTTTAAAGAGTTTCAGTTTTACGAATTAGAAGTAGAAGCAACACAGGCACCAACATATACACTACAACTATTTGCACTAAGCAAAGAAAGCCTGGAGCAATATCGCAGCAAACACGCAGCAGACCTGCTATACAAGCTTCACCATACTTGGGGAGAGCAATGCTTTCATTTTAGCAGTTTTATGCAAATTGTGAATTGATTGTGGATAGATAATCCTTTGAAAGCCTTTATAGGCTTATATTTCAGCTGATTAAGGGCTGAAACTCAATATAATCAAGGGTTTACGTAATAATTGCTTATACTCTTTTTAACTATGATATTGGTCATTTCGCCCGAAAACCTTACTATTTAAGGGTTTTGGTGGAAAAATAAAAACAAAAATTTATCCCAAAATATTTTTTCGTTTCATAAAACCCAATAAATTTGTTCTATCGTTTAAAACTATAAAAAACACATCTATGAACAAAGCAGAATTAATCGCACACATCGCGGACAGCGCTGATTTACCAAAAACATCAGCAAACGCAGCTTTAGATGCTTTCATCGAAGCAGTAACTAAATCTTTGAAAAAAGGTGATAAAGTAACTTTAGTAGGTTTTGGTACTTTCTCAGTAACAAAGCGTGCTGCTAGAACTGGTCGTAACCCACAAACTGGTGCTACAATCAAGATCAAAGCTAAAAAAGTTGCTAAATTCAAGGCTGGTAAAGAATTAAGCGCGAAATTATAGTCGTAAAAAACTAATTTGAAATAAAACCCCTTGGATATCCATATATTCAAGGGGTTTTTTTATTTTTGCAGTCAAATCATTCATTTAAAACAATTATCAAAATGGGAAGAGGAGATAAAAAAACAGCAAAAGGTAAAAGATTCATGGGATCTTTCGGTGTAAGCAGACCACACAAAACAGCTACAACCGCTCCAAAAGCAGCAGCAGCTCCTGCAGCTCCTGCAGCACCTGCAAAAAAAGCAACTAAAGCAAAAGCTTAAAGGCGTATAAAGATCCCCGAAAGCTCGGGGTTTTTTTATATCTTATTTCATACCTATTGTCATGAAAAAAATTGTCAAAATACTTGTCTTCATTGTGCCATTTATATTCAATGGCCCGATAAGCTATGCGCAATGTTCTATCTGTACTAAAACTGCAAGTCAGATTGGTGAAGAAGCCGGCAGAGGATTCAATGCTGGTATTTTATATTTAGCAGCCATGCCATTTGGCATCATGGGTTATATCGCATTTAGATGGTGGAAAAGCGAGCAACAAAAATAGTCGCTAGTA
>Ga0222712_10001511_pt1 | contig 28506 bp, 67 predicted proteins | sample C33_657DmetaG_FD_165043 | JGI IMG/M metagenome (GOLD analysis project Ga0222712, IMG submission 165043) | Estuarine water microbial communities from San Francisco Bay, California, United States - C33_657D | ecosystem: Environmental > Aquatic > Marine > Unclassified | place: USA: California... | reverse complement strand
ATTAACCCCACTCAATCCGTAACATCGAATTGGTCGTATGGTTCGGCCGGAGTCGTCAACTAGAATTTTTTGATAGTAATAATAGATAATATGAATGTAAGTATAAACGATATTAAAGAAATAGGAATAACACATGATATCCCATTAAGTGATGAACAAATCCATAAGGTACTAAGTGAATACAATAGAATAGTAATGGATAAAGCAGAAGGTTGGGAGGAGTTAATAAAGCATCTAATGGTAAAGCAAACTATAATACAAATCTTAATAGAACAAAATAAATAGTATGAAATTCATAGTAAAATACATAGAGAATCACTTATGGTTCGTAGAGAGGAGTAATCAATTTATGAGAGGAACGCCTCGATTCCGATACCTCTTGCGATATCCCATTGCGTATGTACGATTCATGTCCAACGCGATGAAAATGGATATAAAGGAATTAAGTTTGCGTAACACTAATGATACCAATAGCTCAGATAGAAGAGAATAAGGTATAGGGGGGAGTAATCAATAAGACTATAGAAGGGATACACTCAGATGAAATGAGAATATCCTTTTTTTATGTCTATACGATAGAACACCCAGTACACATACACACTATAATGCACTATATAGTACACATAAGGATAGTATAAAAGAAAGAGTATCAACCCATCGTATCAATGTACCATTGCTACTCCTGTTTCACCTCATTCCTGAGCTGTTCACTCATGGTATTTAGCTCACACTGCTGGGGGTACTCGAGAGTGCTGAAAGGGGATGAAATGGTGGGTTTTAAGGGGGGTGAGTGCCCATGCGGTGAAATTATACCACCCCATTGGAATTAACCTCTCTATAACCACCTAAGCGGGTAATAAATCAATCCTACGGCTTCCCACTTAGTTAAGTAGTTGCACAATGAACGGCGTATGATAATAATTTATGACACATTTTCCCACATACGACCACTATGGGACACTGTATACATATGAATTGAGTGCCTATACGGATTCGTTTGCACTTAAAAAAATTTTCTATCGCTTATTTTCCCACACGTTATTCACATTTGTATACAACTTATCCACAATTGTGAACTCGGACATAATGTCATAGTGCCAAAGTCCTCTCGATTGCAATATCCGCAACGCTATGGGGGATTCCTTGAACGCATTGCAAATCGCTCGAATCGGACACATTGTCACCTTTTTTATTTGGAAATGTGGATTTTTTTCCGTACCTTTATAGGGTGGGAGGGCGGAGTGCGTTTGACTGTAACGACCCAGTTCCATTTCCTTCGTGACTGCATAACCATTTCAGGGTCAATTCGTTAGGGGTATTGCATTATTCCAATACCGTTTTGTTATATAATTTGCATTATGTTAAGTAGGTTGGACAAAAGGAAGAATGTGTAACGCACTGAGAGTCAATCGCTTAGCGTTGTGGATAAAATAAATGAAAAATAAACGGCAATTAATTTGGAAATCTCAGCATTTTGTTGTAGATTAGCTTTATAACAATGAGAGATATGAAATACAATGAGAATTCCCTTTACTACCGTCTGAACCCCACACATCTGGAGTATCTACTAAGTACTGAACCTTCGTTTCCTTTTACCCTTAGTGGTGTATTGGATGAGTTGAGATTAACAACCAATTGGAATCGGTTGAGTTACGAAACGATTGGTAACCTAGTCAATTTCCTTAAACTTCCCGATTACTCTCCTACTACAATAGATTCAATTTTTAACAAATAAACCCCTATACAATGAATAGTCAAAATAAAACGAATTTGGTCTTTGATGATATCGCGAATGAATTGTTCGAAGATAAGTTAATGAGTACCTATTGGAGTGAAGTAAATAAAAGATACTTACTACGTCTCTATCACCCACTAAAGAATGTGATGGAGTACCTATCTAAACCGAAGTGGACGAACGTCATTCACGAGATGGGTGAGAGTTCTCCCGGTTATTACTCTTGTGTATATAAGAGTCTGAAAGAGATTGGTGTACTAAAGTATAACCCAATTGAGAAGATGTTGGTTAAAGGTCCTAATTGGGATAGGTTCTATTCGGATGCGAGTTGGGATTGGTTCTATATGAATACTAACTCAGGTATGAGGTCTTATGAAATCTTTAATAAGGTCGGACATAGAGTCAATAAGAGATATCCTTCTAATTACCGAACTGGAGTGGTATTCTCTAAGTAATTGATAATCAACCACTTAGCTAAACCATTGATACTGAATCAAGAACTTTTAAAAAACCAGGCGGATAATTTGGAAATACGGAAAAACTGCCGTATCTTAGCTTTATAACAATGAGAGATATGAACACACACATTACAATTTTAGAAGCCATCTTAGTTAGTGGGATTTCCCTAATAGGTTGGGTCTTTATTAAAACCTTAGTAGAACACCTTAAAAACAAATAGTATGAGATTAGAGTTAACCCCCGAACAAGTCAAGACAGTTGAAATAGCATTAGCCGAAATGTTCAATAGTGATACATGGATTAGAGACCGTGAAGAGGCTGAGATAAATAGGATATCTGCCAGAGCGTTATACCTATTGACTGTGATTGAAAAACACAATAAAACTAAGAGGATGTTCACCTTAAACGAAAATAGATAATATGACAAACCAGGACATTATTAAGAAAGCAAAATCAACTGATGCAGTTGGGTTTGAGAAGTGGTTAAGTAAAAAAGACCTCTCCTATGAGTGGTTGGATGTTACCCTAACCGATTTCAACGATGGTCCGTATTGTATTGTAATAGAGAACCCATTAGGTTCTGCCGAGTTTCTAGACATCCTATTTATGGATGGTAAATTTCAAAACGATTAATATGAATAAAGTAAAAATGTATCAAGAAAAGTACGATTTCTGGTTGAACGAATACTACCTTGCCTTAGGTAAGGGAGTGAGTGCATACAATGATGGTAAGTTGGGTGAGGGTAAGAAGTGTAACGATAGGGCGTACAAATGTATGAGCTATGTGAGTTTCTTTAAGTATCATCTAAACGAATGTAAACGTAAGGGGATGTTCACCTTAAACGAAAACCGATAATATGAGTAGACGTATTCAGTCCTATGTGGACGTAATAACAATGGAACAACCTACCCTATGGGAAGTAATCCAAAAAATAGTTACCCAAATATTTGGTAGTATCAAATAATTGTCGTATCTTTACTAAGATAACAACATTAAACAATAGGGTTGTGGCTTGTGACCCTTATTCAACACAGGCCGATAAATCATAAACACTATGACAAAAATCTCAAAGAAAGCAGCATCAACTTCAAAGAAGGCATCTGCAAAGAGAAAAACTCAGTACGAGTCAGTTCAATCAAACATCCAAAAAATCACTAGCCCTACTGGTAACGTAAGTTACAGAGTACGTGTAGCTGTTGAGGGTGAGAAATTTTCAGTATCTACGAAGTCTTTGAATAAGGCACGTATTGCTAGAAAAGAATTATTGGCTGCTTAATTCGCAACTAATGGTTAGGTAATAGGAATGGGACCCAATGTGGTCCCATTTTTTTACACATTTAATTTGGAAATACGGATTATTATTCGTATCTTAGCTTTATAAGAATAGGTCATCTGATTGAGTGTACTCTAGGATGCCGGAAGATATAGTTGTAAATCCCGCGGGTATTACCACGTGGGTGTCTATTACCCTACTCATAGCTAAGGGGTTGGTTATGAAGTAGTTAAAGGGAGGCCTCTCATTCTCTCCTATCCTGAAATGTTCATTCTGAACTACCCATCTCGAGATTAGCCTCCGCGGGATGGGTTATTTTTTGCCCAAAGGGTAAGAAAATCTATCCCTATTATTCTGTCCGGCATAGTGTTATTGATAGGGGGTATTCTTACTATACTGCGAAACCTCCGGCGATGGGGATATCTTCCACCCGGAGGCATGTTTGGCGGCAGGTTCTGGTAGGATTAGGCTGGAAAAATAAATGAAAAATAAATGGGTAAAAATTAGGAAATGTGGATTATTCTTTGTAGATTAGCTTTATAAACAATGAGAGATATGACAAATTTAATTGAGTTGACAACAGGTACATTGGGTGGTTCGGTATTCTATGGTACTATCCGTATTAATGGTAATAGGGTTTCAGTATCAAACCACTTGAATTCTGATAAGGAATATACCTTCAGAATGATTGGTAAGGCGAGAGCCGGATTCCCTATGATTATAGAGTTTAAATCTACTATAAAGGGGTTACCCTATTACCTATCTAAAAACACTACCTATCTGGAGGTGTTGAGTGAAGTGGGTGGTAAACCCTATTGGTTCAACGTCCTTACTACCAAAGGTGGTAAATGGTATAGTATTGATAAGGGTATCCTAGAGGTACTGACGGTAGGTGATATGCATGGTGCGTTCCCTAAGATGGTGGATTGGAACATATGGAAGAGAATGAACACGAAGTTCCATAGTTGTAAGTCCTTCGTTCCCAACGCCTAAAAATAGTTGAAAAATAATCGGTAAAACATTTGGTAATACCGATTATTCTTCGTATGTTAGCTTTGTAATAAGAGATAAACGTTAAAACATAAAAATATGAAAAGTAAGAAAATCGCAATCGTAGTTAATGGAATCAAAGTTGAGTTACCTGCAGAGGTCATCAGAATGAGAAATGATGGTGTTACCCCCTATATCTATGGTAGTCCAGTAATCGCCGGTAAGATAGTTAAGGGTTATGTGAAGTCTAAATACCCTAACATCCTGATATGGTGTAAATCATCATCCTTCGCTAATGGTAATGCATTAGATGTAGATGTGTGTATGCCAGATGGGTCTGAAGTTGAAGCTTCTATCTACTCTGATATCAGAACCATCGCCAACTCATTTGAGTATGGTAAGTTTAATGGTTGGACAGATTGTTACGAGTATGATGGTGGAAGCGGTATGAAGACTGAGAATGGGACTGAAATCGAGGCAGGTGTGAAATATGTTCATGTTGGTAATAAGGCGCCTTTCGGTACTTATCCTGATGTGATTCGCATGTTGACTGATATGATTGCCGGTAAGTATGTATGGGGACCGATATCCTTAGAGAAGGCGATAGAGAAGGTTAAGAGTTACAAAGTAACCGATGCCACTATCGAGAAGGCCTTACCTTACTTAAAGGTTGCGTAACACTAATAATCGAAATGACTCAAATAAATAAAACACACAATAGTATGAACGGATTAAAAGAAATGGAAGCGGGAGTATGGAAGTATAAGAACGTAAAGATTATCTACCAACCATCAGAGAAGTATCCCGATATGGTATGGATAGAGAGAGGACCAGCAAAGATGAAATCTATCATAGATAGGAGATACATCACCTTAGAGAAAGCTATCATCGCAGTAGATGTACAAGGAGCTGAGAATCTCATAAGAGGAGGAAAGAGAGAAGCGATTAGAGAACTGGAAGAGTTAGGTCTCTCAAGTTCTATGTCTCCGGAGGAAGTAGCGGAGAATCCACAAGTAGACCTTTTAGGATAAGAGCACGGGGAGGGAGGGGAGCTGTAGCTTACCCCGCCCCCTTGAGGTTTCTTGTAACTCGGGAAAAGGCCAAAGGGCACGAGGGGGCTCGGATACGTTTTTATATCGAGGCGAGCTTTTTCACTCTAGGAAAAAATAGGCTGGTTACCCCTATGGGGTGATATAGTATATCAAAGAATAAATGAGTCAATATGAGTTCAAATACAACTAATACATTAAATGCTATTAAAGGCGTTAATTCCACCTTTACAGGTACTCCAATGGGCAGTGGGTTAGTTCCCCATATCAATGCGAGGGGTAATACGATAAATTGGAATCCAAGTCTTATAAAAAAGAATTATCGATTAACGGAACGCCATAAGGTAGGTATCGGAAAGATGATAGAATACTTTGGGTCCTTACATAACTTTTGCAAGGGATTCGAAGTCCATATAGGGTTTCTAGAAGATGGTCATACACCCCATTTGATTACTTTAGAGGGTTCAGCGATTGTCAAACACTTAGGGGGAGTATTGGATTTTGAGGTCTATGGGGAAGATGGGCGGGATATCCTTAATGGGGTTCGGGAGTGTTATTCCAATGATAGGTTTCAGATGGGATTCCCAATAGGGAGTTAAGGGTGGGTACTCTTTTTTTAGATTTGGAAATGTGGTAAAGATTTCGTATCTTTGGTTAACAATATAAATGAATGGCTATGATAAGTTTAAGAGAGTTGAGATTGGAGGTACTGAGATTAATAGATATGTATCCCAAACAGGCAGATGAGTTAAGGGATTTATATCACCTTGCTGTATCTGAGATTGAGGAGGGTGGTTCGGAGAGTAATGAGTGTTCTCTTGCTTGGAGGGATATGTTGGAGTCCGTAGGTGAGTAAGTGGGTAGAGAGGATTGTTGGGTGGATAGGTTTCCTTATAGGGGTACTCTTAGGTATACTCTTTGTCTTATGGGGACTTAGTAATTACTTAGTCCTTATCCTTACTACTATGGGTAAGTGAGTCATTTGTAGTATTAGTGTTACGCAAAACGAATTGGTATGAAACATAAAGTATTACAACCGATACAAAAGAAATGGATAGAATGGTTGTTAGGCGAAAGATGGATGTGGTTAAATATTCATATTAATGCCGAAGCAAACCACCTACGATTGTATTGGAGTTATACGACGGGGTTATACGATATAAGGACTGAACAACTTCTTAATCATCTATTAAAAGAATTCAATACTGATGAGGAGATTAAACATCAATGGAGTCTTAAATTAGAATGGGATAAAGCAAATGTAATATGATTGAATTAGATGAAATCCAATTAGATGAGGTAGTTGGTACGGGATTAGAATCTAACCTCATTATTTGGAACGATGATTACAATACCTTTGAATGGGTTATCCTTTGTCTTATTACTTTATTAAGACATGAGGCGACACAAGCGGAACAATGTGCAATGATTATACACAATACCGGCAAGTGTTCTGTCAAAAGGGGTTCGTATGAGGAGTTGAGTGGATACAAAGATGCCTTAGTATTGAGGGGATTAAATGTAACGATTGAATAATGAGGAAGAAAATCCGGTTAGACGAACCCAATAAGTTAACAGCTAGACATATACTATTAGATGGTAGTAGTGTAGAGATTGCGTATAGGGGTGAGAATACCGAATACTACCTATATCATATCGCAGACTCACATGTTTCTGATTACAACGAGATAATGATACATAAGGATTACACCAATAGAAGGGGTGTCCTAATTTCGTTTGAAGATAGAAAGAAGAAATCAAATACGAATCAAATCATTACGATTCCGCATTTAAAGGATAGGGACAAATTATTAAGTAAGATGATATCATTTCATAAATCAGCCGTATAATGGGAGTAAAAATAAGAGGTTGGGAAAAACTAAGTGGGATTACATATAGAGGTTATTGTATAGTTAACCCAATACATAATGCGTATGAAACGGAATACCTTGCAGATGTATTGAATCTAAACTTACCATATAAACCGAAGTGGGAGTTATCCCTACATATGGATAATCTAAATCCGCACGAGCATATCATCTGGTTGGGTAATCCTCAAAATAAACTACATACTCAAATACAAGTCCAAACCGATGCGATTCGGACGATAAGTGAGTTCAGACAGAATTGGGAGTTGTTGGTAGAAAGGTTAATAGATTTAGAAAACCTATCAATGCCGATATCGCCGATATCATCATCATTCTCTATATCAGCACAACTATATAATATGATAAACAGCCTACCTCACTGGATGCGGAAATAGAAGAACTACAAAAACAATAATATGGAAATACTGGGTTACTTAGGGGCAATATTCTTAGGAGTATGTGCGTTCCCTGAAATGATAAGAACAATTAAAGATGGGAGGTGCCACTTAGGTTGGCCATTCCTTATGATGTGGTATTTGGGTGAAGTGTTTATGTTTATATACATTATACCATTAAGAGATATGCCACTCCTTTTTAACTACACATTCAATATCCTAATACTGAGTGTAATGGTTGTATATAAAATAAAACAATATGTTAACAATACGAAACATAGATAAGATTGCTAATACCCATATATTAGGAACTGAGTATCATATCACTAGGGTTACTACCCCCATACCGGATTCCTATCATATGATAATTAAATCTGATGTATTCAATCACTATATGAGGTTGGTATTGAGTAGGGTATTAGAACATAATTTCGTTGGTGAATTCTATACCCTACAATTGATGGATGATACCTCCGGCCCTAATGCAGTATTCCCACCTATGATATACCCAACATTTGGGTTTAGTCCTAAAAATATGAAAACCCCTAATGAGTTTATGAAGTCCATAGAGGATTATTTTAAGCATCTAATAGATGAGAACTACTTAAAAACTTAAAATAAATTTGGAAATACCGATTATTCTTCGTATCTTAGCTTTAAATAATAACCACTATGTCAATAGATATTATAACCCAAACAAAGACGTATGACGAGTTCGTTGAAGTATTTGAAAGGAAGAAGGCGGATTTCATCCACATAGCCCAATCCCCATTTATACGACAATCTATATTTCTTGCTAAACCCCTATCCAAAGAAGATTGGGAGATGTTAAGGGATGTAACCAAACCAAAAAAGAAATAATGGAACGTGCAGACTTATTAACTGGTATAACCTTAGTATCCTTTGGATTAGTTATGTGGGCATTAGTTCTATGGGAGAAGTACTTTCCTCAAGAGGATAAGAGATTCCCACGTAAGAGAAACGAAGAACTACATAAGTGGTTCGAAGAACAAAAAAGAAAAAAATTTAAACCTTAAACGACGTTGCGTATATGAACCCCACAAGCCTTACTACTCCTACACTACATAGTATACTAAGTAGTACATTACAATACCCTACACATACCTATTCCCCAGCATGGAGTACTAGAGAGGAAGTAGCTAGGATAGAACCGGATGAATGGGATTCCTATCTCGTACTGACACCGGAATATAGAACTGGTCTTACCAAACTTCGTAATTGGGTTTTTCTTAATAACCGATATACGACTGAAGACCGTTTCGTCATTGGTCGCGAAATCGATGCGATAATCATTAAGGGACAGTACTCCGCAACTCATTCGGACTTCCTCAATAGGGTAAGGGCGGATTACTATCGATTGAGTCGAGGAGAGAAGCTAGTTCGTGGCGAATGGGGATGGGTGGGACAAGAGCTATTGGACTTTGTCGAATGCAATGCGGGAGGGATATTAGGGAATGGGGTTCGATTTACTGATATGCAGAACTACTATCAATTGAAAATAAGAGGTTTTAGCGACAAAGAAAGGGGAGGTTCATTTATACATCACCTACATAATTTGAAGCGACAAGACCTTAAAAGGAGATGTGGGAGATACTTAGTAAAGGGGTCTGATGGATTATGGAGAGTAAATAAAATATAAGAAGATGGAAACAATATTAGTAGGGTTATGGTTTATCGGAGTTATAGGATTCACCTATATAATGATAAAGATGGGAAACGCGGTTGGCAGGAATCAAGAGGCCGATTGGGATATAGATGAAAATTAATTAAACAAAAATAATATGAATAACAAAAGTATAACGGACTTTATTAAGCCTACAATTATTACGGCTCAACAATATGGTACGAAGGTATCGGTTGAGTTAAACCATAGTGATACTGATATCGATGAACTAATGGAAGCATTCTACACATTAGTGGTAGGATTGGGATATCACGAATCAGGGTGGAAACAATACATTGTAGATAAAGCAGATGAATACAAAGAAGATGCTGCCGAAGAAGCAATATATGAGCCATCACCTGAACTGAGAAGAGCAGCAGAAGCATATGTTAAGGGGTTAGAAGAACAGCAAATGGATAAAGAACTTATTTCAGATTTTGATTGTACTTTAAATGATGGATTGGATGAAGATGAGTTTGCAAACGATGGTGGGTTTAATAGAAAAAACCGTCTAGCAGAAATGATGGAAGATGATGAACAATTGGGATTGTATGATGATGCGATTGCAGAACACAATGCACACGAAGAAGGATTTTCTATTGATGGTGGCTTTGATGGTAAACCGATTAAATCCGAAACAGGTACTACATACTTTTCAGTTCCTGTAAATTTCTATACCGATGATGTGGGTAATAAGGTATATGATTACGAAGGTATGGCTGACCAATTCGAAGAACAATTAGCTGAATTAGATGAGAGTGCAGTGGTAATGGTTTCCGTAGAAACACAACCACTAAATAAAGAATTAATAAAGGCAGCAAAGAAATATAAAAAGAAACTTAAAACACAATAGATTATGGCTTGGGATGATATGTTTAATTCAGATGAACACGAAACTAATGAATGGGTAACCGGAGATAAAAACTTTGAAGCTCTTAATTCCTTACGTGATAAATTATTTGAACATTCTATTCATATGTTAATGGATACGAGATTCAGAACTGAGTTGATATCCGATACCTCAATATCAATTGAGGAAAAGATATCAGATATAACTGAAATGTTAGAATGGGCAACGGAGGTGGAATGGTATGAGGAGTGTGTGGTATTGTATAAAATGATTAAACAAATTAAGGAATCACCTTATTCATATGAACCAACTGAAAGGAGGAAATTCGAATCAAGTATAAATCTTAACTAATGGATAAACAACATAAGATATTCGCAATCAATTGTGTATATGGTATAATACAAACTACCGGCACTCAATTAAAAATATCGACCGGTAAACGTTTTAATAAACAATTTGGATTCTTGCCCGATATTGTAGATGTTATACAAAGCGATAAAGTTATTGATAGGGATAAAGCAGATACATCCTCCAGTCCAAATATATGGGTTGGTAGTTTAGAATTAAGATTAACAATTGATGGGGAAACCTTTTCAGTATATAGAGATTGGCTAGATGAGTATATGGTAGATACAAGACATCCAAATTATAATGACGATTACTTTTATGATAGTGATGAATGTTATTCTCAAAAGAAATACAATGAGTTAATCAAAAACTTAAATAATGAATAATACTTTAACAAAACCTACAGCACTAAATCACGATGATACCTACGATAGAATTGTTGCTAAGGCGTTTTTAGAAGATAGGGGTTGGTATGGTATTGAGTATGGTGGATATTGGGATTTAGATTTAATCGCTCCACAATATAAAAGAGGATGTGATGTTGAGATGAATAAATATAACCACTACGAACAATTTAAATCAGAAGGTATATTTAGATTACCTGCACGTAAATTGCGGTATTGGAATGATACAGGTGATTACGGAGATTGGAAAGTAGATTATATTCAATTTAGTGATAACTCTACAACTGAGTTATTGTGGTATCCATATCGAATAATAGAACACTACAAAAACAATAGAGTGGTGTGGGAAGGATTAAAGAAAAAAGGATACACCGATATTCAAGCATCCTTTATTAGTATTCCATTTGAAGTAGGAATTAAACATATACAACATTGGAAATTTATAAATAATGAATGGCAACAAATAAAATATTAGTATGAAAGAAAAATTGTTTAAATTAACATCCAACCAAACAAAAGGAGTAATGACACTTTTGGGGTGGTTACCAACGACTATCAGTCCAAAAATAAATATTACTGATTCAAGTGATATTTTAAAGTATGTTCTTACATACGGCAAATATAATTTATCACAACAGGAAGCATTAAATGAGTTAAGAGCCGAATATTATAAAGAAGTTAAAAATGAAGAACTTATAACATGGTAGTTTTATTAGGATACCTCGCAACGTTGGTAACAATATCGTCGTTTCTAATTTCAGATATGTTCCGATTACGTCTTTGCAATACATTAGGTTGTTTACTTTGGATGGGATATGGAGTCATCCAATCGGATACCCCAATCATATTGGTAAATTGTTTAATAATGTTGATACATTTATGGTGGTTTGTTCAACATATAAATAAAAAAAGTAATATAGTATAATAAATTTGGTAATCCCAAAGATTATTCGTATCTTTACTAGACAAAAGAAATAGTATGATTAAAACCAAAAAGTTAATAAGAGGGGTCGAGCGTAGTTTTAAGTTGATTAAAAAACGATATGGTAAAAGTGATTATTATAAACATACTCCTAAACTCCATTTTATTAAATCAAAAAATATAATTAAACAAGAGTTTGCAGATGGTCCTTTAAAACAAAAAGATATCAAAGATATGGAAGGGTGGTTTGACCCTGAAACTAATACAATTGTATTGGTTGTTGATAATATAGATAGCAAAACAGATTTTGTAAAAACTCTATTACATGAATATAGACATTATTTACAATCTCCTAAATGGATGACTCGATATTATAAGATGGGTCATACTTATAAAACCCATCCATATGAATTAGCATCTAAAAGGGCTGAGAAACAATATAAGAGATTTATAATAAAATAATATGGGAAAGTTTTACGAAGACTTAGACACCCTTATCGAACTAATTAAAAAAATAGATAAGAAACATTTACTGGCAGAATTCATTATTAGAGTTGTTAGAAATTCACAGGCTAACCCAAATAAATCAGTATCAGATGTCATCAAAGAAACAAAAAAAGAATTCGATAAATAAAGGACACTATTTAGAATTAATGGATAGGATTCATGTGGTATGTTGTACGATTGATGACCACATATTGAATCACCCGCTTTCTGAAAACGAACCGGACATTCAAAATAAATTAGATGAAGCATTATCGTTATTATTAAATGCGTATCAATTAGTAGGAAATAAAGAAGATAGTTATGAAGATGAGAATAACACACATTAGTGACACACACAACAAACACAATCAACTTAATGGTAAGTTGCCAGGTGGTGATTTACTTATTCATAGTGGCGATATTACGTCATTAGGTAGAAAAGATGAGGTTGTAAGATTTGTTAAATGGTTTAATGGTATAGACAACTATACTAATAAAATCTTTATTGCCGGTAATCATGATATGACATTTGATAGTGAGAAACTATTGAGGGATAAACTAGCACACTTTGAAGGCAGAACTGAATATGATACTGAATGTGCGGAAGGTAAACCCGATTGGTTAGATAATCTTTTGGTATCCGAATTAAATCCAAACGTATTCTATTTAGAAAATAGTTTTGTAATGTTAGATGATATTAAAATATGGGGTTCACCCATCAGTCCAACATTTGGATATGGCTGGGCCTTCAATAAAGATAGAGGACATGAAATAAATAAAGTATGGAATAATATATCCAATGATAGTGATATTGTTATTACACATAGTCCTATTTATGGATATTGTGATAGAGCACAAAATACAAATGAAAATGTAGGATGTAATGAATTATATTATAGATTAAATGAAGTATCTCCTCACTTACACTTTGCAGGACATATTCACGAAGCATATGGTTATAAAGAAACCCATTGGGGATATACATTCAATGGATGTAATTGTAATTTGAGATATGAAATATATAATGAACCAATTACATTTGATTATAATTTTACAACAAGAGAGATAGATTTTATACATAATGAAATATAATAAAATACAATTGTATTTGGATGATATACGAACTCCAAATAATGATGATTGGAGTGTAGTAAGAAACTATGATGAGTTGGTATCCCATATCCGATTGAATGGATTAGATAAATACGAAGTAATCAGTTTAGACCACGATTTAGGAGATACTGCACAGAAAGAATATTTTAATAATGTATCACCTAATTACCAATTGAATTATAATAACATCTTAGAAAAAACTGGATTAGATTGTGCTAAATGGTTAGTGGCTGAGAGTATGAATAGTAAAATACCATTACCACAAATATACACCCACTCAGCCAATCCAATTGGTTCTGCAAATATTATGGGGTATGTAAACAACTATTTAAAAAATTGTAGATTACCACAAACTTGTATCAGAGTTAAAATTGAACATATAATTTAAAAAAAAAAAGAAAGTTATGATAACATTATGTATTATCGCAGGTATCGTATTTGTATTATGGATGGGATACTCAGGTTGGGCCTCACCTCTTATGAGGGAAAATGAAGATGGTAGTTGGACAACTCTACGACCAGAAAAGAAGTTTAGTGATTTGTTTAAAAAACAAACACCAACAAAAAACGAAGATGGGGGATATAGTAAAAATGATTTTCAAAAGTTAGCAGGTATTAAACCACATAACAAAGAATCCGCACCATTTAATCCTGTTAATAATATATTAAACCAACGTATTGTTGAAGAACTATTAAAAGCAGCTAAAAACAATGAGTTCCCAAAACCAGATGAATCTATTAATGTAAAAACTACAAAGATAACCACAATTGATTCAAACTTTGGGGATAGTGACCCACTAGCCCAAATTCCATTAAGTAGAGTATCTAAGGAGGGTAAACAAAGGATGGCTGAGATTGCTAGAGAGGATATCCGAATTAATACTGAAGCTGTAACTAATGAGATTATTGCTAAGGGGTTATATACACCATTAGATGTTGTGGGTTCAATTGGTACAAAACCAAAAACACAAACTGATTATGTAAAGGAACATACCCCAAACATTTCTAAAAAAAGAAAACCAAAAACAGCAAAACAAAACGAAGCCGAATTTGATTTAGGTGGTTCTGAATAATATGGAAAATAAACACCTTATTATATTTTTCGGTCAGTATAGAAACTTTAATCATATAGTACCACAATTAAATCTTGACGGGTTTGATGTTATTGCATCTACTTGGGATATGGCATTTAGTGCTAATAAAGTTGGCGTTACTACTAATAATTGGAGAACACCTATAACCGAAGATGATATTCTAAAATATATTCCAAATGCTAAAGTAATAATTTCAAATCATTTATTAGGTGATAAATTATTTGGATTCAGAAACCCAGCAAAAATGTTATATCATATTAAAAACGCAATAAATTCTATACCATCCGATAAAATATATGATACGATATCACTACATCGTTTTGATTTATTTTCTAATATTCATGAAATACAAAATATGAAATTGGAGGAGGATGTGTTTTATGGTGATAGTACAAAAGTTGGTGAGGGTGGATTACAAGATTGGTTATTTTTTGGTAAAGATGAAATCATAAAAAAATATATTAATTTATTTGATTATGATGATATAGTAGACGAAGAAGCACATCAAATCCATAGTAGACATCTTACAAACTACAACATCAAACAAAAACCAATAAGCAATACGATAATTGAATATACCCTTTTAAAAGATTTAAGTGGTGAAGGTTATTCAAATTTTTTAAAATCATATAATTTAAATGGTATTAAATATTTTGATTTAGATAAGGATTCTGATTTAGCAAAAATATTTAAACAAAATATAATATGGAGATAAAATATAAAACACGCAAATTAATTAAACCGGTAGACCTAAACGCAAGGGGTACGTTATTTGGTGGTCAATTATTAAAATGGATAGATGAGGAAGCAGCAATCTTTGCAATCTGTCAACTATCAACTGCATCACATACACCCCACACCAATAGTATAGTAACTAAAATTATATCTGAAATTGATTTCATTACTACGGCTAAACAAGGTGACATAATTGAAATTGGATGTGGGTTAATTGGATTTGGCAAAACATCAATCACCTTTGCATGTGAGGTTCGTAATAAGAACACCCAACAAACAATTGTTAAGGTAGATAAGATAGTATTCGTAGTAGTGGATAAAGATGGTAAACCTACTCCTCATGGATTTGTTAAGTAATTGATACTCAATCAGTTAATATTAAATTTGGAAATACCAAATATATTTCGTATATTTGATTATAAACAATAAGATAAAAAATGGAAACACAAGTAAAAACAAAATCAACAGTCAACGTAACTAAATTACAATTTAACCATTGGGCTAAGAAATACAAAGTTTCAAGTCTATGGTTTGCAGATACACCGGAAAAACGAAATTTAATTGAACGTATTCAATTAGCGAAATACGCAGAATCTATGGGATACACTAGATAACCACTTATTAATATTATGAAAGTAGAATTTAAAGATACATTCTTTGAGAGTGTAGAAAAATTAGTTTGGTATGATACTAAACTATGGAAAGTTTGGGATGCTATTAGATATGATATTCCTAATTTTTTTAAAAATATTTATCGTTTTCGTAAAGAGTTGTATAATCACCAATGGTGGGATTATCGATATACCTTAGAAATATTATATCGTTCCCTAACTATTTTAGAAAAGGGGTTATCCAAAGATGGAATAGAAGTACCTGAAAGTAGGGATAAGAAATTGAAAAATATCCGTAGGGTATTAGAATTACTTAAACATAAATTGGATGATGATTATGTAGAGAGAGCACAAAAAGTGTTAGGTGAAATCCTGTGGAAACCACTTGAATGGGAGGATATAGAAGGAACTGATTCACATCGATTACTAGATAATGATACCCCAGCAGAAAAAAAACATATGAAAAAAGTTTTTGCCCGTGCTCGTAAAGTAGAAAAAGCAGAATGGGTAGAAATGTGGTCAATCATTAGTGGACTTCAAACTGATGAACATTGGAAAGATTATATTAAAACTGAAGATTATACTAAATTAAATACTGAAGGGAAATTTGAAGCACAATGGAAGTGGTCAGATGGCTCAGATATGAGAACGTGGTGGGATTAAAAAATTATAATATGGAATATATACCGGTGTTTAGTTTAATGATATTAGTAATTGGATTTATCTCTTGGAGATGGGTAGTCGGTATAGATTACATGAAAGAGAATCATCCAGATTATACTGGTGATGATTTGTTTGGAATATTTGATAACGAAATAAAAAAAGAAAATGAAAATGATTAACTTTATTAAAAACAATCAAAAGTATTTTACAATCGGTGGGGCGTGTATATTGTTGGTATTAACAGCACAACAACGTTCTCAAATTAAGGAATTGAAAATAGAAAGAGAAGAATTGACAAAACATATGGTCGATTCACATGGTATAACTGGTGGTGATATAGGTGGAGCAAAACTTACCGATTCATTGAATGATGAACTATTTAATTCAAAATCTATGAATGGTAGATATGAATTATCCTTACAACATTTGTACGAAGTTAATCCAAAAGCTGCTAAAGAGTTTGATGATTACTTAAATCACGAAACTGAATAATGCCACCTAACTTATTCTACGGAATCCTATACGGAATTATGGGACAAATATTATCTTTCCTACAATTACAAGGAAGTATAAAATATGGTTGGTATAAAGAATATCCAATCATAACCCTATTAGCATCAATTCCTGCTTCGTGGTTTTATTTAAAATCAGTAGAAGCATTAGTATTACTATTTAATGGTCAATTATGGCCAAGTCGATTAATCGGATTTGGAATTGGAATTGTTGTATTTATATCACTTAGTGTCATACTATTTAAAGAGCCAGTTTCATTAAAAACTTTGGTTTGTTTAATGTTAGCACTTAGTATTTTATCAATACAGCTTTTTTGGAAATAATATTTATATTTATATACGAATATATACTTTTACCTAAACCCATTTCCACCTACCATGTTGTTCAAACTTCTAAAGACAAGTTTAGCATCCAAAGGTAAATCTGGTTTGTTATCTAAAAAACAAAATGATATCACCCTAACTGATATTGATTTTGAATTAGAGGCTTGGTTATACGATAGAGAAAATCGTTACACACGACCAATTAACAAACCACTTAATGAATCAGTCATCAACAATCTAACTGGCCGTGATGGTTGGGATGATTGGGATGACAATAAAGCTCATACCGAAGGTGCTATTTAAAAATCTTGCATGCCGTGCCGAAGAACCCCAATTGGGGTTTTTTGTATTTAGCGAGGTTTGCCGTATATTCTTTTTGTGATTCTTTTACTCACCTTAGATAGTGAGCGAGTGTAATAACCATTACCAATAAATTGGGGTTCTTTATCTTTACCTATGATATCAATTATTTTATTCTCATCGGTAACGAAAGGTGCTCCTGCTGAAGATAGAATTTCCTCCATCTTTAAACTAGCCTCAATAAACCATCCGGCAGTTTTAGTTAACTTAATAGTTTGTTTAACTAAATCTCTTTTTGCTTCCGGTTTACCATTAGTTGCAAGTAGTGCAATCTTATTACCAAACTTAGTTGGCTTGTATATGATAAACTCATCGGGTACATTATCATTATCGATATCCTTTAAACGAACTGCTTTATATTTGGATTGCATCTCCCCTGCTGAGTTAGCAGATAAATCCATTCCTTGTTTAAGGTAAGATGATTTATACATATCCCAAATAATATCCATACCATCTTTATCTACCTTGTGTAAATCGTAGTTAATCCATTCACCCGATGGTATTTCAAATTCTTGTAATATCTCTAGTAACTTAATCATTTATTTATTATTTATAAATAATTCACCTAATACTTCTAATCTACCTACTTCAGTTTGAAAAGTAGTCTGGTCCATATCTAAAGATATTTTACCCAATGTTTCTATGAATTCCTTTTTAGCAGCATCAATATCCATCTCACCATTTTTTGCCTTCTCATAGTAAGGTAACTTCACAACAAAGTGATGATATGTTAATAGTGCATCACCACCTTTCTCTTTTGCATTTTGAGTTATTTTTGCAGCTCCATTCATTCTGTTATTTACAAAATCAATATCTTCTACTACTTCTTCTTTTAATATATCTTTTAACTTAATCATTATTTTATTTTTTTAGCATAATCCGATAAAAACTTATCAGCAAACTTTTGTATCTTATCCAAATATTTAGGTTCTTTTTCACTTCTAACTCTTATTGCTCTTTTACCATCATTAGATAATATTAAAGCAACCTTACCATTTTGATAATCCAATTTGTAATGTCTGTTAGTCAATGTACCATACATACCAAATTCACCACCCATCTTTAATCCCAATGCAACATCTGCTTTGGATATATATTGAGCAGGAATATCTTTTTCAGTAACCGATGTAATAATATAATCGGGTGATTTGAATGCTTCTTTTAATAAGTCTTTTAGTTTCATATTGTTATCTTGGTTTTCCAAACATCATTTTAGTGTGAATAGCACCTGCTATTTTTCTATCGTATGAACCATCACCATTCCATTTAATATCTTTTCCTTTTAACGTCCTACGAACTGATTCTTCATCGGTAACAGGTTCTAATCCTTTACCTATAAATATATCTCTCATCTTACCGGATACCTCTACATAGTATCCACTACCTTTTAATTTATCAACTTGATGATTTACTGCTGCTGATTTACCTGCTGATGAACCATCGTGTCCAATAGCCACAAACTTCTTTCCGGCTGATTTATGTTTGGCTACAGTTGCTGCATCAATTTCATCATCCCCATCCACATCTATTACATCAAAGAAATCACCCTCACCAGGTAGGTCTTCTTTATCTTTCACATTAGAATGACCACCAATTGGAGCATAGGCCGTGGCAATTAAATCATATATTTGTTGTTTGAAATCTGGTAGTTCAGAACGCATAATTGGCATCCACGTATTCTTTGGGATATCAATCGGCCGCTCAGTTAGTAAATCTCGTAATCGTATCATACCTATAAATATTTAGTTAAAAATAAATGATAAAAAATTTGGAAATGTGGACTTTATTTCGTAGTTTAGCTTTGTAATAAGAGTTAAACATAAACCAAATAAAAGATGTTAAATGAAGAGGTTGTTGCGATGAGTTTGAGTGAGTATGTTGATTTACTTATCAGTATGACCGAGTTCAACGGGCATAATGACCCCCATAAAACCAATTGGGATTGGTGTAGATGGCATGGTGTAGTTGGTGAAGAGAGATATGAGGAGGCTATACCTGTATTAGTGGAGAGAGGGTTTGAGTCGTGGAATAATTAATTAGTAAACTTTAAAATATAAAAATATGGACATAAGAGAAAAAAGTAGAGAACGTGCAATTAAATTTGCAAAAGAATGGGAAAGTGAATTCCCAATAGTAACCGACCATAACATTGATATTATGGTATCGATTATGTGTACACGTGATAAGAGTTCTTATGCAGGTGGTGGATTTGTTGAAGCGGTATGTGATAATAACCTATATGGGGCAATTAGTAGAGCGGATTCATCAAACCTTAAAGTATTAAAGTTGTTAGTATTGTGTCATCGTAATTGTTTTATTTAAACATATAAATATTTATGGAACATATATATACGTGGGTAGAATATACCCTAGCAACAATTGAATTAATAGCGTTATTTGGTATAATAGGAATTATGACTTTATTAGTATATAAGGATTATAAACGATTTGATTACAAAAAATAAACATAAATGAAAACGGAAAAAGAAAATCTTACAATTGGTGATTTACAAGAAATCGAAATGATTTTATTAGAGGCCTCTGCATGGGGTCTTAGAACCGAAGTGGAAATTTCGGCAGAGGAATATTTATCAGAAGGTCACTCGGCGGTTGATGCATATCAATACGCATATGGTGATTGGATAAAATAAAATTATATGGATATAAATCAAATAGTGAACACAGGGGGTGCATTCATAGTGGGTGCATTTTTTGTTTGGTTAGCTAGAATAGCAAAAAAAGATTTAACTAAAAAAATAAAAAAGTAAATGGCTAACATTATACATATCTTAGAGGGTTGGGGTAATTATGTCAGACAACAATTTGATATCTTAGATTCTGATACTCAAGAGTTAGCATCTAATCGTTTATTACATTGTGATAAATGTTTAATCAGAACAGGTAATTCATGTGACCCAAACAAATGGGGAATACATGTAACCAATGGTGAACGAAAGTATGGATGCGGTTGTAACATCTCAGCAAAAACACTATCTCGTGGTTCTCAATGTCCTATTGGTAAATGGTAAAGAATATGAAAATAATAAAGAATGAAAAGTGGATTGAGTTATTAGAAGGGATTGGCGTTATCATGCGAATCATAGCTTTCGGAACTCTTTCTATAATGGGTCCAGATACTCCGTTTCTTTGGATGTGGGTATGGAACTCAGTTGATGCTATTATCCTAACTTACGCAGCATGGGAACGTAATAATAAATCATATATCCTATTGAATTTCTTTTGGTTAATTGTGGGGATTGTAGGTATTTACACCTCATTGTATGGAAACCCATTTTCTCACTAACCTTGCCCGCTCAAAATCGATATGAAAGGCAGTGTAATCTATTTAGATAAAGACCAATTAAAATTAATTAATTTAATTGATGAATGGTTGCGAGATGAGATGATGGAATCTACAACACCTTTAATGGATGTTGATACTATAATGGCCGCTAGAACTTTTTTAGCACACCTACATGAAAAGGGATGGTATAGAGAGGGGGGTGATGAACAAGACCTCTTACAAAAATTAAGAAACGAATGGATTAAGGATGGTGGTAAGTGGAGGAGCTAATTAGCTATAAGCTCTTACTTATACTCTTTTTCTTTACTATATCAGCTTCTAGTTTAAAGCTCTTTTATAATTATAAGCTTTTCAGAAAATTTAGCAAGGTTTTTTTAAAAAAGTTATTAACATATTGAATATTCGTAATATGTTGATACTCAATCCCTTAGAAATACAATAAAATAAATTTGGAAATCTCAATAATTTTTTGTAATTTAGTCTTATAAAATTTAAACTAAAACTATGAAAGTATTAGAGTTAACACATTGTATTAAATGTGGAGGCGATATGCCACTTTTACGATTTGTAAAGTATGGGTATAGGTCTTGCACTAATTGTTCCACTACTGAAAGAGTTGGGGGAGTTCCTATTACCAACCATAAGACAGGTAACACTATTCAAATCGTTCCCAAACATATCGCAGAAAATCTTATTCGTTTATCACAACGACAAGGCTATGGTGTTTGTAAAGGAATGAAACATAATTAAAACTTAAACTATGATAAACATATTAATTGGGTATTGGATACTAACAACAATATATGGAGTGTATTGGTTAATAAACAATCCATCAAGATTTGAAGATAAAGAAGATTTTACTTTAATGGAAGTTATTGCTAAGATTTTCCCATCAATGTTATTAGCATGGGTAATCGTTCCAATGGGGTTGTTACATCAAATAAAATTTAAAAGATAGAATATGAAAATAAAGGATTTAAAAAAGTGGATAAGTGATATCTCATCTGAATTTGATGAGTATACTATAACCCATAGGGAATACTATGATTCAGATGAGGATACTTTATTTGCGAACGAAGTTCCAATAGTATCGGTTCATATAGATGATAATGAAAACAAAGCATGTTTCATGCACGAACAATCGTATCTTCTATATAAGGGCGATTCTATAATCACTAAATTCAAAGTTTCAAGTACCAAAGTAGATTGCGGATGATAAATATAAATTATAAAATAGAAAAAGTTAAACCAAAAATCTTTGCAGTTATTATTGAAGATTCATATGATAGGGCAATGACCTTTTTAAGAATACAAGAATTCTACGAATCACCAAATCCAGCATTTAGAGGTAATAAGGATTTTAGTTTTTCTGAATATATGAAATGGTATACCAAAGAATATGGTAAGGGGTTTACATATGGAAGTGATTGGAGTGGATTTAATGTTCCATTAGAAATTGCCTACACTTGTTATGATACTCTAACTGATAGGTATACGGATTACGATGATGTGATGGAATCTATCATTCATAAGTTATACGAATTGAATGGCGATGATGCTGATGGTTATATTATTGGGGCAGGTAATACCGAAGGAGATACCTTTAAACACGAAGTTTGTCATGGATTATATTATACAAATCCCAACTATAAAGCAACGGCAGATGCAGTTACTGCATTAATACACATAGAAAATTATAATATATTCGAAAAGAATTTATTAGAAATGGGATATACTGAAATGGTTATTAAAGATGAAATTCAAGCATATTTACAATATGGTTGGGAAAGTAATGACTTTGGAAAAGGCGTTCCATTAGAAATTAGAGAAATGTATAATGGTTGGTACGAAGAAGAATTAGAAGAATACTCAAAATAAAATAACTTAATATATATACATATATGAGTGAGAAGGTTAATTTAAAAAACTATATTTGTAGAGCACCATTTGAAGATTTTATGGTATTCCATAATTCGACTTGGAGTTGTTGTCCAGATTGGATGGATATTCCGTTTGAAGATTGGTCTCATTTAAAACCCGGTGAAACAAAAGAATTAAAAGATGTTTGGTTTAATGATATAAATACAAAAGTAAGAGAAGGAATTTTAGATGGTTCATATAAATATTGTTCAAAAACTAAGTGCCCATTTTTATCTAAACTTATTAATACCGATGAAAAAGTATTATTAAATGAGTTTGAATCCGACTATGGACAATCAGTATATTTTGGATATTTTTATAAAAGAGAAGAATTTTTTAAAAAATATAATCTTTCTGAAACCGATAGTCAATGGAAACTATTTCCAAAATTAATTTATTTTAATTTTGATTATGCATGTAATTTGAAATGTCCATCTTGTAGATTAGATACTATACCAAATCGCAAAGATAAATTTGTTGATAATATTTTAAAAGATATTAATGAACAATTTAGTAATGAGGTTGAAATGATTCATATTACAGGCAGTGGTGACCCATTTTATTCAAATGTATTTAGAAAGTTTATGCAAACATTTGATTACAAACGATATCCAAAATTGAAACAAATTTATATAGTTTCAAACGGAAATATGTGGACACAAGAAATGTGGGAATCGGTTAAACCAATTCATCCATATGTTCGCGAATATGAAATATCAATTGATGCAGCAACAAAAGAAACCTATGAAAAGAAAGTAAGGTTAAATGGGAATTGGGATACCTTAATGGATAATTTAAAATACCATTCTACGCTAAAATTTAATAATAGAAATTTTTCATTCGTAGTACAAGACCACAATGTACATGAAATGAATGATTTTGTAAATATGATTGAGGGTATATATGGAAAATGGAATAATAAAAATGGATATACTATTACATTTAGAGCAATACAAGATTGGAATCATCAAACAAAAGAATGGTTGAAAGACCGTTCAGTTCAAGAACCATCCCATCCATTATATGATACGTTATTAAAACAATTAAAAATGATTGGTAATAGACAACACATAATACATAATTTTTGGTACTTAGAACCAAAAGAAAAACGAGCTTTAATTTAAAACAAAAAAATAATAATATGAACTTACAAGAAATTTGCAAAAAGTACAGAATTTCAGACAACTATTTAAATTCTAAAGACGATGCCCTTTTAGTAACGGCAGCATCATTAGATGATATTATTTCAGAACTGAATCCAATCACAGGAACAACTACAACGATTGAAAAATTAGAAAGATTGAAAAACTTTTTAGTTGATGTAAAAACATCCGGCGTTTAATTTAATTAAAAGTTATGTTAATTAGTTATTACATTATTTGTGTTATTTATTGTTTCTACCAATTGAATGTCAAATACAAACAAAGAGGAACTGAATATAGTTCTCCCGAAATGGATGCTATTATGGTATTGATTATGGCGTGGGTATTAGCACCGGTTGATGTATCTATCACTTGGATTAAAATGGTCAAAGAAGCAGAGGAAGCTAGAATAAGACAAAGTAAATTTGAATTAGATATAAGTGATTTCAGAAACGAAGAAATACATATCTATTAGTATATTGGAGAGATGGTAGAGTTGGTCTATTGCACCTGACTTGAAATCAGGAGGCCGGGAAACTGGCCCGTGGGTTCGAATCCTACTCTCTCCGCAAATTGTAAGGTGTTGGAAAAGGTCATCTCAGTTATGACCGGGCAGACAAGCCCTCCTGTCTCGGGGGTGATGAGTACGAAATAGGTTAGTAATATGGGGTAGACCACCATCCGGCCGGAGAAAGTGTTACTAACTGAATCGCATCGTGGATGGTTCGAATCCTCCTCTTACAGCAATAAAATGTTCTTTGATATTTATATTAATGGGGATGCTTTGGAATTGATTGCAATGAGAAGTATAGTACCACACGTAGAGGTAAGTGATAGTAACTCTTTAAACCTGCACAAAACAATAACTGACGAAATGTCAACTATGACCTTTGATTCCTTAATGGAGTTCATCGGTGCTGATTACGCTGTAGCAGCATAATCCCTCCCGTACACATCATGGGACTTTAAAAAGAATGTGAACTAAGGACTACTTCTCGCTGAGTCTTAAAATAAGAGTGGGGAATATTGATGACAATGAAATATCAAAACTTGTCGGATTTGTTAGTTTTGATAACTAACTAAACGTGTGATTGCTGGTATTATGTTTACTTTGTAAGACGCGAGTTCGATTCTCGCCATCTCCACCATTAAATAAATTATTTTTATATATTAAATTAAAAAATATATAATGATGTATTTATATGTGTACACTTTTAACTATTGATTACAAATGTTAGAAAAACTTACCTTACCGATATTATTATTTTTTAATAGTATTGGTAATTCTATCGACCCCTCATTGATTAATGATGGTAAGGCGGTAGAAAAAATCCAAAAGGAAATAGCAGTTCTTAATCGAAAAAAAGAATTGATTGAAATCACCGAAGATGATTTCGCTGCACGTACGGTTCGTACCGAAAAGGTTACGAAGGAGATTGCCTCACTTAAAGGTAAAATCCTAACAATTAAAAAAATAGATATTTTAAAACAAAAATGGGCAAAAGAGGATTCTCTTGAAAAAACAAAAAGTGTAAAGGCACTATGAAAAAATTATTAGTAATGGCGTTGATACTCGGAATAAGTATTAATGCAAAAGGACAAGAGTGGTTTATAACCGCTACCCGCAAGGGTGGACCATCTGATGGATATATTACAGGTGGATTTATGAAAAAAGGTTGGGGATTTTACGCGGGACTTCCGTATGGTGAATATGGTGGACAAACTGGTGGAATAATAATTCCTCCGGGAGTTAATACCAAAACAGGAAATGTATCTGATAATATGAAGTTTGGTGTTCTTAGACAAATAAAAGAGGACAAAGCAATAGTTGGGTTTGGATTACAACCTACACCTAATGGTAACAAACCAAATTTCCTTGTAATGTACAATCCATTAAGACCAGGTAATGTTATAAATTTATGGGCAATTGGTAATTTAATTGGTGATGATTTTACATTAGGATTGGGATTATCTTACAAAGTAAAATAAATATTAAAAAAGATTTGGAAATATGAAAATGTTTTTGTATCTTTGACTTAACAAAATAAGATAGTGGTTAAAGCCAACATCTAATAAAACCGAATGTGTGACGTCCAACCATAAGTGGTAAACTATAACGCCGGATATCATTATCTTACTTTGTTTTTTGTTCTTTAAAATTATATCGCGGGTTAGAGCAGTGGTAGCTCGGAAGGCTCATAACCTTTAGGTCGGAGGTTCGAATCCTTCACCCGCTACAATGTTTATTTTATGTTTGGTATATTTTTATATACTTATATATAATAAACATAAAAAGATTTGGAAATGTGAAAATGTTTTCGTATCTTTACAATGTTAGTTCTAAACTTAAAGGCGATGAAAGATACTCGGTATTAGATATAACAAAAAAAAGTTAAAAAAAGATTTGGAAATATGAAAAAGTTTTCGTATCTTTGACTTAACAAAAAAAAGTTCTTTAAATTATCGAAACATATTGTACATAGTATCCTTGTGGTACATAGTACATACCCGCCGCATATGGTGGTTAAATAAACTACGAAAGTAGGATAAAGTGAATCAGTTGGTTAATTGATTTGCAGTTTCAAACCGAAAGGAATGGAGCTTGAGTATGCAAGTGGAATATCATTAAACCTGATTAGTGAGGGTAACTCCGTAGTGAAATGGTTTAATGACTGGGCTAGGTAGAAGTTCAGTTGAGGTGGGGACACCAATAAGAATAATCCATAGAGTTATTGCAAGAAGTACGGACTTAATCTCTCCATATCATTGCGTGATTCAATATGAAAGTTTACTTAAAATCGAAAGGTAAGATAATGTACAAGTGGTGTTGTTATTATCCTTATCTTTACCTTACCAAAGGTTTAGATATGAAGTGGACTTAAAATATGACGATAGGGATATCGTATCGAGTAGTATAGTATTCCGTTCTTCAAAATGGAACGGAGCTAGTGGTAATCCACTACTTGAATTCTTCTACAAACCAAAACTTTTACTTTCAATGGTGAAAATCAATTAAATATAAAAGAAAAAGTGGTTACTAGTTGCAAGTGAAAGGTGTGTACATAGTAGTGAGTCGTTCACTGCCACAAATACTCTCAAGGTAAATGTGATTCTTTCGAAAAACTTCTAGCATCGCGAGGTGTGAATCGGGTCGGCAGATTCGAAGTGGCGGAGTAAAAAGAGAGTAGGTTGTAACTTTATGATTGGTAGGCATTACTTACCCACATTGAATCGGTACTTCTCAAAAGGAAGTGGAAATTAAGGTAACCAATAACCCTTATAAAGCTGGTTCACAAGATGGAGTATTCTCATCCAGATTTTTTAAAATGAAATAGGAAGTAATTTATCGAGGCTTTTGTCAACCAGTGCATGACATGGATGGTGCATATTGAAGATGGATTACTTTTTTTATTTTATTAACACAAAAACAAACATAAATTAGTTTTTAATATACTTATACACAATGGCAACTTTAACAATACATACGCTTAGTTATCTACCGACACAGAAATGTGCTTGGGGTGGCAATCGTGTCTTCAATATGATTGAGGATAGAAGTAAGTTAAGGGATGTAAAACGTGGATAGAATGTAAAAATTTTATAACAATATTTTAAGAACCCTTAACTGATAATAAAGTTAAGGGTTTTTTCGTTTATGGGATGGTAGCTCAGAGGCAGAGCAGATGACTGTTAATCATCAGGTCGAGATTTCGAAATTCTCCCTTCCCTCAATTGGTTCTTTGACATGCGGATGTCGTATAATGGTTATTACTCCTTCCTTCCAAGTAGGAGACGTAGGTTCGATTCCTATCATCCGCTCATAAATTGCTCGATGGTGTAATGGTTAGCATACCTCACTTTGACTGATGTAGTATAGGTTCGAATCCTATTCGAGTAACAACATAGAAGATTAGCTCAGTTGGTTAGAGCATCGTCTTTACATGGCGAGTGTCATAGGTTCGAATCCTATATCTTCTACAATTGGGAGTATCGTATAGCGGCAATTACAACTGACTGTAAATCAGTTCTCATTCGAGTTCGGAGGTTCGAGTCCTTCTACTCTCACAATTGGAAATGTAGCTCAGTAGGTAGAGCACTGCACTGAAGATGCAGGTGTCAGCGGTTCGAATCCGTTTATTTCCACAATTGAATCCGTAGCTCAGTTGGTTAGAGCACCTCACTTTTAATGAGGGAGTCAATGGTTCGAGTCCATTCGGGTTCACAATATAGGGTAATAGAGGAGTCCGGTCTATCTCGCTTCGTT
>Ga0222712_10001510_pt1 | contig 28506 bp, 22 predicted proteins | sample C33_657DmetaG_FD_165043 | JGI IMG/M metagenome (GOLD analysis project Ga0222712, IMG submission 165043) | Estuarine water microbial communities from San Francisco Bay, California, United States - C33_657D | ecosystem: Environmental > Aquatic > Marine > Unclassified | place: USA: California... | reverse complement strand
TGTGCCGCCGATTTAAAGCGGTTTAAATAATCAATGGTCACAGGAAAATCTTTTAGCCTATCTGCAAAAGTTTTAAAATGCTGAAAGGCCAAAATAGTGGTGGGTACTAAAACAGCTACTTGTTTACCATCAATGGCTGCCTTGAAAGCCGCTCTCACAGCCACTTCTGTCTTACCAAAGCCCACATCACCACAAACCAGTCTGTCCATAGGCGCAGCGGCTTCCATATCTTTTTTTACATCGGCAATGGCCTTGGCCTGGTCAATCGTTTCTTCATAAATAAAAGAAGCCTCCAATTCATGCACCATATAGTTATCGGGAGAAAAAGCAAATCCCACTTGTGCTTTTCTTTGTGCATATAATTTTATTAAATCAAAGGCAATCAGTTTTACTTTCGCCTTGGTCTTGTCTTTTAATTTCACCCAAGCGTCCGAACCTAATTTATTCACCTTAGGGGGTGTGCCTTCCTTACCTGTGTATTTAGATATCTTATGTAAGGAGTTAATATTCACATACAAAATATCGCTGTCCTTATAAATAATTCTTACGGCTTCTTGCACCTGCCCATTCACATCTATTTTTTGCAGTCCACTGTACACACCTACTCCATGATCAATATGAGTGACATAGTCTCCCGGTTGTAAATCACGCAAGGTTCTTAAAGTAATGGCCTTGCTTTTGCTATAGGCTTGTTTTACTTTGTATTTATGATAACGTTGAAAAATTTGGTGATCGGTATAACAAACTAATTTATGATCATGGTCTATGAAACCCTCATGAATATTTTTAACAATGGGCGTAAACTTAATTTCCGTTTTTAAATCGGTAAAAATAGCATGCAGCCTTTCTAATTGCTTTGCTTGTTCTGCAAATAAAAATAAATGATAGCCCTTTTTCTCAAGGTCTTGCAGGTTAGCAATTAAATATTGAAACTGTCTATTAAAAGAAGGTTGCACCTGTGTATTAAAAACCAATTTATCTTTCGATAGCTGGGCTTGAAAACCCCACTCCAGTATATTTTTTGAAACCAGCTGTAATTCAGTAGCAGCAACTGTTTCAAAGTCCTCCATATGACTTTCTCTTTTGTGAGGGTCGTTTTCATCTACACTATTGGCCTTGCCATGGTGTTCTATAAAATCACCCAAGGCTTCGTACTGATCATTACCTTTTTGGGAGATGACATTCCAATCTTTTAACCATATTAAACAGTCCTTGGATAAAAACTCTAGTAAAGGAATTTTTATTTTGTCTTCAAACTGAGTGGTTACATTCGGAATTATATTTACTTGCAATAATTTGCGTTCACTTAATTGAGTGGCGGGATCAAATACCCTAATACTATCCACTTCTTCTCCAAATAACTCTACACGGTAAGGCTTTTCATTGCCAAAAGAATAAATATCAAAAATTCCTCCCCGAAGTGCAAACTGTCCTGGCTCGTAAACAAAATCGGTGCGCTCAAACCCATAGTCCACTAGTTGTTGCATGAGTCCATTTAAATCTAGGCTATCATTGGTTTTTATTTGAATAATATTTTGCTGCAAAGTATTGCGCATAATTACTTTTTCAAAAAAAGCCTCTGGATAAGTCACTACAATTTTCTTATTGCCTCCCATGGATATTTTTGTCAAGGCTTCTGTTCGAAGCATTACATGCGAAGGGTTTAATAAACTAAAATTATGTGGGGTTTTATAAGAGGATGGGAAATAAAATAAATCCATTGCCCCTGTTACACTTTCAATTGAATTAAAAAAATAAGCTGCCTCTTCGGCATCATTTAAAACCACTAAATGATTTAGTTGATTGGTTTTTGTATGCGAAAAAATAGTTTGTAAGACAAAGGCTACAGAAGAGCCTTGTAAGTTTTGTAAAAAGATTTGAAAGGGCTTTTCTTCCTGCTGGGACATAGCTATCCTGTCCGCCAAATTATTTAGGAGGGGGGAAATTTCAAAAGGCTCAAACAGAGATTGCTCATTCATAGATCACCCCACAAAGATACAAGCCAATTTTATAAATTAGCTAAAGGATTGGAAGAGATTTAGCCCTTAAAGTTAAACAAGTACATTGATTAGGATACAGAACCCTTTCAATGCTATGCTTCAAGTCTAAATACAAACATTTTTCTATATTATTTATCTCTTATTTATAGGCATTAATAAGAAAATTATGCAGAATTCATTGTAATTTTAAAGCACCTAAATACCTCATAATCCTACCCTTTTCGTATGAAGCATTTTTTATTATTATCTAGTTTTTTATTTTCCATAAGCCTTATTAGTCATGCACAAAATGAAACACAAAAACTTGTTTTATTAAATAGTGCTAAATATTTTGAAATAAAATCAAGAGCGGATTATACAGAAGCTATTATCAAGGCCAAAGAAAATGGCTGGCCCATTCGTTATACTAGCAAAAACAAAGCAACTGCGAATCTTATTGGAATAGATGCTTTTGGTCAACCTAAATACCTCACTACTTTTGCCGACCCAATACAAGCCATTACTATTAACAACAATAAAGTTTGGCCCGGTGGTGGTTTAGGTTTCAATTTAAGTGGCGCTAGTAGTATCATGACCAATAGAATTGGCATTTGGGACGAAGGCGTGCCTCGTCCAACTCATGTGGAGTTCAATGGAAAAGTAGTTGAAAAAGACAATGCCACTAAAACGGTTGACCATAGCACACATGTTGCGGGTATTATGTTCAGTAAAGGTGTGAATGCACTTGCAAAAGGTATGGCCTATGGAGTTAAAGGCGCTTATTCTTATGACTGGTTTGATGACGAATCAGAAATGGCTGCTGCCGCTGCAAATGGTTTATTGATTTCTAACCATTCTTATGGAAACATTGCAGGCTGGGATTATAACGACGATTCTACAAGATGGGAATACCATGGAAAATGGAATGAAAAAGAAGATTATAAGTTTGGTTATTATGATGATGGCGCACAAGCCATGGATTCTATCGCCTATAATGCGCCCAATTATTTAATAGTAAAGTCTGCAGGTAATAGTCATTCAAGTACGGGTCCTAAAGTGGGTGATACTTATTGGAGACGCGATGAGAAAGGCAAATGGTATGACGCCGGGAAAAGACCTGATAGTTTAAGTAGTAATAATGCTTATGAAACACTACCCATGGATGTGAATGCCAAAAATATTTTAACAGTGGGTGCTGTTACTGGCATTGCTTCTGGTTATTCAAAAAAAGAAGATGCTATTATGACTAGCTTTAGCAGTTGGGGTCCTACCGACGATGGCCGTATTAAACCAGATATTGTAACAGATGGTCAATCGGTGTATTCAACGACCAATGACAGCGATTCTAGCTATGGATATTCTAGTGGTACTTCTATGGCCTCTCCAGGTGCTGCAGGTTCCTTGTTTTTATTGCAAGAATTGAGTCAGCAAATTGTACCGAATAAATTTATGCGTTCCGCTACCATAAAAGGTTTAGCTATTCACACTGCCAATGAAGCTGGTTTATTTCCAGGTCCTGATTATAAATTTGGCTGGGGCTTACTCAATATTGGAGAAGCAGCAACTGTATTAAGTAATGCACTTACCAATACCAATAGTAGCACAAGCGTGGATTTAGTATATGAAAATGTTTTAGAAAATAAAGCCTCTTATTCAGTGAGCGTGATTGCCTCTGGCAACAAACCCTTAAAAGCAACCCTTGCTTGGACCGATCTCAAAGGAGAAATTGAAACAAGCTTAAATGATACTACCCGTCGATTAATAAATGATTTAGATTTAAAAATTACCAAAGACTCTATTACTTATTACCCTTGGAAATTAAATCCAAAAGTACCTGAAGACCCTGCATCAAAACAAATTAACTCAGTAGACAATGTAGAAAAAGTAGAAATTGATTCCACCTTGGTAGGAACTAGCTACACTATTACAGTGAACCATAAAAATAATTTAGTAAGAGGCCAGCAAGCATACTCTTTAATCATAAGTGGTGCAGGGGGAACTGCATACTGTTTATCCTCTGCCACTTCTGCGGCAGGTACTAGAATGGATAGTGTAACCATTGCTGGTAAGGTGTTTGCTAATACAGGCACCAAACAATATATTGACAATAGTAATATTATTATTAATGCTGAGTCGAATGGCACACTACCTATTAGTATTAAATTAGGTAGCACCGACGCATCTGATAATACAAGGTTTCTAAAAGTTTTTATAGATTATAATAACAATGGTGTTTTTGAAGATACTGAAACAGCTTTAGCGAGCGCTGCTTTAAAAAATGGATCCTATACTGGCGTGATTAGTTTTCCTTCTAATTTAGTCATTGGGAAAATTACCAAACTTAGAATAGTAGTAACTGAGACCGATGCAAGTGCCAATGTAAAAGCTTGCGGTAATTATACAAGCGGCGAAACGCAGGACTACACTTTAAAAGTGATTAACCCTACGAATGATTTACAAGTTTCAGAAATTGTAAACCCCGTAGCAGGTTTGGCTAAAAGAGATAACCAATATATAACTGTGAAAATTGTAAACTTAGGTTCTACCGCACAAACAAATTTACCATTAAGCTTAGTGGTGAAAAAAGGAAGCAGTACTGTTTTATCTATAAACGAAACTTTTACAGGCAGATTAAATGGTCAAGAAAGTATGACCTATACTTTTCAAAAACCCATAAGTATTGCAGCAAATGAAACCTATTCATTTACAGCAACAGTAAACTTAGCCAGCGATCAACAAAAGGCTAATAATAGCATCAATGCTACTATTGTTAGTGCTGCTGAAAGCGCTACCCCAGTGGCCACTGCCACCAATTGTAATGGTTCCTTAAACTTAGCAGTTTCATCTCCCATCGCAACCGCTAATTATGTTTGGTATGATAGTTCCGATTTACAAAACCCCATTGCAGTGGGCGCTAACCCTGCTGGCAGCACTAGCACTAAAAATAAATTATATGTTACACAAGGTTATCAATCGGTTGTTGGTCCATTAACCAATACAACATTAGGTAGTGGTGGAGGTTACAATAGTTTTGCAGGTAATTTTGTAAAAATAAATGCAACAGGTCCACTTACTATTGAAACTGTAAAATTATATACAGGCTATCCTGGTAAAGTGGATTTTATCTTAGCCAGTTTTGGTTCTTTTTCTGCAGATGGAACATCTTATACTTACTATCCACTACAAACTAGTTCTTTAAATGTGGCAGCAAGTAGTCCTGCGCCCGCTGCAGCCCTTTCAAGCGCAGGCACCCCATTTATAGAAGGAGATACTGGCAGAATTTATGCGCTTAATTTAAAAATTGCACAAGCAGGTGACTATATCATTATCATTAAATGTGATAGCGCTACTGTATTTAGAAATAGTGGATTAAAAGACCCCACCTATCCTATTGGGCCAAGTAAAATATTTAGCTATACTGGCAATAGTGTTCAAACTGCCTCTGGTAATTTTCAAAATTATTTTTACTTTTTCTATAACACTCAAATTAAAGCAGGCAATGAACTAAGTGCTGCTTCAGAAGTGCCAGTGAAAATTTCTGAGAAACCTAGTTTTATTTTTACAGACACTACCTTAAAATCTACTAGTGCTTCTACTTATCAATGGTATTTAAACGACGAAACCATTGTGGGTGCAACCAATCAAAATTATCGCCCCTCAACCAATGGCATCTATAAAGTGGCTACAAAATTAGGTAGCTGCACTTCTGTTTCAGATAGTAGGCTTATTATGGTCACGTCCATTGAAGAAGCGCCTGTCAAAGAAATTGGCTTAAGAATTAGCTCAGACGACAATATTGAGAACATGATTAAAGGAACCAGCTTTTATGTTCAGTTTAGTAATATTCAAACAGAAGGCATTACCTTAGATATAATGAATTCAATGGGAAACAATGTATTTCATAAAGAAAATCTAATCAATCAAAGAAGTCCACAAAAAATAAATATAAATAACTTAACAACTGGCGTTTACTTTGTTAAAATTTATGCCAATAAAAAGGTATATGTTCAACGAGTATTCATTACTAATAATTAAAATGAACGATTATGGCACTAGAATGGATGGAAGCAGTTCTTACTAAAATTGAGAATGAGACTCCCAATACGAAAAGATTTTATTTTGAAATTCCAAGTTTAGAGAAATTCGATTTTATACCTGGGCAGTTTGTTACTTTAGATTTGCCTATTCATGAGCAAAAAAATAAAAGATGGAGAAGCTATTCCATTGCCTCAGAACCTAATGGCACCAATACTTTTGAACTAGTGATAGTTTTGTTGGAAGGCGGATTAGGTACAACTTACTTATTCAATGAAGCCAAAGTGGGTACGAAAATTACTTTAAGAGGGCCTCAAGGTGTATTTGTACTTCCTAAAAACTTTGAAAACGATGTATACTTTATTTGTACAGGAACTGGAATTGCACCATTCAGGTCAATGATAAGATATATACACGAACATAAAATTGCACACAATAATATTCACCTCATTTTTGGCTGTCGTAAATTTGAAGATGGTTTATATATTGATGAATTAAAAGAATTAGAAGCAAAAGAACCAGGTTTTCATTTTCACCCTTGCTATTCTAGAGAAACAGCAGTGCCAGCGGGCTCCCATATAGGATATGTTCACCCCGTTTACCAAGAATTATTGAAAGAAAATAAAGAGACAGCCCATGTTTGGTTATGCGGTTGGAAAGCCATGATTGATGATGCACGTAAAAATATGAACGACTTAGGGTTGGATAAAAAGCAAGTGCATTTTGAATCTTTCGGTTAATTAATATGCGCAAGGACTAATTCCTTTATCTTACTTAAAGCAATACGCTCTTGCAGCATGCTATCGCGATAGCGAATAGTGGCAGTGCCGTCCTCCTTGGTTTGATGATCGATGGTTACGCAAAATGGAGTTCCGATGGCATCTTGACGACGGTATCTTTTTCCAATGGCGTCTTTCTCTTCATAAAAACAATGGAAAGATTTTTTACAATCGTCCATTAATTCTTTAGCAAGTTCAGGCAAGCCATCTTTTTTAGTCAAAGGAAGAATGGCTAATTTATTAGGGGCTAATCTAGCAGGTAAATGAAGTACCACTCTAGAATCAGTGCTGCCATCTTCTTTAGTAATGGTTTCTTCTTCGTAAGAATTGGCTAATATCAATAAGAACATTCTATCTAAACCAATAGATGTTTCAATCACATAAGGTACATAGTGCTGATTAATCTCTGTATCGAAATACTGCATCTTCTTTTTACTAAACTCCTGATGACGGGTTAAATCGAAATCGGTACGAGAATGAATACCTTCTACTTCTTTAAATCCAAACGGAAATTCATATTCTATATCTAATGCCGCATCGGCATAGTGCGCTAATTTAACATGGTCATGAAAGCGGTATTTTTCAGGCGCTATGCCTAAGCTTAAATGCCATTGCATACGCTCATTCTTCCAATGCTCATACCACTCTTTTTGGGTACCTGGCTTAATAAAGAATTGCATTTCCATTTGTTCAAACTCACGCATTCTAAATATAAATTGACGCGCTACAATTTCATTTCTAAAAGCCTTTCCCGTTTGTGCAATACCGAATGGAATTTTCATCCTGGCTGTTTTTTGCACATTTAAAAAGTTCACAAAAATACCTTGAGCGGTTTCTGGTCTTAAATATATGGTGCTAGCTTCTTCTGCAACAGCACCAATTTCTGTAGAGAACATTAAATTAAACTGTCTTATCTCTGTCCAATTACTTGTGCCACTGACTGAACAAGTAATTTTATTTTCTTCTATTAATTTTTTAAGCCCTTCGAAATCTTCTTTCGCAAGTAAGGCGTCCATATCTACTAGCAATTTATCTGCGGCAGCATTATTTCCTTTCGCTATTAAAGCATCGGCATGCGCTTCAATTAAATGATCTACTCTATATCTTTTTTTACTTTCTTTATTATCAATTAAGGGATCACTAAAACTATCAACGTGTCCGCTTGCCTTCCAAGTAGTAGGATGCATAAAAATAGCCGCATCTATACCCACAATATTTTCATTTAACTGGGTCATGCTATTCCACCAATAGTCTCTGATATTTTTTTTCAATTGCGCACCGTAAGGGCCGTAATCATAAACAGCGCTTAATCCATCATATATTTCACTACTAGGAAATACAAATCCGTATTCCTTGGCATGGGAAATGATTGCTTGCAATGTGTTGTCTGGTTGTACCTTACTCATAGGTTGCAAATATACTGCGAGATTATATTAGGAATGTAATTTTTCGTTGTTTTGATGCCTAGTAGCGTCTCTTAGGGTTTTCTTTTCAATATTTTTCTCCAAAGCGGCGGTTAAATCAACGCCTGTTTGATTCGCCAAGCATATTAATACAAATAATACATCGGCCATTTCATCGGCAAGTAGTAGTTCCCCTTCTTTATTTTTAAAGGACTGGTCGCCATATTTGCGCACCAATATTCTAGCTAATTCTCCCACTTCTTCCATTAAAATACCCAAATTAGTGAGTTCACTAAAATATTTTACGCCCACTGTTTTAATCCAGTTGTCTACTTTCTGCTGCGCTGCTTGTATTGTAATTTCATTTGCCATTGGAATGCTTTATAAATGTTACTATTTATTAATTTTTTACTTCTTACTATAAATACTGTTAGGGTCTTACTATATTATTCTTTATTTTTTGAATCTACAATAATGGTTACAGGACCATTATTAACTAGTGCCACTTTCATGTCTGCGCCAAATACGCCTGTTTGAATAGGTGCACCCATATCCGCCGACAATTTTTTAATCATGGCCTCATATAAAGGAACAGAAATATCATGTTTTGCAGCAGCAATATAGGAAGGCCTATTTCCCTTCTTAGTACTAGCATGTAAGGTGAACTGACTCACTAATAAAATATGACCCCCTACTTCTTTCACGCTCAAATTCATCACACCTTCTGCGTCATCAAAAATGCGCATTTGTACAATCTTATTGGAAAGCCAGTCCACATCCTCCATGATATCGGCCGTTTCAATACCCAAAAGCACCATTAAGCCCTTTTGGATGGATCCGGCTATCTGTCCATCAATGGAAACGCTTGCCTCATTTACTCTTTGAATAACCACTTTCATAATATTACCAATTTCTACATGAAGATAAACAAAACTATTTTCACTAATTTAGCTGTAATTTCAATCCCTTGAGTAGTTTAAAAAAATTAGCCAGTCAAACCGCATGGTACGGACTTAGTTCAATAGCAGCTAGGTTTATTAGTTATTTGCTGGTACCCTACCTTACTTATAAGTTTACCGAATCGGCCTACGGCGAAATGTCCATTGTTTACTCTTTTATTCCATTTTTAAATGTGATTGTTACCCATGGCATGGAGACCGCTTATTTTAGGTTCGGCAGTCAAGAAAACGAGGAAAAAATTTACCATACCAGCAGTATTTCAATGATAATGGTAACGGCATTAGTATTAATGGTACTCATTAAATTTAGCGCCCCTATTGCTTCTCTTTTACAAATTACAGCAAACCCAGAATATATCACCTTAATGGCATGGGTGGTGGGATTAGATGCTTTAGCTACTATTCCTTTTTCAAGATTAAGAATGGAAGGCAAACCGAAAAAATTTGCCTTTATAAAAATTGGTGGCATTGTTTTAAATATTCTAGCTACCTATTATTTTATAAGCATACTTCCTGAATATATTGCAACACATCCGACTAGTATTTTAACGAGCTGGTATAAACCCGATTGGTCAGTGGGTTATGTATTATTAGCAGGTATTGTTCAAAATGTTTTTGTTTTATTATTACTTAAAAAAGAAATTAGTGCCTTACGCTTTAATTTTGATTTTGATTTATGGAAACAAATGATGCTCTATGCGCTTCCATTAATATTGGTTGGATTCGGTGGCATGGTGAATGAAACTTTTGATAGAATTATGTTAGGTTGGTGGGCGCCGGGTGGGTCACCCGATGCCAATAAAGCCATCGTAGGTATTTATAGTGCTTGTTATAAGTTATCTATTTTAATTACCATTTCAGTACAAGCTTTTCGCATGGGCGCAGAACCATTTTTCTTTAAACAGTCTTCAGAAGAAAATGCACCAAGGACCTATGCAAGGGTAATGAAATTTTTTGTGATCACACTTTGTATTATGTTTTTAATGGTGGTTTTATATTTAGACATTTGGAAAGAATTTATACGCAATCCCGCCATGTACGTGGGACTACGTATAATTCCCATTTTATTAATAGCCAATATATTTTTAGGTATTTATTATAATTTAAGTATCTGGTATAAGTTAAGTAATAAGACCATGGCAGGAGCTTGGATTACCTTACTAGGCGCGGTTATTACCATTGCCATTAACTTTATAGCCATTCCTTATTTTAGTTATATGGCTAGTGCCTGGGCTACTTTAATTTGCTATGGCACCATGATGTATGTAAGTTATAAATGGGGTCAAAAAGTATATCCCATTCCTTATGCCACTAAAAAACTCATTGCTTATTTTGTAATTACTCTATTACTATATGGTATTTATTTACTAGTAGAATTAATTACTAAAAATAATGCTGCAAGACTTAGCATAGCAAGTTTCGAGCTAATTGCCTTTATACTTTTTGTAGCAAGAATAGAAAAGAAAGAATTAAAATCATTGCTGCAAAAAAAGACAGAAGCATTAGCTTAAAATAATTATCCTAATATAATAGTGTCTATAATTGTGTCAATTTTTTTATATTAATCAAGAAACTTAATAACTCATTAAATAAACCACTTGTTTTTATGGCAGAAGATTTAACCATTACCAAAGGAGATAAAAAAACACAGTACGAATCGCTTATTCCACAAATACAAGGTTTACTAAGTGGTGAAACAAATTTAATTGCCAACCTAGGCAATATTGCTGCCGCCTTAAAAGAACAATTCAATTGGTTATGGGTAGGTTTTTATTGGATACAGGAAGATGAATTGGTATTAGGCCCTTTTCAAGGACCCGTTGCTTGTACAAGAATAAAAAAAGGTAGAGGAGTTTGTGGAAGGAGCTGGGAAAAAGAAGCTACTATTATAGTGGAAGATGTTGAAAAATTTCCAGGGCATATTGCATGTAGTAGTAGTTCAAAATCGGAAATCGTATTACCCGTTTTTAAAGAGGGTAAAATGGTAGGCGTTTTGGATGTAGATAGTAGCGAACTGGCTGAATTTGATGCAGTGGATCAGGTTTATTTAGAGAAGATTCTAGCCTTGATTCCATAGGCTTTCCAAAAATTGAAGATTCATAATAAAAAATAAATTAAGTTTGCAACCCCTAAGCGGATGTGGCGAAATTGGCAGACGCACTAGACTTAGGATCTAGCGCCGCGAGGCATGTGGGTTCGACCCCCTCCATCCGCACAAAACAAAAAAAGCCCCTCGAGTCATCGGGGGGCTTTTTTTTATATAAATAGCTGTTTTTTAGGTGCAAAAACTTACCTTTGCCCCCCTTAAACCTTAGAATTTACTAGAAAAAATAAGAATATGGCAAGTATAAAAAGAGAGAACATTGGCCTTTTAAATGACAAACTTACGGTAACCCTTACCAAAGAGGACTACTACCCTAGTTTTGAAACAAGTTTAAAAAAGCATGCTAAAACAGCAAACATCCCTGGATTTAGAAAGGGCATGGTACCTGCAGGCTTAATTAAAAAAATGTATGGACAGTCTGTTTTCTCTGACGAAGTACTTAAAAAAGTAGAGGCTGAATTAAATCATTATATCAGCAATGAAAAATTAGAAATTTTTGCGCAGCCACTTCCTATGGATACGCAATTACTTCCTTTAGATGTGAATGCACCTACCACTTATGATTTTGCTTTTGAAGTTGGTTTAAAGCCAGCCTTTTCTTTAAATGTAAAAGGGATTAAAGTAAAACGTTACAAAGTAAAAGTAACCGATGAAATGATTCAAAATGAAGTAGAAAGAATTCAAACGCGTAATGGTAAAATGACCGATCCTGAAATGGTGGAGTCAGACGAGAATGTTATCAATATCACTTTCACTGAAACAGATAAAGACGGAAACGAAGTAGAAGCCGGTATATCAAAAGACAATTCTTTATTAGTAAAATATTTTGCAGAGAAAGCAAGAAAGCAATTCATGGGCAAGAAGAAGGATGACACCGTGGTGATCCAATTGAAAAAAGCCTTTGAGGACAAGGAATTAGACATTATTGTAGGTGATTTAGGTATTTCAAAAACAGACGCCGATAAATATTTTAAAATACTTATTACCAAGGTTGGTTTAGTAGAAAAAGCTGCCTTAGATGAAACATTATTTTTAACCACTTATCCAAATGAGGTTATTAAAACAGAAGAAGAATTTAGAGCCGCAATTAAAAAAGATATTGAAGGTTACTATGCGCAACAAGCCAAAAATCAAATTCATGATCAAATTTATCATCATTTAATTGATCATACTAAAATGGAATTTCCAGTAGCTTTCTTAAAACGTTGGTTACAAAAAGGTGGAGAGAAGCAAAGAACAGAAGAAGAAACAGAAAAAGAATATCCAGTTTTCCAAGACCAATTAAAATGGACTTTAATTAACAGTCAATTAACCCTAGATCATAAAATTGAAGTAGTCGCTGAAGATTTAAAGAACTTCGCGAAGCAACAATTGATGAGTTATATGGGACCTCAAATGGGCGCCTTAGGAGACAACGATAAATGGTTAGAAGATTACGCGGTTAGAATGATGCAGGACAGAAAATTTGTAGAAGATAGCTATCAAAGAATAAGCACGGACAAATTATTCACTGCCATCGAGTCTGAAGTGGAAGCTAAGGATGAAGCCATAGAAGCGGAGAAATTCGCCGATATGCTGAATAATCATAAGCACTAGTCTATTCCAAAAACCCTATCTTATTGATTGTCAATATAATTTGGCACAAATGGAGGCATCTATAACCAAAGTTTGGCACCCTTTTTGTACTTCCTTTGATTACAAGGATTTACCTTTACTTACAGAAAAAAGCAATTATGAATTTAGGACAAGAATTTGAGCAGTATGCCATCAAGCATAAGGGTATCAGTAGCAATACTTTACACCAGTACAAAAAAAGTGTAACCAACTTAACTCCTTATATTATTGAGGAGCGCCCTATGAATGTGGCTAGTATGGATGTATTCAGCAGGTTAATGATGGACCGTATTATATTTTTAGGCGAGGGCATCAATGACTATGTAGCCAATATTGTAACAGCTCAATTACTATTTTTAGAAAGTACCGATCGTACCAAGGATATTCAAATGTATATCAATAGCCCAGGTGGAAGCGTTTATGCAGGCTTAGGTATTTATGATACCATGCAATTTATTAGTCCCGATGTAGCTACTATTTGTACAGGCATGGCGGCAAGTATGGGTGCAATTTTATTATGCGCAGGTGTAGAAGGGAAAAGAACTGCTTTAAAACATAGTAGAATTATGTTGCACCAACCTAGCGGTGCCATTGGAGGACAAGCATCTGATATAGAAATTACTGCAAGAGAAATTAAGAAGTTAAAACATGAATTGTATGAAGTGATTGCACATCATACACATAAAGATATTGACACAGTGGCCAAGGATTGCGAACGTGATTTTTGGATGACTGCTGCAGAAGGTAAAGAATATGGATTGGTGGATGAAGTCTTATTAACCAACCCAAGAAAATTAAAAAAATAATAAAACTGTTCAAATACTTTTTATGATAGTCAACAAGAGATATTTAATGGAGGAGGAAGAAGAACCTAAAGAAGATAAAAAAGAAGAGGCGGCGCCTAGTTTTTTAAACAAAAAAATGGAGCATCTTTTTTTTGAAAAAAGAGCCATTTATTTATGGGGTCCTGTAGACGACAAGTCGGCTAAGGACATCGTGAATAAACTTATTTTATTAGAAGCAGATAAACCAGGTGCGGAGATTAAATTTTACATTAATAGCCCAGGCGGTGTAGTCACTAGCGGTATGGTTATGTATGATACCATTAAACTAATCAAAAGCCCTGTGCATACTATTTGTATGGGCCTTGCGGCAAGTATGGGTTCTATCTTATTGAGTGCTGGTGAAAAAGGAAAACGTAGTATTTTCCCACATGGAGAAGTTATGATACATCAACCAAGTATTGGTGGTTATTTTCAAGCCAATAGTACCGACATTGAAATTCACGCAGAACAAATTCGCAAGACGAAAGAATTAGGCGCTAAAATATTGGCTGATAATTGTGGCAAAACAGTTGCTCAAATTATGAAAGATTTTGATAGAGATTATTGGATGGATGCTAAAGAAGCGATGGCCTATGGTATCGTAGATAAAATCGCCAAACAACTCTAAAATATGAAAATGGCAAAATCTCCCGCTATACATTGTTCATTTTGTGGCCGCAACCGCGACGAAGTAAAAATTTTAATCGCTGGTCAAGACGGACATATTTGTGAAAACTGTATAGAACATGCACATGAAATTATTGTTAAAGAGTTTCACCAGAAAAAAGCAGATGGCAAGGCAGGTACTTTAAAAGTACAAAAGCCAATGGCCATTAAAGCTTTTATGGACCAGTACATTATTGGTCAAGACGAGGCCAAGAAAATATTATGTGTAGCTGTTTATAATCACTTTAAACGTATCAATTTACCTAGTTCTAATAAGAATGAAGTAGAGATTGAAAAAAGTAATGTGATTATGATTGGGGAAACAGGTACAGGTAAAACCTTATTAGCTAAAACCATTGCAAAATTATTAAATGTGCCTTTTGCCATAGTAGATGCTACCGTATTTACAGAAGCAGGCTATGTGGGGGAAGACGTTGAAAGTATGTTAACGCGCTTATTGCAAAATTGTGATTACGACGTAGAAGCTGCAGAAAGAGGTATTGTTTACATAGATGAAATTGATAAAATAGCCCGCAAGGGAGATAACGCCTCTATTACTAGAGATGTAAGCGGAGAAGGGGTTCAACAAGGCTTATTAAAAATGTTAGAAGGTACCGATGTATTAGTACCCCCTCAAGGAGGTCGTAAGCACCCAGAACAAAAAATGATCAAGGTAGACACCAAGAATATATTATTTATATGCGGTGGCGCTTTTGATGGCATTGATAAAATTATTGCTAGAAGAATTAACACGAACGCTATTGGCTTTAGCGTGAATAAAGAAGAGCAAGAATTACAAAGAAAGAATTTACTTCGCTTTGTGAATGCACAGGATATTAAATCCTTTGGTTTAATTCCAGAGTTATTAGGAAGACTTCCTATTATTACGCATTTAGAACCTTTAGATGCTGCTACTTTAAGAAGCATTTTAACAGAGCCTAAAAATGCTTTAATCAAACAATACACTCAGCTTTTTGCCATTGAAAAAATAAAATTAACCATTGAGAACGAAGTGTATGATTTTATAGTGGAGAAAGCCATGGAATATAAATTAGGCGCAAGAGGCTTAAGAAGTATTTGTGAAAGCTTATTTACCCAAGCCATGTTTGAAATGCCAGGTACAGCTGCAACTGAATTTAATGTAACTATTGACTACGCTAAAAAAATGTTTAACAAGAGTAAGTTAAGCGCTTTGAAAGTTGCCTAAAACAAAATTTTAAATTTTATAAAACACCCATAAATATAATTATCATGCAAGAATTAATTGATCGTCTAGTAAAAGAAGCGAACGTAACACCAGAACAAGCAAAGCAGTCAATTGAAACCATTGCAGCTTTTGTGAAAGAAAAATTTCCAATGTTAGGTGGTGCGGTGAATCAAATTTTCAAAGCCGCGAAATAATATATTCGAGGATGCTTGAAAATATTTGAAAAAAATTAAAAGAAGAACAAAAAAAATCTCGCTCCTTGTTAAAGGGAGCGAGATTTTTTTAAGCAAGCAATCGTTATTCAGCCGTAAATTGCTACACCAATAATATTAATTTTTTTCGAATCACAATGCTTTTTTTATCCATACTAGAATAGCTTCTCTAATTAGATCATAACTATTTGATTTTCATTCACTTATTTGAATAGTATTTTGCAGTATTTCAGCCTGAGCCGCTGTTAAATCAAATAAAATGACCAGCTCTTTCCAGCCAATATGCCCCCCATTTTCTTTTCTAATGCGTAAAATTTTGGCAATTTCTCTATCTGCAAATATGCCAACTTGTTTCCACTGTTCAAAGGACATTGTATTAGCATTAGGTTTTTGCATATTTAATTTACCCAATTTTAAATGGGGTTTTAATACATAATAATCCGATTCATTGAATCCATAAACTTTTTTTATTTGAGTTAGCTTACTAAAGCCTCCTAGATAATTTCTATAATTTATTATATTCTTTATCACCGCTGCATTTAATTTTGTGTGCATGGCCCACTGCTTTTCATCTGAGGTATTTATATCAATACTCCAATCATCTTCATTTTTATAGGTAGATGAAAATTTGTTATAGGTAGAAGATAATTTGTTATGATACACCCTATTTCTTTGTTTATTTTGAATAACTACATAGGGTATTAACTTTTCTACTAATTCTTTTTTAAGCCCATAGAGCTTCGCTATATCTTCCTTATTATAGAACCTGCCTCCTTTATTTCTATAGCGTAGTAAAGTATTTACTTGTTTAACTGGAATACCTAAACGCAGGGCCTCCATACTATCAATGGTATTGGGATCAAAATAAAAAAGCTTTACAGAAGCAACTATTGTTTTTTGATCGACACTCTTTTTTGAAGGAAAGAAATAACCAATGGCCAAACTGCCCAGCAGCAAAAAACCCAGTACCATAACACCTCTTTGCTCTTTTTTAGAAAATATAAAATAAGCTTTCCAACTATTTTCCATACCTCATTTTTACACTAGGTACTCATTTATTCAAAATGGAATTAGCGTATAAATACTTAATCTGGAATGGAGAAGAAATAGTATTGAAATATATAGACTGCAATTTCAACCACTTGCGTTATGAATAAAAAGAATGTACTATTAGATTACTATTCTCTGCAGTAAATCTTATATGGACAACTTTAACCCATCATAGGCAAGCCTAATACCCGCTGGCAGACTGGCTTCTACCTCATCGTGCAATCCTATTTGATGACTAAAATGAGTGAAATATACTGTAGGAATATTTAATGTGGCGACCACTTCTAAGGCCTGCTCTAAATTATAATGTGTAGGATGTGTTTGTTTTCTTAGCGCATTTAAAATTAAAACCTTGGAGCCTTTAATTTTTTCCATTTCTGAGTTTGCAATAAAATTCGCATCGGTGATATAGGTAAAATCGCCTATTCTAAAACCCAGCACGGGCAATTCTCTATGCATCACATGAATGGGTGTAAATGAAATGTCCCCAATCGTAAAAGGGTCCTTATCAATGGTATGCAAAATCATTTCAGGAAGGCCTGCATCTTTATCTTTTTCAAAAGCATAATAAAAATCTCTTTTAATAGCTACTTGCGTTAGTTCATTGGCATAAATAGCCATGGACTTTTGAGAAAAATAATTAAAGGGTCTGATATCATCTAATCCTGCATAATGGTCTCGATGCGGATGGGTAAACACCACTGCATCTATTTTAGTGGTGTTGGTCCTAAGCATTTGATACCTGAAATCGGGGGTGGTATCTATCACAACAGTGGTGGTGGCTGAACATATTTTAATGCTTGTTCTTAATCTTTTATTTTTGGGGTCATTGGAAGTGCATACTTCGCATTCACATCCGATTAAAGGGACGCCTGTACTTGTTCCTGATCCTAAAATAGTAATATCGAGCAAACTAAAATGATTTAAGCCTAGTGAATTAAGCCGCTGTTTCTTCCTTATTCGCTTCTGTTAAGGAAAGCTTTTGTACTTCCGTATAAAGCTTTTGAGAGTCATGTGTTAATTTATCAAATTGAATATCTAAAACCGGTATTAACTCTAATAATGTATTAATTCTTGCCTCTACATTCAAGAACTTATTCAGCACCACAATTCTTTTAGCTTCTAGTAGACACCAGCCACTTTGGAAATTACCACGCTCATATCGTACCACAAATTCCGATTCGCCTAAAATGTCCTCTAATTTGTCTAAAGTTGTTTGGGTCAATTTCATAGTAAGTATTGATTTATAGGATAATACGTAGCCTAACAAAGGTAGTTTTTTGTAGAATTACTGTTTTAAATAAGCGCTAGGAGTTATTCACATTTCGTACCTTTGTGAACACAATTTAACTATGGCTTTTACACAACGAAAAATTATAAATGACCCCGTTCATGGTTTTATTACCATCAACGACCCAGTTATATTTGATCTTATTGCACACCCTTTTTACCAAAGGCTAAGAAGAATTCAACAAATGGCATTGGCCCAGTTAGTGTATCCGGGCGCAGTGCATACCCGATTGCATCATTCTTTAGGCGCCTACCATTTAATGTGTATTGCCATTGCAGAATTAAAAGATAAAGGCATTGAGATTACGAACGAAGAAGCACAAGCAGCCAAAGCAGCTATTTTATTACATGATATTGGACACGGTCCTTTTTCACATGCACTAGAAAATGTTTTATTAAAAGGAGTAAGTCATGAGGATCTCTCTTTATTAATCATGCATAAAATAAATGAAGGTCCTGAAGAAAAATTAAAAGGCAAATTAGATCTAGCCATTCAAATTTTTACCAATCAATATCCAAAAAAGTTTTTACATCAATTAATTAGCGGACAATTAGACGTTGACCGTCTAGACTATCTTTCTCGTGATAGTTTTTTCACAGGTGTAAGTGAAGGTGTGGTAGGATATGAAAGAATTTTAAAAATGCTTACTGTTCATGACAATGAATTAGTAGTAGAAGAAAAAGGAATTAATAGTGTAGAGAAATTTCTTTTATCAAGACGACTTATGTACTGGCAAGTGTATCAGCACAAAACCGTAGTGGCCTCAGAAAAAATGTTGGTTAAAATTATAGAACGCGCACAATACTTATTTCAACAAAATGACCAAGCTGTAAAAACTTCAGAAGTGCTGAATTATTTTTTAGGCGAGTTCTCAGGAAAATTGGCCGAGATAAATTTATCCTACTATTGCCAATTAGACGATACCGATATTTTATATGCTATCAAAAACTGGCAACACCATAGCGACCCTGTTTTATCTTTACTATGTCAAAGGCTATTAATTAGAAAAGGTTTTAAATGCACCATGCAGTCCAATGCCATTTCAAAAGAGCAGTGGGATACCGCCTTTGCCCAAACAAAAGCTGCCTTTCCTTTAAGTGATGAAGACTTATCTTATTTATGTTTTAAAGGAACGGCATCGAATACATTGTATAAAGAAGATGTAGAAACCATTAAAATTCTACTTAAAACCGGTGAGGTAAGCAGTATTTCTAAAATACAAGACGCTATTATTAATGAAAGCCTCTCCGCACCCGTTAAAAAATTTTACATTTGCTTATTAAAGGCATAATCCCCCCCTTATTTAAATAATACTCTATGCTTTCATTTACCGCCCAACAGATTGCTTTACTTATTCAAGGAAAAATTGAAGGAGACGCTACTGCCGTGGTAACAAATTTTGGTAAAATTGAGTCGGCCATGCCTGGGGAAATTTCTTTTTTAGCCAATCCTAAATACGAGGACTTTATATACAGTACCAAGGCTTCAGTTATTATTATTAACGAATCTCTGGTCTTGAAAAAACAATTAGCTGCAACACTTATTAGAGTACCCGATGCCTATGCTGCTTTTGCTACTTTATTAACGAAGTACCAGGAAATGAAAAATGAAAATTTAGTGGGTATTCAATCACCTTCTTTTATAGCAAGTACTGCTAAATTAGGTGAACAAAATTTTGTAGCCGCCTTCGCTTACATTGGTGAAAATGTTCAAACAGGAAAGCAAGTAAAAATTTTTCCAGGTGCAGTCATTGGTGAAAATGTAAAAATTGGCAACAACGTCACCCTACATGCTGGTGTTATCATTTATTCTGATTGCATATTAGGAAATAATATTACTATTCATTCAGGATCTATTATTGGTAGTGATGGTTTTGGATTCGCGCCTAAAGCAGATGGAACTTATCAAAAAATTCCGCAGTTAGGCAATGTAATTATTGAAGACGATGTTGAAATTGGATCGAACACTACCGTGGATAGAGCCACGATTGGTTCAACCATTATCAGAAAAGGGGTGAAACTTGATAACTTAATTCAAATTGCACATAACGTTGAAATTGGAGAAAATACGGTCATCGCTGCTCAAAGTGGTATTAGTGGTAGCACCAAGCTTGGAAAAGGCGTGATGATGGGTGGCCAGTCAGGCACCATTGGTCATTTAACCGTTGCTGATGGTATAAAAGTAGCTGCTAGAGCAGGCCTTACCAAGGACTTTAAAGAGGCCGATTTAACCCTGTTTGGCTATCCTGCAGGTGAACAATCTGCTGCTTTAAGGGCCCAAGTATCACTGAAAAACCTGCCTGCCCTTGAAAAAAGAGTGAAAGAATTGGAAATAATGGTCCAACATCTGTCTCAAAAAGGTTAAATCAGCTAATTTTGCTGAATATCACCACTTTAAGAAGGTGATATACATTAAACAATAAAAGCATGGATCAACATTTTAATCCCGACAAGCAACATACTATTGAAAAGAGCATTAGTATTAGTGGAACTGGATTACATACTGGAGTATTAGTTGAAATGACTTTGAATCCGGCCAACCCAGGTTTTGGTTATCAATTTCAAAGAACAGATTTACCCAACCAACCCATCATTAAAGCGGACTGCGATTTAGTAACCGATACGAGTAGAGGTACCACCTTACAAGTAGGTGAAACTAAAATAAGCACCGTAGAACATATATTAGCTGCCTTAGTAGGTTTAGGTATCGACAATTGTTTAATACAAGTGAACGGACCTGAAATTCCTATTATCGATGGTAGCTCCTCTCCTTTTATTGAGATCATCGAAAAAGCAGGTGTGGTAGAACAAGATGCTGCGAAAGCTTGGTATAGTATTGATGAAAATATTTTTCACTACGATGATGCCAAGCGTGTGGAGATGGTAGCACTTCCTGCACTAGATTATCAAATAACTACTTTAATAGATTTTAATAGTCCCGTTTTAGGAACACAACACGCGGCTTTAAAAACTATTAAAGAATTTAAATCTGAAATTGCCCCATGTAGAACCTTTTGTTTTTTGCATGAACTTGAAGCTTTATTGAAAAATGATTTGATTAAAGGGGGTGACATTAATAACGCTATTGTGGTGGTAGACCAGCCTGTATCTGAACAAGAGATGAGTCGATTAGCTAAAGTGTTTAAAAGAGATAAGATTGAAGTAAAAAGCGAAGGCTATTTAAATAATTTAGAATTAAGATTCCCCAATGAACCTGCAAGACATAAGTTATTAGATGTTGTGGGAGACCTTGCTTTAATTGGATACCCCATTAAAGCGCGCATTATTGCTAATAGACCAGGCCATAGTAGCAATGTTGAATTTGCTAAAAAAATTAAGCAGTACATCAAAAAAAATAAGCACGTTAAAGATGTGCCTGTATACGACCCAACGGCTACTCCTGTATTTGCTTTAGAGCAAATTGAAAAAACTTTACCACATCGTCATCCATTTTTATTTGTAGATAAAATTATTGAATTGACAGATACGGTCATTGTGGGTGTTAAAAATGTAACCTTCAACGAATGGTTTTTCCCTGGACATTTTCCAGGCAATCCAGTCATGCCAGGTGTATTACAAATTGAAGCGCTTGCACAAACTGGTGGTATACTTTGTATCAATGCCATGCCAAAAGGCGAATACGATACTTATTTTTTAAAGATTGATAATTGCAAATTTAAACAAATGGTAAAACCAGGCGATACCATGCTATTAAAAATGGAATTAACCAGTCCAATAAGAAGAGGTATTTGTGAAATGCGTGGAACCGTGTATGTGGGTGGCAAAGTAGTCACCGAAGCAGACTTGGTTGCACAAGTTGTAAAAAGAGCAGATAAATAATTGAACCCCCTAAAATAAATATGACACATCCCTTTACCTATATTGACCCAAATGCAAAAATTGCATCTAATGTTAAGATTGATCCATTTACCGTTATTCACGGCGAGGTAAACATTGGAGAAGGTACTTGGATTGGAAGTTCTGTGACCATTATGAATGGCACTAAGATTGGAAAAAATTGTCGCATTTTTCCTGGTGCGGTTATTGGAGCCGACCCACAAGATTTAAAATTTAATGGAGAAAAAACAACTGTTGAAATTGGAGACAATACCACCATTCGTGAATTTGTAACTATTAACAGAGGTACTTCTGACAGATGGATTACTAAAGTAGGTAACAACTGTTTAATCATGGCCTATAGTCATATTGCACACGATTGTATTATTGGCAACCATTGTATATTAAGTAATAGCGTACAAATTGCAGGCCATGTTACCTTAGGTGACTATGCTTGGATAGCAGGTGTGAGTGCCGTGCATCAGTTTGTAAATATTGGACAACATGCATATATCGCTGGAGGTAGCTTGGTTAGTAAAGATGTGCCTCCTTATATTAAAGCAGTGCGTAATCCATTAAGCTATGGTGGCGTGAATAGTGTGGGATTGAAAAGAAGAGGTTTTGATTTAGAAAAAATTAACCACATACTTGATATATACCGTTACATATTTAACAAAGGAATGAATACCACGCAAGCTTTGGAATTTATTGAAGAAGAAATTCCAGCTACAGACGAGCGTGATGAAATTATAACCTTCATTCGCGAAAGCGGCAGAGGTGTGATCAAAAGATTTGGTAAAGGTGTGGTGGAAGAAGACTAATCATTTATGCAAATAAGCCTAGAACAAGCCTGCAAACGATTTAATAAAGAATGGATTTTCAAAAATCTTAATTTTCAATTTGAAGCAGGCAAACATTATGCACTGGTTGGCAATAATGGTTCAGGAAAAAGTACTTTACTACAAATTATTGCGGGTTATAGCGGTCTTACCAAGGGCAGCATATCATGGGGTGCTTTTGATGCCGATACAATTTATCAGCAAATTAGTTTTGCAGCACCTTATTTAGAATTAGTAGAAGAATTTACCGCCACTGAACAATTTGAATTTCAAGCTCAATTTAAATCTATTCAAAAACAGTTGAGTACCGAAAAAATACTGGACCTCATTGGTTTAAAAAATGCAGCGCACAAACAAATTCGTTATTATAGCAGTGGTATGAAACAAAGATTAAAATTAGCCTTGGCTATTTTTTCTGACTGCCCTATTTTATTATTAGACGAGCCTTGTAGTAATTTAGATAAAGAAGGCTATGGCTTGTACGATGCTTTAATTAAAGATTACGCTATGCATAAATTAATTATTGTGGGTAGTAATGACCCAGCGGAATACCATTTCTGTGCAGCACAAGTAAATTTAATGGACTACAAAATAGACTAGCTTCTACTAGCAATGATCAAATTCAGATCGGTAAATTTCAAATCAAATTTTGCACTAATATACAAGTCGGTTAAAGCTCCTTTGTATAAATAAATGCCTTCTCTTAAATGTGCTTGTTGCCAAATAATTTCAGCAAGCCCTCCTTGGTCACCCACTTGCACTAGCAAAGGCATAAGTACATTACTAATGGCTTGACTAGCGGTACGCGCAAACCCACTAGGAATATTCGGCACGCCATAATGAAGTACATTATGCTTAATAATAATGGGGGTTTCATGATTGGTTAACTCACTGGTTTCAAAACATCCGCCTCTATCAATGGCTACATCTATTATAATACTACCCGGGCGCATCGCAGCCACCATTTCTTCTGTTACTACAATGGGCGCTCTTCCAAAATCATTTCTTAATGCCCCTACTGCTACTTCACAAGTTTTAAGTTGCTTGGCTAAAATTTTTGGCTCTAATACACTTGTCCAAACTCTTTGTCCTAAATTATTTTGAAGTCTTTGTAATCTTGAAACATTATTATCAAACACTTTCACACTGGCGCCTAAGGCTAGTGCATTTCTTGTAGCAAATTCTCCAATAATATCGGCACCAATAATCACCACCTTGGTGGGTGGCACGCCACTAATACCTCCTAACAATATACCCTTACCCTGATTAAAATTACTTAAGTACTGACCCGCAATTAACATCACCGCACTTCCTGTAATCTCTCCCATACTTCTTAGAATAGGATAGTTTTGATTTTCATCTTTAATATTTTCAATAGCAAGTGCCGTAATTTTTTTAGCCATCAATTGCTCCATCAATTCTTTTTTCACCGCCGTTAAATGCAAGGGAGAAATAATAGTTTGATGCATTTGTAAATAAGGCAGGTCGGCTTCAACGGGTGGTGCTGTTTTTACAAGAATGGGGCATTTATACACTGCCTCTTTATCTACCACAATATGCGCGCCTGCTTCTGAATAATCGTTGTCTGAATACCTGCTACCCTCAGCTGCATTTGATTGCATGAGCACTTCATGTCCATTGGCCACCAGTACACTTACTGCTTCTGGAATCAATCCAATTCTATTTTCTTGAAAAGCAGTTTCTTTTGGAATACCTATTAATAAGGGCTTACTTTTTTGAGGAATATCTAATACCTCTTCCTGTGTTTCATAGGAAAATGCACTATGTATTTGTGGTTTGATACTACTCATTGTAAAAATATTTTTATGAAGGTATAAAAATCCTTCTATGTTCAGGATCTAAAATTTCAATTTGAAAGACTTGGGTATCTTCTGGAAGTAAGCCCTTGGCGTTTTCTGGCCACTCTATAAAACAAATGTCGGCTTCTTCAAAAGCAGCTTCTATACCCGTTCTGAGGGCCTCCTTTTCATCTTGAATTCGATACCAGTCCATATGAAAAACTAATTTCCCCCCTGCATCATACTGGTTCATGATGGCAAAAGTGGGGCTGGTAACATGGTCGGTAATGCCCATTTCTTTGCAAATGGCAGCAATTAGGGTAGTCTTGCCAGCACCCATGGGGGCTTGAAAAGCCCAGATAGGCTTTTGGCCATAAGCCTTTAAAAGAGCCCCTGCCACCTGACTTAGTTCGCTTAATGAATAGCTCATTTCCATAGGACAAAGATAGGCAAGAATAGAATCTCTACTAGCGTATTAATGCTTTAAAATAAGCTAAAATGTCTTCGTACCTTTAGGGTGAAAATTAAGGATATGGAATCAGTTCAGTGGAAGGTAGACGGAATGAGTTGCACCAATTGCGCATTATCTATACATAAATATTTACAAGCAAGTGGCATCACAGAACCTAAGGTAAGTTTTATGGAAGGAGAAGTGCAGTTTGAAATGCCTCAAGAAATGAATAAAGAAACATTAATTAAGGGCATACAGAAGCTTGGATACAAAGTCAGAGGCCAGGAAGAAAAGCAAACCAAAAAATGGTTGGATAATAATAGAGACCGCGCGCTTTTTTCTTTTTTATTCACATTACCATTAGTTGCGCATATGCTTCCAGGTGTGCATATACATTTTTTGATGAACCCCTATGTTCAACTTGCTTTTACCTTACCCGTTTTTATTATAGGCATGTCTTATTTTGGAAAAAGTGCTTGGTATAGTATTGTTAGTGGCATTCCTAATATGAATGTACTGGTGTCTATTGGTGCGCTTGCTTCCTTTGGTTATAGTTTATATGGAACCCTTATTGGACAAGGCGCCTTATTCGCTTATTATGAAACCACGGCCACCATTATTACTTTAGTATTTTTTGGTAATTATTTAGAAGATGCCTCTGTGCAATCAACTCAACGTGCCCTAAAGGATTTAGTAAAAGCACAAAAAGTAATGGCTAATATGATTGTCTTTGATGAAAATCATAAAGAAATAATTTTTAATGTAGAGAGTACAAGTTTAAAAGTAGGCGATATTATTTTAGTAAATGCAGGGGAAACCATTCCCATGGATAGTAAAATTTTATGGGGAGAGGCCAGTGTGAATGAAAGTATTGTCACTGGAGAAAGTGTGCCTGTGTATAGAAAAATGCACGATATATTATTAGGAGGCAGTACTATTGAAAACGGAACCATTAAAGCCTATGTTACTGCTGTAGGTGACGACACAGTACTTGCCAATATTTTAAAAATGGTGAAGGCGGCACAAGGCGAAAAGCCACCCGTGCAAATTTTAGCCGATAAAATTAGTGCCATTTTTGTGCCCTTGGTTTTAGGCATAGCCCTACTTACACTTATTGGCAACTTCATTTTAACCGATATAGGTTTTGGGGCAAGTATGCTAAGAGCCATTGCTGTACTGGTTATCTCCTGCCCCTGTGCCATGGGCTTGGCTACTCCTGCAGCGATTGCAGTGGGGCTTGGTAGAGGCGCCCGAAATGGAGTCTTATTTAAAAATGCAAAAAGTCTAGAAACTTTTAAAGACATCAAGCAGGTTGTATTTGATAAAACCGGTACTCTAACTTCTGGCCATTTCACGATTACCCATTTTAATGTAGAAGTAGGATTAGCAGAAGATGAGTTTAAAAAAATTGCTTACTCTTTAGAAAAATATTCTAACCACCCTATTGCAAAATGCATTAGCACGCATTGGAAAAATAAAGAAGATATAAAATGGAAAACCATTGAAGAAGTAAAAGGAATGGGCATTCAAGCTACGGACAAAGAAGGCAATACTTACTTTGCAGGTTCTTTTGCTTCACTAAAAGAAATTAAAGCGCAGGACGGTCATAATATTTATATTCAAAGAAATAATACGCTCTTAGGCTGGATTGATGTGGCAGATGAAATAAGAATGGAAGCAAAAGAAATTATTGCCACTTTGCATAAACAAGGTATTCATACTATATTATTAAGTGGTGATCGAAAGATAAAATGTGAACAAGTGGGCAAGGCCTTAGGCATTCAAGAAATTATTAGTGAGCAAAGCCCTTCCGATAAATTAAATAAATTAGAAGCGCTTACAAAAATAAGTCCAACTGCCATGGTAGGCGATGGTATTAACGACGCTCCTGCCTTGGCGAAAGCCACTATTGGTATTTCTTTAAGCAACGCTTCTCATATAGCCATACAAAGTGCGCAAGTAATTCTAATGAACCAAGGTTTAAAGAATTTACCTATGGCCTTAGGACTAGGTAGAAGAACTTATGAAACCATTAAAGAGAATTTAGCCTGGGCATTCTCCTATAATATTATTGCCATTCCAGTGGCAGCCCTTGGCTTACTTGGTACTTGGGGGCCCACTTACGGAGCACTTATAATGGGATTAAGCGATGTAGTACTAGCCATTAATTCATTAAGGTTATTTAAGAAAAAATTGGTCTAGCACTTTTGAAAACTGTACAAGAAATATTAAAACAGTATTGGGGCTATACTCAGTTTAGACCTCAGCAATTAGAAGTCATTGAAGCTGTCTTAGAAGGCAAGGATGTACTTACCTTACTACCTACTGGTGCTGGTAAGTCTTTGTGTTTTCAAGTGCCTACTCTTTATCAAAATGGTATTTGCGTAATTATAAGTCCTTTAATTGCGCTTATGCAAGACCAAGTAAAGGATTTAAAAGCTAAAAATATAAGCGCGGTTAATGTAGGGGGTGAAATTAATTATGAACAGCAAGAAGTTATTTTAAAAGAGGCACTGGCAGGTAAGTATCAATTTATTTACCTCTCACCAGAAAAATTAGCACAGAAATCTTTTCAAAATTTTTTACAAGCCCTGCCTATTACCTTATTTGCCATTGATGAAGCGCATTGCATTTCTCAATGGGGTTATGATTTTAGACCCTCCTACCGAAAGCTAGAAGCCATTAAGAAAATGTTTCCTTCCATTCCTATTTTAGCCATGACGGCGTCAGCCATACCCTTGGTGCAAGAAGATATTATCAAACAATTATTATTAAAGAACGCTTCAGTAATTAGTTGTTCTTTTTTAAGACCCAACTTATCTTACCGCGTTCATAAGGTAGCTACTAAAATACATAGCCTTCGAAAACTATTAGAAAATATAAAAGGCACAATAATTATTTATGCTAGTACGCGTAATAATGTAAGTCAATTAGCAAGACTATTACAAGACTATGGCTATGCAGCAGGTGAGTACCATGCAGGTATGCAATATGCTACAAGACAAAAAGTGCAAGAAAATTGGATTAATAATAGCTTGCGTATAGTGGTGTGCACCAGCGCTTTTGGTATGGGCATTAATAAACCCGATGTGCGTGCCGTTATTCATTATGATTTACCCAATAGCATTGAGCAGTATTACCAAGAAGCAGGTCGTGCAGGAAGAGACGGCAAACCTGCAGAAGCCATTTTACTATTTCAGCAAAACGATTGGGACTATTGGCAAATGCTTCAAGAGAAAAAATATCCACCCATTGAGCTTATTAAAAAAGTATACCAAGACTTAGCCGATTTTATTCAAGTGCCCATTGGCATAGGAGAAAAACAAGAATACCCTTTTGACTTTGAAAATTTTTGTACCATTTTTAAATGGGATAAAATAATTGCCCGCAGTGCACTGCAGTGGATAGAACAAGAAGGTCATCTAAAGTTTTCAGCTAGTTCTTTTAAGCCCTCCCTA